>Ga0302252_1001978_pt1 | contig 10415 bp, 9 predicted proteins | sample AAG_RA_Leu_MG_FD_193511 | JGI IMG/M metagenome (GOLD analysis project Ga0302252, IMG submission 193511) | Enriched activated sludge microbial communities from anaerobic digester in WTTP, New Holstein, Wisconsin, United States - AAG_RA_Leu | ecosystem: Engineered > Bioreactor > Anaerobic >...
GTCTATCTAGCGGACAAAAACTCTGTCAACAAAATGGACATTAATTGTGGCACTCTACACTTACTAATCCGGAGTGCTCCCTCTCATACCAGGAATTAGCGCTCGTGGATGATCTCGCCACATGGCAAATAGATGAAGCGATCGAAGAATGTCAGCTCCTTGGTTATCCTGTGAGATCACGGATAAAAACCTAATCACAAGGTACTTTTTGCTTCCCTTTTTTCACTTTTTCACTTTCACAGAGTCCAACCGAATACCTATTATGAAAGGTCGAACCAGTGTAAGCGTGCTCAGTGATCGATACCGCAGGAGATCAGCATGGCACTGAAGAACAGGATATACGGGCACAGTCTCTCCTCAATCGAGAGGGAATTGATTTTTTCACGAGAGGACACCGGATTTGTCCGCGCCATCCATTCTTCAGGAGGAATATTCTATCTTGACCCCTCGCCGTTTCTGAAAACCCCACGGCGAGAGGTGTATGTGGCCCACTGTCCCCCTCCCGCACAGGGAGACCTCATCCAGGCATCAGTCTCCTCGGTGGACACTGATATCATGAAAGACCGGGTGGGGTATTATTCCCTCACTGTCAAACATGTCGAGTCCTGGACGCCAATTGATCCCAACTCACTCCCTCACAGGAAAAATGTACTCAGCCAGGAAGAGATCCGTGGCTACTTCACTATGCCGTATCGCGGTGAGGAGAAGGTTGTGGATGAGATTGCGCTCTGTTCCGCGCTCTATGCAGTCTCCAGCCCTCCTCTCGGCGATGAGAAAGGAGGGGTTTTTGCTGCTATCCTTGGGAAAGCAAAACCCTGGTCAGGATTCAAGCGCAGTATGGGGATAATCCCGGCAGAGTTCCACAAAATGAATTCTCCCTATTACTATCACATTGCGCCTCATGAGGACAATGTGAGAAGTGTGAATGCATTTGAGGTGAACCTTGCCTACCTGAATCCCGAGCGCCTCCCCATGCATATTCCCGTCGTTCTTGACGAGGTGGAAGTCAGGGCTTCGAAATCCTATACCCAGGATCTCCAGAGCCTGAATCCCATGGTAACCGCGTTTATCCTCGATTCCCTTATGATTCGGCCGGAAATACCTGCCGGACTGGAGTCCTATGTGACGGATACCATGTATTCCGTGATTGAGGATTTCAAGGGCGCAGGCTATGTCCCCTATCAGCAGAATTTTGATTCCCTTGTCCCCCGGTTGAGTCTGGCCTTCGCCCGGTTCCAATCCCACCTTAAACTATCGAAAAAAGATGTGACTGCTGCCGTGGATATCTGGTCCGATATGTTCTACAAGGCGAAACGGGTTGTCACGGATCAATATGACGTCTCGAGGTTGTATCGCCTTGACGATGCATCACGCAGGCTCTACCTCGATCTGGTCTCTTCATTTGAACTGGAACAATCCATACCAATCTCCGATGTGAGAGAACAGATCACGTATTTCAAAAACCCGGAGTCTTTCGAAGAGGCACTCACTATCCTGAATCAACAAGGACTGTTAATCAAACCAGGACCGGGTACCATCAAAATTCTTGATAACAGGTCGGTGAAGGCTTAAATTTTTGAGGTTCCTCCTTTTCCCTTACTTTCACTCCACACATGCCAGCTTCCCATATTTCTCTTCCCCTCAGGAGGCTGAGCATGTCAGAAAGTATGCACATCGCTTGTCACCGCTGTGGACATGCGTGGCATTATTTTGGAGCCAAGACACAGCCTGCGTATATTGCAACCTATGGAGGAAAACCGGTTCGGATCTGGTGTCCCCGGTGCCGGGCTGCTATCCGGATCGATCGGCTGGTGGAGGCAAGAGAGAAAGAAGAAGCACAGAATATAACAAATGATAATCAACAATATTGAAACGTGAAAAGAATCATCAACCTTTTCTTATTTTTGTAACATCCGAAAATTATTTCTTACTATAAAAGGGTGTTATGTCTAAGGGTGGCATGGGTGGCTATTTATCATAATCGTATTTTTCTTTATTTTATCTGCATGATTATTGGTTGTTCATTATTATGTAGCCAGGTTGTTGCAGATTCACCTTACAAAAATACGTGGGTACTCTTAGTAGGCATAGAAGACTATCCAGAATCTTCAAATGATTTGAATTATCCATTGGATGATGTCACTGCTATTGAATCAGTCCTTGTAAATTATTGTGGCGTTCCTTCTCAAAATATATTCAAATATACAGATGATATCGCGACAAAAGCAAACATAAAATATGGGATTTATCAATTATCCCAGCATGCAGATTCGGAAGATTTGGTAATATTTTATTTTTCAGGACATGGTACTTTTTCAGGGGAAATTTATACTCCTGAACCTGATGAGACAGAAGAGTACATTGTTGCGCATGATAAAGAAATTCGAGATGACGAATTACAAAACTGGTTTTATGGTGTGGAATCAAAAAACACTGTGTTAATTATTGATTCTTGTATGAGTGGGGGTATTGCGAAATCTATTCCCAATGAGCCAATAGATGAATCTCTTACATCTGATGACAGTAAAAACGGTTCAATAAAAGATTTTATCAATGATCTTCATCTGCAAAAATATGTCATTATAATGGCATCGGAGGATTCTGAACTTTCATATGAATATCCATTTTTAAAAAATGGAGCTTTTACGTATTATATTTGCGAAGGACTTACAACTCTCGTTTCAGATAGTAATTCTGATTCCTGGATCTCTTTTGAAGAGGCATTTTCTTATGCAAAAATCGTGATGAGCTACAACAACTACCCACAACACCCCCAAATATTGGATGGCAATCCCTTTTCTGATGTGAAGATAGTCCCTGTCATTTCACCTGCTATCACACCCATCCCCCCAACAGATATTCCTTGCAGAGATTCATCATACGATAACATCTGGGCAATCCTTGTTGGAATAAACGACTATCAGGACTCTTCTATTTCAGATTTGGAAAATCCACTCAATGACGTTCAGGATATTGAATCGGTTCTTAGAAATAAGTGTGGACTATCACCAACTAACATACTGAAATACACTGATAGCCAGGCAACAAAAAACAATATTAAAAATGGAATTTTTCAATTATCTGGAAAGGTCTCGTCTGAAGATTTAGTCATCTTTTTCTTCAGCGGACATGGCGATTATCTACAACAGGATTTTTCCCCTATCGATGAAACTGATAGAAAAGATGAGTCTATCGCTCCCTATGATACTCGCATTGATGGGGGGAATTTACTTAATGTCATCAGCGATGATGATTTGCAAAGTTGGTTTGACACGGTTAATTCCTGTAACACTGTAATAATTCTAGATTCCTGCCATAGTGGTGGGATTACAAAATCACTTGTTAATGAGAATGTAGATCGGACAACTACCATCAATGAAGTAAAAAAATCCCAAACCAAAGATATATCTCGCGATATCAATTCCTATAAATATCTGGTTTTAATGGCATCAGATGATAAAGAATTATCAGTTGATTCGAGTGATCTTAACAATGGTCTGTTTACCTATTACTTTGTCGAAGGTCTTTCCACAAAATCAGCTGATGTCGATAAAGACTCCTGGATTTCTTTTGAGGAGGCGTTTTGGTATGCGAAACCTCTGATATATGACTACCCTGATGATAACCCACAAATCCCACAGATTTTTGACGGGGATATTTACCACGAAATTGAAATTGTTCCCCTTACTTCAACACCCTCGCCTGCCACTTCGCAATATGAATATGTACAAGAATGGGGCGCTCCGGGTTCGGGAATGGGGCAGTTTCACAATCCATGGGGAGTTGCCGTTCATTCAACAGAAGATAAAGTATATGTGTCTGATGCAACGAATCACAGAATTCAGGTATTTTCGAAAAATGGAGTCTTTAATTCATCATGGGGCAGTTATGGAACACGTGAAGTTCAGTTTCACTATCCTTATGGTATAGCCCTGAATGAAAAACTTGGCAGGGTATACATATCAGAAAAGAATGGAGACCGTATTCAGATATTAACTGAAAACGGGGAGTATTTTACATACTGGGGAAATGATTTTTGGTTTTTGAATCTCGGCGAGATTTGCATCGATAGTACAACAGGGGAAGTTTATGTAGCCGATACCGGGCATAATCGCATCCAGGTCTTTGATCAAGATGGTAATTTTTTAAGAGAATGGGGTTCACTTGGAACAGGTGAAGGTCAATTCCAATCACCAATCGATGTGGAATTTGACCAGAATTCCCAGAAAGTCTATGTTTCAGACCAACAAAATCACCGAATTCAGGTTTTTAATGAGAGGGGATGGTACATTACTCAATTTGGTACATTCGGATCAGGAAATGGACAATTGAATGGACCAACCGGAATTGCACTCAACTCCAGCGGGTACTTATTTGTGGTTGATCAGGGAAATAGTCGAATCCAGGTGTATTCACCCGATGGCAAGTATGTGACTGGCTGGGGTTCTTCTGGTTCGGGCGATTATCAGTTCGATACGCCATGTGGAATTGACATTGATACTGCTACCGATTATGTGTATGTTGGAGATAGTGGGAATAATCGGGTTATACTATTCAAGCAAAAAAATTCTCCAAGTATAACTCCTACAACACCTACCCTGACTCCTACCCCTACCACGATCACTCCTACTCCCACACAGACTAACCCCACAACTCTTACCGCTGATTTTTCGGCTTCCCAAACATCAGGAGCCGCCCCCTTGACCGTGCGCTTCCAGGACGCTTCACAGGGAAATCCCACGGGATGGATGTGGGATATTAATGGGGATGGGTTCCGGGATTATTCCGACAGAAGTATCGAACATGTGTATACCTCCCCCGGCTATTACTCGGTCACCTTCTCTATCACAAGAAACCAGGAGCTTGTCACAATAACCCGGCCGAATTACATCCATGTGTTGGGAGAAAACCTCACTCCTGACACAATGACGCTGGATCTTCAGACAGGCTGGAATTTACTTTCAACCCCAAAGACCCTTGCTGAAGGCCATCGGACGAGGAGCGAGGTGTTTTCCGGCATCAATACCGCGGGACATTCTACGTTCGGGTACAATGCACAAACCCAGTCCTGGACCCAGTTGAATTCTAACGATGAAATACAACCCGTCCGGGGAATCTGGATCTATTCTGCAACACCCGCACAGGTATCTCTCACGTTTAGCGACAATCCGATATCATCGACCAATGAGTTGAGCCCAGGATGGAATTCCATCGGGTTTTCAAAGGTAGATCCCGTGTCGGCAAAAGATGCATTACTTCCTGTGCAGAATGCATGGGCCCAGGTATTAGGATTCAACGCAGCGTCTCAATTCTACGAGACATCCATTATCAATGGGGGTTCAGGAACCCACAGTGATTCCAACCTTGTCTATCCCGGAAAAGGATACTGGGTATTCATGAACAGCCAGGGGACATTATCGTAATATTCCTCTCCCCGATATCCCCTGCCCTTTTTTTTTATGATCTCTGGACGACTGGTTCTCTTCTGAATACTATCTCTGGAGAATGATTACACCATCACGTTTCCGCGCTGTGTGTACACCAGAACATCACTTCCTGTGCCCCCATTCTTAAATCGAACTGTATCACGCGATTATTTTCACCCTCTGCACTCATTTCGGTTTTTTATCCCTGCACCAACCTTTGAGATAGCGTGCGATGTGATTTGTGCTATTTTCACCCGGTCGCACGCCAGGATATGACTCATGAAACAATTGGAAATCTCGCGTGAAGCGCTTGATGCCTATGAGAAACGTACCGGTTTCTCCGGCATTGGGCACTTCCTGACTGAACGAGGATACTTCCTCCTCAAGGAGAGACGAACGTGTCGAGAAGAGCATTGAGTGGCCCCCGCCAGAATTCAGGAACCTACCACAGTTCGAACACCGGGGGAGCCAGAATGAAGTACGCGTTGCGAGGGTATTATGGTTTTTCTGCATTGAAGGAGGGGCTACGATGACGGTCCCCCCTGCCCTTCTCTCCTCCCGCACCGATGAGCACCTCACGCCCCGGTACATCCTGGACGCGGTGCTCGAGTGCCTGGGAGGCATCGACCTCGACCCCTGCAGCAATAGCCGATGCTGTCCGAACGTGCCGGCCGCACGCCATTTCACCCGGGATAATGGAAAGTTTTTTTCGGATCGGGTTCCCTCAATCCATTAATGGACATCTACATCCTCAGGCACGGCAAGGCAGGTATTGCGGATCACGGTAGTACAGATGATCACATGAGGCACCTTACGGCCCGGGGGGAGGAGGAGATCAAGGAGATTGGAGAATGGATCAGGAACAGAGCGATAGATTTCTCCGTCATTGCCTCTAGCCCGCTTGCACGGGCCAGGGAGACTGCATCAATTGTATCCAGGATCCTCTCCGGTTCTGATAAAGTTCAGCTGTGGGAAGAGCTCTCACCCGGTGTGCCGCCAGGTGCAGTCGTTCAGAAGATAACACGCCTCACGCCGGGCAGTTGCATCCTGCTCGTGGGGCACGAGCCGCAGCTCTCGTCACTCATCTCCCTGCTTGTATGCAACTGTCCTGATTGTGATATTACCTTGAAAAAAGGAGGGATTGCACGAATACGCCTTGAGGAAGGATTAGTTTCCGGAACTCTCATGTGGCTCCTCCCTCCCGGGCTCATCAGGAATTTTGTGTCGGACAGGAGACCCTGAGAAGGTTCATCGGGCGTTCCATATCTCGAACCGGCAGAGATTGCTCCCCATCGCGTAGCAATGGGTTTCCACCGCTTCCTTCTTTTCCCCATAATACGCAGAGAAGAGGGCGGAGAGGATGCCTGCATCGAATGCACATTCCGGCTTTCCAGTAATCGGCAGGTCCATGCATTCAAAACAGTCATGGATCACCATGGTAATCGGGTCTTCCCGCTCCACGTCCACTCTGCCAAGGCCTGAACGGGACCAGAAATCCGCGATATTGTCCATAAAAGAGTGAAGGTCAGTTTCCTGCACGAGGGGGAAAATGGCTGATCCGGCTTTTAGCCCCGCCCGCATCAATATGGGATAAATACTGATACCTTCAGTGAGAAGACTGACGCGAAGCGAGGTAAGGATGAAAGAAAAGACATCTCTCTGAGAAGCGTTCCTTGGGAGCGAATCCGGGAAGAACCTGTCCGCCCAGAGCATCTCTGCATCTCCTGCATCTGCCCGGACTATGATCCGGCCGTTCAGTGAGACAATCCTTTTCCTGGCATCTCCCGGCGCAGGGCGGGAAGTGATAATTCCTATCTCCGCAAGGGATTTGAGATGCATTGAGACCGTGGACTTTGCCCGGTCGGATCTCGATACAATCTCTTCGAAATCCATATCCCGCTCCTGCAGCATCTCTAGTATTTTCCCCTTGAGGGGGCTGTCGATAGCCTTTAAACCCTGTTCGGAGGCGATAATCTGGATAAAAGGTTCATCATCCTCGTGTGATGGAGCAGGGCGGCTCATGACTCTTCCAATCCATAACATGATGTGGGCAAAAAGTATTTATAACTATAGTTCGTATATACACGATTGTTCGTATATATTCGAACAAAACGGCGCCCGCTGTATGCATCCTCCATAGGATCGATCGGGACGTCTTCCGGGATACCCTCCTTTGAGGGTTGGAACATACTCCCGGGCGAGCAGCCCAACGGACATACAGAAGGAGAAATACCATGACACTGGCATCGACCCCCGCCCAGGTGAATGGGCTTGAGATCAGGGGGCCAGTCACAAGAACCGACTGCCTCCCGTCCTCTGCACAAGCAGTCTTCTCACTGCTTGGCGACGGAAAAGAGCGGACCCTGAACGAAATAATAGGGAATGTTGCATTCTCACCGAGAACGATACGCAATGCATTGAATAAGCTTCGGAAAAGCGGGCTTATTATCGCAAAGTTCAACTTCAGGGATGCACGAAAACCCCTCTACAAACTGAAGACCGTCTGAATCTGGCAGGAGCAGGCAAGCCTTATCGAGTATTGCGGGCGATCCTGCAGCTGCCGGTTTTTGTTTTTTAATGGAGGGAAAGAGACTCTTTCTCTTACCGGTATACGGGGTGTACTGTTAACATACTACCCCTATCGTTCTGTGAGACGGGCATCTGCCCATGTGTTCATGAGGCTAAAGTGCCGTGTTACAGGAACATTTCACTCATGCGAAACGGGCATCCGCACGCCAACCCAGGAACAGAAGACATAATCACACTTCTACCTGGAACACAACCCTTATGAGGAGCCCTATGATGAATGATACTCCGGCGATACCAAGTGAGAGTGCAGCCATCTCGAGAAACCGCGTTCCGAACGGGAGACCTTCCGCAACAGATGTGTAATACGTGAAACAGATGATAATTAATACTGCAAAAAGGAGCGTCCCCCCCAGGGCGATGAAAGGATTGGAGAGCAGGAGAAACGGCAACACGAGGATGAGAACCGTCAGGATATATGCCAGACCCGTATAAAGGGCTGCTTTTTTTGGTCTCCTCCCGGAAGGATATGATTTCTGGGAAAGGTATTCAGATGCGGCCATAGAGAGTGCTGCAGCAATTCCCATAATACTCCCCACCGCCGCGATTATCCTCGTGTCCTGGAGTGCGAAAGTGAATCCTGCAAGGCTTCCTGTAAATTCGACAAGGGCATCGTTCAATCCCAGGACAATAGATCCCACATAATGAAGCCTCTCCTCGTCAAGGAGCCCAATTATCTCCATCTCGTGGCGTTCTTCATCCTCGATGATGCCTTCGATATCAGGGATCCTGCCTGAAAATTCCTGATACCTCCTGATGGCACCCTGTTCCCCCCCCTCCATCAGCTTGATGGTAAAAGTCAGTCCCAGAATCCTGGCTAGCAGGTAGTAACCCAATACTTTTAGCATCGAGGGAGCGACATCAATCCCGGTGTAGGACTTCCAGATCCGGTAGTGTCCAAGTTCCTGATCGGCCATCTTCGAGAGGACCTGTGCATTGGAATCGGCGCCATAGGCACCGGCAAGCATGCGGTAGATACGGTATTCGGTAATCTCATCCCCCTGGAAACCGATGACCCGTTGCGTGTATTCCGGTAAAAGGGGCTTGAGTGATTCAGAACCTGTCAGATACCCCACTCCTTCTTCGTCTAATGTCCGGACGCGGGAGAAATAATGGTTCCCTTTTCATCAAAATATCGCCGATAAATACTCCGATATCATACCCCTTTGTTGATGTCCCGGGTGAATCCCGGACCAGTATGGGAATACCATGACCGGGACGATATAGTGAGACCGGACTCTGATCTCAGCGACAAAAATCACGTTGCCCTCGGGTTCAGCCCTGCAAGACTTTCTTTCCAGCCGGTTGCAGGGATACGACGGGAACGGCGGCTTCTGCCCTGAGCAGGATCTCGTGGGGAAGCCCGGAAAGCGCGATTGCTGCAAGTGCGCCGACAACCCCCTGTCCACCGTACACTTCGATTTCATGTTCCGCGGCTATTGCTGATGCCTCATCCCTTGCAATGAGCTCATGTCTCGCACGCTCTCCATACGAACGAAGTGAAGGTGGTATCATGAAACCCTGCTTGAAGGCCATTCCCCACTCGGGGGAGAGCGACTCGTCTTCAACAAAGTCGATTGAACGCTGCTTCACTCTGGCATACGCTCCCGGTTGAATTGCGACCTCGATAAAACTGCAGGAATTCCCTGCCGTCTTCCGGGTTACCGCCGGGTTGAGCATTGCAACATGGTGGCTGATGGGAAGCACGCCTTTCATGGTCTCGAGGTGCTGGAGGAGGGCCAGCGCAAGGGCAAACGTCGCACCCCTTTCCCGGTTGTCAGTATCATCGATTCCTACGATCACATGGGTAAGCGCCCGTGTCCGTACACTTCCCTCAACGATATCGCCGGATCTCTGGACGTGCACGTCGCACACCCCTTCTGCATGTGACATCATGTCGGTGAGCGAGTATGCCGGACCCCCGATGCATCTGATATGCTGGATGAGATCTTCCCCGTCCCTCTCTATCCCCGCGACCCCGACTGCTGCAGAGGGATGAAGCCCGATATCGACATCGGTATGCCCGAGGCGGGCCCATTCCCGAATCAGCGTCCCGTCGCGGCTGACATTCTCAATAATGCCACCTGCATGAGAATGATGGTAGGCACAGAATGCCGCGTTCGCACTGCTCATGCAGTCATGGTGAATCTCGACACGATCGCCGTCGATGGTGGTGAAGATCCTCCTGCAGGCGCTTGATGGAAGCGCACTGATCGCGGCATATCTTGCAGGATTCCGGCCCATCTTTCTCTCACGGATCACCACGCATCCTTCGTCAAGCAGCCTGTGAATCCAGTCCTGAGCAGTGCTCCTCGGAACCAAAGCGCCTTTCTGGATGTCGGTCACCGTGAAGTATCCGTGTTCAAGCGTACATGCCCGCATCAGGTGCAGGTATTCACGCCG
>Ga0302252_1001979_pt1 | contig 10406 bp, 17 predicted proteins | sample AAG_RA_Leu_MG_FD_193511 | JGI IMG/M metagenome (GOLD analysis project Ga0302252, IMG submission 193511) | Enriched activated sludge microbial communities from anaerobic digester in WTTP, New Holstein, Wisconsin, United States - AAG_RA_Leu | ecosystem: Engineered > Bioreactor > Anaerobic >...
ATGCGGTTACATAAGCTAAAAGAAATCAAAACATAAAACCAAGAGGTTCATCATGTCAGTAGAGGTTTCTGTGGACTCAGCTAAAAAGAACCTTGAAAATATTTTAGCAAGGCTATCACCTGGTGAGACAGCTACGCTAATCGGCCCTGAGGGCAGACCCATGGCAGTGCTGGTTCCGCTCAGATACTCTGAAGATATAGCAGAGGAGATCGATTGGGATGAAGAGTGGCAGGCTTTAGCCCAAAAAATCGATTCTAAATGGAAGAGCGAGAAGAGCGCTTTGCAGATTCTTTCCGAGATGAGGAGATGAGACTGACAATTGACGCCAGCGTTTTTGTCTCTGCAGCGCGGCCTTCTGAGCAGCTATATCCTTTGAGCTATAGATTTCTGCACAGAGTAAAAGGATCAAAAATATTTTGCCCCAATCTTGTTCTTGCCGAGTGTGGAGCGGCAATTGCCAGGCCAACCGGAGACTCGTTTCTATCTGGAAGGCTGGTCAATCTCATAAAGAATTTTCCAGGGATGACACAGATCTCATTGGACTTGCCTCTCGCTCTCCGTGCTGCGGAGATTGCCATTGAAAATCGTCTTCGGGGAGCCGATGCAGTTTATGTTGCTGTGGCCAGCGACTATGATGCAATTTTAGTATCATGGGATGATGAAATGCTGGAGCGTTGCCCTGAATCGGTGCTTGCGATTAGCCCCGAAGCATGGCTGGAAAATGCGGCTAGGACTGGGGAGTGAGATTAAGAAGCTGGGATGAAGCAGCCTGAATATCAGGCCGGCAACAAGCCCAGGGCTAGCCATCGCCGCGCCTCCCGCCGCCCGGCACTCTCGGCTCGCCTTTCGTCCTGCCGCTGGCTTGCCTGGTCGCTGCCCGTGAGCTGGGCCATCCGGGCCTGCGGCGATGCCTTCGGGGCGGGCTGGCATGTCCGGCAGGGCGATCGTTTCTGAGTGGCAGGAGGCCGGGCGGGCCTGATGCCTGAAGATGCTGCTATTCGGGCAGCTGGGATTTCAGGCTCACAGCAGATATTGAATTCGCGGTCTTTCGCTCAACAGCGGAATACAATCAAGGAAACAGCTACATACCTAAAGAGATTAATTATTAGGCAGGTTGATTATTTCATTCGAGGCCTACAATTGAAAGTCAGAGCCGTCATTAAGCTGGTAGAAGAAGATGGATGGTTCCTTGATAGAACAAGAGGCAGTCACAGGCAGTACAGGCATCATTTTAAGAGAGGATTGGTGACCATCTCTGGGAATTTGGATGATGAAGTGCCAAGAGGCACCTTGAATAGTATATTGAAGCAAAGTGGTCTTAAGGAGATTGAGAAAGATGACTGAGTATCTGATTATCATTGAAAAGGCTGAAAATAATTACGCTGCATATTGTCCGGATTTGCCCGGCGTCATAGCTACTGGTCCAACGAAAAAAGATACGCTGGAGCTGATGAAAGAGGCGATAGAATTTCACCTGGAAGGGCTGAAGGCCGAGCGCCTTAGCATACCCGAGCCAACTACGACTGCGGCTTCTGTGAATGTAAGCGTTTAGAAGCTTGATTTTTCTTTTGCGGTCTATTTGAATAAGCATCGCTGGGCTACAGCCCGATTTCGGTTGTTATTATGTTTGGATCCGTAGCTCTCGCTCATGGCGGCCATTAGCTGCTAGTTATCTGGATTGTGACGATGTCGTCAGGGCGGGCGGGCTTGCCCGGCAGGCGATCATTTCTGATGGGCAGGAGGCCGGACGGGCCTGATGTCTGAAGAGGCAGGTATTAGGGCAGCCGGGATTTCAGGATCGCAGCAGATCCCGGCCTGGCCACCGCTCGCGTCCCGCCGCTCGGTGCGCTCCAGCTCGCCTATTGCCACGGGAGTGCGCTGCTATATGCAGCCATGCTGACAGGGGACGTTGGCTATGGCAGCGCCGTCATCGAGGGGCAGGCTTGTTCGTCAGCTCTCCAGCAAAAATTACAAAAACGAAAGAAAATAATTATGCTTCATCAAGCCACTCTTCGCGGCTGATACCGGCTCGCTTTAAAATCCTCTGCAAAAGATCTACGCTGATATTACCGCCATGAGGATTCGGAATTCGTACCTCCAATATTCCTCTGGACATATATTCGTGATCTGCTCCGGGATAAGGGCCCACAAATCCCAGCCTGCTCAATCGCTTGATCAGCTCCTGTCTTGAAACAGGGGTAAGTCTATTCGGCAATCGAAACCGGCTCCGCAGATGCGCTAATGATATGGCCGCCGATAGCAGGTATGGGATGCCCTAACCTGAGCTTCAGTGCGATCCATCCCTCGATTACGCTTTGAAGTTCCTTGCGGCATGCTTCAAGAGTCTTGCCTGTGGCCCAGACGCCCTCCAGCTCTGGAACTTCGCCATAAAAAGGCTCTGGATTATCGATAATCTCGTAGGTCGCCCTTTCCATGGCTGCCTGGATGTATTCACCGAACATCATCCGTCATAAAGAACTTGATGAGATTATAGCCTTTCGCTTCCGGCCTTTCTGTCGCCGCGCCTCCGCGCCCGCACGGCGCTCTCGTCTCGCCTGAGGATGCTGCTATTCGGCAGCCGGGATCTCAGGCTCGCAGGATGGCCCTAGCTAACCGGTATTTTTTGGTTAACTTTTAGTAGCATGCGGTTACATAAGCTAAAAGAAATCAAAACATAAAATCAAGAGGTTCATCATGTCAGTAGAGGTTTCTGTGGACTCAGCTAAAAAGAACCTTGAAAATATTTTAGCTAGGCTATCGCCTGGTGAGACAGCTACGCTAATCGGCCCTGAGGGCAGACCCATGGCAGTGCTGGTTCCGCTCAGATACTCTGAAGATATAGCAGAGGAGATCGATTGGGATGAAGAGTGGCAGGCTTTAGCCCAAAAAATCGATTCTAAATGGAAGAGCGAGAAGAGCGCTTTGCAGATTCTTTCCGAGATGAGGAGATGAGACTGACAATTGACGCCAGCGTTTTTGTCTCTGCAGCGCGGCCTTCTGAGCAGCTATATCCTTTGAGCTATAGATTTCTGCACAGAGTAAAAGGATCAAAAATATTTTGCCCCAATCTTGTTCTTGCCGAGTGTGGAGCGGCAATTGCCAGGCCAACCGGAGACTCGTTTCTATCTGGAAGGCTGGTCAATCTCATAAAGAATTTTCCAGGGATGACACAGATCTCATTGGACTTGCCTCTCGCTCTCCGTGCTGCGGAGATTGCCATTGAAAATCGTCTTCGGGGAGCCGATGCAGTTTATGTTGCTGTGGCCAGCGACTATGATGCAATTTTAGTATCATGGGATGATGAAATGCTGGAGCGTTGCCCTGAATCGGTGCTTGCGATTAGCCCCGAAGCATGGCTGGAAAATGCGGCTAGGACTGGGGAGTGAGATTAAGAAGCTGGGATGAAGCAGCCTGAATATCAGGCCGGCAACAAGCCCAGGGCTAGCCATCGCCGCGCCTCCCGCCGCCCGGCACTCTCGGCTCGCCTTTCGTCCTGCCGCTGGCTTGCCTGGTCGCTGCCCGTGAGCTGGGCCATCCGGGCCTGCGGCGATGCCTTCGGGGCGGGCTGGCATGTCCGGCAGGGCGATCGTTTCTGAGTGGCAGGAGGCCGGGCGGGCCTGATGCCTGAAGATGCTGCTATTCGGGCAGCTGGGATTTCAGGCTCACAGCAGATATTGAATTCGCGGTCTTTCGCTCAACAGCGGAATACAATCAAGGAAACAGCTACATACCTAAAGAGATTAATTATTAGGCAGGTTGATTATTTCATTCGAGGCCTACAATTGAAAGTCAGAGCCGTCATTAAGCTGGTAGAAGAAGATGGATGGTTCCTTGATAGAACAAGAGGCAGTCACAGGCAGTACAGGCATCATTTTAAGAGAGGATTGGTGACCATCTCTGGGAATTTGGATGATGAAGTGCCAAGAGGCACCTTGAATAGTATATTGAAGCAAAGTGGTCTTAAGGAGATTGAGAAAGATGACTGAGTATCTGATTATCATTGAAAAGGCTGAAAATAATTACGCTGCATATTGTCCGGATTTGCCCGGCGTCATAGCTACTGGTCCAACGAAAAAAGATACGCTGGAGCTGATGAAAGAGGCGATAGAATTTCACCTGGAAGGGCTGAAGGCCGAGCGCCTTAGCATACCCGAGCCAACTACGACTGCGGCTTCTGTGAATGTAAGTGTTTAGAAGCTTGATTTTTCTTTTGCGGTCTATTTGAATAAGCATCGCCGGGCTACAGCCCGATTCCGGTTGTTATTATGTTTGGATCCGTAGCTCTCGCTCATGGCGGCCATCAGCTGCTAGTTATCTGGATTGTGACGATGTCGTCAGGGCGGGCGGGCTTGCCCGGCAGGCGATCGTTTCTGAGGAGCAGGAGGTCGATTGTGGTGGATAACAGGAAGAAATGGAACCTAGCCAACGAATTGTCTATTCACAAAATGATAGCCGATCCAGATAGCATACAGATATTAAGCATAAGCAACAAGCACTGCGAGGGAAATGGTGATTTCAGTTGCTGGTGAAGTTTGAGGTTTACTTCGATGGAGAGAACTGGTGCGCTCGTGGGATAAGTGCGGACATATTCACACAAGGCAGAACACTTGATGAGCTAACCGAAAACATAAAAGAGGCTACAAGTCTGCATTTTGAAGATATCTTAGAGTCTGGCGAAGAGCTGAAGATCCTCTCGATTTCTGAATTTGAGGTGCAGCCACTTGCAAAAGCTTCCGGTTGTTAGCGGCGAGAAGCTCATCAAAGTGCTTGTTTCTCTTGAATATGAAATCATCCGGCAGAGAGGAAGCCACGTCCGGCTGAGAAAGCCAACCGTAGCTGGGGAGCATAATATCACCGTTCCCTTTCATGAGGAGCTGGCAAAGGGCACACTCAACGATATTTTATCTCAAGTATCCATCTGGAATGGGATTTCCAAAGATGACTTGATAGAATTGATTCAGCAATTGAAATAGATGCCACATATCACCTCTGTTCTGCCCCGGCCAGCCCATCGCCGCGCCTCCCGCCGCCCGGCGCTCTCGGCTCTCCTTTCGTCCTGCCGCTGGCTTGCCTGGCCGCCGCCGTGGGCCGGGCCGTCCGGGCTTGCAGCGATGCCGTCGGGGCGGGCTGATTTTCCTGACAGGCGATCGTGTCCGGAGGCAAGATGCAGGGTCGAGCATTGGAAATTGATGAATCGCCTCCCCGGAAAGGGTGGCCCCCAGAATGAGGAGCGATGAGACTCATTCTATGAGCTTATAAAAATCCTCTTCGGTTATGCCTAACTGCTTGAGAATCTCATAAAAAAGCCAGCTTCCGATCTCGCTATTGCCATGAATTGGGATTGTAGTTGCCCGGCCATCTGGATGCTTCCATCTGGCGTGGCTTCCTTTTTGCCGCACCATCTGAAATCCAAGCTTTCTAGCCGCTTTCTGAAGATCCCTAGCTTTGGCAGGCATGAATGGCCTTTACATCTACATCTTCTGGAAGCAAGCGTCCTTCTTCTTTGTACTCATCTTGGATCATTTCGAAGACATTTATCAACTCTGCCTGGGCCTCATCAGGAGTCTTGCCCCAGGCGTGGCAGCCTGCAATTGCGGGCACGTAGGCAGTGAATGTGCCATTGTCTTCTGGGCGAATGATTATGGTGTAGTCATAGAGACGTTTCATTAGAAATTACTTCATCCTTATTTGCATATAATACTACCCGATGGAAAAGTTAGCAGATCAATACCCTCTGTTTCCCCAGGCAAGACCTCCAGGCATTTGAGAGGGACAACCATTCAACTGAAGAGCTGTCAATTCCCTGCGTCTTGGCGGGCTTGCCTGGCCATCGCCGCGCCTCCCCCGCTCGCCCGGCACTCTCGGCTCGCTTTCGTCCTGCCGCTGGCTTGCCTGGCCGTCGCCCGTGGACCGGCCGTCCATGCCTGCAGCGATGCCGTGGGGGCGGGCTGGCTTATCCGGCAGGCGATCGTTTCTGAGGGGCGAGAGGTCGGGCGGGCATGATGCCTGAGGATGCTGGCATTCGGGCAGCCGGGATTTCAGGCCAACGGAGGCCTCGGCCTAGCCATCGCCGCGCCTCTCGCCGCCCGGCGCTCTCAGCTCATCTTTGGTCCTGCCGCTAACTTACCTGGCCACCGCTCATGGGCCGGGCGATCCGGGCCTGAGGCGATGCGGTCAGGGCGGGCTTGCTTGCCCGGCAGGCGATCGTTTGTGTGGGGCAGGAGGCCGGGCGGGCATGATGCCTGAAGATGCTGGCATTCGGCAGCAAGGATTGGAGGCCCATAGCAGAGCCCCGGCGGGCCAGCTCTCCGCTAGCCTTTCGCCATCGGGCCAGGCGGATCAAGCGATTATGTCGTCAGGGCGGATGTATTGATCAAGCAAGAGATCTTATTATTAGTTATGGGAGTATTTTGGCCGGTATAGCTTTGCGAATTATTCTTTACCCAAGACAACCAGGCCGCTATTTGGATTCAAGCCATTCGTCTCGAGAGATTCCGGCTTGTCTCAAGATCTTTATGAGCAGATCAACGCTTATGTCTTCCCCACGGTGTGAATTAGGAATGACAACCGAATCATCATCTCTGGCCATCACATCGTGTTTTGATCCTGGAAATGGACCTTCAAATGCCAATTTTCTTAATCTTCGTATCAGCTCTCTTCTTGAGACCGGAGTTAGCTTATTCGACAACGCTTACCGGCTCCGCAGAAACTATAATTGATGCTGCTCCTATAGATGGAATTGATCTTCCTGTTCTGAGCCGAAAGACAATCCAATCTTCCAGAGCGCTCATGAGGCTATCCCTGCAGGCCTCCAGGGTCTTTCCAGTAGCCCACACCCCTTTGAGTTCGGGAATCTCGCCATAAAAGGGCTCTGGATCGTCAATGATCTCATAGGTTGCCTTATCCATTGCCGCTTTGATATATTCTACAAGCATCTGCGAATTTATTAACTGCAATGAGATATATTCTTTCGCTCTGCCCACTGTTCTTATAGGAAAGGGAATTTTACTAGTTTTCAGGTTAGATGGGACCTTGATTTTAGCAGCCTGAATATCATGCCCGCATCAGGCCCCGGCCTTTCCGTCGCTGCACCTCCGCCGTCCGGCGCTCGTGGCTCGCCTTTCGTCCTGCTGCTGGCTTACCAGGCCGTCGCCCGTGGGCCGGGCCGTGCGGGCCTGCGCCGATGTCGTCAGGGCGGGCTGGCTTGTCCGGCAGGCGATCGTTTCTGAGGGGCAGGAGGCCGGGCGGGCCTGATGTCTGAAGAGGCTGGTATTCGGGCAGCCGGGATTTCAGGCCCACAGCAGACTCCTGGCCTGGCCATCGCCGCACCTCCCGCCGTGCCCGGCGCGCTCGGCTCTCCGCTCGCCATGCAGCAAGCGGGCGCAGTTGGATGCCGCTATGCGGGCCGGAGAAATGTGAATAAGGTTAGATGAGGTGTCTTCCAACCAAAGATTAATGAACAATCTCAGCTTTTAATACGAAATGGAGCACGAATTTAATGAGCGCAAAGACTCTGAAGATCCCAGAAGAGATAGTTAATGCCCTTCGGGTTCCTCCTGATGATATCGAGACAGAGCTTTATAAAGAGTTAGCTCTGGCACTTTATCAGCGCGGCATACTTTCATCCGGGAAAGCTTCTGCATTAAGTGGCCTAACTCGCCTTCAATTCGAAGATCTTCTCGGTCATCGTCGGATCAGGCGACACTACGGAGAAGAAGAGCTGGAAGAGGATCTGAGCTATGCCGAGTGCAATCAGTGATTCTTCAACACTGATTCATCTGTCAAAGATAGGCCGTCTCCATTTATTGCGCGAGTTCCATAAGAAGGTTTTAGTAGCGCCAGCCGTTTGGAGGGAGGTGGTCGAGGAAGGCAGAGGCTGGCCAGGCTCATCTGAGCTGAAAGAAGCAAAACAAGCCGGATGGATAGAAGTCGTTGATCCGACAAATCGCACTCTTATTCATTTTTTGAGAAAGGACCTGCACGAAGGCGAATCAGAGACTATAGCTCTTGCAGTGGAGAAAGAACCAGAAGTCGTTTTTCTTGATGAAAGCGAGGCTAGGCGGATCGCCAGAGTTTATGGATTGAACATCACCGGCGTGATTGGAATTTTAATCCGAGCCAAGCGAGAAGAAATGATACCGTCGCTGCGAAAAGAGCTCGATCGACTGAGAGATGAAGCCGGTTTCTGGATAGGAGAAGATGTTTACATGAAGGCCTTACGATCTTTTAAGGAGGAGAGAGCCTGAAGTAGCCGCTATTGTCCGACTGGTTATCTATGTTTTTAAACGCACCTCTGGCTGGCAGATGACAAGAAATAGCGGGAACAAAATAGCAGGATGTTTAGGGGATAGGGCTTAAACAGACCATCGCCGCGCCTCCCGCTCCCCCGGCACTCTCGGCTCGCCTTTCGTCCTGCCGCTGGCCTTGCCTGGCCGCCGCCCGTGGGCCGGGCTGTCCGGGCCTGCAGCAATGCCGTCAGGGCGGGCTGGCTTGCCCGGCAGGCGATCGTGGACGGGGAAGGGGCCGGTTAGTCCTCGTCTGGTTATATGATTGCAGCGTCCTGCTGTCAGCCTTATTTCGCATATCTGCTCGCACTTTCATCTCTCTGCACCTGTGAACGATGACGAATGGATTTTCCACTTGAGATTGTTGCCTGGGCGTACTTCCTATTATTCGCTGGAAACGATGAAGTTTATCTAGGTTGGCATTCATAAGGAAATGGAGAAAAAATGAAAGAAATCTTTCCGGAATATTATGACCTTTCTGAAGAGGACTTTTCTATTTTGTGGGATAATTGCATATTTGTATTAGATGCTAATATATTATTAAAGCTTTATAGGTACACTCCGAAAACTCGTGGGAAATTTTTTGAGATTTTAAATCGACTATCAAGCAGGTTATGGCTTCCTCATCAAGTCGCTAAAGAGTATCAGCATCAGCGTTTAAATGTAATAGTAGAGCAAGAAGAAAAATATAAGAAAATGAAAGAAACCTACGAGCGAGATCCATTAGAAATCAGTGATGAATTATATAACCGGATAATAGATGAACTAAACAATCGAATAGACGAATATAAAGGACTATTCCAAAATGATACTATTCGACCAGTAATTGATTCGCTATTTGAAGATAAAATTGGTTTGCCATTTTCACAGCACGATATTGAAGAATTAATTAAGAACGGTGAAAAGAGATACTCTAATAATATACCTCCTGGCTATGAAGATGCAAGAATAAAAAGAGATAATCAAAAATTCGGCGATTTGATTTTATGGCTCCAAACTATAAAATATGCGTGTGAAAACAAAAAACCAATTATTCTTATAACTGATGATCGGAAAGAGGATTGGTGGTGGATGCATCACGGAAAGATATCCGGCCCACGACCGGAATTAATTAAAGAATTTCTTTCGGAAATAAATATGATAGTACATATATACAACTCAAATCGATTTATTGATTTAGCAGAAAAATACCTTGATCTCAAAAAGGATGTGGAGGCAAGCAAGGAAATTGAGAGAAAATCATCAGAGATATATAATCCAAAATCTATGAAAGTTGGAGCAATTACGTATTCCATTGATGAAGAGGATCCTGAAGAAGAGAAAATGTATCAGATATTAGATAAAATTAGAAAGAAACTAAGAGAGATGCCAGGCATAACTGAAGAGCAAGCCAAATTAATATCGTCACAGATTGCTGGCAAGTATGGAGAAGAACACGAATTGGAAATTGAGTTTCACAATTAATTTTTTTATTAATGTAATATTAAAACAAATCAAATACTTTGTTAACAGACTAGGATTCGAGCTGTTCTAGTACTTAATCCTACATTCCGGAGTAATCTTCTAATAATCGAATATTTTTCTTGTTAGCGATTTAACATAATTAATAAAAATTTTTAAATTAATTATAGATTTTAAGATCTAACCAATTTACAATATATTGAGCCTGTGCGCTCCTGCAAGTATTCGTTCGCATCCAAGATTGAGAGTTTAGATCGTTCTGGGCCAATTCTTAAAAAATTATTAATATTTTGGAATTATAATATATAGCAGAATCGATATCTGGAAAATTAATCAGCAATATAATCCTTACTCCGGGATGTCGGCTTAATTATTAAAATGAATTAAAATGCGCAAGACCTGAAGTCTCACTCAATATACATCGCCAGCCTCCCCGGCTCCGCCTGGCGGGCTCTTGCCCTTGGCATCCTCCCCCGCCGCCAGGGGCTTGGCCAGCAGCCTCCCAGCAAAGAAATCCTTTATGATCGCATCGATCTCTTGAAGTCTCCAGGGTGTATTCCACCTCGCCACAGGTATCGCAGATGAGAGCTGGAACATCTTTGACCACCACGATCTCATCTCCCACCCTGGCCATGAAATCATGTCTGCCTTTACCCATCT
>Ga0302252_1001980_pt1 | contig 10402 bp, 9 predicted proteins | sample AAG_RA_Leu_MG_FD_193511 | JGI IMG/M metagenome (GOLD analysis project Ga0302252, IMG submission 193511) | Enriched activated sludge microbial communities from anaerobic digester in WTTP, New Holstein, Wisconsin, United States - AAG_RA_Leu | ecosystem: Engineered > Bioreactor > Anaerobic >...
GTCCTGGTACAGTCGCTACATAAGAACCGTCTTCCAGGGTGTCGTACTCTGCCTGCATTAAAGCCGCCTGGATGTATTCCGAGAACATACTGCATTTAATAGATCATCAGAGAATTTAATCCTTGCTGAAGGAGGTGTGAGGAAATGATATTGGAGGCAGTGCTAGAAATCAAACAGCGACTTCTGCTCTTTTTTCTCCTTCTTGCCAGCAGCCCCTCCCGCCATCTTCACCTCTCCGTACTTCCCCCCGCCTCCGGGCACGACCTCCACTTTTCCCCGACGGAACATCTCTATGCCCTCCAGCACCCTGGGATCCGCTGAGATCTCCGAGAGATCCGCCTCCATCAGTACCTCGATCTCCGTCCTTCCCTCTATCAGCTCGCTCCAGCACCTCTGAACCGCCCCTGAGCTGGCGCTCCGGTAGCCCATAGCTAAAGCTGCGATCTCCGCCAGGGGAATGATATGAAGGTACGGCGGCCGGTGGTCGGGATGAACGGGCCTCTCGTAGTCGGCCAGCAGATTGATCCTGTCCCAGACCCCCAGCTTGATCCTGCCCCCGCAGGCCGGGCAGCGGCCCATCAGCTCATCCTTCTCCGTCTGGGAAAATTGCCGGTAGCAGCGGGTGCAGGCGGTCCGATTGTACTTTCCCTCCGCCGGGAAGAAGCCCACATTCTGCTTGACCCTGCGCCCATCCTTGCGGCAGATGGCCAGGCACAGCTCATTGTAGCTGAGCTCCTCCAGCTCCATGCGGTTGAACTCCCGGGCCAGCTTGTTGCAGCGGGGGGAATGGGCGTCGGAGTTGGAGAGAAAGGTGCGGCTGGAGAGCTCGGCAATCCTGTCGGCATAATCGGTGTCAGCAGACAGGCCCAGCTCAATGAAATGGATGCTCTCCGCCTTTTCTTGATAGCACTCGGCGAGTGAGCCATAGTAGGCATACATCCCCGTCCAGGGGGTGAAGGCATGGGCCGGCCCCACCATGCCCCCTGCCTCCAATGCCAGATCGGCGATCTCTGGAGCGCCCAGGTGCAGCTTGGGCCTGCCGTCTGAAGAGAGGCTGGTGCAGTGGGGGGTGAAGCTCTCCGCCAGCTCTTCCGCCTTGCTTGTCTCCGGCAGGAAGATGAGATGGTGCATCCGGCTGCTGTCCTCCACCTCCACGCTGAGGACAAAGCGGGTCTCTCTCAGGCAGTAGAGCCCATCCGACTCGGCAAGCTCCTTTATGCTCTCCAGCCACCGGGGGTGAAGGCAATCACCCGTGGCCACGATCTTCACTCCCTTTCTGGCTGCCTCTCTGGCGATCTCGGGCAGGTTCATGTCCGCCGATACGGCCATGGAGTAGCGGGAATGGATGTGAAGATCGAGGTTGACCAGCATAGAGATCCTGGCTTCTTTCCAGGGGATAAACCCTTTATGCTCCGCCGCCCTTCTAAAGGACGTGCAAGACAAGCTGAGAGCGCTGCTGGAACGCTTTTCCCGTGGTGAGCTGGACACCGAGGAAGCCCTTCGGCAGATCAAGAACCATAGCTATCTCCCTGTAGGCGATGTGGCCAAGCTGGACATCTGCCGGGTGGACCGGGTGGGCATTCCCGAGGCCATCCTGGCGGAGGGCAAGAACAGAGAGGACCTCCTGGAGATCTCCCTGGCCCACCTCCGGGCGACGGGCAGCGTGATCATCACCCGGGTCTCGCCGGAGCAGCTTGAGCTTCTTCGCTCCGCCGAACTTGAGGGCTGCACCCTGGAGCATAACCCCGTGGCCAGGACGGTGGTCATGAAAACCGGCCCCGCCACAGAGAAGAAGGGCCTGGTGGGCATCCTCGCCGCTGGAACGGCGGACTTGTCTGCCGCGGAGGAGGCGCGGGTGGTGGCGGAGGAGATGGGCTGCAACGTCATTTATGAGTACGATGTGGGAGTGGCCGGAATTCACCGCCTCTTCCCGTGCCTGGAGAAGATGGCGGGGGCTGACGCCCTGGTGGTGGCGGCGGGCCGGGAGGGGACTCTGCCTGCTGTGGTGGCTGGGCTGGTGGAGGCTCCGGTCATCGGACTGCCGGTCTCCACCGGCTACGGCCTGGGTGGAGGCGGAGAGGCGGCTTTATACTCCATGCTCCAGTCCTGCTCCGTTTTGACAGTGGTCAACATCGATGCCGGATTTGTGGCCGGGGCCTATGCCGCAAAGATAGCCAGGCGAAGGTCGGAATATGCGGATCGCAATATCGAAGAAAAGCGGTAAGCCTCTGTGCTGGCAAACTATTTTCTCCTGGAAAATCTCTCTACCGCATTATCTATTAATACAAGTACGTGCATGTACGTTTATTTATGTCAACCAAGACCATAACTATAACTGAAGAGGCATATAATCGGCTTAAGAGTCGGAAGAGCGAGAATCAGAGCTTTTCAGAAGTTATTATGCAGAATTTCCCCTCCAAACCAAAGCTTTCCCAGATCTTGGCAGAGATCGGTAAGGATGACGCTCTGGCAGACCGAATTGAGGCCGCGTCCAAAGAGATGCGCCAATCCAAAATGAGAGAAGTTGATTTCTGATGATGGTACTTGATACCACAATCTTGATCGATGCCCTGCACGGCAAGCAGGCGGCGCTCGGAAAAATCATAGATTTGGAAGAAGCTGGAGAAACCATATGCACCACCCAAATCAATGCGCTTGAGTTATTTAAAGGCGCATATCTGCCCACAAAATCCGATGAGTACATACTAAAGATCAAGAAGCTGCTGGGAGCCTTTGTTGTCCTTGCCATAAACGAAGATGCTTATGAGTGGTTTGCGGCTCTCTCTGCCAGCCTTAGGGCTCGTGGAGAATCGATAAACGATTTTGATGAGCTGATAGCAGCTATCACTATGACAAATGGAGCTGCAATAATATCTAATGATAGCCATTTTATGCGTATCCCTGGATTAGAGGTCATCTCATATTAGCTCACTGAATGCGGATGAATCAGTGCTGTGCAGCATATAAGCCAAGAGGAGTGTTGTTGGCATCAGTCGATATGCCTGCTGCGGAGGAGGCGCGGGTGGTGGCGGAGGAGATGGGCTTCAACGTCATTTATGAGTACGATGTGGGAGTGGCCGGAATTCACCGCCTCTTCCCCTGCCTGGAGAAGATGGCGGAGGCCGATGCCCTGGTGGTGGCAGCAGGCCGGGAGGGCACTTTGCCCGCGGTGGTGCCGGGCTGGTGGAGGCACCGGTGATAGGCCTGCCGGTCTCCACCGGATATGGCCTGGGCGGCGGAGGACAGGCGGCTTTGTACTCAATGCTCCAGTCCTGCTCCGTCCTGACTGTGGTTAACATCGATGCCGGCTTTGTGGCCGGGGCCTATGCGGCAAAGATAGCCAGGCGGAAAGCAGCCAATAAAATTCAAGACTATCGTTATAAGACCAATAAAGTAGATTGAGTAGTTACTATATTCTTTCAAGCAGAAAGTTATTTATTGTCTTGAGACAATAATTGATTATGTTTCGATTTGAATCTTATTCATCTATCTCGAACAGAAGTCTAGCTAGAGATGTTCTTTGCGTTACAGTCATTCTTTTTGTTCTGGGCTATGTCCAAGCTGAGGCAATAACTGTCTGTGAAGAGGGCTGCAACTATATTGATATAGCATCAGGTGTTGCTGCTGCATCATCTGGAGATATCATTGAAGTATATAGCGGAACCTATCGCGAGAACGTTAACGTCACCAAGCCGATTGTTCTGCAAGGTGTAGATACCGGGGATGGCAGACCAGTAGTTGATGCAGGCAAGATAGGGAGTGCCATAACCCTTTCAGCCGATGGAATTGCGATTGATGGATTTGAGGTAAGAAATGCCGTAGGCAATCCGTTCATAGATTGGGCTGGCATCAAGGTAGTCTCCGATGATAATATTATCTCCAATAATCTGGCTATAAATAATGATAATGGTATCTTCCTGAAGGAATTGTTCAATAACAGCCTTTCAGGCAACAATGCGACCAGAAATACGAATGGCATTAGGCTTGAAAGATCCAATAACAATGTCGTTAATGTCAACTATCTTGCCGGCAACAACTACGGTCTGCGTTTGACATCTTCTGCTAACAATAACCTAACAGGAAATCTGGCCACAGATAACGACCACGGCATTTTGTTGGAATCATCGGAGGGCAATGGTTTAAGAGATAACCGGATGTATGGAAATAGTCATAACTTCGGAGCCGATGGTGCAAATAACGTATCTAAAGACAATCTAGTTGACAATAAGCCTATATATTACTTAGTCGAAGCTAACGGGCTTGTCATCGACTCATCCTCCCAAGCCGGCACATTTTATTGTATTGACTGCTCAAACGTGACAGCAAAGGATCTGGATCTGAAGAATAATCTCAACGGCATTTTCCTGAGAAATACCACAAATTCAAGATTGGAGAACAATAGAATCAGCAACAACTCCTGCGGCATTAAGCTCATTTCTTCGCCGAAGAATGTTATCAGAAATAACGAGATCAGCAACAATATTGTTGACGGCCTTTCATTGGACTCGTCTGACAATAACACTATTGAGAATAACACTGCACTTCAAAACCATCATTACGGCATGAGCATATTGTATTCATTCGGCAATACAATAACAATGAATAATATAAGCATCAATAACAATGGTCTGGGAATCAATTATTCTAGCGATAACTCCATTCTAAAAAATGATTTCAGCTTCAATAAAAACAATGGTCTATTGCTTAAAAATTCCAGCTATAATAATATTTTTTCGAATAGTTTAAGCAACAATTCTAAAGGAGCCTGGTTGATCTTTTCATTCATGAATGCCATTGATGGCAATGAGATCTATGGCAATATCGATGGGATAAGGCTGGAGTTCAGTGGAAACAATACTATGTCCAAAAATAAAATTGGTGAAAACGGCAATGGAATTGCATATGATATTAAATATATTAATTTATATAATGATAACGACCTGCATAGAAATAAAGAAAATAAGACCGAAATATCTTCAAGAACAACAGCATCTGGACCAGGAGGAAGAGTTTCCACTCATAGAGATGGATCAAAGTCATAACTAGGATTTCCAACCAATTGCGCATGAAGGTATAAGATATGCCGAAAGAATTTAGTATGACTTGGTTTGATGGGCTTTTAAAAAAGGCGGGCATATCCTACTCTATTATATGTTTGGTAATAGGAGTTATTATTTATTTTATCTATTTGTTTTTTGGCAAAATGCTGGATATAGAATGGTATACCGATGATAAGCTAAAATTTATATTAATGGGCACATTGATTGCCTATCAATTTTTCGGAATACAGTATTTATTAGACATATCAAAAGAAGTGTTTTTGAATTTATGTATCTTGAGCAACGAAGTTGAAGAAAGTCTTTGCAGCGAAGCTAAGAGAAGGTTTTCAGGATCTCTTTGGTACTATGTACTATTGGTAATGGTGATATTTCCATTCTATTCGGCCGATTGGATTTCCTCGGATTATACGCTAAAGGAAAATTATACGCTCATGGAACAATTTGTGCCCAATTATGCAGAAGATCCCAGATTTTGGGTTCTTGGATTTGATATTTATCATGTCTCAATGGGATTCTTGGCTCTCTTTCTGCTGGCATATATTTTATGGATTATATTCAATATAGCATGGACTTTTAGAACTTTTAGCCTCAACTTCCATAGTAATCCTTTGACTACTAGTGCTTTTAGTATTCATATGAAATTAAGATCCATTAAGATCTTAATTTTATTATCTTTATTTTGTTATTTTATTTGTATATCGCTCCTAATCCTTTCATATGGCTTAACTGGTTATATCTTTGAAAAAATTACTCTTGCTTCGCTTTTGCTTGTTGGTCTAATTTTCTTTTTCATAGGATACGAATCATTAAATGGTATCGTTAGGCGTCAAATGGAATTTGAAATGGATCAAATAAATAAAAAAAGCCAAGAGTATATTCAAAAGCTACTAGCAATTAACTCAAATGGAGATTATAGCCAGAAAATTCAAGAAACAAATTTTGTCTCGAATATGCTTGATGTTCTGCAGAAACAAAGAGATTCGCTAACGAAAGCGTATACAAATATTTATGATTTGGCGTCAATTATTTCAATTATCAGCGCATTTATCCTTCCCATATTGACCGATATTGTTAAGAAAAATCTGCATCTCCTATTTGAATCTAGAGATATTGCTGATCAGGGAATATCGATATTGAATTCTATAATTCATAATATAATTTAAATAAAAAAATTATATAATAATTAGAAATCATTGTATTGGAAGCGATATGTATGTCCCGATATGCAACACCATGTCTCTTGATGATATTGATATTAGTTTTAACTACCAATAGCATTCTAGCCCAGAGAGGAACCTTCACTCCCGGAAGATACTTGCCTGAGATCATGGCGGAGGTCGAAACCAAACTAGATCTGGGCAATGCATATATTGCTGATACGGCCATGACCATGGCTGCAGACTATCCTGGCCAGTATAGCATAAACCAGATCAGCCAAATCTACAACACCATGGCCCAGGGGGGATGGTTCTATTACAACGATACCACTGGTTCAGAAAGCTACCAGAATGCCAATCGATCCCTTCAAAGAGGAAAAATTAAAAACACTATCGGCATGGGAGACTGCGATGATTTCGCCATTCTGATGGCATCGCTGATCCAATCCATAGGCGGATTTTCCAGGGTAATTTTCGCCTATGATTATGATAATCAAAAGGGCCATGCTTACACTGAACTCTATTTAGGCAATGGAACATCTGAAGTGAACGAGACTATTAACTGGCTGAAAAGAGAGTATCAAATCAAATATCTTCCTGGCATCAATAGAACAGGCGATGAAATCTGGCTGAATCTAGACTGGGGCAACGATAATACCAAGGCAGCTTATCCTGGCGGCCCCTATTTTGGAGAAGGGAGCAGAAACGTCAAAAGAGATGTCGTCTGGCCGCGTTTTCCGAATCATTTGATGCCGCCTGCCATTGTGCCTATGATTGACAGCATGGATAGCGTGGAAGGCTGGCAGACATTGAATGACAACAAAGGCTCAATCATAAAGATAGACTCCATTCCCGGCAAGAAGGCAAACGCAACTCAGATTTCATATGATCTCAAAGAAGGCGGTTGGGTAGGGATCTCTAAGGAGATTGATCCATACAACCTTTCCTCTGTGGCAGGTCTGAATTTTTCCTTCTTAATGATGGAAAAGCAGAACACCATCGAAATGAGGCTTGTTTACAATAATGGGACAGCTTTTGGAGTGTCTTGGAGCAACCTAAAGACGAAATCCTGGCAGTCTCAGAAAACGCTTTACACTAATCTAAAATGCTCGAGTCCTGGGAATAAGTGGGATCTTGAAAGAAATTTCAATATAAGTAGCGTCAGAAGCATAGAGTTCATTATCTCTAATAGTCCGGATGCAGGGGATCAGGCAGGCCAAGGTGCAATACTATTGGATGAGGTCCGCGGATTGATGGCTATTCCCACGGGATCAGCCTGGGAGCGGGCGGAGAAGGAAAGGGAGATCGCAGCCGCAAGAGACCTAGCTGCGCAATCTGAAATGGCATTGCGAGATCCATTAAAGAATGCGGAAGGCTTAGCATTGGCGGTTGAATCTCTAAGTCATAGCTTCACTCCGGAAGGAGCTATAAGAGTGCGCAGTGGATTAGAACAGATTCCAAGACCAATTGCTAGAATTGAACTCAATAGCTCGATGTTTTTTAATGGAGTTTTTGGACCTGATGGAACTATATATGCAATATACTTTGAGAATACATCAATAATTTATGATTTAAAGACAGGAAAAATGTTGCACCGCTTCAATCATAGTGACCATATTTTTAGTGTGGCTTTTAGCCCTATTGAAAGATTATTTGCCACTGCAAGTTACGATAATACTGCAAAAATCTGGGATATTGATAGCGGCAAAGAAATCCGTCCTCCTTTGTCGCATGAAGATAGTGTAATACATTTATGCTTTAGCCCTAACGGAAAACTGCTGGCCACAGCCAGTAATAAAACTATCCGCATTTGGGATGTACATGGGCATAAAGAACCTCTGATTCTCAATCATGATGATCCGGTAAATGATGCCCTGTTCAGTTCTAACGGTGAGATCATTGCGACAACTGAATATAATAACACAGAAGGTTGGATTGAAACAGTTAGAATTTGGAGCATTCAATCTGGTTTGGAAATCACACATATAAAATTTCCGCGTAGTAGTGTGAGAGACTGGGCCTTTAGTCCTAATGGAACAATGTTTGCGGTTGCAAGCGATGATGATGTCAGGATCTATGATGCCCTAAATTGGAGCATGACAGAAAGGTTGTATCATGATGATGTAAATTTTATAGCTTTTAGCGCCGATGGTGATATGCTGGCAACTTTCAGTGATGATCTTAGAGTTTGGAAGATACCGACTTATAAAGAATTACTCCATTTTGGCCAACATGGAATGGACAAATTGAAGCTGATTTACCATGGTATGATCTTGCCTTCGGCCAGAATTGGTTCTCAAGGTTTAAATAATTTAGCATTCAATCCTGATGGAAGAACCTTAGCGATCTTAGATTCCGATACAGTCTGCATTTTGGATATCCAAACAGGCCAGAAGCTAGCTTATTTTCCTGGTAAACACAAGGTTATTGATTTTGCCTTTAGCCCAGATGGCAAGATGCTAACAACAATAAGCAATGAATATGCCGTTACTTGGGATTTAGATCAGATGGGCCAAGAATTTAAGAAGATAAATGTCACTGGATATTTTGACATAGCTTTTGATGATAATCGCACAAAGATAGCTGCAGGTTCCTTTAATGATACTTCTTCAAGTACTAATTTATATATGTGGGAAATGGAGACTTGGCAAGAATTATGGCATAAAAATATGAATTACAGTGCAGCGTCGTTATTTTTCAATATTAATGGAAGTATTCTTATGCTCGCATGCTCAGACAACATGACCAGATTTTTAGATGTTCAAACAGGGGATGAGAATTATAAAATAAATTTGGGTGACTATACTTCTCTAAAGATTAGTGCAGATGAAACGAAGCTTATTTTAATTGACTATATAGTTAATGATGATTCTATACTTACAGGCGAAATCATCAGAGTTCTAGATATTGATGCTCAGAAAGAATTATTCCACTTAGCGATTAATGATTCGCTAATCGATTTAATATTTACTCCAGATAGCAAGAAGATAATCTTGGCAAGCCGCAATAATCCACTAATAATCTATGACAGTAAAACTGGAAATGAGCTAAAAAGATTGAATTATTGCATCTATGACAGTAAAACTGGAAATGAGCTAAAAAGATTGAATTATTGCAGAATTAATGATATTTCATTAAGCTCAGGTGGAAAAACCTTAGCCACTGCAGGCGAAGACTGTACTGCAAAAATTTGGGATATTAATACAGGTAATGAATTAGCTACTGTAGATCCAATGATTCATAATAGCTCGGTTCAATCCGTAGTATTCGGCCCTAATGAGGAGATCATTGCTACAACTTGTCTTGGCGATAATTTCGTTCGCATATGGAATGTTGATACCGGAGAAGAATTAATGAAAATCCCGCATCCAGATTATGTAAAATCTATCATTTTCAGCAAAGATGGAGCAAGTATAGCCACAACCTGCTTTGATGAGACGGTTAGGGTATGGGATGTTCAGAGCGGAGACCTATTGCATTCGTTTGCTCACAACTATCGAACAGAAAAAGTGATATTTAGTCGTAACGGAGAATTCCTTGCAACATTAGGTGGCGACGATGTTCTTAGAATATGGCCAATATCTTCGAAAAGTCTTATTTGTCAAGCATGCTCCAGATTGAAGTGCAATTTAACTTCGCAAGAATGGCGAGATCAATATTGTAGTGATTGTTCCGATTACGAATATCTATAGGATGGCTAATAATAGCGCTTCTTCTAGTTATACTAGGCAGAAATCGTCCGAGATAGGCAATTATCAATACAAATAAGGAAGCAGAGATCACGTCCCGCAGCTCTCCCCTTCCTCCCCCTCGTGCTCCTGCTTATGCTTGGCATCCTCCGGCCTGATCATGCCCGTCTTGATCCAGTAGTCCTCAATGGCGGCATGCAGTGCATCCGCCCCCAGATTGGAGCAGTGCATCTTCTGGGGTGGCAGGCCATCCAGCTCATCAGCCACATCCTTGCGGGTGATCTTCATGGCCTCCTCCAGGCTCTTTCCCTTGGCCATCTCTGTGACCATGCTGGAGACGGCAATGGCCGAGGCGCAGCCGAAGGTTCTAAACTTGATGTCTTCCACCTTGTCCTCTTTTACCCTGATGAATATCTCCATGAGATCACCGCAGACCGGATTTCCCACCTTGCCGTATCCGTCCGGGCTTTCTATCTCCCCCACATTCCTGGGGTTC
>Ga0302252_1001982_pt1 | contig 10396 bp, 10 predicted proteins | sample AAG_RA_Leu_MG_FD_193511 | JGI IMG/M metagenome (GOLD analysis project Ga0302252, IMG submission 193511) | Enriched activated sludge microbial communities from anaerobic digester in WTTP, New Holstein, Wisconsin, United States - AAG_RA_Leu | ecosystem: Engineered > Bioreactor > Anaerobic >...
AGCGGCAATTCCAGCGTAACGCATGATCTTCCGGTGGGGGTATGGGGCGTCCTCCTTTCTGACATCGGCGATTGCGGCGGATGCCATGCCGGAGGTTATCTCACGGGCGTTTTTCGTATAGGCAACAAGAAGCGCCCTGTCGCATACGACGTTGATCAGGCGGGGAAGGCCTCCGGAGAAACGGTAGATCTCCTTCAATGCGCCCGGCGTGAAGATATCAAGGTGGCGCCCGGCGGCCACTTCAAGGCGGTGAGCGACATACTCCGCCGTATCATCATAATCCATCGGGCAAAGATGATAGCGGACCATTATGCGCTGGCTCAGCTGTCGGAGCTCGGTGCGCCGCAGCTTCTCCCGGAGCTCAGGCTGGCCCACCAGAACAATCTGGATAAGCTTGTCCCGTTCCGTCTCCAGGTTGGAGATGAGGCGTATCTGCTCAAGGACCTGTGGTTCGAGATTCTGCGCCTCGTCAATGACCAGCACGACTGTCCGTCCCTCGGCGTTTTCCCGGAGAAGGAAGCGGTTCAAGCTATCAAGAAGCCTGGAATTCAGCTCGTCTTCCGAGGAAATTCCGTATTCATGGTTGATGTTCCGCAGGAGCTCCAGCGCTGAAAGGGAAGGGTTGAAGATGAGAGCCGTCCGGTAGTTGTCACTGTCCAGCTGGTTGAGAAGGGTTCTCAGGACAGTGGTCTTGCCTGTGCCTACCTCGCCGGTCAGTTCGATGAAACCGGCGTGATTATCGATACCATAGAGAAGATGCGCAAACGCCTCTTTGTGGTTTTTGCTGAGAAATATGAATTGTGGGTTGGGAGTAATGGTGAATGGTTTTTCCCGGAAACCGAAGTAGTTACAATACATGCTGTGCTCCCCGCCGTATGCCGCGCGAAAAAAACGGCCCTGGAGCCCGGCCCGGCCGTTTCCTTCACGACCGCCGCATCTCCTGAAAACCGCGCAATCCTTTCTGGACACTGAATACAAAAGGCTTTTCAGTATATACTGCCCGCGGTAAGTTCGAAAGCATTTTTTCCGGAAAGTCCGGCATCTTACAGCGCATCTCCATGCGATATCCGGAATGGCGCACGTCTTCCCTTTTCAAGGGCTTTTGCGTTGCATTTTGAACACTTTTTGCTATTATCACAGCTCTGCCGCGACCGGACACGCAACCACCTTTCAGATTCCGGCGGAAAAAGGGACATGAAACCACTAGCATCCCTGAATCTATCAATTGGAAAAAGGTAACCCAATGCGCCTTGCATCCGTATTTGCTTTGCTCTTTTCCCTTGTCACCGTTTCCGTCTGCCTTGCCGATGCTCGACAATACCGGAAAGAAGCTCTGTCAGCCATTCAGGCCATCGGAAAATACCCGCATCAGCCTTCTCTGGCCGCGGAATACGCCAGCATCCTCGAAACTTACTCCAGGGCGGAAAGCCTTTCCGGACAGAAAAGGAACGATGAAGCTGGAAAACTGTATGAGCTTGCCCTTCTGAAATCATCACTCTATGAAAAAAAGGCGCGGGAACTCGGGATGTCGCCGGCAAATGGGGATCAGCCATCCGCGGCGTCTCCGTCCGACACCCGACACAACGATAAGGCGCCTGGCAAAACTCCCGCTCCTGAACCTTCCCGGACTCCAGACAGACCATCCACCCAGCCGGCCTTAACAACGCCAGCCGCCATTGACTTAGATCAGCCCGAATCACCCGGGTCTGCCGATCCCGCGGATCAGGCTGTTTCGCCTTCACCTCCGGATGAGGTGGAAGACGATGAAAAAGACGGGCCGATTACCTCAAGCCTGATTATCGGAGATAAAAGGGTCTATACCGTCAAAAGCAGCCAGTCATTGCGCTCACTGGGGGCAAAACTCGGGGTCGACTGGCGGAAAATCGCCCGCGACAACGGCCTGGACCCAACGAAACCGCTCAAGGCCGGACAGAAGCTGCGCATCAACACCCTGCGGATTGTACCCAAGACCCGCGGGGAAGGAATAGTGATCAATATCCCGGACCGAACTCTGTATCTTTTCCGTGACAAAAAGCTGGAAAAGGCGGTGCCGGTTGGCCTTGGCATGTCGAAAAACGCCAAATGGGCGAAATGGCAGACCCCGACCGGAAGATTCAGAATTACCTCCAAGGTAAAGGACCCCACCTGGTTCGTACCACCATCCATCCAGAGGGAAATGAAGGAAAAAGGAAAAACCGTTATTACCCATGTGCCGCCCGGGAAGAAAAACCCGCTGGGCAGGTACGCATTGAAGACAACCATGTCGGGCATTCTTATCCACGGGACAACTCGCCCCAACAGCATCAGTACCTTCAGCAGTCATGGCTGCATCCGGGTCCATCCGGCCAGGATAGAAGAAATATTTCCCATCATCCGGGTGAACACCGGTGGAGAGATCATCTACCAGCCAATCAAGGTCGCCCTTTCCGATGACGGCCGTGTGTTTATGGAGGTCCATGCGGACGCCTACAGCCGCATCAAAAACATGGAAGCCGCCGCCAAAGAACAGATCAACATTCACAACGCCGAAGACAGGGTTGACTGGGACAAGGTGCGGGCTTTATTGCGAAGGAAATCCGGTGTTCCGGAGGACGTGACCATGGCTGAGCCGGAAGCGCCTGTACGGGAGGTAAAGAAAGGCCCAGAAATTACGACAGCGATTCAATAAGGATATTTTCGGAGCGCCGGACTGGTGGCTTCCATTCAGTCCAACCGGAAATCCGCGTCCGTCAGACCGGCATTCTTTTTCATGCGATGAAAGTTTATGACGGTCCTGTCCCCATTGTTTTCCTCCAGCACCAGACTCTTCAGGCGTCCGTCCCGCCACAATGAAACCTTGATCTCTCTCATCGACCCTTTTTTCCGGGGGATTATTCCGACCGTAACCGTTCCTCCCCGTCTCTCCGCCCGCACATCGAATCCTTCGGGAAGACTCTTTACCGGCCGGTCCAGAAAGCCGAGCCACCTGCCAAGCCCCTGTTCCGGCGGCAAAGCAATATTTTGCCGAGCACCTTCATCGGGAAGCCTGAGAGTCAGGGTGGAATCCTTGAGAAGTATACGGCTTGCATATGGGGCATGGAGTTCCATGAAAAAGGCATCAGGCTTCCTGAAACGAACCTTTCCGCTGGCCGTCATCTTTTTTTTCATAAGAGAAAGCTGTTTTTCCTGGGTTATTTCCGCGGAAAAGTCGTTCACTCCAACAAATGCGCGGCGCAGGAATTCCAGGCCTTCCACCCCTGTCATGGATGAAGCGGATGCGTTGTGGGGAAGGTGAACAAGGGTAATGAAGAGTGGAATCAGAAACAGCTTTTTCAGAAACATGGAAAGAGTCCTTTACATAAAATCCCCAACACCCTCAGAGCATCCCTATGCCAAGTGTCAGGTCCGCCGTTGCCAGCAGTTGGTCATCAACGCGGGCCTCTCCCTCCAGGAGATACAGTCTGCCGAATGTCTTGACAATACGAACTGATATCATGATTCGATCTCCAGGCTGAACCGGTCGATGAAATTGCGCGCGGTCCACCGCCGCCAGAAAACCTCCCTCGCCACCCTTTTCAGCGGCGGCAATGCCCCCCAACTGCGCCATGGACTCCAGGAGAAACACCCCGGGATATTGGGCGTTTTCGTGCGTTACACTTTTGACTCCGGATGCCTGCCTGCCGGAATCAAGTGACAAAATACTATCCAAGAAAAGAAAGGGCGCGCGATGTGGGAGATATGCCGCCGGGTCGGACTCAAGGTTATTCAACGCGGGTGATGTCGATTCCATAGAATGGGCCCTCTGGTGACGCCGCATAATGGGATACTGCTTCACCTGGCGATGAAGCAAGGATGAGAGAAACCAGCGCCGTCCCTCCCATGGCGAGGGAACGGCCAAGGAGCTCCGATATTTCCAGGATCGGGACAGACGGCAGGCGTTCCAGGAGAGCGGGCAACCCTCTGGCCGTTCCGGACAGGGAAATCAGCGACAGGATAGCATTCCCTCCCGCGAGCCGGTCCAGCCCTTCGGATTCGCGACCGGGGAGAAGGCGTCCGATGGTACGGATATCATCGACCTTAGCCCTGATCAGAGCCCCGCGCCTTCGGGCCGACTCACCCTTTTCCAGCACCAGGATCCCGGCGCCTTCTCCGAATCCTTTCCCATGGCGGCGCAGTTGCCCCATATCCCGAAACGCGCGGATCATGACCGGGTTGAGCTCGTCAACCCCCCCGGTCAATACCACGTCCGCGCGATCTTCCTCCAGGAAGCGGCACGCCATCTGGAAGGCGGACTCCGCAGAACAGAAACGCTGGACAAAGCTGACATTCGGACCCTTCAGGCCATGCTCGATGGATGCGTTGCTCGCGGGGGCATTGGGAACGGTATTGGGGAAGAGCATTGGCGCCAGACCGTCGTTTCCCCGGGTCAGGTATCCACGGAGAAACTCCTCGGAATTGGCTATCCCCCCGAAACCGCATCCAAGAACGATACCGATTCTCTCGCCGCCGGCAACGGCGGGATCGAGGGCCGCGTCACGAAGGGCCATGCCGGCCGCCACTACCGCAAAGAGGCTGCACCTATCGAATTTCCGGGCCTTCAGGGGAGGCATGAAGTCCGAAGCGCGAAAACACTCCGCTCTTCCCCACAGATGGCCTTCCTCTCCGGCGACGTCCGGCGGTATCGGCCTCAGGGCGGACACCCGGGAGACGATTGTCTCCGTTAGGGGTTCCAGTCCTACCCCGGCCGCTGTTATCGAGGCAAGTCCGGTGACTACGATTTCCGTACAGAACCCGCTCATATGGCCACCACCAAGGTTGTGGAATTACCGCCAAAGGCAAATGAATTGGAAAGCGCTACGGATGCGGCGCTGGCACGCCTTCCTTCGTGGCAGTAGTCCAGATCGCACTCCGGGTCCGCCCCTCGGAAATGCAGTGTCTGTGGAATGAATCCCTCATTAAGGGAGAGCACGGTTGCCACGGCCTCTATGGCCCCCGCTGAGCCAAGACAGTGTCCGGTAAGCGCTTTTGTGGAAACCAGGGGAACGTCGGCCGCCCGGGCGCCGAAAACCAGCTTCATGGCCCTGGTTTCCACAACGTCATTCAACGGAGTCGCTGTCCCATGGGCATTCACCCAGCCGACCTCATCTTTTCCAATTCCCGATCTCGCGAGGGCGTTTTCCATTACCCGCGCAGCCTCAACACCGGTCGATTCCGGCGCCGTCATATGATATGCCTCACCGATAGCCGCGTAGCCAAGTATGTATCCGTAGATACGGGCATTGCGTCCAAGGGCATCATCCTCGTTCTCCAGAACCATGAATGCGGCGCCTTCACCCAGCGACAGTCCCCGGCGACCGAGGCTGAAAGGGGCGCAAGGTTCCGGGTCGACAACACGCAGAGAATTGAAACCGCCATATGTGAGGAGAGAAATGGCATCAGAACCTCCGCAGACCACCGCTTTCAATTTTCCAGAGGCCACGAGATCCGCCCCCCAGCCTATGGCCGTAGCCGAAGAAGAACAGGCCGTGGTAATGCTCCCCTGATACCCTCCCAGGCCGTAGCGATGGGCTATTGCCGTGGCGGTTCTGTCCGGCAGGATACCACGCAGAAGGGATGGACGTCCTTTCTTCCCCTCGAGGATATCTTTCAGCCACAGCTCGGCATGAAACATTCCCGCAGCCCCGGCGCCCAGTGAAACTCCTACTTCATATGGAGAACAGCAGCCCATAACACCACTTTCGGAAAGGGCTTCACCCGCGGCAATGACACCGAACTGATCGGCTCTCGACAGCCTTTCGGCGGTTCTTACGTCAAAATAGGCCAGCGGGTCATAGTCTCTGACCTGCGCTCCGATGCGCGACTGGAACAGTGAGACGTCAAAAAGGTCCATGTCGCCGATGGCGCTGATGCCTTCCCGCAGATTGTGTTTAAAGGCAGGGATACTTCCGCCGGCTGCGCAGAATATCCCCAATCCGGTAATGGCGATTCTTTTTTTCGTCATGGATTCCTTTTTTCGAGGGTTGTTCTCAGACAATGCCGCCGTCGACAATGAGACACTGCCCGGTAATATACGCTGCGTTTTCCGAGGCAAGGAAGGCGACCGCGTCGGCAACCTCGCCCGGTTGCCCGATGCGGCGTAGTGAGGAACCACGGACAATGGCGTCAACCACTTCCGGTTTCAGCGAGGCTACCATGTCCGTCTCGATGAGACCCGGCGCGACCGTGTTCACCCTGATGCCTAAAGGTCCCACTTCTCTGGCAAGGGAACGGGTGAAACTTATGGCCGCCCCCTTGCTCGCGGCGTAGTTGGACTGGCCGGGATTCCCGGTGAAGGCCGAGATGGACGCAATGTTGACAATCGCGCCCTTTTTCCGTGAAACCATCTTTCTGACACCCCATTTACAACAATGAAACAATGGATAGAGGTTGGCCTCAATGACATCGGCCCAATCGCATTCCGACATCATGGCAAGGTATCCGTCACGGATTATGCCCGCATTGTTTACAAGGACATCGATATGGCCGGAAGTCCCGGCAGCCTCGTCCATCAGGGCAACGGCGCCGACCGATGTTCTGACATCCGCCTTGAGTACCCTTATCTCTCCCGGCAGCCCGGAGGACTCCTCAAGGAGCGCGCAAGCCGCGTCGTCATTCTTCAGATAGGCCGCGGTAACCAGCGCGCCTTCCCGGGCAAAACGAAGTGATACGGCCTTGCCGATCCCGCGGGTGCCTCCTGTAACGACAACCTTTTTACCTTTGAATTTCATTGTTTCCCCGAATGAAACCAATACTTTTTCATGCATCCCAATGGGGAGAGTCTACCTTTTCCAGACGCTCTTTGTCAAGATTGGCCGGCTGAGCCGGCAGGAAGGGATGCAAAGACCCCGTGAAACGTTATCCATTGACAAGCGGCGTCCACATGGCCGGTGTTATTGTAATCGACAACCAGGCAAGCATCGCATACAATGATCCCGTTCCGGACAGACGGATAAACCGGTATTTGTGAAAGAATATCGGCAGGAAGGAGGAATGCTATGGATATCAGCAAAGACACCGGCGCCAACATCGACGACAGGCCCTCTCACCGCAGGGGGTGGCATATAAAATCACGACTGGAGAAACCATCCGAGTATCCCGACCGATTTGCCGTTCCTGACCACCTGGTGGGGTGGGAAACAGATTACCCCAACTACGATCCACCCTACTATGTGTCACCCGTTGTGCTTGCCAACAATTCAACCATCAACGCGAAAGGGTGGGCGGACCCTGAAGAAATATCTCTTCTCTCGGTGCCTCCCCGCGAGAGCTTTGAGGGCGTGCTGACCATTGATTCCCGTGGACGCCCGCTGAACCCCATCGGGAGGACCGGCATGACGGGAAGAGGGCTTTTGGGAAAATGGGGCCCGAATTACGCCGCTGATCCAATCATAACGAGAATCGGCCTTGATTTCGGAATCATTGAATTACTTGCCGTGCAGAGGAAAGACAATGGTCAGTGGGCAATACCCGGTGGGATGGTGGACAAGGGAGAGGAAGTCACCCGGACACTGGCCCGGGAGTTGCGTGAGGAGACCGGCGTAGAGCTGGATATGTCCAAGGGGACCCTGAGTTACCAGGGCTATGTGGATGATCCCAGGAATACTGACCATGCCTGGATGGAAACCACGGCCCGCCATCTGCACATTGGCGGAGAGATGGCCCGTCGTATGAATCTAATAGCGGGCGATGACGCAAGGGCCGTAAGGTGGCTGCCGTTGACGCCTGACACGGTCGGAAAATTGTACGCGAGCCACAGCCTGCTGATAAAGACCGCCATGACCAAAATGCTCAAGGATAATCCCTTCACGCTTACAGAACCGGAACTCGAAATGATAGCTGCTCTGGTCAGGACATTGAAACAATAAACCTGAAAAAGGCAATCTCACGCAAAGCCGCAAATGAAAAGCCTCCGGCAGTGCAGGAATTATTTACAACAACAAGGGAAAAAAATACCCCGATTTCTCTGGGCGCATCAGAATGTCGCCGGAGAAGCCGGGGCTCATTGCAGGAGGGTCTACGGAATGCTTTTTACCTCAAGCGCCATACATTTTCAATATAAATAAAACTAATTTACTTCAAATGTAATTGCACGCGTTTTAAGGTTCTCAAAAAAACATTCCTGTATATTGTCGGACCATCCCTGTCCCATGGATGGACGGGATAACCTGTTAAAAATATTCGTTATTAGTGGAGGAGAAAGGTGTCACCAAAAAGTTTTCGAATTGCCGGGGCTCTTGCCATGTCAAGCGCGCTGCTCAGCATACCATTTCTGATACTGTCATATTATTTCTCCAGAGACGACTTTCCCTATGAGACCTATTATCAGTCGGCCATGCACATTACGGGTATCATTATCTTCACCAGCGTCACATACTTGCTGAAAAAGCTCCTTCATGACCGGCATTTCTTCCAGGACGCGGATAATTACATAGATTTCCTGATCATTACCAACCTCATCGCCGGAATCGCCTCAACCGCCAGGCTGTACCTTCCCCAATGGGCGGATGCCCTTGACCAGTTTTCCATAATACTAATCGCGGCCTTCGGCATTACACAGGTGCTTTTCGGTTTCCGGCTCCTCAAGCTTCCCGACAATCTCAACGGCATGCTCAGACCCTACTGTTTCATTACAATAATCACCGGACTCTTTATCTCAACTGTTGTGCTCCTCCCCCTCGGGGTTATTACCGGCGCCATTTCGGACGTGATGCTCGGGACCATCTTCTTTCAGGCGCGAGAAAAAGCGAGTGAGCCGGATGCCCGGTAGCCTTACCAGAACTTCAACCTCAACAATAAAAAGGTAACAGGAGACTGTATAGAATCCATGAAGCTTCCCGAACCGCTATACCCCGGAATATTGCTGCGTCGTTACAAGCGTTTTCTTGCTGATGTGCGTCTGGACAACGGAGAAACGGTCACGGCCCATTGCCCGAATTCCGGAAGCATGAAGGGATGCGCCATCCCTGGAAGCAGAGTTATTCTGTCTATAAGCGGCAATCCGAAGAGAAAATTCCCTTTCACCTGGGAACTGGCACAAACGGACGACATCTGGATTGGAATCAATACCAGCCGGACCAACAGGCTGGTTCATGAAGCCATATGCCAGGGAAGAATCCCTGAACTGGAAGGGTATACGGGCATCCGTCCCGAAGTAAGCTACGGCGCAGGCAGCAGAATCGACCTGCTACTGTCCGGGCCTTCCGGAGACTGCCACGTGGAAGCAAAAAATGTAACCCTCGTGGAGGGGAAAAGGGCGCTGTTTCCGGATGCAGTAACCACACGCGGACAAAAGCATCTCCGTGAATTGATGGAAGTGACGCGTTCCGGCGGACGCGGTGTGATCTTTTTTGTCGTCCAGAGGGAGGATACCCAGGATTTTTCACCGGCAGACGCTATCGATCCGGAATACGGAAGGCTTCTCAGAATTGCGGTTAAAATGGGGGTTGAAGCGCTGGTCTATCAGGCAGCGGTCTCTCCTCTAGAGATAGTCCTGACAAAACGACTGCCGATAATCCTTGACTAAAGGCAGGGGGCTAATCCTCTCCATGGGCGCCTATTTCTGGATAAAATCCCTTTGTTCATCTGGAGTCATACGGTGCCATCGCTCGCGCAGCTCCTGCCTCTCTTCATCAGTCATCCGGCGCCACTTTTCGCGAAGGGCCTTCCTCTGCTCCGGAGGAAGGGTCCGGAACCAGCGGTATCTGCCGCGGATTTTCTCCTGTTCTACAGGAGGAAGCTTGCGGAATTCGGAAAAGCGCTTGCGGATCAGTTCCCGCTGCTCGGGTGGAAGTTCCCGCCATCTCTTGTAACGCGCCTCCGCCTCCTTTCTCTCATCCGGAGTCATCCTGCCCCATTTCTCCGCCCTTCTGCGCAACCGCTCGCGCTTTTCCGGCGCCAACTCTTCCCACCTGTCCTTGTACGGCTTCAGAATCTGCTGCTCCTCGCCAGTCAATTGATTCCATCGAACGCCGCCGCCCATTCCCCACACCGGCAGCGCGCAAGCAAATATGGAAATAATCACAAGCATTTGAGTAAACCTGTTCATATAAGCCTTCCTTGTTCATCAAAGTACAACGCCGTCTTCGCCATTTTCCGGTATTTTCCGGCTGCTTCTTTCCTGTAAATCCGGACCAGCCGGAGCAGCCAGCCCTTGCATGCGGCGACATTACGCCGATCAGCCTGCCTTGTCCTTGCTCTCAAGCCAGCGGTAGAACTCCAGATCCTTGTACAGTTCCAGCTGTTCATTCGTTGTAAGAATCTCAAGGTCTTCGGGCTGGCCGACCGGTAATGAATTATTTCCGGACGACAACCACAGAGAAACGGCAATGACAAGGACCATGGCGGTGGCAAGACCGCTGGCCGTAACCCATCGGGGAAA
>Ga0302252_1001983_pt1 | contig 10393 bp, 8 predicted proteins | sample AAG_RA_Leu_MG_FD_193511 | JGI IMG/M metagenome (GOLD analysis project Ga0302252, IMG submission 193511) | Enriched activated sludge microbial communities from anaerobic digester in WTTP, New Holstein, Wisconsin, United States - AAG_RA_Leu | ecosystem: Engineered > Bioreactor > Anaerobic >...
TGCCACCCGGCCGAGCTGGAGCCGCTGCATTTCCGCTTCCAATTGGGCAAAGTATTCAAGCGCGCTGCTGGGCGGCACATCCCGGCCGTCGAGCAGGGCATGGACATACACCTCGGTCAGCCCCTCCCGCCGGGCCATTTCCAGCAGAGCGAACAAATGCCGGAGCTGGCTGTGAACCCCCCCGTCGGAGACCAAACCGAGCAAATGCAAGGCTTTGCCGCCCTGCCGGGCGTGAGCCATGGCCTGCCGCAACACCGGATTGGTAAATATTTCGCCGGTGCGGATCGAGCGGTCGATCCGGGTCAAATCCTGATAGACCACTCGGCCGGCGCCGATATTCAAATGCCCCACTTCCGAGTTCCCCATCTGGCCGGCGGGTAAACCCACCGACTCCCCGTCGGTTTTCAGTTCGGTATAGGGATATTGGGTGCGGAGGCGGCAAAAATTGGTGGTCGAAGCCTGGCAAATGGCGTTATGGTCACTGGCCGGACTTTCACCCCAGCCGTCCAGGATCATCAGCAGCAAAGGCCGCGGAATCAGTTTCAAATTCCTCCCCCTCTCCCAAATCCGGCAATGGCAGCGAAGGATCCCACCTCCAAGCTGGCCCCTCCGACTAAGACTCCGTCGATATCCGGCTGGGCCATCAGCTCCTCGATAGTATCGGGACGAACGCTGCCTCCGTACTGGATGCGAACCAGTCCGGCCGCCACCTCTCCCCAGCCGGCTGCCACTTGACGGCGCAGGAACGAGATCATCTCCTGGGCGTCGTCCGGTGTGGCGTTTTCGCCGGTGCCGATCGCCCAGACCGGTTCATAGGCGACCACCAGCGCTCCCAGCGCTTCGGCCTCAATTCCGGCCAGCCCTTGTTCGAGCTGGCGCTGACAAACCGTTCGGGCTTCTCCCCGCTGCCGTTCGGCCAGGGTTTCCCCCAGGCAGAAGATGGGCACCAGCTGGTGTTGGAGGGCGCTGACCAACCGCCGGTTGACGGTTTGATCGGTTTCACCGAAATACTGCCTTCGCTCCGAATGGCCGACGATTACATAGCTGCAGCCCAGCGCCCGCAGCATCAACGGCGAGACTTCGCCGGTAAAGGCGCCCTGCTCTTCCCAGTGCATATGTTGGGCCCCCAGCCGCAGCCGACGGCCCCGAAGCAGAGCCGATCCCGCTGCCAGTGAAGTGAAGGGGGGACAAATAACGATGTCCCGGTCCTCCCCCAGCCCGGCCAGCCGGGGCAGCAGCTCCTCCACGAAGCGCACCGTCTCGGCGTGGGTTTTGTGCATTTTCCAGTTGCCGACAATGATTGGTTTGCGCACGCTCCCGACTCCCGCTTAAAAGAACGAAGCCAGGTATTGCATCAATTCAGCACAACGGCAAGAATAGGCCCACTCGTTATCGTACCAGGCGATGACTTTGACCATATCGCCACCCATGACCATGGTCGAAAGCGCATCCACGGTTCCGGAATGGGAATCGCCGTTGAAATCCTTGGAAACCAGCGGTTCTTCGCTGTAGGCCAGAATCCCTTTCATGCTGCCTTCGCTGGCGGCCTTGAAGGCGGCATTGACCGCTTCCACCGAAGTCGCCCGCTCGACATTGACCACCAGATCAACCAGCGACACGTTCGGCGTCGGGACCCGAACCGCCATCCCGTGGAGCTTGCCTTTCAGTTCCGGGAAGACCACTCCCATCGCCCGGGCCGCGCCGGTGCTGGTGGGAATCATTGATAAGCCGGCCGCCCGCGCCCGACGCAGATCGTCATGGGCAAGGTCGAGTACCCGCTGGTCGTTGGTGTAAGAATGGATAGTGGTCATCAGTCCCTGTTTGATTCCAAACTGTTCCAGCAAAACTTTGGTTACCGGGGCCAGACAGTTGGTGGTGCAGGAACCGTTGGAAATGACGTGGTGGGCGGCGGGATCATATTTTTCCTGGTTGACCCCTAACACCACCGTGAAATCTTCGTTCTTGCCGGGAGCGGAAATGATCACTTTTTTGGCGCCGGCTTCGAGATGCCGGGCGCAATCCTTGGCATCGGTAAACCGCCCGGTAGACTCGAGCACGATTTCCACCCCCAGGTCTTTCCAGGGGATGGCTTTGGGATCGCGCTCGGCCAGGACTTTGATCATCCGGCCGTCCACTCCGATACAGCCGTCGGCAAAGGTCACCTCTCCCTGATAGCGGCCGTGAACCGAATCCCATTTGAAGAGGTGGGCGTTGGTTTCCACATCCGTCAGGTCATTGACCGCCACCACTTCCAGTTCGGGATGAGCCATAATTGCCCGCAACACCAGCCGGCCGATGCGGCCGAAGCCATTGATTCCTATCCGCGTTGCCATAGTTCAAACCCTCCTTTGCCTCTGTTCAGCTCTTGACTATATTGACATTTTCTACGCTTGGCAGAAAAATCCTGCTCCAATTCAGTCGCACCTAGTTCAATAGCGGCGGCGCTGTGCCGCCGGGGCGATCCCCGCTTCGCTGCGGTATTTGGCGATCGTCCGGCGGGAAACCGGCACCCCCTGCGCCTGCAGCAATTCGGTCAGTTTTTGATCGCTGAGCGGAGCGTGGCTATCCTCCCCGGCCACCAGATCCTTGAGCATCCGCTTGATCCCAGAAGCGGAGTAACCAGTCCCCTGTTCGTCTTCCACCCCGCTGGAGAAAAAAGTCTTGAGTTCAAACACTCCCTGCGGGGTCTGTATGTATTTGTTGGCGATGGTCCGGCTGACCGTCGATTCGTGCACCCCGACTTCTTCCGCCACCTGGCGCAACGTCAGCGGTTTGAGCTGTTTAATGCCATGATCGAGAAATTCCTGCTGCTGCTCGACCAAGCTGCAGGCGATCCGATAGAGAGTGCTGCGCCGCTGCTCGACGCTGCGAATCAGCCAGGCGGCGGCGTTCAGTTTGCTTTCCAGAAACTTCCGGACATCGCTGTCCTTCAGCTCCGGATTGCGGAGCAGGGCCTGATAGCGTTGGTTGACTCCCAGCCGGGGCACGGCGGTATCGTTGACCAGAACCACGTATTTTCCGGCTACCCGCTCCACCACCACCTCGGGGACGATATAGCGCACTTCCTCCAGCGAGCTGAAAGCGGCTCCCGGTTTGGGATTGAGAGTCCGCAGCCGGTCGACCAGGCCCTGGACCTCGGCGGTGCTGAGCCGGAGGGCGGTGGCAATCCGCTGCAGCCGGCCGTGGGCAACATCCTCCAAATGGTGGCGGATCAGGGTTTCCATGGCCGGAGTCAGCCGCTCCTCTCGGCGCAGCTGCAAAAGCAGACATTCCGCCAGATCGCGGGCTCCCACCCCCGCCGGTTCTAATCCCTGCAGCAGCTGCAGCCCCTGCTCCACCCGGAGCGGATCAGCCGCCAGCAACCGAGCCGCCGTCGTCAGGTCGATCTGGAGATAGCCATTGCCGTTCAGACAACCGATCAGAAAGCGGGTGATTCGCAGCGTTTCGGCATCCGCACCGGATTCCAGCAGCTGTTCCAGCAGATGCTCGCTGAGGGTAGGGGGACGGCTTAGAAACTGCTCCGGCGAATAATCCGGATACTCGCGCAGCGGCTGCCGGACCTGCCCGAGATCGCTGCGGTCGGAAAAATAATCCTGCCAGTCGATATCCAGCGGCTGCGGCTCACTGCCGGAATCCTCCCCCACCGCCGTCGGCTCCGGAGGGGCGGCTTCCTCCAGATTCCCCTTCAATTCCAGCACCGGATTCTCCTCCGCCATTTGCTGCAGGTAGTCCTGGAGGTCGAGCGCCGACATCTGCAGCACCAGGATCGACTGCCGGAGCTGGGGGGTGATCATCAGTTTTTGGGTTTGTTCCATTTTGAGACCAAGCTGCATAGTCGGTCATCCTCCCGCTGCCAATATCCCCTTCCGCCGCCAGCTGCTCCGCCAACATTTCCAGCCGGCGAAGCCGATGATTGACTCCGGAGCGGCTGACCCGGCCGCCCAGCAAGCCGGTCAATTCCCCCAGTGAAGCCTCCGGGTACTCCAGCCGGAGCTGGGCGGCCTCGGCCAGGGCCGGAGGCAGCCGCTCCAGCCCGATCCGCTGTTCGATCAACCGAATCCCCTCCGCCTGCCGCAGCCCGGCCCGGACGGTTTTGTCCAGATTGGCGGTGTCACAGTTGACCAGCCGGTTGACCACCCCCCGCATTTCCTTCATCACCCGCACGTCCTGGAGGTGAAGCAGGGTCTGGGAAGCACCCAGGGCACTGAGTAGCTCGATCACCGATTCCGCCTCCTTGAGGTAGACCACCGGCACCTGCCGCCGCTGATAGACCCGGGCGGCCAGGTTCATCCCCTGCAGCATCAGCACCAGATCTTCGGCGAAGACCGGGTCCGGGGTCATCATTTCCAGATGATAGGCGCTCTCCGGCCGGGTCACCGAGCCTCCGGCCAGCCAGGCGCCGCGCAGATAGGCCCGCCGGCAGCAATGCTTCTTGCGCAGCGAGGCCCGGATCCCCTCCGCTACTGATCGGCCTTTGAGCACTCCCAGGCTGCGGAGGGTGGTCTCCTCCCATCCCGGCAGCAAGATCCGGACCAGATAGCGGTTGCCTTTGTGCAGCCGCCGGTTCCGCCGGACTAAGACCTCGGTCGGCCAGTCGAAGAGGCTGCGAACCAGTTGCAGCAGCCGCCGGGCGACTGCCGCCTGGTCAGTCACCACCTGCAGCGCCGCGCCCCGGCCGGAGCCGAGTTGGAGGCTGCCGCCCACTTTCAGCATCGCCGCCAGCTCCGCCCGCTGACAGCAGGGACTGCCGAAGGGAAGCCGGGCTAATTCGTTTTTGACCTGATCAGAAAAGCTGTTGGTGCTCAATTCGTTTTCTCCGCTGCCCCAGTTCCAGCACCTGCCGGGCCAGCAGCCGGGGATCGTGGCGGATCAATTCTCCCTGCAGCAGCAGTGGAGCACCGATCACCGTCACCCCCAGCTGCTGCAGCCGCTTGCTGTCGACCCGCACCTGCTGCGCCCCTTTTTCCTGATAGCGGCGCAGGTGCTGGCGCCGGATTTCCTGGTTGTTGACCAGAATATAGTTGACCAGCCGGGATCCGCAGTGGTCGTAGATCGCCTGCAAGTGGTCGGCCGCGCTGTAATTGCTGGTTTCTCCCGGCTGGGTCATGACATTGCAGACATAGATTTTAACGGCCCGGCTGCTGCGAATCGTTTCCGCAATCCCTTTCACCAGCAGATTGGGGATGACGCTGGTGTAAAGGCTGCCGGGGCCGAGCACGATCGCGTCCGCCGCCTGCAGCGCCGCCAGTGTCGCCTCCACCGGCAGGGGATCGCCCGGCCGGAGAAACACCCGCTGGATCCCGGGCGATCCCTCCCGGGTGATCCGGGTTTCCCCCTCGACCAGGGTGCCGTCCCGCAGCTCGGCGCAGAGCACCTGCTGGGAGAGCGTCGCCGGCAGCACCTGGCCCCGCACCCGCAGGATCCGGCTGACCTCCTGAATGGCGGAAACAAAGCTGCCGGTCACTTCGGTCAGGCTGGCCAGCAGCAGATTGCCCAGAGTGTGCCCCTGCAGCCCCGCTCCCTGCTGGAAACGGTAGCCGAGGACCTGCTCCATCAAGGTTTCGGTATCGGCCAGGGCGACCAGGCAGTTGCGGATGTCGCCCGGGGGCAGCACCCCCAGTTCATCCCGCAGCCGGCCGGAACTGCCGCCGTCGTCGGTCACCGTCACCAAGGCGGTGAGATTGGCGGTATATTCTTTGAGCCCCCGGAGCAGCACCGAAAGCCCGGTTCCGCCTCCCACCACCACTATCCGGGGCCCCAGCTTGAGCCAGCGCTGGCGCAGCGCCCGCCGCCACATCACAGCGTTTCTCCGGCTCCCTGCCGCCGGGGCAGGTCCCGGTGCTTGATCAGCACCCGATAGCCGAGGGCGGTCAGCTGCTCGCCCAGCTCTTCCACCAGCACCACCGAACGATGCTGGCCGCCGGTGCAGCCGAGAGCGATGCCGAGATGGGTTTTGCCCTCCCGGATATAGAACGGCAGCAGATACTTGAGCATCCCCAGATACCGTTTGAGAAAGGCCTGGGTCGCCCGATTGTCCATCACAAACCGCTTCACCGCCTCATCCAATCCGGTCAGCTCCCGCATCTCGGCATGATAGAAGGGATTAGGCAGAAAGCGAACGTCCATCACCAGGTCGGCGTCAAGTGGAGTGCCGTATTTATAGCCGAAAGAAACCAGGGTAATGGTCAGTCGAGGCGTGGCCGATCGGCTGCTGAACAGTTCGGTGATCTGTCGTTTCAATTCCCGGCTGGTCATCCCCGAGGTATCGATCACCTTGTGCGCCCGGCCCCGCAGATTCTCCAGCAGCTGCCGTTCGAGGGTGATGCCCTCCAGCACCGAGCCCTGGGGGGCCAGCGGGTGCAGCCGCCGCGATTCCTTGAAGCGGCGGACCAGCACGCTGTCGTCGGCTTCCAAAAAGAGAATTTCATGAGCGATCCGCTGCGCCGCCAGCGCGTTGAGCGATTCGGCCAGGGTATCGAAAAAGTGCCCGCCCCGAATGTCGATGACCAGGGCCACCTTGTCGATCTTGCTCTCCGATTGGGCGCAGAGCTCGGTGAATTTGGGGATCAGGGTCGGCGGCAGATTGTCGATGGTGTAATAGCCCAGATCCTCCAGCGACTGAATCGCGGTGGTTTTCCCCGCCCCGGAAAGTCCGGTGATAATCACAATCGTCAGTTTCGCCGCATCCGTCGCCATGTTCCTGTTCCCGCCTTTCTCCCGCTCGCTTTGCTTTCTTTAATCATACATCATCCCCCGGGCGGCGGCGAGTGTCCCGGAACACAACCGGCGGAGCAGGAACAACCGAACTGGAAGGAGAATGTAATTGAGAAGGATCAGATGCCTTGCCAATGCCCAACCAAAACCCTACCGAAGAGGAGGTGGCTCCATGCCTAGTCTGCTCTCCATCGACACCGGCTACCTGTTTCATCCGGAAGACGAGCTCAATTTTCTGGCCAGCGGCAGTCATCCGGAACTGTTCCCCCATCATTTGGAATCGTTCCGGCGGTTTCAAAACGACCTCCAGGCGGGAAAAACCCCGCTCAGTCTGTCCCTTGGGGAAACAGCCGCCATCCCCGCCGTCCGCCAGCTGGCGGAGCAGTTGAGCGCCGACTATGACCAGGTCCTGATCATCGGCATCGGTGGTTCCGCCCTGGGCGCCAAAGCGGTGCTGCAGTTCCTGCGCGGTCCCTATCTCAACCTGGAAGCCGGCACCCAGCCCCGGATCTTCATCCTCGACAATCTCGATCCGCTGCTGGCGGTCAAGCTCGAGGGGCTGCTCGACTGGCGCCGGACGGCCCTGGTCTATGTCAGCAAATCCGGCTCCACCGCCGAGACCGCGGCCAATTTCGTCTACTTCTTCGACCGCTATACCCAAGCCGGCGGCGACCCCGGCAACCTGGTGGTGATGTGCGATCCGGCTGAAAACGGCATCAACCGCATCGCCCGCAGCCTCAAATGCCGCCTCTTCCACATCCCCCGGGCGCTGCCCGGCCGCTATTCGGTGCTCTCCTCGGTCGGTTTTCTCCCCGCCGAACTGGCCGGGATCAACAGCCAGGCCCTGCTCGCCGGCGCCGGCCGGGTGCACAATGCGATCATTGAGCTGCCCCCGGGCAAGAATCCGATTTTCACCCTTGGCTCCAGCCTTTTCGAACTGGCCCAGCGCGGCCACAGCATCCACGTGCTCTTCAATTACAGCTCGCTGCTGACCGAATTCGGGCTCTGGTTCATGCAGCTCTGGGGTGAAAGTCTGGGTAAGAAGGAAAATCGAAGCGGGGAGACCGTTCATGTCGGCACCACTCCTCTGGCCTGCACCGGAGCCACCGACCAGCACTCCCTGCTCCAGCTCTTCAAGGAAGGGCCGAGGGACAAGGTCTACGGCTTCACCCGGGTGGCCGCTCCGCCCCAGGACCTGGCCCTGCCCGCCATGTTCTCGACCGAAAAAGAGTTCGCCTACTTCGCCGGCCACACCATGGGCGAACAGCTGGCGTTCGAGCAGCTGGCCACCGAAATCAGTCTGGTCCGCTCCGGCAGCCCCTGCTACCGGATTACCCTGGAAGAGCAGTCCTCCAGCAGCCTGGGCGCTCTGTTGTATTTCTACGAAGCCCTGGTCGTCTACTCCGCTGAACTTTGGCAGATTAATCCCTTCGACCAGCCGGGAGTGGAGGAAGGCAAGCAGATCACCTACGCCCTGATGGGGCGGGAGGACTATCAATCGCAGCGGCCTCAGTTCGAAGCCGAGGTCAAGCGGCATGAAGCGGGACGGCGGGTGGTTTCGATCTGAGCCCCGTTCCGCACTCAAGAAAACCCTTCCCGCGCACTTAGGCGGGAAGGGTTTTTCATTATCTATATGTAATTAGTAACGCATTTAGCGGTCGGAACGAGGACCGGTTTTTTCTTAGTCCCCGGAATCGTGCAGAGCCAGCGCCGCCGCCCCCAGCGCGCCCGAGCCGCCGCCCAGCCGCGACAGCACCAGCCGGGCCGCTTCCCCCAGGGCAGGAAAGACCCGACGCCGGTATTCCCCCTCAATCATTTCCAGCAACTCCGGCCCCAGGGCATCGGCCACGCCCCCACCCAGCACCACCAGTTCGGGATTGAGCAGATTGACCACCGTAGCCAGTCCCATGCCCAGATAGGCGGCGGCTTGATTCAGGATCAGGGTCGCTTCCGGATCTTGGTGCCGATAGGCATGAACCACCGTCCGGGCATCAACTTGCTCCAAATCCCCCGCTGCTGCTTCCAGCAGCCCCACTCCCCGGCCGGCGAGGATGGCTTCCCGGGCCGACCGGCCGATCGCGCTACCGGAGGCGACCGCTTCCAGGCAGCCGGGATGACCCAGCGCACAGGGCGGGCCGGTCGGTTCCAGCACCAGATGACCAATCTCCGCCGCCCCGCCGCTGCTGCCCCGATAAATTCGGCCGTCCAGGATCAGCCCGCCACCGACTCCGGTTCCGACGCCGATATAGACCAGCGACTGCGACCGGCCCCAGCCGCCGAACCAGTACTCTCCCCAGGCGGCCAGATTGGCGTCGTTCTCCATCCGCACCGGCAGTCCCAGCGCCGACTGCAGCTGCTGCCGCAGCGGCGCCTGCCGCCAGCCCAGATTGGGGGCCTGGACTACGGTCGCTCCGTCGGCCGAGACGACACCCGGCACCCCGATGCCCAGCCCCACCGGCTCCAGCCCCGCCGGCTCGGCTCGGTTTGAGGCCGCCGCCCGGACCTGGCGGACCGAGTCCAGAATCGCTGCCGTCACCGCTTCCAGCCGGTGGTCGGACGGAGTCGGCAGCACCGCTTCACTCCGGACGGCACCAGTGGCGTCAGCCCAGACAGTGCGGATTTTGGTCCCGCCCAAATCCACTCCCAGGGCGGTCCGCTGCGACTGCTTCATCTTTTTTCCTCCTCGCTCAAACCCGGATCAGACTGTAGGAGCGGCTGCCCAGCCCGATTTCTTCCCCGAAGATCAGCTGATGCCGCCAGTCCATGCCGGGATGGACCGCCAGAAAATGATCTGGCTCCTGCGGCCGCTCCGCGGCCGCCGTCCCAGCCAGTCGGGGCTGGCGCAGCACCAGGTCAACCGAGGCCTGATCGATCGCCACCGGATCAGTTGAAACCAAGATCCCGATGTCCGGCACCAAGGGCGTGTCGTTCCAGCCGAAGCAGTCACAGTCGGGACTGATATTGGTTAGAAAGTTGATATAGAGCATTTTACCCGGTTTATTTTTAACCACCCCTAAGGCGTATTCCACGATTTTCTCCTGGATCGATTGGGGAGTGGTCTTCCAGCGGATTTTGATCGCCTGGACCGGGCAGGTGACCGTGCATTCCCCGCAGCCGATGCAGGTTTCGAGGTCGATCTCAGCCTTGCCGGTCTCTTCGCTGAGACTGATGGCATGGGTCGGACACCAGGCGATGCAGCTTTCACAGGCGGTGCAGAGGTCGACCGAGACCTTGGGCCGAACGTCGGAGTGCATGGTTTGCTTGCCGCTTCGGGAACCGCTGCCCATCCCCAGATTCTTGATCGCCCCTCCGAAGCCGGTCAGCTCATGGCCTTTGAAATGGCTCATCACCACCATCGCCTGGGCATGAAAGATGCCCGCCCCGATCTTGACCTCGTGGCAATGGCGGCCAGGCACGGTCACGGTCAGATAATCCTTGCCGGTCAGGCCGTCGGCAATCACCAGCGGGGCGTTGACCACGGCGTAATCGAAGCCGTTCTCGATCGCGGTCTGAAGATGGTCGACGGCGTTGGCCCGGCTGCCCACGTAGAGGGTGTTGGCGTCAGTGAGATAGGGTTTGCCGCCTTGGGCTTTGATCCGATCAACGATCCGGCGCACAAACTGGGGACGGATATAGCCCAGGTTGCCCGGCTCCCCAAAATGGAGCTTGATCGCCACCA
>Ga0302252_1001985_pt1 | contig 10384 bp, 5 predicted proteins | sample AAG_RA_Leu_MG_FD_193511 | JGI IMG/M metagenome (GOLD analysis project Ga0302252, IMG submission 193511) | Enriched activated sludge microbial communities from anaerobic digester in WTTP, New Holstein, Wisconsin, United States - AAG_RA_Leu | ecosystem: Engineered > Bioreactor > Anaerobic >...
TTAAGTTTCCAGCCGGCTGACGGAAGGGCTTGCACAGTAGCGGGGGTTAAATTCTGATTTTATCAAAAATAGATACACAATGCAATTGGGGTATGGGCTGCTGGGGAGTTAACATCCAGCGGCGTTACCCGCCGTTAAAGATTAGTTAAAGGTATTAAAAATTCCGTATCAGCAACATCAGCCCTAGTAGTTTGAACCGCTTGTTGGCAATTGGTTTTATTTTATCATAATTTCAAATGGTCGAAAATCATCAATAATGTTTTCAAAGTTATCACTCTCTATAACTTGAATTCCTTCTTCAATTCTTTCTTGAATTAAATTCATAATATTTTCACCTACAGCATTCTGAATGACTTTTTTAAAATCTAACTCAAAAGCATCGAAGACTATATAAGTATTTCCTTTTTTATAAAGAATGGAATTATTATTGTCGTTTATTAAAAAGCACACACAATCATCTTTATCTTTAATCGTTGAAAGTTCCTTTTCGGAAAAGTCAAGAGAGTTGTTTACTTTTAGATTTTCGGCAAATTTTTTAAACTCAGGTTTATCCTCGTTAATTCTAATTTTCTTGCTTTCAGGCGAAGTTTTCAACTTTATAAGTTGTTTTTCTATTTCTTCTCCAAATTTGTTTTCATTTTCTTTATCTAAACCCTGTAAATACACAACTTTATTAAAATTCTTTGATAGGGTTTCAAAACTCTCAAATTTAGGATTTATCGCAAAAGAGGAATAGATTCGAGGTGCTAAAAAAGTAAAAACAGACAATAGATTTTCGTGTCGAATAAAGAATATTGGATAATGTCTGTTATCTTTAGTTATATGCAAATCTACCATTTTAGATTTTACACCAAATGGAAGAGTGAAATGAAAACCTTCCTTCAAGAAGTCTCCACCAAAAATCAATTTGTCTGGTTGAAACGTTATCCACAAACTTTTATTTAGATATATTCGGTTAATAATCATGTCTTCAGTAAACTTGTTGCTAACGGTTTGGCGGTTGGCGTAGTGGCGGATTTTTAGCACAAAAGTTCAATCGAAGAACTGCACTTGAACCTACCACAAAACTGTCATACGAAGCACTGCACCCGCCATTACGCCAATCCGCTGTTAGGTGCTGCCCTTCTTTTCTGTCGTGTTGTTGTATGTCCATTTTACTGCTGACCTGGTGCGTTGGCTTTGAAGGTTCTTTGACAAAGCTTTGGTATAGTTTTGGCTTGTGGGGCTTTAGCAATGTGCTTGCAAATTCGCTGGTTACCATTGTCCTAAAATAAATCTTCTGTTTCTGCCTGCTCAAATACTTTGTATGAGCTATTGTAAAATTCCCTAAAATTAGAAATCATCTTATCTAATTCCTTATCGCTGGATAAAAGATGAAATAAGTTTTTGTGTCCGATTACAATGCGCTTTTTCTTTGCCCGTGTAAGGGCTACATTGAACCTATTTGGGTTAAAGAAGAAACTTGCACGTTGCATTGCCTTTACAGGATCAGTTGTCGCCAATGAAAATATTATAATATCTCTTTCCTGTCCCTGAATACGCTCAACCGTATCTAAAAAAAGTTCATCTTTAAATTCTTTGTAATTACGAATTCTCATTAAGGCTTTTTTTATTTGTCTTACTTGTGCCCTAAACGGAGTAAGAATCGCCATATTATCCGGTTTAACACCCTGGTTTAGATATTCTTCAATAAATTCTGCAATGAGATCAGCTTCAAATTCTGACCGTGATTCATTGCTTTCATGGTAATGGCAAAATAAGACTTCAGGTTTAGTTGAATCAAGTATTTCAGCGTATTTGTTGAACTTGTTTGGTATTTCAAGAATCCAATCTTCATTCTTTTTATCCGGTACAAGTTGCCCATTATAAAATTGACGAGATGGGAAGTCATTAATCCATTTATTCATCCGATAAGTGATATTGAGCATTATTCCTGGGTCAAACTGATGTAAATGTTCAAATATGGATTTTTGAAAAACTTCATCGGGATGATCCTCTGCAATAATTGGAGGCAATTGTTTATGGTCTCCAATAAAAATATATTTTGAACCTTTAACCATTGCAGCTATTGCCAATGGTATACTTAACTGACCAGCTTCATCAATGATAATCACGTCCCAATCCATAAATTCAAGTTTACGGGTATGGGGTGAATAACACGTTGCACCAATAATTATACCTCTGCTATTATTTGAGTATCCTGTATTTCTGAAATCTGGTGTATTTCTTGCTGTTGAACCGTCATAATTTAATCCTTCCTTCTGATTGCTTTTCCCAACTTTAATTATGTGTGGATATTGCGTGAGTGTTGAGCATTTTTGAAGTGCATTATTAATTGCTGTATGGGTTGGGGCAATGATGAGCACTTTTTTCCCTTCAATAGCAAATTGATGAGCTAAATGTGCAAGCAGCCATGTTTTTCCGGAACCGGGAGGACCTTGAATTAAAAAATAATTATTTGTTGCATAAGCTTTAGCGAAAGCCTCTTTTTGTGTTGAATTGAGTTTCGTATCTGTAGCTAATTCTTTCCCTTTCTTCAGTTGGTTTAAAGGAATGTCAGGTAAAATTTTTCCCTCAAAGATTCCATTTATCAAATTGTATTTATTGGGGTCAGTACTTAAAATAAAAGTTGACTTTTTTACTATGTGCCTGATATCAACAGTAGCCTCATCTATTTGCCATCCATTTTTTTTATTTAATGACTGATGAATGCTTTCATTCATAAAGCCAACCTCCAATAGCATCTCAGAATCATTGTCTTCAATTACTTCAAGCTTAAAAGATACTCCATGACCACTTAAAACAACTGGTGATGTTTCACGAAACTTGGAGCGATTATCCTCACATTTTATTTTAACCTTTGTAAAAACTATAGTTTCATCGTAACTAGAGTCAGGGATAAACTCTGCAAATGCATTTTCTATGGTATCACCTTTCTTGATTCTATCTGCAATTGGTGTTTTTAATGCTTCAGCCACCTCCAAGTTTTTCCAGTCATATTCATGGTCGATCGCATTATTAAGTCTTTCAATTAAGTTTGGCATATCTTTAAAATAAATCTGTTGGTATTGATTTAATTTTTAATGGATTCAGAAAATAACCATTTTTTGCTTTGACAAATTCAATTAGCTTCTTAAACAACTTATCTTTTACTAACACATCTTCTGAACCAATAAGTATCAAATGATCCTTTGCTCTGGTAATGGCTACATTAAGTTTACGGTCAACATTTTCCTCATTTAGTGATTGAATGGTTCCTAACTGGGTTGTGCTTTTTACAGCAAAGGAAACAATAATGATTTTTCGCTCGCTCCCTTGAAATCTTTCAACGGTATCAATAGTGATATCCTGAAACTTGCTGCCTAAATGATTTCTTATGTTTGCTATTTGAGCCCTGAATGGGGTAATTACTCCAACAGTTTTAGAGGGTTCAAAAGCTTCTCCATACACATTTGCGATATGTTTTATAATTTCTTCAACAAGTGTAGCTTCTTCGTTATTTATCTTTGAGCGTAAATCAACTTTTGAAGGAACAAATACAATTCTTGACTGGGTAAATAGTTGGTTTACTAGATTAGTATCAAAATTGCTAAAGCCAACAATTTTTGCTCTTTGATAATCATTGCCTTCTTCAAGAAAATTTCTGTAGAATTCTTGTTTCGGGAATTCTGCAATATCTGCATGCATCCTGTATTGAAATTTTAATATACCATAACAATCATTCCATGATTTCTTTATTGCATTTTTCTTAAGTCGATAAAACAATGATTCTCTAAAATTCTTTAATGACAAATCATTAAGTATAGCATCATCGCATTTGCTATCATTTATACTTTGCAAAACAACAGCGGGCAGTTGGTTTTCGTCCCCAATAAAGATCCATTTTTTGAAGTGCTTTAAAAATCCAATAATTTGAGGCTCTAAAACTTGTGATGCTTCGTCAACAATAAGTGTCTTGAATTTTTTAAACTTTAAAATATCAAGACTGTTTGCAAAAGTTGATATGGTTGAAACATAAACATTGTTTTTATGAATAACCTCATTGAGTTCATCGAGTTTTAAACAACTTGATAAGTCTGACCAATAATATGACTTATCGCCTTTACCTAAGCGAATGCAATTAATATTAAGGTTAAGTAATTTTTCACAAATTTCATCAACAGCTCGGTTAGTAAAAGCAACAACCATGATGTCATTATCAGGTTTCGCAATGTTTCTGACAATTTCTACCAATACCTTGGATGTTTTTCCAGTACCCGGAGGTCCTTGAATCAAATAATAATCTTTTGCTCTTACAGCATTCTTTACGTTTTCATATTGTACCTCGTCTAATCCATTATTAGGTATTTCAATTGAGCTGTCAAATTGAGGTTGCGATAAACCCAAAACAAGGTCAGTCACTCGTTTTTCCGATTTAACGAATTCATAAAGCATCTGTAGTAGTTGCTTATATCCTGTTTCTCTAAAATCTCTGTCTAATGCCCAATATTCACTTTTAGTAAAATAGTTTTTGTTAAGTTGTTTATTTATTAAACTTATTTTAATAGAATTTGCATCTACCGAATCCACATAACATTTAAGTATTTGAGATTTTAATGGATGTATTTCATCAGGATTTGGAGTTGGATACAAGATAGCTGTATCACCAACCCTGAAGGAACTGACATTGACATCACTCGAAAAGATATTTTTGTCGAGAGTTAATTTAATGTGAAAATCATCCGAAATTTCTGTGACTTTTAGGTATATTAAAACATCATAATTCTCTATCTTATCTGACTTGGATGCTTTCCATAATTCAGCATATCCATTAGACTTATTGTAAGAGTCATTACTGCCAATTTTTGCAACTTGTAATTCTCTGTAAATAAACCTTAAGAAGCCAAAAAAATATGCTTTAAGGGTTTCATCCAGATTTTCAATTGTACTTTTAAATTCAACTACCAAATCTTCAAGAAACTTTGGATAGGGGCCAAAGGATTCTGAAAGAATTTCAAAGAATGGTTCGTAAATACCTTTTGCAAGTTTAAGTTCACTTGCAACAATTCGGTTACGAAGCATTAGCAATTCTTGTTTAGACAAATATTTTTCACCAGCATCTACATTTCTAAGAGGCTTCTCCTCAATTGGTGCACTGGAATATAAAATTGAATTGTAGCCAATACGATCGGGATATGTTGATGAAATAAGTAAGTCATAACACATTGTTTGTGCTTCATGGTTTGGGTATAATCCAATATTCGTTGTAGGATAATTCTTGGATGATTTCAGTTCTATAATATCTTTTTTATGACTTTCGCTGCCATAATCAATGAACATGTCAAGTCTTCCTTGCAGGCCATATTTGTTGGATATAAATGTAGGTTCGAGTATAATTTCTTTACCCTTATAATTTTGGATAATCTGTTTTAACTGTTTTTCATGATCCTTTGCTTCAATGAAGAGTGCTTGAATTTTTGACCGGTCATAAGAACCTTTCTCATTGGCAATACATAACATACCAAAAGAATTTTCCCGCATTACTGTTTCAAAGGATGATTTGTAATTATAGTTCTCATCCGTAACAAGATCATCCATCATTTTACCTACAATATTTCCAACCATAATTCTATCGGTAATCTCACCTTTAGTAAAACGATTAAGAATGTAGAGCAAAGGATTGTCTTCGTATTTTCCAAATGATTTATTATTGAATTGTCTGCACTCCGAAAGCTCTTTTGCATCAATTAAATAATCTGGTTCCAATACAACATATGATTTATCTGTTGTATAAAACTCATCTTCCTTGTCTTTATATTGCTTAACATTGGTTACATAAATATTTTGATACGGCTCTACAATTTTTCCAAAAACTGACAAATCACTTCCAAAACCGTTTTCATTTTTATTATTCCAAAGTTTAAGCTTTATTACACCTAGGCTATCGGTATTGCAAGTCAAAATACAAAATTTACCTTCAATTCCACCAAATGGAATAAAAACATCTTCTATTACAGCGTAAAAATCATAGGTTGGTAATGTAGGTCTCTTAAATGCTATTTGCTTAGTTATTTCATCAATAGATGATTGATAGTATTCTTTTATTTTGAGAGGAATAGTTTCCTTTGAGAAATGTGATATTACCTCTGCCAGTTGATATACACATTTTTTATCATCCAATTCTGTCGGTTGAAATTCTGTTTCATGTACAACCTGATTTGCGAATTTTCTTAATGTATGAGTATTATCAATAATATTTTTTGGGGTTTCATATTCGTTGAAAATATAAATGCTTCTTGCATTTAATCCACTAATATATTGTTTGGCGTCAACAGTTAATGCTTTAAACAAATCATCTAAAATTGACCTGTATTTTGGTATCTTTTCTTTTGGTTTTAGAGATTTATTTTCAATGGTCTCTAATATTCGGTCATAAAGTAATTCTCCTGTTTGTTTATCGATATTTTTCATAGTAATGAAATTTTTAGCGTTAGCAAAATTACACTTCTTGACAAAACAATGGTTGTAGTATAGGCTCCTTGAGCTTGGCAATATGTTTGTAACCGGGCTAACATCAGTCAAATAATGATTTCTGTTTAATAGGTGAATTCTTCAATGTATATCTTAATGGTTTTTTATTAATTATTTCAACCTCATTTCTACTTTTTAAAAAATCTCTTAACTTCTTTTCCGACCAATTCAGTTGTAACTTTTTGATTATTTCTTTGACTGCATATTCGCCTGTTTTCAATAAGTCCATAATTTTGTTTTCGTAATTTACGGCTGGTTCCTTTGAGCTTAATTGATTTGCTTCAACTGAAGAGGGTTTGTAATCAAGTAATGGATTGCCGTTAAAGTCAACAGCAATCGCACCTTTTTGAATTAACAAATTATTGGCGTTATTTTCATTTGAGTCTGGTTTTCGAACGTATATTTTTCTATTCTTTCTCAACCCATCAATAACACCAGACCACGTTCCTCCTTTATCGGAGGATTCTGCAACGTAGATTTCGGAGGCAAGTCCGTATATTATTGGATTTCTTGCCATTGCTAATTCAGCCTTCCAAGGTGCTTTTGGGAAAAATGTGCTCAACACCAGTACATCGCCATCAATAATTTGCTTATAGTATTTTTTGAAACCTGAGCCAAAAGTCATAATCCCCTGAGGTAAAACAATAATGCTTTGACCTTTGTAATTGATCGTAGAATCTAAAGCTTGTTTGTCAACTCCTTTAGCAAAGCCACTTACAACAACTTTATACTCCTTGCTTGCTAACTTGGCAATATTATCTGTAAATTCCAATGATTTGTTAGAGGCATTACGAGAGCCAACAATTGCAATTGATTTTTCTTGCATTATCTGTTTATTGCCTTTCACATACAAAAGGGCTGGAGAATGTGCCACTTTTAGATTATCTTTTAGAGTTTTTGAATATTCAGGAGAAGTAATCGGGATTAACTCATAACCTTCATTATATAGTGTTTCAGCTAAGAAGGCATTGTTTGCCAATTCTGATTTTGTTTTTTTCAGATCCTCAATCTCCTTATATTCAATACCATATTGATTCTTCCAGTCACTTTCGGGTAATTGGAAAAAGTCCTCAATCGAGAGTTTATTCTCATGGTAAAATTTTATTATAAGGTTATTAACCTTTAAATGACTCCATCGTGGCAAATGTGCCAGCGCTATCCAATATGCTGCTTCTTTGTTCAAGTTAAATCTCCTCCTATTGTTTTGGCAATTACTAAAGGTGCAATTTTTATGGCGCCTAAATTACTTAAATATTTTCCAATTTCTTTAATAGTTGCTCCACTATCAAAAATATCATCAATCAATAAAATTGTTTTACCTTGAATTTCTTGGGGATTTCTATAAGTGAAGGCATCCTTAACATTGTCAGATTTCAAATAAGAGTTTTCAAAAACTTTTTGTTCACACGTTACTCTTTGCTTCATTAAATCATGTGAAATCGGAAATTTCAATACTTGCGATACCTTCTCTGCAAAATTCTTAACCAATTCGCCAGATTTTGTGGGTGGTACATACAGAATAAGGTCAAATTTTTCTTGTCCAAAGTTTTTGCGATATGCTTTAAGAATTAGCCTCAAAAGAAAATCAGGGAAATCGCCGCCATTTTCATATTTGCAGCGATGTATAGCACTACCAACATTTGAAACACCATAATAGGATGCTGCAACGCCATTTATTAAATTACTTCCTTTTGTTTCTACTTCAAGAATGGGAAAGTAATCCTCACGAAAATCCTGTAATTTTTTTGTCCATTCATCATTTGGGGTAACAATTAATTTTTTAAGCCCTGTATTATCACAGTTTGTAAAAGAATGAGTTGATGTATCGCCCAGATAATCGCATAGGTATTTCATTCTTGATTGAGTTGTTTCAACATACTCAATCATCTTATTCAAATCGCGAGTTTTACTTGCTCTTAATTCTTCAAAAGTTTGGGTATTAAGTGGTGGGGCACCCGTTATATACTCAAATTTTTTGCTTCTTCCAATCGTAACCCCACGAATGATTTTTTGTTCCATGAGGTCTGCAATAATAACCCGAATTTGAGTCTGCTTCAAATTAGTTCTTCTCATTAAATCGCGTTCACCAAGCATTTCGTTTTTAACTGCTGCTATTACTTTTTCATATTTTGAAATTGCAGGTCTTCCTCCCTCAATAAATGCTTCAGGCAGTTTTCTATCTTCTGGATTATAAAAAAGTATTATGTAAGAAGGTTGATTGTCTCGACCAGCCCTCCCGATTTCCTGATAGTAATGTATAGGTGATTGTGGTATTTGAGTATGAATAATAAAATGAATATCAGGCTTATCAATTCCCATTCCTAAGGCATTGGTTGATATAACACATTTCCATTGATTTTCCATTAACCCATTTTCAATAGCAACTCTTGTTTCGGGGTCTAAACCCGCATTATAGCCAATGGATGGTATTTTTAAAAATTCAAACCACTTTGAATATACTTCCGTATTAACTCTTGTCCCGGTGTACAAAATTCCCGAACCAGGTAATTTTTCAATGTTTTGACCCAACCATATTAATTTTTCATCCTCTGAGTTTACTTTGATGACAAAGAGTTTAAAATTATCTCTCATTAAATTTCCTCTAATGATAGTTAAATTGCCACCCATTTGTTGAGCTATATCTGCTTCAACCTTTTTTGTTGCAGTTGCTGTTGTTGCTAATACTGGCAGACCCTTAGGAAGAAGATTGACAAGATTTATAATACGCCTGAATGCTGGTCTGAAATCATGACCCCAAACTGAAATACAATGAGCTTCATCAACGACAACCATTGATAAATTCATTTGTTGTGTCGCTTCAATCCACTCAGAATTATCTTGTCGTTCGGGTGCTATGTAAAGAATTTTAATTTTTCCTGCCTTTGCATCTGCTATAATTTGTGAGTTTTCTTCGAGAGTTTGTTCACTATTGATACATTTTGCCGATATACCCAGCGAATTAAGTTTATTTACCTGATCTCGCATTAATGCAATTAACGGTGAAAAAATTACAGTTGTACCGTTAAAAAGTATCGCAGGGAATTGAAAACAAAGTGATTTTCCAAATCCGGTTTTTTCAATAAGAAGAACTCTTTCGCCTTTTAGAATTTTTTCAATAGCAGTCCATTGCTCATCATAAAAACGGCTCAGCTTAAATGTTCGTTGTAGAATTGTTTCAGCTTCTTGTCGATTCATAATACTAACTTTTTTGTGTTAGCACAAATGCCCTCTTTGACAAAGCTTTGGTTTTAGCGTTAGCTAGTGGGGTTTTGGCAAACTGTGCAATTTGGGTCGGTAATTGTTTTAAAAAATGTGCGATGGGCAAAAAATAAAAAACATCGGTTCGGATTGAGTGTCGGTTTTCTGGTCTTGTCAATATTTCGTTTTTCTGTCCTTTCACAATGGTTTACTATTCAATTTATCGTTGTCTCTGTCTTTTTTTACACTTGGCGGTAACTAGTTTATATACGCCACTCTACAGCGTCTAACTTCCACATTTGGATGTATAAACGCTATAATGTTGTGTCTTACCTTTAAACTCAAAAGTAATATAAAATCTCATTTAATAATAAACCAAACACATTTACTTATTAACAACTCTCCAGGTGTGTCGCTGGCTTTAGTTAAACTTTTGCTTACGTGGGTTTCAACTTTTTGTGGTCTTTTAAATCATTGGCAATGAATGATTTTTAAATGCACCGCAAATCGGCTACCGCTTAAACCATCCTGGTGGCGCAGCTGCTACCTAGACAGGGCAGGATGGCCGATAATGAAATGATAAGATCCGCCTAAAAGTGACCGGTTTTTCCAGCAGTCAACAGGATTGCCGGAAGAAAGGAAGGAAGTGTCCATGCTACTTAACTTTCCAAATAGC
>Ga0302252_1001989_pt1 | contig 10368 bp, 10 predicted proteins | sample AAG_RA_Leu_MG_FD_193511 | JGI IMG/M metagenome (GOLD analysis project Ga0302252, IMG submission 193511) | Enriched activated sludge microbial communities from anaerobic digester in WTTP, New Holstein, Wisconsin, United States - AAG_RA_Leu | ecosystem: Engineered > Bioreactor > Anaerobic >...
CTGCTGACCTATGAGCACGACGGCAATACCCTGTATCTACTCGCCCTGGGCGTTCATGAAAACTTTTACAGGGATTTGAAAAAGGGACGATAATGAGCCGGTTTAAAAAGATTTTCTCTCCTCTCTCCTCTCTCCTCGCACCTCGCTCCTCCGGTTCGTTCAGTCTTTTCTGTCGCAACATTGAACGTAGAACATTGAACACAGAACGGTCTCAAAAAGGCTTCACCTCCGTAGAGCTCATCATAGTAATGCTGGTGCTGGCGATGCTCGCGGTCTCTTTTGTCATAAAAAACCCTTTCTCCATTCAGGATTATTCTTCCATAGCGGCGGACCAGCTGATCGCCGATATCCGGTATGTCCAGATGCGGGCGATGGGGGTGGGGGGCTCGCCGAGCATAACACTGACAGGTAATTCATATAACGTTGCAGGGGAGCAAAAAAACTTACCAAACCAAATTACTACGAGCGGCACCGCTACTTTTACATTTGATTCATTAGGAGAGCCAACCGTTGGAGGGGATGGAGTAATAATAGTTGGAGGCAATCAATATATCAAAGTATTCGGTGTCACCGGCTATGTATGCAAATGTAAGAACAGTGCCTGCAATGCCTCGGAGTGCCTCAATTGATGAGAGCAAACAATAAAGGCTTTACCTTAATTGAGCTTATTATCTTTATCATCGTCGGCGGGATATTTCTGCCGGTTTCGATGATAGCATTTACAAGCGTCATGAACAGTTATTCAAGGCCTGACTATTATGTAAAGGCAAAATTCTTTGCTGAAAAGAGAATGGCAGAGATCACGAATACGCCATATGACAGCATCACACAAGCCTCTTTTTGCAGCACACCAACAGATGAAGGCGATGGATATACGACGGAATGCTCTGTTAATACAATCAATCCTATTGATTTAAGTACAACAAGCCCAAGTCCTTATTACAAGCGTATAACGGTAACGGTCAAATATTCTGGTCTATTGAGTGATTATGTGATTAAAACCATCGTTACGAGAAGGCCAAACCTGCCATGATAGATAATAACAAAAAAGGTTTTACAATGATTGAACTTGTTGCGGTAATAGTCGTGCTTTCAATTCTCAGCGTGTTCACCTTCTCTTTTATAGATAATGCCTCTAAGATGTACACGCTTATGAGAGGGCAGAGCGTACTTTATGCTGAAGGTGCTTATATCATGGAGCGAATCACCAGAGAACTGGGCGACGCAACGACGGTTACAGTCCCGTCATCAAACACATTGACATTTAACAAGGCACATCCATCTGTAATGGCAGTAACATTTACAAAAAGCGGCAGGGATTTGACCAGGAACGGTGTCATAATGGGCGGGAATATAAAGACGTTCAATGTGACGAAAAATGCGGCTGTCGCTCCACCAGCCGGTACAGGCGATGCAACAATTACGGTTGTGCTCGAATTAGACAGTCTTACCGATACTTCCATACCTGCATTTTCAATAACAACAAAGATTACCCCGAATAATTATGGAACGGCTAATTATACCGGGAGGTCATTTAATGGTGATTATTATGAAGTCATTCAATAATAAAGGCTTTGCGCTGATAACCCTCGTTATCGCCATGACGTTGATAGCGCTTATCGGCGCCGGCTTTGTGTCAATGGTAAGCAAAAAACAGGAGGGATTTACATACTTGCTCAAAAGACAAAAGGCAAACATGATAGCCAGGGCAGGTGTTGAATGGGCGATACGTTATTTATCCGACAGTGGTTACACCAGCTACTCTTCTAATCGAACGAAAGACCTTGTTCCGGGCACACCCGAGGAAGGCTCGTTTAGTACGAGTTATATTACCGCCACAGATGTTCTGACGGTTGTTGGTACGTATCAAGGAGTTACAGATACCTTAAGATTATCAAATTGCCAATCATATTTAAGTAGCGGTGGTGATGATAGTTTTTCTCCTTCGTCCATGGCCACCAATTTTAAGCCGGTGGAATCGCAAGCCGGCCGATCGATCACCGTGGGACCAACCGGCCTGATACGCCTTGGCCAGGGAGTATCGAACGCCTCAGGCGCCGTGTGGTATGGCGGGAATAGCGCTGCCGGGAATTGCGTCAACGGGGCTTGTGACTTTGGAAGCGGTTTCAGGGTGTATTTTGTCTTTCAATTTGCCCCTGGCTCTACGGGTGATGGATTTACCTTTGCAATAACGAATGGCGCCAACAATACTGCGAATTCTATCGGCGGAGATTCTAATATGGGAGAACTCATGGCGTATGGCGGTGATTCGCGGTCATACAGCGGTGGTTACATCAATTCATTCGTGGATGGCCTGGGAAATGGTTTAAGGCCGCCAAAATTTGCCGTCGAGTTTGACATCTATCCGAACACGAGCTGCCCCGCCAATTCCTGCGGTTCGAATAACAGATGCGACCTTTCGAACGAGCACATGGCATATGTCTTCTGGGGGGATGATAATAGAATTGGCTGCAAGGATGATTACACGAGGTGGATGAGCTCATTTTCGTTCCTGGCGAATACCGTTGTTTACGGAACTACAGGAGGGAATACCTATCTGTATAGATCATTGAACAACATAACGACAGGAACAACCGAGCCAACCTGGCCTGCAGGAAAAGGCAGCACTGTTGCGGAATCAGGCGTGCAGTGGCAGGAATGTTCGTGGAGACCAATTACACTTTATAGTTTGGGAGATGTTATTGCTCCAAAAGCTTCCTATCTTCTTACAGCGGCTTATGGATTCTTTTTCAGAGCATCACAAGCTGGGTGGACCTCGCCGGGTTGGGTTGGGGAGCCCAACTGGATAAACTGTGTTGACCCCGGGGATGAGTGTATTGACGGCTCGGCAAAGTGGCAGAATGCAGCCTCTTATGGTTCCCCGGCATTATCTGTCAATTATGCCACAAACTCTCGTACTTACGATGATGACAAACATACTGCCGGCACCGGAGCCGATGCGGGAAGCGCTAGCGGCGCCGGTCCGACAAATGCAACGTCAAGCAGCAGCTACTACACAAGCCCGACCAACCCGGCGACCTGGTTGGCAGATACAGGAAATCCCTCTACAGAAAATCCTACATATGCCTTCAGGATGGAGGTGGTCCGAAGTAGCGCAGCGGGAACCTATAGAATAAAATCATGGATTAAAACCTGCGCCATCACCACCCCTCCTCCCACATGGAGCGCATCTACCGCATACGCAATCGACGGTCTGGTTAAGCCCACAGCGAACAACGGGAATTATTATGTAGCCGCTTCAGCCGGAACAAGCGGCGCCACCGAACCGACCTGGTCGCCTACGAATCCAGACGGAACTGTTACCGATGGGACGGTTACGTGGGGACCAATACCAATTGATAGCCTTCTTTATACCCCTCCTCCCACATGGGGCGCATCTACCAATTACGCAATCAATTATCAGGTTAGACCCACAGCGAACAACGGGTATTATTATGTAGCCGCTTCAGCCGGAACAAGCGGCGCCACCGAACCGACCTGGTCTGCAAGCGGCGCCGTGACCGATGGGGGGGTTACGTGGGTACCAGTTTCAATGCCCGTTTGCAACATTTATACCAATGGAACGTTTGGCGATGTGCGGTCTGATTATGCCGCCGATAGCCCGACATTGGACAGAACTATCACCCTTGACGCAACATACAATGCCGCATTCAGTAAATTCCTTTTCGGCTGGACAACGGCATCGGGCGGAGCCACCCAAAAAGCGGATGTATGGAAATTCAGGATGACTTTCAAGCCATAGACACTTGTCCCAAAAGAAAGTGGAATTCGCCGTTTGCTTTCCTGACTTTATTGGACGACATTACTATATTTTTATAGTAAAGAAACCAAGCAGGAGGAAAATATGCAGATCACAAGAATAAGTCCGAAACGCCAGATAACAATCCCGAAAGAGGTATGCGACAAACTCCTCCTCAGGGCTGGAGATTTTCTTGAAGTCGATGTTGTTGACGAAGGGATTATGCTTTTTCCAAAAAAACTGATCTCAAGGAGCCAGGAATGGTTCTGGACCAAGGAATGGCAGGAAAAAGAGAAAGAAGCAGACCAGGCAATAGCAAAAGGTGAAGTGTCAAGGACATTCGAGAAGGCCGATGACCTTATCAAACACCTTAGAAAACACAAATGAACATCAGGACAACGCGACCCTTCGATCGTGATTACGACTTACTCCCGGCATCAATAAAGGATAAGACCGACAGACAGTTCGTATTGCTTCTTTCAAACCCTCAGCACCCTTCTTTGGGGATAAAAAAGATTAAGGGAAACCCGGATATATGGGAAGGGAGAGTCACGAAGAACTATCGTTTTACTTTTCAGATAATCAATGAAACGTATCGCTTGAGAAGAATAGGGACGAACGATATTCTTCGGACACCGTAAGTGGTGAATTCCACGACGGCCCCCCTTTCTTTTGACAATTGCTCAGGGCATTGAGTAAATTTGCTCAATATACTGAGTAAATTGTAAAGAGCGCAGACTATTACATGTAAAAGACCGATTTTCAATAATATATTAACGAGGTCGGATACCTGAACCCTGTAGATTTATCCCGGTGGTTACCGTGCCCGTCAGATAGATAAGACAACACCTGCGCGTATCCCGCTTATCGAATTCCTGTATATGGATGTTGAGGATCTGATGAGATGATGTCTTTTGCGCGCCCCTGATATTGTTTGTAGGCTGGATTTGTCAAATGTCAAGGGCTGACCCCAAAGTTGCCTTGAAACGAAAACAAATTTCATTAGAAAAATTGGTATGATACAGCATTTTCTTGTTGACATATCTCAGGAAACTATGCAAACATTGATAATGTAATGAGAAAACAGTTAAGAAAAGCAGGCAGGAGGGGACAGAGTATTCAATTTTTGAAGCGGTTTAGGATGTGGTGCTTAGAGATTAGTACTTTTCTTGACCGTTGTGTTATAATCAATACTTTTAGGCAGGCAATGTGGATATACTCGGCATAGACATAGGGACTGTCAGCGTGAAGTATGTAAAGGTAAGGGACGGGTCCGCAGTTTCGTCAGGGGTGTATTCCTACAAGGGCAGCTTCGATGACCTCGAGATGATACTCGGCGACATCAAGGTCAAAGAAGGGGACGATGTAGAAGTTGTCATGGGCATCAGCTCCCAGGAGATCACCAAGAAGACCTTCACCATCCCGATCCTTCCGAAAAAGGAACAAAAGGACGTCCTCAACTGGTCTACCACCAAGATCCTGACCACGCCCCTTGACGATATGATCTACGAGCACGTGATGCTCGGCGCGATTGACGAGAAAGGCGTCAATAAAGACGAGGTCCTCTTTGTGGGGGCGCCAAAGCATTATATCAACGGCCTCCTCTCCGTCTTTGAGCACGCCGGCTTCAACGACGTCGGCATCATTACCGATATCGCATTTGCGTACGTCAATGCCATAGGCGAAACCGGCGACGCATCGTCGGCAATAGTCGATGTCGGCGGACGGCGGACGGGCCTCTACATAGCGAACGCAAAGAGGCTCATGTTCGCGCGGGAGATCCTCACCGCCTCGGAGAGCTTTTCCGACGCATTGATGAGCGGGCCGGGGCTTTCCTATGACCAGGCAGAGCAATATAAGCGCGAAAGGGGCTTTGACGAGGAGCTCGCGGAAGTGCTGCGCCTGCCCTTCGAGAGGCTTGAGGGAGAGATCCTCAGGACCTTAAGCGTCTACAATCAGCGGTACCCCGACAAACTGGTCTCGAAGGTGTTCATCGCGGGCCGGGGATCGAAGATTCCGAAGTTCCTCGAGAGGATGAAAGAGGCCCTCGTTGAAGAGGTAACATCTTTTGGGGACGTGCCCGGTATTGAAGCTGAGTATATACCGGCGTATATGCTGGCAGTGAACAGGGCAGGGCTTCCCAACCTTTTGCCCGAGCGGTTGCTCCAAAAGGGCAAGGAGAGATCGTACAAAAATCTGATAATGATGGGGACGGCCGGCGTTGTTGTCATCCTTCTCCTGCTGTCCTTCATGATGTGGGGCATGCTGAGCAACGCCAACCTGAAGCTCAACCTTGAAAAGGGCAACCTCGATAAGCTGAAGGAAGGGGTCAAAAAACTTACCGCACCTGTCCAGGCCGGCATCAGCGATAACGAGATCCTGATGGTCAAAAGCGAGATCCAGAAAAAGGACCTCACGTTTGTGACGCTCCTGAAATTCCTTTCTGCGCAGATGCCGCGGGACGTTTACCTCAGCTCGATCGAATTCGGCGAAGATGCCCCTGCAACGGCAGCTCAGGCGCCCGCGCAGGTCCTCCCGCCCCCGATCCCCGTGGGGCAGGGCGTTCCCGTCCCAACGGCCGCCACGGGTTCTCCGGCACAGGCGGCGGCAAAGGCGCCGGACTATCCGCTGTTATTAAAGGGCTACATCATGGGAGAGCCCGACAGCCTTGAATTGACATTGTTTAACCTTATGCTTAACCTGAAAAGATCGGGTTTTTTAAAGAATGTTGAGCTTGCGAAAAAAGAGATGAAAAAGCTGAAAGGCAAACAGGTCATGGAATTTGCTATTACATCACGGTGTGCGAGATATGAACTTTAAGCCGATATATGTATGGTGCGGAATACCGATCGCCCTCATCATGATCTGGGCATTGGCCGTATACCTGCCGTTTTCCTCCCAGATCAGGAACAGGGAAAAGTCCCTCGATTCCGTCAAGCAGGAGAGAAAAGCAGTGGAGGCATCGGTCGTAACCCTGTCCCGGCAGACGAAATCCGACGAGAGATGGAAAGAATCCCTCAACGCGTTCAAGGCGCAGGCGCCCCTGATAGAAAAGATGCCCGATTTTATCAGGGAGATATCGAGATCGGCCCGGAACCGGGGTGTCATGATAGACAACGTGGTCAGCGTCCATTCAACGATAGATACAGAAAAGAAGTCTTATGTCGTCAACCCCGTCTTTGAGTTTGACATGAAGGGAGGGTTCCTTGAGACGGGGAAGTTCTTTGAGGACCTGGCAAACAGGGTCGCCTTCAAGGGCGTTCAGAAGGCGCGGGTCTCCTACGACGAGAAACAGTACCCTCTGCTGGCCGGAAAATATACGATCGAGTTCAAGGCATTAAAGGGGAAGATATTTGAAGGTAAGTAAGCCGGTTGTTATCATAGGGATCATTGGAATACTCCTTGCGGGGTACATACACTTTTTTACCGGTAAGAAGAAGGCGCCGACGCCCGTGCCGGCAGCGCCGGCAGCCCAGGCTCCCGCTCAGGCAGCGCCGGCGGGAACGCCAGCGAAACCCGGCGCGGCAGTGCCGGGCATCCCGGCCGGCGCCGGACAGGCTGCGGCGCCGCAGAAATTCGACAAGGCGCAGCTCGACAAGCTGGACGTCGCGTGGACGCGCGACCCCTTCCTGCTGCCGAAAGCCAAAGAGGAAAAAAGGCCGGGACAGTCGCAGGCGCAGGAGGTCACCTTTAAGCTTGTCGCCATCATGGAGAAAGGGAGCGAAAGGGTTGCGATCATTGACCATGAGGTTGTGAAGAAAGGTGATATCGTAGGCGGCGAAACGGTACAGGAGATACAAAAAGACAAGGTGATACTCGTCCGGGGCGGTTTGAAGAGGGTACTCAACCTGGTAAAGATAGAGGACATGGTGACCCAGGAAGAAGCGCCGAAAACAAAAGGTACGGAGAGGCCGAAATGAAAAAGGGACTTATTTTTGTTCTAGTAATGTTTGTCCTGGCATCCTGCGCGTATGTCAACCAGGTGAAAGAAGAAGAGCGCAAGGAGCCCAAGGCAGCGACGAAGCCGGTTGATATCCCGAGCCCGGTATCCTTCCAGATGGAAAAGTCAAAAGCAACCGAAAGCGCCAGGCCCCAGGACTACTTCTCCTTCTCGCTGCGGGAGGCTGACGTAAAGGATATCCTCAGGGCAATCGCGAAGCAGACAAACTATAATGTGGTGACAGAGCCGGACGTGAAGGGGATGACGACGGTTGACCTGAAGAACGTGACCCTTGAAAAGGCGCTGGAATATATACTTGAGCCGTTGAGTTTTACTTACAAGATCGAAGGCAGGACCATTTATGCCTCGAAGCCGAAAATAGAGACAAAGATATTTACGATCAATTATCTCGCCTTAAAGAAGGTAGGCACGAGTACGGTCGAGTGGAAAAGCGGCGGCACTTCCAGCACGTCGGGCACGGGAGGAACAACGAGTTCGGAAACAAAAACCCTTGAAGTAAAAAGTGAGACCGAATCAGATCTATGGAAAAGTCTCGAAGATAATCTGAAGGCCATATTATCTGCCGACGGGAAGCTTGTTATCAATAAACAGACATTTACGATAATGGTAACGGACTATCCGAAAAATTTAAAGCGCGTATCAATGTTTCTGGAAAATATTGAAAAGACAATGCACAGGCAGATCATAATCGAGGCAAAGATCGTTGAAGTAAAGTTGTCCGAGGGTTTCAGGATGGGTGTAAACTGGGAACTCGTCAATGCGAGGCTTGGAAGTGTCGGAAGGATCAGCGCGAGACAGAATTTCCCGGCACCTGCAAATTTCCTGGGAGACTATGCCGAATATTTTCGTTTCTTTGTCGGTTCGGAGGCTTCGGGAGAACTGAACATTACAAACACCTATATTGATCTCTTAAAGGCACAGGGCGAAACGAAGATACTTGCAACGCCTAAAATTGCGACCCTGAACAACCAGCGGGCGGTCATCAAATCGACAACGCAGGATGTTTACTTCGAAGAACAGCAATCTTCAACAGGCGGGACTGCAAATATCGCAACCTACAGCCCGAGGTTCATGAACGTCGGGATAGTCCTCGACGTCATTCCGCAGATCGACAACGAGGGCAACATTATCCTCGGTATACATCCGATCTATTCAACCAAGGATGGCTCTGTCAGTTCCCCTGATCCTAACTCCAGAGGAACCGTTCCGGTAATATCTACAAGAGAGACGGATACCATTGTACGGGTAAAGGACGGCGAGACGGTTATCATTGCCGGCATCTTATACGAGACAAAATATAATGATGAAAAGGGCATACCGCTTTTCAGCTCTATTCCCTTGTTTGGCTATCTTTTCAAATCGAGCACAGAACAGAGCAGGACCACTGAACTTATAGTGTTCATGACACCGCGGATCGTATACGATAAGGGAGCTAAATGAGCATAATCCTCGACGCGCTGAAAAAGGCTCAGCAGCAGCGAAAGAAACCGGCTCCAGAGGTCCCTTTCAACCTGCCAGGCCCGAAGAAGAAGCCGAGGATGCTTGTGTATGGCATCCTGCTCGTATGCGTTATCGTTGTGCTTGGCTATCTTTTTATCCCGGCATTCCACAAACCAAAACAGTTTGCGGTGCCTGCTGCCCCGCCGGCCCCTCCGAAACAGGAGGCCGCGAAGGTGGAAGTGGCGCCTCAAAAGCCGGTTGCAGCAGCTGCAAAGGCCGCTGAGGACGTGAAGAAAGAGCCTGTGCCCCTGAAAGAGAAAAGGGGGATACCGGCGGCAAAGACAATGCCGGTGAAGATGGCAGCCGCTGCGCAGCCCGCCAAAAAGACCCAGGCGCCTGCCAGGAGAACCGGCGAGACAAAAGAAGACGAGACGGCCGTTACAAAAGCCACAAATAGCGAAAAGGTAGACATATTATACAACGAAGCGCAGGCGTCCCTTCAGGCAGGGCGCACCGGTGAGGCAAAAAGGATATATCTCTCCATCCTTGCCGTAAAACCGGATCATGTCGAGGCGCTGAACAACCTCGGCGTCATCGCCATCCAGGAGGGGAATTCTAAAGGGGCGCTCTTTTATTTCAAGAAGATCCTCGAGTTCCAGAAGGCCTATCCAAAGGCATACAACAACATCGGCCTCCTGATGATGGGCGAGGGAGACAAAGGGCTTGCGGAGGAGTATTTCAGGAAGGCCATTGTCATAGAACCAGACAGCATAGAGCCTTACTTAAATCTTTCAGCGCTTTTGAGGAGCGACGGAAGGTTGGACGAGGCCGCCAGGCTCCTTGAGACCCCTATACAGAAAAAGGTTAAGAACCCGGCCCTCTTCCTGTCCTATGCGCTCATTCAGGACGCGGCGGGAAAGACCGAAGACGCAGTGAGATATTACAGGCGGTACCTCAGTGCCGTCAAGTCCTCTGAAGCGAGAAGGGAAGTTATAGAGAGGTTGAGGCTCCTTGAAGAGAACCGGAATCCTGAACGTCGTTAAAAGAGGGGTCCATCAGGGAGTACAGAGCGTCTTTTTCTTTGAAGGATTTCCTCCCCTTGGCAGCAATGGCGGCATCACCCGCCTGAGCAAAGAGCCTCTTACAAACAGCGAAATACTTGAGCTGCTGCAGGGTACCACTACGGAGATGCAGTTTGAGCGTTTCA
>Ga0302252_1001990_pt1 | contig 10365 bp, 10 predicted proteins | sample AAG_RA_Leu_MG_FD_193511 | JGI IMG/M metagenome (GOLD analysis project Ga0302252, IMG submission 193511) | Enriched activated sludge microbial communities from anaerobic digester in WTTP, New Holstein, Wisconsin, United States - AAG_RA_Leu | ecosystem: Engineered > Bioreactor > Anaerobic >...
GAAGCTCTGATCAATCATCTGCTGGGTGAGCGCTATCTTGCCTATTCAGCTGGAGTGACAGAATCTGTCGTGAACCCTTTTGCCATAAAGATATTGGAAGAGATTGGGATCGAGACTTCAGGATTACGTTCCAAGAACGTCTCCGAATTCCTGCTGCGGGACGATTTGGACCTCGTCATCACTGTTTGTGACCACGCCAAAGAGAGCTGCCCTGTCTTCCTGAAACCGGTTCCGAAAGTGCATATTGGCATCACGGATCCTGCTCCTTATTCTGATCGCGTCGATGCCATGGCTTTCTTTCGTAAGACCAAAGACGAAATTCTGGCTAAAGTGATAGACTACCTCAAAGACTTATAACAGAACCCCAAACTTCAGCTTCAGCAGGGAAGTATCGGCTATATCGATAAAGATAAATATTGACAGGTTTCGATACGTGTGCAGGGTGGATTAAAACTAATCAGAGGTGAATTATGAAAAGATACACTACGCAGGCTAAACTGCTCCGCGCGCTGGGAGAACCGGTACGTCTGGCAATTCTGGACATGATCTCCTGCGGGGAGATGTGTGCCTGTGATATCCTGGATGGACTCACGATCTCGCAATCGACACTGTCACACCATATGCGGGTTTTACAACAAGCCAATATCGTTATCTCCAGAAAGGACGCCACGTGGGTTTACTATTCGATAAATCCTCTGTTGGTCTCCGAGTTTCACACTATCCTCGATATGATCCTGCTGCCAAAACAGAATTGTATATGCCAGGGGCATAAGCCGGAGGATGATATATGAATACAGCCCTTGAAACCTTAAAGTATTTCCTGACCATCTCATTGGAACTGACCGCCCTGTTTATTGGCATCAGCACTCTGATCGGCATTGTGTTGCAGTACATCCCCCAGGCCAAGATACGGAAATGGATGTCCAGCCGAGGGATCTGGGGTGTTTTCATGGCTACGGTGGTTGGTGCCATCACTCCTTTTTGTGCCTGTTCCACTATCCCGATGGCCAAGGGTTTGATGAACGCTGGGGTTACATTTTCTGCAGTTCTTTCCTTTATCATAGCGTCGCCGCTGTTAAATCCGATCATACTCGCTATGTTATTAGCCCTTGTGGGCTGGAAGGCTTGCCTGATCTACTTTGTCCTTGTGTTTGGGTTGGCCATGGTGTTTGGACTGCTGTTTGGCAAGTATGGCTCAAACGAGGAAGGACTCAAAGCCAGTAGTTGCAGGTGCGAAGCAGATGTTCAATCCGAGTATCTTTACACCTTTGGGGAAAAAATGCACAAGGCATTTTGGTCTGCAGTAGGTGATTATAAAGCAGTATTCTGGTATCTGATCATCGGAGTGGGGATCGGTTCGCTTATCTACGGATATCTGCCCCAAGATATAGTTCTTAGGTATGCAGGAGGTAAGAGTCCTTTTGCCGTTCCCATCGCTGCTGTGATCGGCATACCCTTGTATATCAGAACCGAAACAGCAATCCCGATCGGTCTGGCGCTAATGGGCAAGGGGATGAGTATTGGGGCCGTGATAGCCCTGATCATTGGCGGAGCAGGAATGGCAATTCCCGAAATGACTATGTTGGCCAGCATATTCAAGAGAAAGACTGTGGCTGTAATCGTATTTGCCGTATTTTTGACCGCAGTTGTCTCAGGGTATGTGTTCAACACAATTATGTAAGAAAACGACATATAAGGAGATACTAATGAGCACATTAAGCGCTAAAGAAAGAGAACTGGTGGCCATCGGAGCGGCCATCGCCAGCAATTGCACGCCATGCATGGAGTTTCACATCCCGGCTGCCAGAGAAGCCGGATTAACCGACAAACAGATCCTCTTTGCGATCAAAATCGCCGAAGCAGTGAAGAAAGTTCCCGCTGATGCAGTAAGGGTAAGATCATTAGACATCTTGGACGGCAAAGAAGCTGATGTGTGCAACGATCCCGGTTGCATGTGCCACCAAAATGAAAACGATAAATCCGGTGGGGATTCTCCCTGCTGTTCGTAGTAACCGGAGTTTACAATGAAAATTATAGAAAAAGATACAGCAGGAATCGGTTTTTTCGAAAAGTATCTGACCTTGTGGGTGATTCTTTGTATGGCAGCGGGAATTATGATCGGCAAATATCTGCCCGGTATACCGGAATTTCTCAATCGCTTCGAGTATGCCAAAGTATCCATCCCGATCGCGATACTGATCTGGCTGATGATCTATCCAATGATGATGAAGGTGGATTTTGCCAGCATCAAAAACGTGGGCAAAAACCCGAAGGGTTTGTATGTAACTTGGGTTACTAACTGGCTGATAAAACCATTTACTATGTATGCCATTGCCTGGTTCTTCTTCTTTGTGGTGTTCAGATCACTGATTTCCAACGCACTGGCAAAAGACTATCTGGCAGGCGCGATCCTCTTGGGAGCTGCACCGTGTACCGCTATGGTCTTCGTGTGGAGCCATCTGACCAAGGGAAAACCTGCTTACACAGTGGTACAAGTTGCTACAAATGACCTGATCATTCTGGTGGCTTTTACACCTATAGTGGCTATTCTTTTGGGTATCGGCGGCATCAAAATACCCTGGGTGACGTTACTGCTCTCAGTGCTATTGTTCGTTGTCATACCTCTAGCAGGGGGAATATTTACACGTAGCAGCGTAATTAAGAAAAAGGGAGAGAGTTTTTTCAACAACAGCTTCATACCCAGGTTTGGCAATGTAACCATTATCGGCTTGCTATTAACTCTGATCATCATCTTTGCCTTCCAGGGAAAAGTGATTCTGGAGAATCCGCTGCATATCCTGCTGATAGCGATACCCCTAACCATTCAGACTTTCCTGATTTTCTTTATAGCTTATCTGGCTAGCAGAAAGCTGAAACTACCACATGACACTGCGGCTCCTGCAGCTATGATCGGGGCTTCGAACTTCTTTGAGCTATCCGTGGCTGTGGCTATCTCACTGTTTGGAACCTCATCACCTGTGGCTATGGCTACCGTGGTTGGTGTCCTGGTAGAAGTGCCCGTGATGCTAACTTTGGTAAAGATAGCCAATATAACCACACACTGGTTCCCCTCCGGGAAAGCCGCTTGAATTTCTGATGAATGAATTGATATTTATCTCACCTCGTGAAGCTTTAGCCAAGATCAAGGCTGGAGCGTTGCTCATTGATTTGAGAGATGATTATTACACAAACGGTAGATACTATGACGTGGGGGAATTCGTTTCCATATTTTACAAGGAATTCCCAGAGAAATATAAAGAATTACCCAAAGACAGGCTTTTGATCCTGGCAGATTACGTTGGCATCCGTAGCAAAGAATTGGGGTTCTTCCTGATTGCGCAAGGATATGATCAAGTTGCATCCCTGGTGGGAGGCATCGTAGATTGGGTAAAAGATGGGATGCCTACCATCACCGACCACGCTGAAGAGCTGGTGGGAGGATGCGCTTGCCAACTAAAGAAAAGGAAACGCGTAAAAGAATGAACCTGGAGATATTATTAAATCAGAAGAGATTTACTGCCGAATAATGGTAGTTCGCAGTATAACCAAATCCCAAACCGGTCTATGGGAAAACTAATTCAAGTTTGATACTTGCTTCCTCGCTATTCCGAATAAGAAATTGTAAAGTTCAAGATGCATTACTTGGGTGCTGTCTCAAATCTCTTTCATGTTTGAGGTATCACAACTGAGCGCAATGATGTAAGTCAGTGTTAGCATGCGCTAAATGAGCCTATCCTATTACTCCCAGTTGCTTCACCTATAATCTCTTCCAGCAATTGATCATATCATGCGGCAGTGCATTGATTTTAATCATCTCTCGCTGGGGCTCACCACTTTCATTTGGAGTAACCCTGTCATAATTGCAATTTTCAGCGATCTTATTTGCAGAAAGCCTGTCAAAAAACAACTCAAAGTGGTCTTGGAAATGATCAACAAGTATGTCCAACGATGCGGCAGTTTGCAGTTTTCGTTGTCACTTTGCACAAAGCGGCTTTCAAACCCTAAAAAACTGGGCTTGGCAGAAAAAAATGCATTGACAGAATCCAAGCGAGTTCGATATCTTGGCCTGCACAGTAAGTTCTTTACATAAAAGACATTAAAGACCCCCAAAACTACAGGAGGCCTTATGCCCAATTTACCCTTGATCTGGTTCATTGCTCCTTTTGGAGCCGTATCAGCCCTTATTTTTGCCTATTATTTCTTTGTAAAGGTCCGTCAACAAGATGCCGGAAATGCGCGCATGCAGGAAATTGCCGGCTATGTGCGCGAAGGTGCTTTTGCCTATTTGATGCAGCAATACAAGGGTGTTATCATCTTTTTCGCTGTCGCGGAACTTATCTTTTTAGTTTTGGCTTATGGCCTGAAAGTGCTAGATCCGATGATTCCCTGGGGATTTCTCTCAGGTGGTTTCATGAGCGGGCTGGCAGGTTTTATCGGGATGAATACAGCCACAATGGCTTCCAGCCGCACCGCTCAAGCCTGCAGTGAAAGCCTGGATAGAGGTCTTAAAGTTGCCTTCCGGGCTGGTGGAGTGATGGGTTTGACGGTGGTGGGCCTGGCTTTGCTGGATATGTCGATCTGGTTTTTTGTTTTAAATGCCATAGGCTACAGCCTGGAAAAGATTGCGGTAGTGATGCTATCCTTTGGGATGGGAGCTTCTACGCAAGCTCTGTTTGCAAGATTGGGCGGAGGAATCTATACCAAGGCTGCTGATGTGGGTGCTGATCTGGTGGGCAAGGTGGAAGCTGATATCCCGGAAGACGATCCCCGCAATCCAGCCACCATCGCAGATAACGTGGGAGATAACGTGGGAGATGTGGCAGGGATGGGCGCAGACCTCTACGAAAGCTACGCAGGATCCATCTTGGCCACAGCCGCCCTGGGGATGAGTGCGGTTCTGCAGATTTCTGCTGTGGATCCTTCGATTACCGGCAAAATGTTCCATTTCATCGCCGCTCCCTTGATTTTGGCCGGGATTGGGGCGCTGTTATCGGTTCTGGGTATCTTTTTTGTTTCCACAAAAGAGGGCGCAGGGATGAAAGACCTGATGCTGGCTTTGAATAAAAGCGTTTACCTAAGCTCTGTTTTGATAGCAGTGGCATCCTTCTTTATCTGCAAGGCGTTACTTCCTGCAGAATACTATTTTGGTATTTTCATTTCCTCGTTGGTCGGGTTGGCGGCAGGAATTTTGATCGGGCAAGTAACCGAACTCTGGACATCTCACAGCTATAAAGCAACGCAAAACATAGCGCATCAGGGAGAATATGGATCGGCAACCGTGATTCTGGAGGGGTTCAGCGTGGGAATGCTGTCTACTGCGGCTCCGGTAATAATAATTGCTCTGGGCATCATTGCCGCTTTTACCATCAGCGGGGGATTTCAGTTTGTAGAGCTGGGATTGTATGGCATTGGCTTCGGTGCAGTCGGCATGCTGGCCACTTTGGGAGTCACCCTGGCTATGGATGCCTTTGGCCCGATTGCCGACAATGCCGGTGGCAACGCTCAGATGTCCTATCTGCACAAGGAAGTACGCGAACGCACCGACAGTCTGGACTCTGTGGGAAATACTACCGCGGCCATTGGCAAAGGCTTTGCCATAGGCTCTGCGGCCCTTACGGCGATGGCTTTGTTGGCAGCCTACATGGAAAAGGTTCGCGATGCCTTCATTATGATGGGGCACAAAATTGGCGAAACTCAATATCTGGAAATCAATTATGGAGTTGTTACCCACAAGATAGAGGCTTCCAAGGCCTCTCTTTTAAATTTCTTGGAATACTATCAGATTCATCCGCTTAATCCGAAGTTTTTGCTTGGTATCTTTGTAGGTGCGATGGTGGTTTATGTGTTTTCTGCCTTAACCATTAAGGCCGTGGGACGGGCTGCGGGCAAGATGGTGAAGGAAGTCCGCCGTCAATTTACCACCATTCCCGGAATCCTGCAAGGAAAGGCCAAGCCAGATTATGCCCGTTGCGTGAAAATCTCTACCATTGGGGCACAACAGGAAATGATTCTGCCTGCCCTGATCGGCATTTTGAGCCCGATCGTGGTGGGTTTGATCTTTGGTGTGGCAGGAGTGCTTGGTTTGCTGATCGGCGGTTTGACCACGGGTTTCGTTACTGCCGTGATGATGAATAATGCCGGCGGGGCCTGGGATAACGCCAAAAAATTCGTTGAAACAGGTCAGATGGGCGGTGCTGGTTCCCCGGTGCATAAGGCCACGATCGTCGGAGATACAGTAGGCGATCCCTTCAAAGATACGGCAGGGCCTTGCATTAATATCCTGATCAAGCTGATGAGTATGGTTTCCATAGTTTTCGGCGGTTTCATAGTTAGTTATTCGCCAAAGATCGAAGCCCTCTATACCCCCAAGCCCAAAGCCAGGATAGAGTTGGCGCAACCAGCGGATTCCCTGCAGACTGCCATTCAGGACAGCACTGCTGGCCAGTAGCTAAGCGACGATTGAGATCAGAACCTGCATATCACTCAGCTTGGTAGGGATCATATCCTATACATATCACATACATACCGCATAATCATGTGGTATGAATAGGATATGTAAAGCATGAACTTGCCAGAGCCCTCCGATCTCAGGATACCAAATGCCAGATGGGCAGGGCTTTTTTTATGTTGACATCTACCCCGCCTTCAAAAACATTGCACGCACAAGCTTTAAAATACCACAGGAGACCAAGATAAATGAAACAGGGAATACATCCTAAATACGAAGTGGCAACCGTTACCTGCGCCTGCGGCAACGTGTTCCAAACCCGAAGCACCAAGGGCAACATGCAGGTGGAAATCTGCAATGTGTGCCATCCTTTCTACACCGGCAAGCAGAAGATCATTGACACCGCAGGTCGGGTAGAAAAATTCAACAAGAAATATAACCTGAAGTCTGAGAACTAGAATTCAAGTCAGCTTTTTGCGCCATTTTGTCCGGCAGCCTATAGACCGGGAGAAATGGCGTTTTTCTTTACAAGGAAAAATATGAAGAAAGAAATCAGCGTAGGCGGTCAGGCAGTAATCGAAGGCGTAATGATGCGTGGCCCGGAAAAACTTGCCACAGCCATCCGTCGCAAAGACGGCAGCATCGAACTACTGGAAACGCCGTTCGTTAGTGCCACCACAAGAAGTAAGCTATTGGGATTTCCGGTTATCCGGGGTTTCGTATCGCTGATCGAGATGCTGATCATCGGTATCAAGACCCTCACCTTCTCTGCCAATCGCTATGAACTGGATTTGATCGAGGAAGAGAAAGCCAAGGGTAATCAACTGAAGCAGAAGAGCAAAGTTGCGGCGAAAACTGAAGAGCTGCTAAGCTTTGCGCTGGCCTTTGGGCTGGCCTTTTTGCTGTTTGGCCTTTTACCATACAAGCTGTCCGATTGGATGCAGCTTTCAAAGCAGGATTTCTATTTCAATCTCTTTGCTGGAGGCATCAGAATCGCGTTTTTCGTGCTATATGTGTATCTGATCTCCCTGATGAAGGATGTAAAAAGGTTGTTCCGTTATCATGGCGCTGAGCATAAAAACGTGAATGCCTATGAACACGAAACTCCTCTTGAGATAGAGAAAATACAGAGCTGGACGACTATTCACCCCCGCTGCGGAACCAGCTTCATGTTCTTTGTTCTGTTGATCGGCATTCTGATCTTTTCGGTGTTAGATACCCTGGTCTCTGCATTTATCCTGCATAAACCCATCCCTGTGTTTCTGAGATTGGGCTTCCATATTTTGCTGATACCCTTGATCTCCGGCGTGAGCTATGAAGTGCTGAAATTTTCCGGGAAAAACCTGAAACACCCAATCGTGAAGCTGATGACGATCCCCGGAATGGCCTTGCAAAGAATAACTACTCAAGCTCCGGACGACAGTATGGTGGAGACGGCTCTGGTAGCCATGAAAGCCGCCCTGGACATGGACTATAGCGATCACCGGGTCACCCGCATTGAGGCTTGAGCTGTGATCCCGCGCGACAAACTGAATCAACTGGAAACTGAACTGCATGAAATGCAGGAACTTATCAGCGATCCGGCTATAATCAGCGACGCCAGAAGGTATCGGGACGCTCTGCGCCGTTTCAAGGAACTGGGTGAAATCAACCAGGCCTGGAAGCATTATCAACAGCTGGAGACCCATATCGAAGAGGTGAAACTGCTGCTGGAATCCGAAACTGATTCCGAAATGACTGCTCTGATCAAGGAAGAGGCATTTAGCCTGGATTCCCAACTGGAAACGGCAGAATTGAAATTGCGTGATTTGTTGATCCCCAGCGATCCCAACGACACCAAAAACGCAATTGTGGAAGTGAGAGCCGGGACAGGTGGGGAGGAGGCAGCCCTTTTTGTAGCCGATCTGTACAGAATGTATAGCTACTATGCCGATATCAAAGGCTGGAAACACAGCCTGATCGACGCCAACGAAACTGGTTTGGGCGGTTTTAAAGAAATCATCTTCCAGCTAAATGGCGAAGGGGTCTATGGCCTGATGCGCTTCGAAAGCGGCGTTCACAGGGTGCAGCGAATCCCCGTCACCGAATCAAGCGGTAGGATTCACACCTCGGCGGTAAGCGTTGCTGTTCTCCCTGAAGCTGAAGATATCGACATCGAAATCAGCGAAAACGATCTCCGAATAGACGTTTACCGCAGTAGCGGACATGGGGGTCAAAGCGTCAATACTACCGATTCTGCGGTTCGCATTACCCACTTGCCCACAGGCATTGTGGTTACCTGCCAGGATGAAAAAAGCCAGATAAAGAACAAGGCCAAAGCACTTAAAGTTCTGCGCAGCCGGCTTTTAGATGCGGAAATCAGCCGTCAGGAAGCCGAGATCGCCTCATCCCGCAAGGCGCAGGTTTCCACTGGCGACCGCAGCGCTAAGATCAGAACCTACAATTTTCCCCAATCCAGGGTGACGGATCACAGAATAAACTTGACAAGCTATAACCTTGACGGCTTTTTGGCAGGAAATATTGATGAGTTTATCCAGGCCTTGCGTATTGCCTGGAGAAACGAGAAGGTGAACGAATAACCATGGCCTTGGTTCAGATAGTTCTGACCCTGCTTGTCCTGCTTTTCTTCTTAATGCTTTCTTTCCTGTTTTCAGGAATCGAGACTGGTCTGCTTTCCATAGATAGGCTTGCCTTGGAACGCGACGCAAAAAGGAACAAAAACAGGGAAGCGTTGTTGCGCTTTGTCCGACAGCCAGATAAATTCCTGGGTACCACTCTGATAGGCAATAACATCGTAAATGTGCTGTTGGCCTCCATTTCTACTTTGATTGTGGACAGGCTTGGTTCATTGGCCTTTGATGCCCGCTATACTTCGTTGGTGATCGGAAGCATCGTGTTGCTCTTCGGCGAAATCATGCCCAAAGCCATCTTTCGCGATCATGCCGATACCATAGTTCCAAAGCTCTTTCCAGTTTTGCAGTTCTTCTATTTTTTGCTAAGGCCCTTCGTGGCTATTGTTACCTGGCTGAACCAGGCTTTACGCAAGCTGCTAAAACTGGAGGACGGCGACCAATATGACTACTTAACAAAAGACGACCTGTCCTTCCTGCTTTCCCAGTCCGAAGGCGACAGCATCAGCGCTCCCCAAATGGAAATGATCGAAGACGCTCTGGATTTTACGGAACTGGAAGCCCGAAACGTGATGGTGCCGCGTATGGATATCATCGCCATTCCGGAAACCGCTACGATCGCAGAAGTGATCGAACTTGCCAAGGTGGAAGGTTTTACCAGATATCCTGTCTATCGCACCAATATGGACGACATCGTTGGCGTGCTGATCATCTACGATATCCTAAAAAAGGACTGCACTCAGGATATGAAAGCCGGGGACATCATTCATGAACCGCTCTTTGCTCCGGAGAACACCGATATTGACGTGCTGCTGAAAGAGATGCAGAGCAAACGCCGCAGTATGGCCATAATCGTGGATTCCTATGGTGGCACCGCAGGAATTATCACCATGGAAGACATCCTGGAAGAAATTGTGGGCGACATCGAAGATGAATATGATGTGGACGAAGAGGACGACGACGTTCAACAGGTAAGCCCCAATACCTGGTTGGCCGCGGCAGACGTCGAAATAGACCGCTTAGCTGATGATTATGGCATCGATTTGCCGGAAGGAGATTATGAAACCATTGCCGGCCTTATTTTGGACAGGCTGGAGCGCATTCCGCATCAAGGGCAGGTGATTACCATCGACACCTATAGGATTCAGGTTTTACAGGCCTCTTCAAAAAAAATCGTTAAAGTGAAAATCCATAAATTAAACTGAAATAAAGAGGTAATTTCATGAAGCTGATGGAGTGTGTACCAAATTTCAGCGAAGGCAGAGACAAGGCGATTCTGGATGCCAT
>Ga0302252_1001993_pt1 | contig 10356 bp, 6 predicted proteins | sample AAG_RA_Leu_MG_FD_193511 | JGI IMG/M metagenome (GOLD analysis project Ga0302252, IMG submission 193511) | Enriched activated sludge microbial communities from anaerobic digester in WTTP, New Holstein, Wisconsin, United States - AAG_RA_Leu | ecosystem: Engineered > Bioreactor > Anaerobic >...
TGGAGGTCAAGGATGCCAGCGAAGACGGTATCACCATGGAGAACGACGGCTCCTTCAGCCTGGCCCGGGACAAGACCATTGAGATCATGGAGAACCTGAAGTTCGTGGTCGCCGACAGTGATAAGCGATTGTTTGCGCCTGTGGCCTTCAAGCCGGGAGAAGGCACGGATATGACCGTCATTGCCCCCGATGCTGTGGTCAACAGCCCCGTGTCCATAAGCGCCAGGTCCGACTCCCAGCCTCTGGCAGGAGCCCAGATCCAGTTGAACGGAAGCTCCATCGGCACCACCGATGCTACCGGCTCGGTCAGCTATACCCCCAGCAGCGTGGGCACATACCAGGTGGTGGCCAAAAAGAAGGACTACAATGACGGCAAAGCCAGCCTGATCGTTCGTACAGCCTCCGATGCAGCCAGCGTCACCGCTTATGAGCAGGCTAATGCCACATTGAGCAGTCAACTGACCATCAATGCCCCGGCGGATGTGGTCAAGGGAGAGAACTTCCTGATTGCCGTGGTCCAGGGCATAAACCAGACCCCGGTGGAGGGCGCGGAGGTGTCTATGGACAATGTCAGCATCGGACTGACCGGCAGCCAGGGAACTGTAACCTGTGCGGCCAATCTCACCGGCGAGTATACCCTGACCGCAAAGAAGGAGGGCTTCAATTCTGCAGCTATGAGCATCACCATTGCCTCGTCCATAAAAGTCGTGGAATTGAAGCTGCCAGAACAGGCCTATGCCGGCAAGGAGATGAAGATATCCGCTGTGGTCAGAAATGAGGGCAGCAACGAGGACACCCAGCCACTGGATCTGCTGGTCAATGGAACTGTGGTAGAGTCCAAGAATGCCACGGTCAAGGGCGGAGAAAACTCCACTGTAGCCTTCACCTTCAAGCCCCTGGAACCGGGATTGACGGAATTCAGGCTATCGGAACAGAGCCAGAGCATCAATGTGGAGCAGGCCAAGAGCAACAACTGGCTCATTGCACTGATCTTGGTGCTTATGATAGCCGTTGGAGCGGGAATATATCTCTACACCACAGGAGAGCTGGAAGGCCTGAAGCGGCAGATAAAAAGGATAATGCAAGGGCGATAGAAGCCTCGCCCTATCTTCTATTTTTATATTTCTACAGTTTGGCTTATACCAATAGCTTAAATAGCTGCTGATGCTTCCAGAAGCCAATGCAGGCTGCAAATACGATTCTCATTGCACTCATCTTTATCTTCTCCGCCACCAGTGCCACTAATGCCATGCCTGACTCGTTCTACAAGGCCATGAGCAATATGAGAACTGAGAATACCATCTGCGTCAAGAACTATGATGCAGGGGCAAGCGTTACCGAGTCCTACCGGGATTTCGAGCACCTGGAAAGGGAGACAGAGATCGTGAGCCGATCCTACAACACCTCCAGCAACCAGAGCGATTTAACCTCTGGCAATGCCTCCCTTGAAGTTCGTATGAGGTCGACTGTGCAGGGAAAGGCCCATATCGCCTGGCAGTCCAGAGACATCCTGCCGGATAGTATGGGTCGGCATGCCACTTACAGCCGGGCCAGCGAGGATCTGACCGGGGTGTTCAACATAGAGAAGTTCATCCAGCTCTGGTCCAACAGCACACTCGGCTCCACGGGCACGGACTGGCTGCCCTGCAGCTAGCCCTTTTAGACCTATTCTTTTTTCCCGAAAATCTGCCGCCTTCTTTCCGCCCCCTCCTCATCCACGATCAACTCGTTTTCTCTTTCTCTCGAAACAATCAAATCCTATTACATCTTTGACCGTGGGGAAGGAATGATCATGAAGGTTCTTGTCAGTGATTCATTGGCTGAGGAAGGCGTGAAGAGGCTCCAATCTGGCGCTGAAGTTGATGTCATAACCAATCTATCTCCAGAGGAGCTGATTGAAAAGATAAAGGATTACGATGCCCTGGTCATACGCAGCGGTACCAAAGTCACCGCCGACGTTATCAAAGCCGCAGAAAGGCTCAAGGTCATTGGCAGGGCGGGAGTGGGAATAGACAACGTTGATGTGGAGGCGGCCACGAAAAAGGGAATCATCGTCCTCAATACCCCGGGAGGTAACACCATCTCCGCCGCCGAGCACACCATCGCCATGATGCTGGCCCTGGCCAGGAATATCCCACAGGCCAACTCTGCTCTGCATAAAGGGGAGTGGAACCGCAAGAAGTACACCGGCGTGGAGTTCTTCAACAAGACCCTGGGCGTGGTGGGACTGGGCCGGGTGGGAGCCGAGGTTGCGGCACGCATGAAGTCTTTCGGCATGCAGATTCTGGCTTATGATCCCTTTGTAACCGAGGAGAGAGCCCAGCAGATGGGCATCACCCTGGCCGACCTGGATACGGTGCTGCGGGGGGGCGACTTCATCACTGTGCACACTCCCCTGACCAATGAGACCAGGAACCTCATCGATGAGGATGAGTTCAAGATCATGAGGCCCGGTGTCCGGATCGTCAACTGTGCCCGGGGCGGGATCATCAATGAGGCGGCACTGGCACGGGCCGTGGCGGAGGGAACAGTAGCCGGGGCGGCTGTTGATGTCTTTACCAAGGAGCCTCCCACCGGAAATCCCCTTTTGGAGCAGGAGAAGATCATCGTCACCCCTCACCTGGGCGCATCAACCGCCGAGGCTCAGGTCAATGTGGCCCTGGCCGTGGCCGACCAGATCCTGGCCATAGCCAGGGGAGGACTGCCCACCAATGCCATCAACATGCCTGCCATCTCGCCGGAAACTCTGGCGGTGATGGAGCCCTTCATGAGCCTGGCAGAGAGGATGGGCTCATTGGCCGGGCAGCTGGTAGGATCCGGCTTTGAGAGCCTGGAGCTGACTTACAGCGGAAGCCTGGCGGAGAAGGACACCAGGCCGGTGAGCATCTCCGCTATAATCGGCCTGCTCGGCTGCGTCATGGGAGACGGAAGCGTAAACTTCGTCAATGCCCAGAGGACTCTCAAAGAGATGGGGGTCAAGCTCATGGAGAGCAAGACGGAGTCGGCCAACGGCTACAGCAATGCCATCACCCTCAAGCTGACCAAGGGGGATAAGAGCACCATTCTGCAGGGCACTGTCTCCGGCAAGGAGAAGCGCATCGTCCAGCTCAACGAGTACCATACCTACATCCCCTCGGAGGGAGACATGGTGGTGGCCATCATCGAGGACAGACCCAATATCATCGGCCCCTGCTGCGTGGTTCTGGGCGAGGGAAAGATCAACATCGGCGGAATGCATGTGGGCCGCATAGCGGAAGGCAAGCCCCAGCTCATGGTTTTGAGCGTGGATCACATGGCCTCCGATGAGATCATGAAGAGGCTAAAAGAGGTGCCGGGCGTCGTCAGTGCCAAGATGGTGGAGCTTTAGGAAAAAGCGGTAAGAAAATACCATCGATGAATCACTGAATCACGCCCTGAGCAAAAGCAGTGTTGAAGCAGAGAGGTACCGGGCATGGAGAGTGCAGGCCGGGAGTTCTCTTTGGCGCGGTCTATACCCAGAGAGAACATATCGCCTGCCTGCACCCGGCAGAGGTTCCAACCATAGATCACCTGGCCCGCGCCTGCTGATGGGGCATCTTCTAAAGCCAGGCCCGTAGGGACGCGTCGGCTCGGGACGGCAAGGCCTGCCCTGGGAAACGGCCCGGCAAGAGGCCGGGACGCATTCGGAGCAGGGCGGAATCCTCACCTTACTGCCCCAAAACAATTATATTTTGTTCCTGCCAGTGGCAAGCAGGGGTGAAAGAGAAGATGATGGTGGTCGGGATATGCGGCAGCCCGCGCAAGGCGGGAAACTCCGAGTTTCTCTTGAATGAGGCTCTTGCTGTGGCCGAGGAGAGGGGCTTTGAGACGGAGAGGCTTCTTTTATCTGAACTGAAGGCGGACTACTGCAGCGACTGTGGCGACTGCAGCAAAGCAAAGCCCTGCCCCAAAGAGGATGATATGAAGGGAATCCTCTCCGCTCTGGAGAAGGCAGACGGCATTATTGTGGCCTCGCCGGTCTACTTCGGAGGAATGACTGCTCAGCTCAAGGCCGTTCTGGACCGGACCATTCCCCTGCGCCGGCAGAACTTCCGGCTCAAGGGCAAGGTTGGCTCTGCCATCAGCGTGGGAGGATCGCGAAACGGCGGCCAGGAGAAGACTTTAGAGGCGATCCAGGCCTGGATGCACATCCAGGGGATGATAGTGGTGGGGGACGACGCCCATTTCGGGGGCATTGCGGTGCGGCCTGCCGCGGAGGACCGCATAGGCAGGAGAACGGTGGTGGCCAGCGCCAACAAGCTGTGTGATCTGCTGGAGAGGCTGGAGAAGAAAAGTAGCTCTCGAGGCGGAGATTGAGATCACAAGGCGATAATCGCTCCGCTCTATCCGGAAAAGGCCCCAAGCAGAGATTTCTGGGCGACAGAGGCCTCATCGGCCTGATCGCCTTTCTCAGTGCCTTCATTCCTCTATCTACCGACCTGTATCTTCCTGCACTCCCCGGCATGGCCCAGTACTTCGGGGCATCAGCCGAGCGGGTCAACCTCACCCTCATACTCTTCTTTGTCTTTTTTGCAGCAGGAATGCTCTTCTGGGGGCCCTGGAGCGACAAATACGGTCGCAGGCCGGTGTTGCTGGTCGGCCTCTCCATCTATTCCCTGGCGGGATTCTTCTGCGCCGCCTCCCAGGACATCAATCAACTGATCTTCTTTCGGGTGCTCCAGGCGGTGGGAGCCAGCGCCGCCTCCGCCGTGGCCACAGCCATGATCAAGGACGTCTACGAGAGCCGCAATCGAGAGGTTATCCTGGCCTTGGTATCCTCCATGGTGCTCATATCGCCCATGGTCGCTCCTGTCTTTGGCGCCGTCCTGCTCGGCTTCACCTCCTGGCGGGGAGTCTTTGTGGCTCTGGCAGCCATCGGCCTGCTGGCTTTGGCCGGAAGCCTGGCTCTTCAGGAGACCCTGGAGAGCCGATACACCGGGAGCCTCTGGCAGTCCCTGGGACGGCTGGCTCTGGTGGCAAAGAATCCCGGCTTTCTTTCCCTGCTCTTGATCTTCTCCCTCTTGAGCTTCTCCGGCATGGCTTACATCGCCTCATCCTCCTATATCTACATAGACGGCTTTTCCCTGAGCGAGAAGCTCTACAGCCTCTATTTCGCCTTCAATGCTCTGGGGATGATCGGAGGACCGGCGTTGTACCTGCGCCTCTCCCGCCGGCTATCCCGCCGCTCCATCATCATGGCAGGATTTGCCGCCATATCGGCGGGAGGGCTGCTGGTGTACCTCTTGGGCAGCCGGGAGCCCTGGATGTTTGCCGCCTGCCTCTTTCCGGCTACGATCATGGGGAGCTGCATCAGAACCCCGGGGGCCAATCTGATGCTGGAGCAGCAAGAGGAGGATACAGGTTCGGCTGTGGCCCTTATGAGTTGCTTTGGGGTCCTGATGGGCAGCCTGGGAATGGCGGTCATCTCCCAGGATTGGGGGGATACGGTGCGGGTGCTGGGGGCGATGAACATCCTGGTGGGACTGGCCTGCCTGGGACTGTGGGTGCTTTTGGCTGGTAGGCCCTTTGTCAAGCAGATTCCGGAAAGAAGGTTTAAAGCAGGCTGATTCTTTTCAGAGTCTAGGCTCACTCAGGAATGCAGATTGCGACTGGCGAAGGCTGAAATTGACTCTATAAGCCAACATCTCAAAACCTATTAAAAGATAAAAGCAAATATACAAAGACATGGTCTTTTCCCCACTGCACTGGATGCCATCGACCCTGGCCGCCCTCATTATCCTGAGCTTGGCCATTGCTCCAAACCGAAGGCATCACAAAGCACTGGGCGTAGCAGCAATCCTGCTTGCTCTCCTGGGTTTGGCTGGCTATATCTCTGCAGGGAGCTTCCGCTTTTTTCCGATAGACCTGCACACCTTTCATGTCTGGGTAGGGTTTTTTGCCCTGGCCCTTACCATCTTCTTGTTCGCCGATAAGATCTTCCTTCACACCATTGATCCAGGAAAGCATTGTCGACTTGGCAAGCTTGCCGCTTTGCTGGCCGCAGTCGCCCTTGTTCTCGGGATGCTGATGCTTTCTGGCTTTGCGCCTTCCCAAACCTCATCAACGTCGTCAGCTAATGGCACCCAGGAGCTGACTTCCAGCAATCTCTCAGAGGTGGAAGCAGTGGAGTACCAGGGCACAAAGCTCTTGCCCCTGAAAAGCCAGGGAAATAATGCTATTGCCGGGACGCAGCGGATCGATAGAGAGACTTTTCGGCTTGTTGTGACAGGTTTGGTGGAGCATGAATTGAATTTGAGTTACAACCAGATTCTAGAGCTTCCAGCCTACTCAGAACTGGTCTACATGCCTTGCGTTGAAGGATGGGGATTTTATGCCAGATGGACAGGTTTCCGAGTAACCGATCTTTTGAACCTCACGGGACTTGAGCCGGGAGCTAGTTATGTTCTTTTCACTTCGGCGGATGGCTACTCCACATCGTTGCCTCTGGAGTATCTTCGGGAGAACAACATCCTCCTGGCTTACGGCATCAACAATGTTACTCTGCCGCAAGATCGAGGTTTTCCCCTGCAACTGGTGGCCAAAGATAAGTACGGATACAAGTGGGCAAAATGGATAAAAAGGATAGAAGTCATGGACAACGATACCAAGGGTTATTGGGAGACAAGGGGATACAGCAACAGCGCAAATGTCGGGGAGCCTCCATTTGATCTTTGAGAGACGGGCTCGCTCTTCCGACCATTATGGAGAACTTCATAGAATCCTGGGTGCAAATCAGATGCGGGAGTAGCAGGAGGAGTATACCGGCTCGGCTGTGCCCTCATGAGCTGCTTTGGGGTCATGATGGGCAGCTGTGAACGGCGGTCATCTCCCAGGAGTTGTGGGTGCGGATGCCGGGAGCAATGAATAAATTCACTGGTTTCACCTGCCTGGATCTATGGCTGTTTTTATCCAAAAAATCCTTTGCGAAGAAGATTCCTGATGGGAGTGAATCAAGTCAATTTCAGCTTAACTCGACTATCTGACACATATAACAAAAAGTTCTGACTATGAGTGCAGGTTAGTGCATTTTCTTACTGTATCGCTCTTCAATGGAGGATCGCCTATTATCAAATTCTGAATTTCCTTGCTATTGAATAACATTTTCAGTTCATCAGGTGCATTAATGGGTTCTTGACTAATATGCTCCAACATATCTGGATATTTCTCGAGATATTCTGCCAACATTGGCCAACGTAATGAAAGGATTGTCCATATAACTAGTTGATGAAGATCGATTTCAACCTCGGATAAGATGGCTAGAACTCTATTTGCGTTATAAGCATTAACCAAGTGTTTCATTGATCTAGGATTTGGCTCTAGGAATTTTGCATATGGCGAGAGTGCGTGTTCAAGTCGTGCCATGATTTTTCGATTAGCCAACTGTACTGCAGCTTCTTCTCGGACAGCACGTTGCTCGACAAAAGACCGGTCTCTTTTGCTGTCCACTAATTCTCGGATTTCTTCCTCGCTCTTCGTTTTGGAAACAGCTTCACGTGCTTCTATTTGAGCATTCGCAATTTCAGTTTTCATTTCATCCTGTTTTACCTGAAGCAGATAGGACCAGTACCTCTGCGTCAAACCTTCTGTTATTCCTGGCATAGATATAGAGAAGCGGAATACTTTCTCCAGAAATAGGGTTCCAAGGGGCTTACCTGGTTCTTTAACGCGATCATTTAGCTTATCGTATATCTGCTCATAGCTAGCGTTAATCCAGCGACGATCTGCGACAACTACGAAAACGACAGGAGCTTGGTGAAATAACGTTTGTATTCCCTCCAACAACTCAACAACAAAGCTACTCTGGCAGCGATCCAGATCATCAATAAAGACGGCAATATGTTTGGGTTTTACGCGATCAACCAGTTTTTCAAAGCGCCTTTTAATTTCACCCATTGGATCGCTCGTTAATTCTGTATAGTATTGTGCAGCTCGAGCTGAGCTCAGCAGAAGAGAGCGATTCATAGTCAGGATCGCTACATAAAATGTTGAAATAGTAAGTACAACCTTGCTAATTACGTCTGCATAACCAGCAAGAGTCATCCAATTGCCTGTAATTGCGAAACTGCTTAGATCTATCATCTTGTTCATAATTAAAGGGACTGCAATAAGAAGCAATATCCATAAAAATATTAATATAGTTATTAAGTATTGAGTGCGACCGGTATTCAAGCGCCACCAGTATTCACGCAATTTGTTTAGCAGGGTTAGCTCCTCTTTGGCTTCTTGAAAAATGCAGTCCAAGAGTGACCACCATGGGGGGTGAATATGCTGATTACGCCAGGCGTTGAACTCGACTACTAGCCAATTTCCATCTTTTTTTAGATCAGCACCCAGAAAATTGAGTAACGTACTCTTTCCGGATCCCCAAGGACCATACAGAAGCATATGGTTTGTATCCGTAGCCAAGCCCGTTCTATTGCAGAGTTCACATCCATCACCATTGCATTTTTGGCAATTCATACTGTTTTTAATTAAATCGAATAAATAGTGAGCGAATGCTGCGCGTCCCAGCCAATCATCTCCAGGTTCTTTAAGTGGAACATCCGTCCAAGTGGGTGCGTTATCATTGATGCCGTACTTGGGTGAATTTGCATAAGGTTCTGAATCATCTGGTTTAGGAGGCACAGAACCTGGATCTGGTCTATTCACCCCAAACTGAGGTTTTTCTCTTTGCTGCAATTCGTTGGAGTAGATGTTATCGATCCCTGACTCAGTTGATTCCGCGTACGGCTCTGAGTTATCATGTCTAGATGGCGTGGGACTCAGATCTGATTTTATATTTCCATCATTTTTCAATTGCGTTTCGTTGGTGTTGATCTCATTTCTGAAATTCATGATTGATGCAATCGCGCTTTCCAAGAACGCTGGAGACGTAAGGGACTTGCGATCGAATCTCAGATACGTAGCATAAGCGCCGATAAAACCTAATTTGTCCACTCCATTTTCCACAAATAGGAGAATTGGCTTCTGAAGGCCGAATGCCATCGATATTTCTTGATCAACAGCTAAAGGCATACTGAAAACGCCTGGTTCTATTTCATCTCTGCGTGTGACGATGGCCACAAGTCCGTTAGAGTCTTCGATGAGGCTACGAGCCATCTCCGGTGGAGTTCCTAAAAAGCCTTTATCAAAATTGACCAACTGGACATCAATTCCACGAAAAATGCTTCTAAAAAAGCCAACCACATCGCTATCTTTCTGATCGAATGAACACGAAAGGAAAATCTTCTTTTTTAACATCGTCTTCTGCTTAATACAGCTTGCCTATTATATATCTAACTGAACGGTCTGAATTGCAATTGCCAGATTTCAAAGGCTTTTATATCAACTGACTAATGCACTATACAGCCTGGAAACCATTGTCTCCATTCTCGCCATTTGAAGCTGAGAAAATTTCATTATAAAAAGCCAACTTGTTCTCACTCTTTTTGGTGTGCGCTAGGCCCAACGGTGTTTTTCTGCTCTCAAATGGCCGCAAAGAGACGGAGCAAAAGCTCGCGCAATAATGTTACCTCAGACGTGCCAAAAATGGATGCTGAGGCAGAAGGATATGCAGGTAGAAGCCTTATTATTCCAGAAACCCAAGTTGTAGAGCATGTTCATGAAGAGGCATGTGCTCTCCATGCGAGAGTTCTCCCGGGAGGAGATCGACTCGGTTCTGGATCTGGCCGCATCCCTGGAGCCCTACGCCCGGGGCAAAAAAAGCGATATGATGGCGGGCAAGATCCTGGCTCTGCTCTTCTTCGAGCCCTCTACCAGAACCCGCATGTCCTTTGAGACGGCCATGAAAAGGCTTGGTGGCAGCGTGATCAACCTGGGGCCGGCGGAGGGCTCCTCCATCTCCAAGGGCGAGTCCCTGGCGGATACCGTGCGGGTGGTGGCCGGATACGCCGACGCCCTGGTCATCCGCCACCCCAAGGAGGGCTCGGCGCGCCTGGCATCCCAGTTCTCTCCCGTGCCGGTGATCAATGCCGGAGACGGAGCCGGCCACCACCCTACCCAGACCCTCCTGGACCTGTACACCATCAAGAAAGAGAGCCATCTGGAGAGCCTGAGCATCGCCCTGGTGGGTGACCTCAAGTACGGCCGCACCGTCCATTCCCTGGCCTATGCCCTCTCTCTTTATGGAGCAGACATAACCCTGGTCTCGCCTCCCGGCCTGAGGATGCCCGAGCCCATAAGGTCCGATCTTGCCGGCAAGGGCACCCTCTTGCGCGAGGCCTGCGACCTGGGAGAGGTGGTAAACAATGTGGATGTCCTTTATATGACCCGCATCCAGCGGGAGAGGTTCCCCGATCCTGTGGAGTATAAAAAGGTGGCCAGCAGCTACAGGATCAC
>Ga0302252_1001997_pt1 | contig 10344 bp, 6 predicted proteins | sample AAG_RA_Leu_MG_FD_193511 | JGI IMG/M metagenome (GOLD analysis project Ga0302252, IMG submission 193511) | Enriched activated sludge microbial communities from anaerobic digester in WTTP, New Holstein, Wisconsin, United States - AAG_RA_Leu | ecosystem: Engineered > Bioreactor > Anaerobic >...
CAATTTCCAGCGGACTATTTATTTTACAACTGAGGGCAAGTTTATCTTTATATTCTTCTTTATCATAGAATCCGCAGAAGTATTTATCGTCTTTATTCCAGTTATGTTCATACATTGTTTGATATTGTCCAAAACCGAATTTATGTTCCGAGTTAATCTGAAACCGAGTGGACTTGCGCTTGTATGTTTCATAAAATTCTCTGGCAGAAGCGGTTTCAGTTTCTTTTAGCAGTTTCAGTTTTAGCCAGGGGATTCCCAATTCCGCATAAATCTGCTGTAATTCATAATCAATTTTGAAGTTTGTGAGTTGCCAGTAAACAGGAAGCAATTCATTCATCGCGACATCTTTTTTCCAGCTTGCATATTCAATTTCCCCGTTAAATAATTTTCCCTGCCAGGATAGACGATGTTTCATTGCCGTTTCTGCCGCGGTTATATCAGACCAGAAACCATTTTGAGCAAGTAAATCTCCCTGATATTCCAATTCGGAATAAGAAAATAACTCATTTTTAACAAAATTTATTCTGGCATAGTGATGATCATAATCACCCAGTCCTGCATCCACAGAAGTTAGAACAGGAGCAAAAGGATAAGTTCTATTAGTATAATTTATTGTTCTTTGATATTTTTTAACCGGATACAGGGAATTAAATGAACCGTGATACAAAGCCGGGGAAAATATTCCGGAAAAGGTCTCAAAACCGTTTCTTTCCGGCATCAGTAAATTGGTTCTCCCTAAATAGAAATAACAATTATGATACAGGTCACCCAGGTCTAATTGAAGAGGAGCAGTGCTGAAAACAGATTCACGAGTATCCATTCTGTTCTTTTTTATCCAATCCTCAATTTCTGTTTTAGATACTTCCCGGAATGTATAACTTATTGTATCTGTTTCAGATATATTTTCATCCAACAATATTTCTTCAGCAACCAAAGGAAGGAACAGCAACCCAAATATTATAGCCAACCCAATGCGCGGTAACACTTTGCGGTATCCTTAATATTTTTTTCCAAATTGGCTATGGATTGCCAGCCAAGAATATTTCGGGCTTTAGAGATATCTGCCAGCCAGGCATCTGCCAGAATTTCCTTCATTTTTTCCTTATTAACTACCACTTCTTTGTGGAAAAGATGTCCGTACAGGTCTCCACCATAAAAAACAGCTTTGGCAAAACTTTCCGGAACTGTTATTTTTAGCGGATGTTTATTCAAAGCTTTAGCTATAGCTGATAATATATCGCTTTGTTTGTAAACCTGTCCATCGGTCGCAAAAAAGGTCTGATAATAGGCAGAAGGGTTATTTACACAAAGTTCAATAAACCGGCATAATTCGGAAACATAAATCATATTCAGCAGTTTATCTTTGCGCCCTATTTGAAAACTTAAACCTCTATTTACTAATTTAAAAAGCTGTAAAAAGTCCTTATCTCCACAACCATATATAGAACAAGGACGAATAATAGTATAATATTTTTTACATTTTTGCTTAATTGCTTCTTCTGCAGAAAGTTTGCTTTTACCGTAACAAGTTACAGGCGCACCGGGTTCATCTTCTTTTACAGGGATATTATTAACGCTGGGACGCGATGCTGCCTGCGAACTGAGATAGATAATCTGCCGCAGTTCCGAAATTTTATTGCTTGCTGCAATTATTTTTTCCGTTATACCCACATTGGCTTTGAACATTTGTTCCGCATTAATTGCCTTTGTTTTTCCGGCATTATGGATTATTATATCTATACCGGAAAAAGCAGAAAGGAGTGAAGGAATATCTTGATAATCAACCCTTACGATATGTGCGTTAGAGGGGATAAAGGCAGTGGCAGCATTAGCCCGGATTATTGCTACAACTTCATAGCCAGCAGAAAGAAAGTGTTTAACCAAATTACTGCCTACAAATCCGTTGGCTCCCGTGATTGCTATTTTCATACCTCACCACTTATTGCCTTTATCTATTCTAAAGCTATAAAACAAAAATGGTGGGCGCTAAGGGACTCGAACCCCCGACCACATGCGTGTAAAGCATGTGCTCTCCCAACTGAGCTAAGCGCCCAAGCCACAATATTTTATACTGGTCGGGGTGAGAGGATTTGAACCTCCGACTCCCTGCTCCCAAAGCAGGTGCGCTAACCGGGCTGCGCTACACCCCGTATATTTATAATCCAAAACCTGAACGGGGTAAATTTTGTCAATAACTTTCGCTTGTTCCCCGGCTATGTTTTTCTTTATTTCTGCCTATTATCAATCCAACCTAAAGGATGAGTTGATCATAGGTGGTTAATAAGAATTAATATAGTTTTCCTGGTTAAAAGGCAGAAATATTTTCCTGTCTGATGTGAACTTCTGCGAAAACAGCAAAGCGGAGATTTCTATGCAATACAAATGCGACCCCTTAAAAAGAAAAAATGTTAATAAAGAAAAGAAGTTGACGAAGAAAGAATGTGCACTAACCTTTTTTCCCTATTTCATATTCATAATTTATAGTGTCCAAAATTAAGAATTTATTCTATGTTGCCATAACTTATCTTGCAATTGGCGCAACTTTTACCTGTTTTTAGAAAGCGTATTATTTCTTGCCAAGTTGATTCTTTAGTGCTGCTTTAACACTTCCTTAACGATTCCCTAACGGCCGTTAAGGAAGTGTTACGGAAGTGTTACGGCAGCGTTACGGGATCGTTAAATAAGTGATTAAGCACCAGGCAGTTAGACAAAGTCCACAAAGTAATTTTATAAATCAAGATAATGACCGGAGCATAGCTTCTGTCTTGTAATTTCATTCAAGAAAATACAGCGTCTATTATATGTCTACGTACTACTGGACTATCGGGTAAAGTATCTATTGCCCTGTCAATTTTTGCTAATATCTGAGCAACAAAACATTACTTTCATTGTTCTAAAGTATTCCTCCTGTTTTTTTATTGTCACCGGATGATATAACCATTAATTATGGCTTGTCCCTAAAAATGTTGTATAAGAGGGGGAAAATATATTTTCCAACAAATCTTCTGGCAGGATGTTATAAGATATCATCAGAGAAATTTTGCAGTTTCTGCTTGACAGAATTCTGCCTTTTTTCTAAAAGGTATCAAAATAATGTGAATTTCTCATTGGGGCATTAGCTCAGCCGGGAGAGCGCATGACTGGCAGTCATGAGGTCAGCGGTTCGATCCCGCTATGCTCCACCATTTTTTATTCCCCTTCAGCAAATAAAAATTGGTGAAGGGGATAAACTTTTTTGTAAAGGGAAAATTTAACCTGAGGATAACAAATGAAAACCGATAATCAGGAAATGATTAACAAAATTATGATAGAGGCAAAAGCAGCCAGGAAAGCAATTTTAACAATGACAACTCTTGCCGGTTCGGGTCATCCTGGCGGATCAATGTCTTCTATTGACCTTCTTCTTTGCGTGTATAATACTATAAAACATAATCCTGCTCAACCTCAAATGCCGGATAGAGATAGAGTAATTATCAGCAATGGACATATTTCTCCTGCCGTTTTCAGTGCCCTTGGACTTCTGGGCTATTTTGATCTGGATGATGCTATTGCTCAATATCGTCTTACGGGAAGCATTTTTGAAGGGCATACCGAACGCAGTGTTCCCGGGATTGAATGGAGTAGTGGCAATTTAGGACAAGGTTTATCTGCGGGAACCGGTTTTGCACTTGCTTCCCGAATAAACAAAATTCCCTATAATGTTTATGTTTTTATGGGTGATGGAGAACAGCAAAAAGGTCAGATAAGCGAGGCAAGACGATTTGCTGTTAAATATTGCCTGGATAATATTATTGCTATTGTTGACTATAATCAATTGCAGATAAGCGGTTCCATCCATAATGTGATGCCTCAAAATATCCGTAAAAACTGGGAATCAGATGGCTGGAAAGTGATTGAAGTTGACGGTCATAATATTTCTCTTATTCTTACTGCGCTTCATAATGCTCGCAGTTTTAAACAACCGACAATGATTCTGGCACATACTGTAATGGGTAAAGGTGTGTCCTTTATGGAAAATAATGCTCAATATCACGGTTCTGTTTTATCCGAGACCCAATTGGAAAATGCCTTAGAGGAATTGGGAACAGAGATTGAGCTGAAAAAATACCGCAAACTGCGCTCGGAATTTAAACCGGAAAATAACCCGCAGCTTAGTTCTGCGCTGAATACTGATTTTAATATAGGTAAGCCCGTTCTCTATGAGAAAGATTGTGATTGCAGAAGTGCCTGGGGAAAAGCCATTGCGGATTTAGCCAAAGTAAATACCAATGCCAAAACATCAATTGTGGTTTTGGATTGCGATTTGGCTACAAGTGTAAAGATCGAAGAATTTGCCCAAATTAGTCCCCAAAACTTTTTTGAGTGCGGAATTATGGAACAGCATACTTGCGTGATGGGGGGAGCTCTTTCTGTTTGTGGAATTCAGACATTCTGGAGTGATTTCGGGGTTTTTGGCATTGCAGAGGTCTATAATAATCAACGTCTTAACGATATTAATCAAACCAATTTGAAAACAATTCTTACGCATACAGGCATAGATGTTGGTGCAGACGGAAAAACCCATCAGTGTATTGACTATATATCTTTAACCAGAAACCTCTTTGGCTTTAAACTTATTTTTCCTGCAGATGCCAATCAAACCGATAGAATTATCCGCTGGCTGATCAATAAACCGGGAAATTATCTGGTAACAATGGGTCGTTCCAAAATTCCTGTTCTGAAAAAATTGGACGGAACATTGCAATATGATTTTGATTATAGCTTTGTTTACGGGAAAGCAGATGTTCTTAGAGACGGAAATGACGGCAGTATGTGGGTTTGCGGAACTCCTGTTGCCAAAGCTGTTAAAGCTGTTGATACTTTGCGTGAGGAAGGTATTTTTCTTGAACTGCTATATGTGTCTTCACCTCTGCATCTGGATTTGGCTCAATTGAAATCATCTGCCGGTAAAGGTATAATTTTCAGTGTGGAAGATCATTCAGTGAATGGTGGCTTGGGAACCTCCATTGCTGATGCTCTTGCAGTCAATTTCCTTAGTGCTAAACTCGTAAAAACAGGGGTTACACAATACCCGTTATCCGGAGAAGCAAATGATCTTTACCATTGGGCTGGTTTAGATACTGCCTCGCTTATTACTACGGTAAAAAAATATCTGGCATAAAAAATGAAGAAACTATTGACAGTAACAGCCAGTTCTGAAAATAAGCATCATTTAAAATAGGAGTAATAAATGCAAAGCGGGATAAAAATAATAATAGTGTGTTTATTTTGGACTTTTGTTTGGTCAATTCAGGGGGAAACAATATTTTCTGTTCCCTCAGCAAGTAATACTTATGAAGTGAGAACTGATTTTGGACTGGAGACCTTGCAGGATAAATATTTTTCTTTTTGGAAAAACAATTCTGCTGTTTATCATCCACAAAGTATTCAAGCGGAGTTGGATTATGACAGTTATTCCAGTTTTCCCGAATGGAGTAAAAATGTTACTTTTCATTCTGCTCAGGAATTCTTGTATATAGATGTGGCAAAGAGTGAGGGGAATATTCAAGAATTTAATTCTTTCAATACGCTTGGAGTAAAATACAAATTAGCAGGAGTGGAACTTTTTTATAACCTGATGAATAACTGGAACGATAAAGATACCAAGGCATCAAGTTATTATTTCAACCAGTATGGAATAGGTGCCGGCTTTCCTGATTCAGAATCGTTACGACTTTTTGGCTGGTTAATACATACAGATTTAAGTGATGTTTATCCTGAAATTGATTTTTCGTGCTATAAAGCTCAATTAGCAAAAAGTTTTAGCAGTAAAAGACAGATAGCGGAACTGGGAATAGAATATGAATATAATGAAATACCGGATACAGTATCCGATGAAGAGCTATTAACAATATCTGAATATTTTCCGGAGGACTATCTGGACTGGACTCCTGATACAAGATTTAGTGCCTATGTTTATGCTTCCAGTATAAAGAATTTTTATCTGGAACCCTTTTTCTTGAATGGTCATGCTCCTGTTTGGAGTCCTTTATTATTAGCCAATAAATCTGCCGGTAGTGTGTTATGCAGGTTTACATCAGAGGATAGGGAAAATGCTGCTGTGGATAACCGTCAAATTGTTTTAGACGGCATTCTTTCCTTAAATTTCGGAAACTATTTCGGGCTTGATTTTCGGTATGATTCAGAAACGAAAGATGATAACAAAAACAATACTAAGGAAGATACTTTCAATGTTACCGGAAATATGCGGTTTATTTTTATCGGAAGGGAATCATATCGGCTAATCGGTATTTTAGAGTATTTATATCATAAAACCAAAGATGAAGATGCTTCTGAAAATCTTAATTTCGGATTATATGGAATATTACGCCTGAAAAATCATTTGAATTTAATCGCTTACCTTAAACTGGATAATGAATGGCAGAGAAAGGATGATTTTTTGGAGTTTGATCATATAGATAATAAGCTCGGAACTGTCCTTTCCCTAAGATTATAGTTGACATAATATTTCCAGATTTGGATATGGAATTATTAAAGATTAAGGGGATTTGTTGTTATGAAAATGCTCAAGACCTTTCCCGATAAATGCATTACCTGCCATAATTGCGAAAGCGCTTGTTCCAAACTCTATTTTAAAGAGGATAATGCAAAAAAGTCGTGTGTAGTAATTAACGAAGAGATATATCCTCCGGAAATGATTGTCTGCAATCAGTGTGGAACTTGTGTTGATGTATGCCCTACTTTAGCTTTAACAATCAATACTCAAGGTGTAGTTATTTTGAATAAATCTCTTTGTATTGGCTGTTTGATGTGTGTAGCTGCCTGCCCGATAAATTCAATGCGCTTTACTGAAAATGTATATAATCCTTTTAAATGTATTGCCTGTGGGATTTGTACCAGAACCTGTCCTGCAGAAGCAATAGAAATAGTAACTGCATAAGGAGAAAAAAATGAACCGTAAACTAATTGCTGAATTCAAATATGCTCCGGCACCTGTTATTCGTGGCTATAATAACCGCTCTTTGTATATAAATTTGAGCACGGGGGAGATAAAGCAAAAGCCGGTTACCGAGCTGATGATAGATAAATTTGTTGGCGGGAAAGGTTTTGATTTATATCTGATGTGGCACGCAATTAAAGATGAGACAAAATGGGATAGCCCGGAAAATGAAATTTGTATCTCTTTCGGTCCTCTTTGCGGAAATACCAGTTATCCCGGTAGCGGAAAATCTATTGTAACAACTATTTCCCCTTTAACAGGAATTCCCGTTGATTGTAATGTAGGAGGTCATTTTGGTCCTTATACCAAATTTTCCGGTTGGGATGCCATTGAACTTCAAGGCATAGCAAAAGAAGAAGTGATTGTTTATATTGATGGTGACAAAGGAATTGTGCAGATACTTTCTGCTCCCGATGAAGAAATCAATAGTCATATTTTTGCTGAAGAATTGATTAAAGAATTTGCTGACAGCGAAGATAAATATCAATTTGTCTCTGTTGTTTCCAGTGGAAAGGCAGCGGAAAATGTTTTAATCACCTGCTTGAATTTTTCCTTTTGGGATAAACGGAGAAAGGTTGCCCGTTTGAAACAGGCAGGAAGAGGTGGCACAGGCAGTGTCTTCAGACACAAAAAAATTAAAGCATTAGTGGTTAAATATTCCGGTCTGAAGGTAGATTCCAATAATCCGGTAGATATAGAAACGCTTAGAAATAGAGGTTTGAAATTGCATCATGAAATAGAAGCAGGCGATTCTACCCAAAATAGAATGAGGCAGGTAGGAACTGCTCATCTAATGGAAATTATGAATGATTATGACCTTCTGCCGATTCGGAATTTTAAATATGGTCAAATGCCGGAAGCGGAAGGATTGCATTCCCGTGAATTTAAAAATCTTTTTACTCAGGGTATGCCTGATGGATGCTGGTTTGGCTGTTCTTTATCCTGTTGTAAAGCAGTGGATAATTTTGAACCCGGAACTGGACCTTATAAAGGGCAAAAGGTTTGTGTGGATGGTCCTGAATATGAAACTGCAGCCGGTTGCGGAAGTAATATCGGTGTTTTTAATGCCAGGGATGTAGTGGAAATAAATTTTTACTGCGATACTTATGGTGTGGATACGATTTCTTTTGGAACCGGTACTGCTTTTGCAATGGAATGTTATGAAAACGGAATATTGAATAAAGAACGCACTGGCGGACTTGAACTTACCTGGGGAAATGCAGATGCCGCTTTGGAACTTTTACATCAAATGGCACGAGGAGAAGGTTTTGGAGTTATAGTAGGACAAGGTGTTCGGAAAATGAAACAAATTTTTGCCGAAAAATATGGCGCCGATCCCGATTTCCTGCAAGATATAGGTATGGAAGCAAAGGGCTTGGAATATTCTCAATATATGAGTAAAGAATCACTTGCGCAACAGGGTGGCTATACTCTTGCCTTAAAAGGACCTCAACATGATGAAGCATGGCTGATCTTTATGGATATGGTCAATAACCAGATTCCTACTTTTAAGGATAAAGCTGAGGCATTGCACTATTTTCCGATGTTTAGAACCTGGTTTGGGCTGCAGGGATTATGTAAACTTCCCTGGAATGATATTGAACCGGCTAATAATGCCGAAACCGATGAACCAGCAAAAGTTCCGGAACATGTTCAAAATTATGTGGATATCTATACTGCCATCACAGGAAAGCCACTGAATAAAAAAACCCTGATTGAACAATCCGAACGGGTCTATAACTTCCAAAAGGTCTTCTGTTTGCGAATGGGAAAGGGGAGAAGAATTGATGATGTTCCACCTTATAGAGCTGTGGGTCCTGTAACGGAAGAAGAATATCTTTCCCGTCAGGATAGATACGACAAGCAGTTGAAAGAAAAGTTAAATATTGATCCTGAAGGGAAAAGCACTACAGAAAAGATGGATATTTTAAGAAAATATAGGGAAGATCAATATCAGCAATTGATTGATGCGGTTTATGAAAGAAAAGGTTGGAATGCTCAAGGTGTTCCTAAAATTGAACATTTACAAAAAATTGGAATGGATTTGCCGGAGGTTATTGAAGTAGTTAAACGCTTTTTGTAATATATTCTCTCACAGATTACATAGATTACACAGATTTGATTTTTGAGTGGTCTACAGTGCCGTCATGAGTCATATGTGCCCCAAAAGTTATTTCACAGGTGATAATTATGAAGGCACAAATGACTCCTGACTTAAGTAAGTCAGGAGTCGTCACTACCGAAATAACTTTTACACTATGAACTAATTCGTTTGGCAGTGAGGACTCATGACGACTATCTCTCATAGATTACACAGATTTGATTTTTGAGTGGTCTACAGTGCCGTCATGAGTCATATGTGCCCCAAAAGTTATTTCACAGGTGATAGTTATGAAGGCACAAATGACTCCTGACTTACATTCTTCATTAGTCGTCATGAGTCATATGTGCCCCAAAAGTTATTTCACAGGTGATAATTATGAAGGCACAAATGACTCCTGACTTACATTCTCAATATAATCTCTTTTTCTCTTTCTCTCTTTGTAAAAAAAATCCATCTCACCATCTCGCCATCTCACCATCTCGCTATTTTCATTATTTCAAAGCTGCATATAGTGCTTTAATATCTTTTATTTTAACAAGTTTCGGATTGGCTTTCACTTTAGCATAGCTGGAAATAAATATTTTCTCATAACCCAGTTTCAGAGTTTGGCTGATATGTTTATCCAATTGTGAAACAGGACGCACTTCTCCATTTAAGCCAACTTCACCGATAAAAACAGCTTTTTCCGTTAGCGGTTTATCTTTCAAACTGGAAATTAGAGCTGCCAAAATAGCCAAATCCAGTGAGGGATCGGTACTGCGTATACCACCTGTCAAATTAACAAATACATCGCTATTACGAAGATACAGAGAAAGGTTTTTTTCCAGAATAGCTAAAAGCATAGCCAGTTTTTTTTGGTCAAGTCCTACAGCTACTCTTTGGGGAGTTCCATAATTGGAAGCATTAACGAGTGTTTGGACTTCTACAATAAAACTGCGGCTGCCTTCCATTATACAGCTGATAGCAGTTCCAATATCACTTTGTTCGTGGCTGAGGAAAATATTATTGGGATTGGTAACTTCTATTAAACCCAAATGGGTCATTTCAAACAGACCGATCTCATTAGTAGAACCAAAACGGTTTTTTACTGCGCGCAGGATTTTATATTGACTGCGCTGTTCTCCTTCAAAATAAAGAACGGTATCTACCATATGTTCAATAATTTTTGGTCCTGCTACTAAACCTTCTTTGGTTACATGACCTACTAAAAATAGAGGGATGCCCAAATTTTTAACTGTTC
>Ga0302252_1001999_pt1 | contig 10337 bp, 8 predicted proteins | sample AAG_RA_Leu_MG_FD_193511 | JGI IMG/M metagenome (GOLD analysis project Ga0302252, IMG submission 193511) | Enriched activated sludge microbial communities from anaerobic digester in WTTP, New Holstein, Wisconsin, United States - AAG_RA_Leu | ecosystem: Engineered > Bioreactor > Anaerobic >...
CACTCCGGAGACTGCATAGATTTTTGGTTTGGGCCATCTCCGAAATGAGGGTGGTTAGAATTATTTTAACGGAATTTTCTTCCCCGCGCCAAAAACTTCCTCACATCCTGCTTTGTCGGGAATGAAAAATAGGTCGCCTGCGAAGCATCATTTTCCTGTATTTGCTCAGTTCCTTTTTCAATTTGGTCCAAAGCTTCATTCAAAGCTTCAGCGGCAATTCTCTTACTTTTTTTAAGCAATGAATCAAGGGTATCATTATCATCAATTATAACGGGCCGCTGTAAAATAATGGGCCCATTATCCAGTTTTTCATCCATATAATGCACAGTAACCGCCGTTTCTTTCTCTCCATTCGCCAATGCCCAGAAACCCGGCATCTTTCCCCTGTATTTCGGTAAAGGCGCACCGTGCACATTTACGCATCCGATTGAAGGAATAGACAAAATATCCTTTTTAAAAACCTGAGATGAAGCAACGGATACAATCACATCCGGTTTAATTTTCTGCAAAAACTTCAAAAAATCAGGCTCATTTATATGTATCGCGCTGTAAAGAGGAACTTTATAATTTAACACAACGTTCCTTACGGAATACCGGGTTTTAATATTAAATATCCGGCTGATTTTAGCCATAATCTTATAAAAAACAAACGCGAAAGAATAAATTAAAAAATTAGCAAAGCCGAAAAACTGAAAATGCTCCCAAATAAATTTCAGCTTTCCCTGCTTGGGCGCGTCCGGCTTTAATATCGTTATACCCAAAATTTCATGATTGTTACGGCTAAAGAAATATTCAAAAAAAGCGGGGAGATAAAAAGGCTCATCCTGAGTAATAAAATATATTTTCATCTTATCCTCTCTTTGTTTTTTCCCAATTAACCGCGGCTTTGCCAAAAATAAAGCGGAATATGCCGACTAACGAAGCCAGATTAATAAGGCAAAAATAATAAGGGATTTTAAATATCGTTACGACTTTCAGATGCTTCTTCTCAAAAAACAGGCCGCAAAGAGCCATGAAATAAAATAATGTTTGTATCCCCAAGAAATTCCTGTAAAATCCATCCCATAAGCCCATATTAGCAAGAAAAAGTAAAATAAGCAAGACAGGAACGAACCAGCGCAAAAATTTATGGCTTATTAATTGGAAAACAACAAAAAAACGATGCTTCTTAAGAGCCTCCGCCAAAAGGAATCCCGCGCTTGGGAGCATAAAAGCCACAATCCTTGCTATGCGTTTAAATTCATCTTCGTTAGGAAGCCAGGGATGATACGCGATTGACTCTGTATCTGTTGTTACGCCATGCCCTGAAATCAGAACCCGTACAGGAATTTCAAAATCATCCCCCCTTGTTTCGGAAATCGGAAAATACAACTCTTTCCTGATGGCAAACAAGGCGCCGGTCGCCCCAAGGCTTGAAAATAATTTTGCAGCCTGCTTTTTAATAAAAGTTTCGTATTTCCAGTAAATACTTTCAAGAGGAATACCCTGAGGATCAGAATCTATACGAACGCCTTCAACACATCCAATCCTTTCGTCATTAAAATTTTTAACAATATTTTTTACCGCGTTCTTTGTCAAAATAGCGTCAGCGTCAGAAAAAACAATAATTCCGCCATTAGCCTTAGGGACAGACCGATAATATAATGACGGTTTGCCTTTTCTTTCCTCAAACGCGAACAAAGTCACTCCCTTAACGGCAAATTCGCGGACAATATCATTCGTTTTATCAGTAGAACCGTCAGAAGCGATAATAATTTCAAGCTTATCTTTCGGATAATCCAGCTCCAGGCTGTTCTCTATCTTCCGGCTGATAACCTTCTCTTCATTATACGCTGGAATAATCAGTGTTACCAAGGGCGTAGCATCCGCTCTTTTAACCCTCTTACCTCTAACCATCCCTACTATCACCAGGACCAAAGGATAAAAAAGATACGTATGAAGAATCAGCAATAATAATATCCAAAATAGTATTTTCATGATCATTTAGCGCTCAAAAGTTTAGCCCGTATTGTATCATACCTCTTAGCCCCAAGCACCCGCTTTGCCGCGCTTAACATGCCTTCTTTAAAACGTACCCTGACAGGAATACCCTGTTGAATCACGAGCTTAAAATACTCGATATCCCAGTTATTTTTCACCAAAATCCTGCCCAGGGCGGTTACTTCTTTGTGCCGAAAATCATTGAGATCGGAAATAAAAACCTTTTCATATCCCAAATCATAAGCGGCTTTAAGAATTTGTTTATTATAAAAAGCCCTCGGAATAGAAAGGTTCAATACTTTTTCCCCCAATCCTTCCTCAAGTATTTTTTTTGATTCTTTTAATTCAAAATCGAGAACACCCGGGCTCAATGTTGTAAGAATCCTGTGTGTCATCCCGTGAGAACCGATTATATGGCCTTTTCCCCGTAATTCTTTAATCTGTTCCAGGCTCATATACCCCTTAGTACCGATAAACCCGGCAATAATAAAAAAATATGCTTTCAAAGCGTATTCTTCAAGCACAGGATACGCGTATTTATAATTGGTTACATCTCCATCATCAAACGTAATCAGAATTTCCCCTGTCTTATTGGATTCTTTAATACTTAGGGCTTTTATAAATTCCATTTGCTTTTTAAAATTATCCGCACGCACACAATACAGCTTCGCCCCAACCTCATGAGGCGATTCTTCCACACTATGATAACCCAGAGTAATCATCTTTTTCATTCTCAACCTTACTTTAACCCTCCCCACTCCGGAAGTGGGGAGGGTTATTTATTCTTTTAAAACTCGCATATTATCAAAATACAGCTTAAATGTCGTCCTGGGATCGTGCATAAACATATTCAAATAGGATATTTTCGATAAATCAAGACGTTTAGCCAATTCATCGCGGGTAAACCTGATAGTAGTCCATTGCATCGGAGGAATAGTAATATTCCGTTCAAAATCCCGTTTAGGATATTTCTCCCCGCTTTTTAATTTTACTGTTAGGACACAATCAACACTACTACTATTAAACACATCAAACGAAAATTCTTTTAAGTCGCTCCAATTAAGGCAATCCTTGCCCATTACTTCAAACATCATCCCCGGATAAGCGCCGCCAGAAGGAAATTCAACCAGCAAAGACTGTTTACCCTCCGAAGCAACCGCCTTGCTTAATTCAGCACCGGAATCAGGAAACTGAAAAATACCCATATCCGCCGGTGATTCAAAACTTAAGAAAAATTTATCCTGAACGTCTTTCAACGGATTTTCCCGCTTTTCCTGGGTCATCCCTTCAGCTTTATCTATAATCCTGGTGCCTATTTTATAAAACAAAAATCCATTGAGCAGAAAAACTGCCGTTACCACCCCCGCCGACATCACTCCTAATATAAGTATCCAGATTTTATTTTTCATCTTATTTAAATTCAATTTCCATCGCGTTTACTGAATGAGCGGGAATCGTATAGGTAAAATCATCATCCACATTTTCGACTTTATATTCTTTTATCCGCACGTTAACAGGATGTTCTTCATTTTGCGACAGCAAATTCGGGCCATTCAACACCCAAAGATTCGCAGTCCCCTGAGGGATAACACCTTTAATACGGATTCTAACTTTATAATTTTTCTCCGCGTGCTTATTGATTAACATTAAAGAAAGCTTATTTTCCTTGGAGAACCTGCTCGCGTAACAGGTCACATACGGAACATCCCCCGTGTATGAATCCGCCCACCAATCAGGAGACTTAAAATAATAAGGCGAATTTATAATTTTACTGTCAATTAATATGTCTCCGAAATGCCGGGAATAGAGTTTGATCGCGAACGCCTTCGGCCTGACAATTTCCCCATCCCATCTCTGTCCACCCCATCCGGCTTCCCTGTCCCACCCGCGTATCAAACTATGCATAATTTCCTGTAAATTATACTGGGTAGAGACACTAACCTGATTAACAGCGAATTGCCCCAGACAATCAGCGTGAAATATAGCGTTTGCCAAAGACCACGCCAGAATTCCTTGCGAATAAGGGGGAAAATCAGAACTGAGCCCATCCCATGCCCCATCCCATTCCAAAAATGCCGTTTCAACCTCTTGAGTCCGTTTCGGCGCGTATTTTGAAAATAATTCCTTCGCACGCTTTACGATACGCGGAATCTGCCTGTAATTCGCCATAACTTCTTTGGGCGTGGGATGTATCCTCCCTTCCCATTTATGGGTGGCATTAGTATGGCTGGGATACCAATGAATAGAAACGAAATCAATATATTCCCCTGCTTTTTTAATAACTTCTATATTAAAATTCTCTTTTCTTTCCGGCGCCCAATCCATCCCTATTTTAACATTAGGATCGGCTTTTTTCATTGCAACCGCGAAATCCTTTATGACTTTAGCGTATTTATCCGCGCTCATATATCCCTGATCCCAATCCCCATATACTTCATTGCCTATCTCCCAGTATCGCACAGGAAAATTAGCCTTTTTATTCATATATTCAACCCATTCAGCCGCCTCCTGCGCGGTTCCTGATTCAACATTGACCTGAATAATAGGTTTCGTATCCGTTCTTTTAAAAAAATCAATCGCGTAATTAATGCTTCTCAGAGGAACATTCAGATACCTATCGGTAAAATCAAACTCCCCTGTTTTCCAATGATACCCGGGAGATCCTCCGCCAGGGAACCGAAAGCAGGTAATTCCTACTGATTTGATAAATTCAACGATATCATTTTCAGTTTCCATCTTTGGCTCTAAATTAGAACCATACAGTAACGGATTGATATAGGAGAGCTTTTTGGAAGCATCAACTTCAATTACAATTTCTTTTCCAAAATCAACATCGGCATCCGGAATATTATTTTTACCGGCAGTTTTCTCAGGCTTCCCTTCAGAAAACCGCAAATACAGTGCCTTGGCAATTTGCTTAACCCTGCCTTTTTGCTTATAAACCGCGGCCAGTAAACCCAAACACGCTGAGCATATAAACACCCCAACTAACAAACTGATTATATATACACCGATTTTTTTCATCCAACAGGCTCTTTTCCCTCTCCTCTTTGAGAAGAGGCCGGATATAATGTCATCACTTCTTCATAAACTTTATTCAACCCCTCTCCGATCTTTCTCCAATCATAAACCTCTTCAACAAGCCTTCTGCCCTCTTCCCCTAATTCTTCGCGCCGTTCCGGATTGTCCAAAAGCTCCAAAACCGTTTTAGCAAACCTATCCGGATCATCAGCCAGGATAAGGTTTTTTTGATCAGTATATTGTATCCCTTCCGCGCCTATCGTAGTTGAAACAACAGCTTTCCCCATTGCCATAGCTTCAAGAATTTTTAAACGGCTCCCGCCGCCTATCCTTAAAGGGACCACGAAAACCATAGCATTGTTAATATACGGCCTCACATCATCTACTGTTCCCGTAACAACAATCCTTTCTTCCTGTCCGCTCAATTTCCGCACACTCGCAGATGGATTCTTCCCAACCACAAACAATTTTACATGGGGTTTAGTTCTCCACAATATCGGCATTATTTCCGTGCAGAAATACTCCACCGCATCCTCATTCGGCAGCCAATCCATCGAACCGGTAAAAATAATATTCTCATCTGAGGCACGTGTAAGCTTCTGTTTTTGCGGACGGAAATACTCCGTATCAACTCCATTCGGGATAACCGCAATCCGGGCACTGCCACCTGATAATTTATATAAATTCATCTTATCGTGTTCTGATACAGTAAGACAGGCAGAGAATTTATTTACAAGACTGCTTTCAAGGGCGGCCATTTTCTTGGCCTGTGACTTGAATATGTTTCGTTTAATAAAGTTTTTCTCAACATCCGCACATCGTTCATAGATTATCGTTTCCACATTATGTTCATCCACCACAGCAGGAATACCATGCGCGTACTCAACATACTGCCCCATCAGTAAATGATCATAATGAATCAGGTCAAATTTCTCTTTAATGATTAATTTCTTAAAATCGTATACCATGTTTAATATCCTGTATTTTGCCACAGACAAAGGGGTGCTGCTGAAAAAAAGATCCCAGGCGGATTTAATCGTGCGTTTATCCGAAATCCCTTCAACCAGAGAAATTTTAACACCAAATCCTTCAATTTCATTTTTAAATACCGCATCATTAGGACTAAAAGAAAAACACAGAAGAGAAACATGGTGTTTTCTCGCGGCTTCTTTTATTAGATTAAACGTCCTGATTTTCGCTCCGGTATCAAGAGGATAAGGCAACCGGGGGGCTAAAAAAAGTATTTTCATTTATTTACTACCTCATTATAAACCCGCTGATATGAATTAACCAGTTTTTCGACCGAATAATTTTCTATTACGAATTTTTTTCCATTATGTGCAAAGCGCTCCCTATCTTCTTTATTTTCTATCAGGAATTCAAGGTTGTCCACAAACTCCGGCAATTTCTGTGACCTGAACAGCAAACCATTCTGATTATGCTCAATTAAATGAGAAACACCGCCGACCATTGACGCTATAACCGGCAAACCGGAGGCAAAGGCTTCCAAAATTACTAACGGCAATCCTTCTGTTAACGAAGGCAGGGCGAAAACATCTAATGTCCTGTAAACTGCCGGCATATCATTGCGCACACCGGTAAAAATAATCTTTTCTTCTAAACCATATTCTTTCACTTTAGCCTTAAGTTCCTCATCAAGCGGGCCGTCTCCGACAATCATTATTTTAAGAGAAGGAAACTTAGGAATTAATATTTTCGCGGCTTCTATCAACAATTGCTGATTTTTTTCGGGGCTCAAACGCCCAATTGTCCCGATAACAAAATCATCTTTATCAATCCTGAATTCATGCCGTAAATTATCGGCCCCTGCCTGAGCAAATTTCTGAACATCAACGGCATTTTTCACAACAGATGACTTTTGTGTACTAAAATATTTCATAAGAGATTCATCCACAAGTATCAATTGGCTGAAAAAACTTCTCAAAACACCTAAGTCAAGAAATTCATATAAACGCACAGAAAAGCTCGCGCGTGTGAATCCATGAACAGTGGCGACAACAGGAATCCGCCTTTTCCTCGCGGCAAACAACCCTATAATATCCGATTTATAATTATGTGTATGGACTAAATCAATTTCCTCTTTTTTTAAAAATCCTGTTAATTGTTTTACTGTAGAAAAATCAAATTTGCCTTTGGAATTAATAACAACTGTATCCAGGCCGCACCGTTTAGCCGCTTCAATGACTTCCAAATGGGGATTCTGCCGATTATTAATTGCACCGACAAAAACCTTTGCATTATTACGGTTAACGCCCGCGCACACATTCAAAAGCACATTTTCCGCGCCAAAGAAACCATTACTGCTGATAAGATGTAATATTTTCATCCGCTTTTTCGGGAAGCCGTTATCACATTCAGTCTTAACCGGAGGCAAAGCCGGGCTGCCGAAACTTTTAAAAAAAGACTCGTAGTTCTTAATCATACCAGGCATAGAAAATTTTTCCTCAACAATTCTTCTTCCAGCCTCCCCGAACATAGCGGCCTTCCCCTTATTACTGAGCAAATCCTTTATTCCTTCATATAATGGCGAAGAGTCAGCCGCTTTGACCAAAATCCCGTTAATCCCGTGTTTTATCAACTCCGGATTACCGCCAACGCTGGTCGCGACAATGGGTTTCCCTGCGGACATAAACTCAAGAATTGAATTTGAAAGGCCTTCGCTTAAAGAAGGCTGGACGCAAATGTCCAGAATATTTATTAATTGAGGGATATCTTTTCTGCTTCCCAAAAATATAACGTTATTTTTAATACCTAAACGTTTAACAGACTCTTCTAAGTTCTCTCTCTCCCCGCCTTCACCGATTATAAGTAATTTTATATTGGAATATTCCTGAATTAATCTCCCCACAGCTTCAATAAGATATTTATGACCTTTAACAGGATGCAGATTACCAACACTTCCAATCACAATATCATCATTTTTGATTCCCAAATTTATTCTTATCGCTTCTTTTTCTGAATTATCTGAGTTAAAAGGTTGTTTAAACCTCTCCAGATCAACACCGTTATACATAATTTTAATTTTATTATTCCGGACATTCTCCTCCCTGACAACCATTTCTTTTCCTGCTTTGGAATTTACTATTATCTGGTTAACACGTTTATTTATAAAACGATACGCGGCTATCTGGCGCGGCTTCCGCCAAAAACCTATATCTCTCCGGTTCGAAATGATCACCGGAACACCGGCTATCTTTCCCCAAAACGCCCCCCAGGTATCAGAACTGAAATGATATGTCATAAGTATATCAATTTTATTCGACTGGAGAAAATTGGAAAACTGAACCCCCTTTATTATCCCAAAAATGCTGTAGATCCGCTTAACCGGGAATAATTTTACCCTCGCACCTGATTTTTCAATCTCTCGAATCAATTCCCCGCCAGCAATCAAAGAAGAAACAAAAAGATTAAACGTGTTTTTATCCAGATTCCGAACCAACTCCAGGATCTGCTTTTCCGCGCCGCCATATGCTTCAAGAGTATCTGCTAAAATAAGCAAATTAATTTTTGTCATTTTCTTCGGAAAGCCTCTTTCGCCGTGAAACAGAAGTACCATTTACCCGTTTTCCATTTTTTTCTGAATTTTCAATTCCCTGTGCCGCAACAACCATTCCCAAAAACGCCCAGAAATACGCGCCCAAAGGCTGATATGTCCAACGGTCTCCAAAGAAATTGCTGATAAGCAAAGATATAATACACATACAAAACCCCAGGCCAAGCCCTTTAAAAAAATCATCCTTTGATTTTGTAAAAAGCTTCCAGCCGTTCATGAACGCGAATCCTATTATAGCGAAAAAAATCGCCAGGCCGATTACCCCCTGTTCGAGCAGAATTTTCACGTATAAATTATGCGAGTCGCCTAAAACAAATCCCAAATAGGGAAAGGTATTAAACCCTATCCCTGTAACAGGATTTCCAGAGAACAAATCCATAGATTGATTCCATACCTGGATCCTTTTTTCATTGGATAGATCCAATTCCCCTGTTTCCTCATTTTTAGTGTTTTCAATTCTCTGGACTACTGAACCAGGCAAAATAGTCTGCCATGAAGCGAAAAGGATGCCTATAAAAGCCAAAATCAAAATATTCTTTTTTACTATCCCTGTTAAAACTGAAGCTCCTAACACAGCAAGATATGAACCCCGTGAAAACAGGAAAATTATCGCGTAGAAATTAAATCCAATCGGCAGGAGAAATAAAAGTTTTTTCAGTTTTGATTTTACGCACAATAAGAGGCCGATAATAATGAACGTGTAATGAGAAAAAAACGAAGCGTATTCATTCGGCCCCAGATATGAAAATGACCCTACCTGCCGCATTGCATCGCGGTAAAAAGATTTATCCGTCCACCGGTATTCCCGAAAGAACTTAACGCTCATCACAAACATAACAAAAATCATAATATACGTAAACCAGCGGATATGCTTTTTTTCTTTTATGTTATTAGCTGTTAAAAAGTAAATAATTGGCAAAAGGATATAATTCTTCCATGTCTGTACGCGGTCATCACCAAAATTAAATCCGGCTGAATAACCGAGATAATCAAACCCCTGATAAAGCGAAAATAACGTGTAAAAGATCATAATAATAATAGGGGCGTTTACCGAGTTACCTTTGACAAATTTCCCACCCTTGCTCATTGATCTTAAAAACCAGCCTATCAGCATCGCGCCTAAAAGGATATCCACAAAATCCTTTCCAAACGGGTATTTCTGCATTGAATCTAATAAAGTCTGTAAGGGAAGGATTGGGATAAGAAACATTAACCCGTATTCCACCTTGAATAAAGATACGATTAAGGCAACAAAACCAAAGACGTAAAACAGATACGGCGCTATACTTGATAAAAATGCTCCCATTTAATTCATCCTCTTTTTTGCTTTTTTGTATTTTTAAGCTATTATCTACGGGTTTCCTAAACGCTATCCGCTTTTTATAAATAACTCAAATGCGTTTTTTCCTTAGCGTTTTTGATATCATTTTCTGTCAGATCGAGCAAATTAAGAAACGTTTCAAAAACAGGAGGCTTATTGGCAGATTCGTCCTGTGAAGCCCTGACTAATGCCTCTTCCCGGGAAAGCTGACCGGCACGCGCCATAGCCGCGTATTTAGTCGTTTTTTCGCCGAATCCCCATTTCTGAACAACTAAATAGTTTTTCATAGGCGCGAATAAACAATCAATATGGTCGCTCGAGCCATCCTGGCGTTTTTCCCAGCCCAGCTTATCGTATATCGTCTGCTTTATATCTTTGTCATCCCACACCATATATTCAGGCAGAGATATCTGCTTTCTGTAACGGCTTAAAGTTAAATGT
>Ga0302252_1002007_pt1 | contig 10309 bp, 16 predicted proteins | sample AAG_RA_Leu_MG_FD_193511 | JGI IMG/M metagenome (GOLD analysis project Ga0302252, IMG submission 193511) | Enriched activated sludge microbial communities from anaerobic digester in WTTP, New Holstein, Wisconsin, United States - AAG_RA_Leu | ecosystem: Engineered > Bioreactor > Anaerobic >...
TATGTTGAGACCCAGGGAACCCCAGAAGAGAAAGAAGACTATAAGCAAATGAATCTACTGGATTTCGACTGATTACAAACGGCGCGAACATGCCCCGCAGCTTGCTGCGGGGTGCGCTGTTTGACTAATTTTTTGACCACAGATTATATATAGTTAACGGTTCCATGTATAACGTTATCCAATTGGAAAAGAGGAATATGAATACCCGCATGGTAGAGAACTGGTGCTGGTATTGCGCTGGAGGGGGCGCATTTGAACCATCAGGCAAAATCTAACTCTGATATCGAAGAAGAGTTAGCTAAAATATCTCTACCTAATGGCCTTATCATCAGAATTGGTAAGGAAAAATTCAAAGTGACAAAAAAAGAAATTAGAGAGGATGTTAGGGCCTGTTATGATCAAGATTTGACCAAAACGGTATCAATGTTCTCTTCTGAATCATCCTCTTCTGAATCATCCTCTTCTGAATCATCCTCTTCTGAATCATCCTCTGAACAATCTTCTCCTAGAAATGCGAGGACAAAAATGATGAAAGCCATTGAGGCACTGAAAGGAGGCTGCAAATAATGATGAAAGGACATAAGCCCATAATAACATCCTTATTGGTGCTATTGACCTTATTCACTATATGTACTTCCTGTACCAAAAGCACATTAAGCGACGACTGCTTTAACGAGCCTAGCGGAACAGACAACACCGGAGAAGATAAAATAATTGTTACTATAAAAGAAGAACATAATTTAAGCGAAGATATTAAAGTAAATTACATAAATAATAGTTTTATCGAAATTAAATGTATCCCAGAAGATGGCGGAGCTAATGATGACGCAAAAACAGCTTTTTGGAATGGCATAAGATCTTCTACATTCGAAAATAGTCCTAGGTTTTCATCTACAGTAATTCCAGGAGATTATGCACCTTTTCCAAACAAGGCTAAGCATATTAATAATAATTTTATTAGACTTAAGTATAGCTCAGAAGACTATGGACTTAATGATAAAGCCGAAGTTAATTTGTGGGATAGCGAAAGACATGCTATATACGAAAACAATTCCATAAAAGACCTTTCTTCTAATGAAGCTAAAGATATAACCAAGAATATCAAAGATAATAATTTTATTAAAATTAAATCTGGATTAAAAGATCCTGTAATGTACGACGAAGCGAAAGCAGTGTATTTGGATAGCGAAAGACATGCTATATACGAAAACAATTCCATAAAAGACCTTTCTTCTAATGAAGCTAAAGATATAACCGAGAATATCAAAGATAATAATTTTACTAGCACGGAATACGGATTAAAAAATAACGGTTATTTCAAGAAAACCGTTTCTCCAAACAAGGTAAATTACCCCAAAGATAGATTGATTCGGATAGTATTGCACCAACATGCTGAGCCTAAGAATACCGCAACTGAATCTACCTCTGAAAATTATATATATATATGCTCTGTGGGAGTAGCATTTGGAAACCCAGATCGCAGAAAGAAAAACAAGAACAATGCTAAAAACGCTGACAATAGTGATTCAATGATTACGCATATTGAACCAAGCAGAGCGTGTTTGAAATTAGGAAGTATAGCTGATTACATCTTAAAGAGACCCGAACGAACGAATATATTAAAGGCTTTATCTCAACAACCTAAGACATTCACTGACTTGCTAAACGAGACATCGTTAGAGAAAGAAGTCTTATTTAGATATCTAAGACTACTCATCATAAAAGGCTTTGTGATTAGAATAGATGCTAGCCCATTGCTATTCACATGGTCTGAAGAGTTAACAGAATACTACTCATTAGTACAGCGAGAACTCGAATGCTGCTATCGCAATCAGTAACAGTAAAATCGATTAGTAGATTAGTTTCTCTCTGCTTTGTGGTTCTAAGCGGCCTCTGTAGGAACTGGTAGACCTAGGCTTGGGCTTTGCTCCGGCTACAGAGGCCCTAGCCGTTTAGCTTTTTAACGTTGACACTATAATTTATAAAGGATAAGAGTTTAAGTTAAGATCTATGAAGCGCGTTAATGTTATGATTTCTGATGAAGCAAAAGAGAAACTGATTAGTTTTCAGAAGTATCACCGTATGAATACCCAGGATGAGGCTCTTGATAAGATCCTTCTAGATATGGAAGCCCCAAAATTATAGATAATATCGGTCAATAATTATTTTATATAGTGTATAATATCTAAAATAATAACCTGAAAAGGTAATGTCTGGCCAGGTGCGCCAACACCTGAGCCAGGAACTCCAAGAAGGAGCATTCGGTATGAGTAAACTAGCCTTAGCTGGGATAAATACCTTTGGGGCTCTATCACCCAGAGCAGATCTTGAACCGCCCTCAGAAGAACCTGTTTTTATCTTATCCTCCGGCCAGCTTCAGGAGATCATCTCCCAGGCCATAGCCCAGGCCTTGGAGAAGAGAGAGGAGGCTCTACCAGAAGCCCTAAAAGGCCAGAAGAAGCTCCTAGACATACTTCAGGCTCAGAGCCAGGAAATACAGGCCCTAAAATCGATTTTAGAGGCTCAGAGTGAAAGGCTGGAAACTCTGGAAGGTCTCCAGGAGCTATATCATGGAGAGCCCCCAGCCCCAGAAGATAAGGAGATCCTTCGCGAGGTCTGGGAGAGAAGGAGAGCAGCCCAGGAGAGCCTCCCCTCCAGAGTCTTTGGCCTGGAGGAAGATCTCCAGAGCCTGGAGGAAAAGGTTCTCTCCCAGAAAGGGAAGGAGGGGAAGCCGCGAGGGGGAGGAAGGAAAACAGAGGCCAGGATAAGGGAAGTAAAGAAGATCTTAAAGGTCCATGGAGGCTCTAGGACTTTTCAGGAGCTGGAGAGTGTTCTGGGCCTGAGCCGTTCGCAGTTTTCCAAGTTGCTAAATCACCTTGATAAGAGGATCTTTGAGGTTAGCCGCCGCCCTGGAGGGAAGAGGGGCGAGAAGATCCTGAGTCTCCGAGTTAGGATAATGGAGCTGTAAGGGTTTCCGAGTTTCCAAGAAATGGAAATACTCCAGAGAGAATAAGGCCTAAAGGAGCTTGATTTAGCAATTAAGACTTAGATCTAGGCCTGATTAAGCTTAGTGTTTCCGTGTGTCTTACTCTAAAGTGTCTTTCTAAAGATGGTTCAAGATGGTTCAAGATATAGCAGTCTATCTATCTCTTCCTGGGAGAATTGACTATTTCCATCTAATGGAAACTCTTCTCAATGGTATTGATTTAAGGAGAAAGAGATTATTTCCAGAACTGCCAGCATTTTAGCTGATGCTTTGGGTGAACAGGCTAAAATGACACCGTTTTGATCCTTGACTGAAGGCTCTCTTCATCTGGCGTTATCCCTTCCCATCGGAGTGCCTTTAACCACTTCTCATCCTCTCTGCTCAGGTGCTTCATGTACATTGGGGCTAGAGTAAGAAATATGCTGCTTCCACCATCCCATGATTTGTCTGAAGATGGCGGTAGGAGATCTCTACGTCCTTTACCTTTACTGGAATTGCATACGACGCAGCATGCAACCAGGTTATCTGGGCTATCATATCCGCCTTCTTCTTCTGGTATGATGTGGTCTACAGTAGCACCATGACTCTTTAGAGGTTCTGACTCCCAGTGAGCATCCCAATGATTTATTCCCGGTTTGTGTATATTGAGTACCTTGACTGCCTGGGCTAGGTATAATTGATGTCCGCAATATCGGCATGTAAAGCCATCACGAACCAGTACATGCGCTTTTGTGTTCACATTTGGCATTTTAACCCCTCCTATACCCTACCACCAACTCCAAGGATTGAACTCATTGTTTGGGTAGTCATCGATCTCTGCATGGCCAGAGTCCATAAGCATCTTATTGAAATTTCGGCTTGGCCTTCCATCCTCGCTCAGGTAGACCACGGCCACCCATCGGCCATAAGGATCTTTGCCGGTCTTATCATCCAGGTCAAGGAATACGTAGTTGCTCAAGAGCCAGGTCCGGGTATATGCTGATGCCACCTTTCCAGCTTCGCAAGCCTTTGGTCCTCGAACCTCCGGGGTGTCGATGTCTGCAAGCCTGATCCTAATAACATCCTCGGCTACCTGGCTGCTGTTGTAGTCCTGCAGGGCTATATCGAAAGTATCTCCATCCACTACCTTGATAACTCTCCCATATGCCTCATCCGGCGCGCCGGCTGCCAGGAGGGGCAGAAATAAGACCAAAGCTAATATCGGGATTATTATTCTCATCAGGCAGTCTTTTGTTGACTCATCCGAAGAATGTTATGCTTGCTGGTGATCTTCATTCAGACCATTGTATCTTATTCATACTTTTTATTCTGCAAATATGGTCTATTGATATTGTTTTCCGGCAAAAGTACTTAGCTTTGCACGTAGAATATGGCCATCATGGCAGGAGTTCTAGGGCATCTATTCGGGCCACAAAAGATGGCGGTGCAGGATCGGAGGTCAATGGAGCTGGAGGCGGCCAGGGAGATTCTGGCGGAGGTCTTTGGGGTCAAGCTCTCGGAGGTGGATGAGATGATAGAGAACCGCTTTCAGGCCGGAGGTAAGATCCCCCGAGAGGATGGGCTGTGGCCACAGGAGCTTTGGGTGGAGATGTGAGGTCAGCTTTTTCAGCTTTGAGCCGAGAGCCCTAAGGCCTCTGCTTTCATTTTTCTGGCCTTCTGTCTAGCGGTCTCCACATCCATTTTTGCGCAGCTCCCTATGTGGACATTTCGCACTCTATCGCCTTCTCTCCATGAGGCCATCCAGTAGCCATATGTCGTCTTGCCTTTCTTGGTGGTCTTGGTCTTCTCCAGCTCCCACACGGTGAGATCTTCCAGCCTGGAGGCTCCCTTCAGGGCCTCGGCTTCAGCCTGCAAACTGGCTGCCCGGTCTTCCAAGGTCCGGGCCTTCCCCTTGGCCTCCGGCAGGGTCTTTGCCGCCTTCATGGCTGCCCTCGCATTCCTGGCCAGCTCCACGGCTTCGGCCTTCAGGACCTTCCTCTTCTCTCCTGCGGTCGTCTTGTGCATGTATATATAGTTCTATGACATTTTACTTAAAACTTTCGATAATGTCATAGAACTAAATTCGAAGGGGGACGGTAGGGCTGGGCGCAAAACTCTTCTCCTCGCCATCCAGCGCCACGGACGGATTGCCTGGCAGGTCTAGTTATCTATCGTGGGAGGAGATCATGGGCTTAAAAATTAAAATAACGATTCATTATATTAATGATACCACTTCGCCGGTTATCCTGATCCTTTTCTCGCGCTCCAGCTCTCCGAGGATCATGTTCAAGTCTGCAAGCTTGATCCCGGCGCACCTTCGCAGTCTGCTCCTGTCCATCTTGCCGCCGCTGTTGGTGAGAATCCATAAGATACGGTCGCGGGGGGTTTGCATCATTTTCTCAGCATTAACTCTTGCTTAGGCATGTCCACCGGCTCCATGACGGCTAACCAGAATTCATTTTTTCATCCCTTCTCGTATCTTCTGAACCAGCTCGGGATAATCCCTTTCTAAACCTTCCTCAATCCAATGGCTTGCAACTTCGCTGATGGAGAACCGGGGGATAGTCCCTTTCAAATACCACATAGCCGCCGCTATAACTGGACTCCACACTCCTATCATTCGGCGCTTGCTGTTTGCGGCTTCTATGGCTTCATCAATTAGCTTAGGGTTTAATACATTAAGGCTTAATGTATCTTCACTTAATGTTTTTTCGATTAATGCTTTATCACTTAAGGCATCGGACTTTTTTGTCTTAATGTCACTGAATACCTTGTCCATCAAGTCCCCTGTCATGCGATCATCTCCTCTGCAAGCTGTGAGTATGCTTTGGCCGCTGGCGCTTCAGGGTCTATCAAATGAATTGGCTTCCCGTAGCTCGGGGCTTCAGCCAGCTTGATACTTCTGGGAATCACTACATTGAACACGTCATCCCCTAGCAGCTCCCTTACTCGCGTGATTACCTCTTTGCCCATCTTTGTCCTGGCGTCGTACATGGTCAGCAAATATCTTAGCTTCAGGTCCTGGCCGAGCCCTTCAGAGATTGCCTTTGCTAAGTCCAATATCATAGAAAGCCCCTGGATTGCAAAGAACTCTGTCTGGATGGGCACAAGCACGGTATCGCTGGCTACCATCGCGTTGATGGTCAAAAATCCGAGGTTCGGAGGCGTGTCTATGATGATGAAGTCGTAGGCATTTTGGGTTCGAACTTTTGGCTTCAGTATCCTCTCCCTGGCAATAGACTTGCCTGCAATCTCCATCTCGGCTTTTCCTAGTCGCTTATCGGCAGGGATGATATCTAAGCCATTGATCTCTGTTGGGGTGGTGATCTCTGACAGGCTTAAATCGGCCATCATGGCTTCGTACATGGTGTTCTCAAAGTCTCGGATTGCTAGATGGGTTGTAGCCGATCCTTGAGGGTCCAAGTCGATTAGTAAGACTCGTTTTCCTTTATCTGCGAGGCAGGCAGATAGATTAACTGCCGTCGTGGTCTTGCCGCAGCCTCCCTTTTGGTTAGCTATTGCTACTACTTCCATGTCTTAATGGTTAATCGTTAAGACTTAAGAAAATATCTATTAAGTCTTAACGCTTAATGCTTAATGTGCATTGGGGTGTGTATAATTATTGATTAAGTCTTAAGCATTAAGGATTAATGATAACTGGTAGAACGTAAGGGTAAAATGGGGCCGGTGATTTAATGGGCTGGTATTATGACTGAGCAAAACCGCAAGTACATAACAAAAGAGATCGGCAAGCTCCTCTCTGAGACCTGGCGGATAAAAGGGCCTGGTGGAGCAGGAGTACGGGCCGCAGCATCCGATAACGAAAAAGCTGACCAGCATGCACGCGGATGTGCAGGTATTACTACAAGAGAGATAGGAAATCGGAGAATAGAATAATCGAGTCTAGGCGGGCTTCAACACCGATCCACAATGTCCTCCACAGAGGAGCCGATCAATTTCGTGATGGCTTGATCCCGCCAGATCCCGACTCAAAGCCGGGCATGGACGCAAAACAAAGCACTGGACTTGGACACAGCGCCCGTTTAACGGGAACCCGCATCACGAGATGCTGGGCCTATTGTTTGCTCCTCCACACGGCTTTGTGCCGCGCTCTGGGCCTGGCGAGAACTCCAGATATAGCTAATTTAAGCTATACTACGCCTGTTATGACGTGCATATCTCTGACCTCTAGCGGCCTTTAGCTTTTTCTGGTTGCGTTACCGAATGCTGCCCTGAGACAACACCTCGGCAATACCGTCCTCGTCAGCAACAAAACGCGGCCCTCCCCTATACGCACGATTAATGCTTATAGTTATCGGATGAATCTTCTTGTTCATTGCTCCGCTTGTTCGAAAAACATTGTCAACTTTACCTGTAATGGCTTAGGACCTTTCTGAATATACTCGCTGCGGCATTTAGAACTGCAGAACGTATGGTACTTTCCATCTTTGCCAAAGCCACCTTGCCCACCGTCGCTCGTCAGCGAGCCACAATTATCACACCGTTTGGAGACATCCTCTGCTCTCTGTTTCTTTGACATCCCATCATCCAGAACCAGATTAACCCAAATTGCTTATGATGTTTTCCGACACGGTTTTTCGCTCAGATGCTCGTCTGCCTGCGTACCGATGTTTAAATCGATTTCTATGACATTTTTAACGTCTTTATTAAAAACAACATAGAACTTTGAGGAACTTGGGCACTTCGTTTTCCAGGCAGGATTTGGTTCTATGTCACTTTGATCAATTTCAGTTAAAATGCCATAGAACTACTTCGGCTATAAGTAGAGATTGTGGGAATGTACTGCATGAAGTGACGCCTTCCACAGAAGGGCATCAGTAAAGCTTATACAGCTCTGATATGATCGAACATGCCAAAAATGGCTCTCCCATACTGATATAGGTTGGAATAAGTCACTTAGGAGAAGCTAAAATAGAATCGCTACCAGTGGTCAAAACCAGCATGTGGATAAACCGCTATGCAGAGCCATAGCACATTTTTATAAATATACTTCTGGCTCAATCATCCTCATGTTGAGCGGCAGGATTTTGTTGATATCGATTTTTCGCTTATCAAGTCAGGTTAAGGATGGTGTTCTAACAATCAAAAGATTTAATAAATGTTATTGCCAATATATACTTAACATTTGGGCGGGGCAGATCTAAGTTGATAGTAAGTAATTTATCAAAGCCAGCATTTTCATACGCCTTCCGCCTGTGGTTCGGTCTTGCATGTAGGTAAATTGCAGTAGTAGTTAGCGAGGAATGACCTAGTTGATGCTGTAGGTAGCTGATATCTATCCCGGCATCCAATGACCACCGACTGAAGCTATGCCTCAGAAGATGCGGGGTGATCCTTTTTCGCTTCCTTTCGTTACCTGCTCTCATCTCCTGGAGCCCTGCTTTTTCAGCAGCTTTATCCAGCAACCTCTGGATCTGCCTGGTGGAGATATGGCCCTGGTCTCTTCCCTCAAAGACATATCCTCCTGCACGCCCCTGAAGGTGGGCCTCTATGGCTTCTTGGACAGGCTTGGGTAGTATGGAGGTGCGTTGTTTACCACCCTTTCCATACGACGTGCAGGTATCCTCCTGGGCCATCCAGATGCTCGACTTTCAAGCCCGCTACCTCAGAGACACGGAGACCGCAACCAGCCATTAACCACAGAAGGGCTGCGTCGCGTGGGGTAGGAGTTGCAGCAAGTAGCTTATGCCATTCGTCTAGTGAAAGAAAGTCCTCAGGATGCATGCCTATAGCATATGACATAAGCCCGGATAGTTGAGTGGGTTTTTTGCAGCTTACAGGATCGGTGCGGGGGGATGAGATTCTAGCACATTTATGTGTGATTATGATTGCATGCCATTAATATGAATCGTTTAGATCATATTGTTATATAGTTAGAAAGAGTTTTATATAGAAAAGACTTTTAACTTTTTAGCGGCTCTATGGCGAACAAGACGCAACTCACGATTTTTCGGCAAGGGACAAAGGCTTGGAATGCCTGGCGTGAAGAAAATCCAGCCGAAAATGTAGACCTAAGTATGGCAAGCCTCAGCGGGTCAAGCAATATAGTAACCCACAGCGGGGCAAGCTGCATGATAGACCGGATCATAAACCCCGATTGGGGAGACCTCGGGGAAAACCTAAACTACCGCGGGGTAAACCTTAAATGGGCAAACCTCGAACAAATATGCCTTTCGGGGGCAAACCTCATTGAGGCACACCTCATTGGGGCAAACCTCCGCCGGGCAAATCTCATGTATGCAGATCTCAGCGGGGCAAACCTCATTGAGGCAGACCTATCAGGGGCACAACTCAACTGGGCAAATCTTAAAGGAGCATACCTCAACGGGGCAAACCTATCAGGGGCACAACTCAACTGGGCAAATCTTAAAGGAACATTGCTCCGAACAGCACATCTCAAATCGGCAAGCCTCAACCAAGCAGACCTTAGCGAAGCATACCTTTACGAAGCAGACCTTAGCGAAGCATACCTTTACGAAGCAGACCTTAGCGGAGCTGACCTCAGCAGGGCACTTCTAATTGAAACAGATCTTGAGCGGGCAACTCTCACAGGCTGTAAAGTATACGGGATCTCTGCTTGGAAATTAAGCCTAGATGGTACAAAACAAAATGATCTTACCATTACCCCATACGATGAACCCGTCATAACCGTAGATAACCTCGAAGTCGCTCAGTTCGTTTATTTGCTACTTCATAACGAAAAGATCCGAGGTGTGATTGATACTATTGCAAAAAAAGCCGTACTAATTCTCGGACGATTCACCCCGGAGCGTAAAGCTGTTTTGGATACTCTTCGCATAGAACTTCGCAAAAGAGGTTATTTGCCTATTATGTTCGATTTTGATAAGCCTACTTCCAAGGATTTCACTGAAACTATCAGGATCCTTGTAGGCATGAGCCTGTTCGTAATTGCGGATATCAGTAATCCTAAATCTAGTCCGCTCGAATTACAGGCCACAGTCCCCGATTATATGATTCCGTTTGTACCAATAATTCAGGAAGGTGAAGAGCCGTTCGCAATGTTAAACGATTTACAGACAAAGTATGATAAATGGGTTCTCCCTACGCGAGAATATGATTCTTGTGACAGCCTCATTGAGAATCTGGACAAGGCTATAATCGAGCCCGCTCTGCTATTACACAGCAAGCTGATAGAGGAAAAGGCCAGAAAGCCAATCCATCTACGTGTTAAAGACTTTGTACGTGTTTAGCTGGCGAGTCTTGCCGTTAGCATTTGGAGACTATCCAGTCCTCTCTGTCCCCATGTTGCCAGTGCTGTCATGATCCGCTCGTGAATCGAGGTCCCTTTGTTATTGCGTAGCG
>Ga0302252_1002008_pt1 | contig 10306 bp, 5 predicted proteins | sample AAG_RA_Leu_MG_FD_193511 | JGI IMG/M metagenome (GOLD analysis project Ga0302252, IMG submission 193511) | Enriched activated sludge microbial communities from anaerobic digester in WTTP, New Holstein, Wisconsin, United States - AAG_RA_Leu | ecosystem: Engineered > Bioreactor > Anaerobic >...
TGGGAACGCCATGCAGAGCGGTGCAGTGCTCCTTTTCTACCGCGGACATCACCGAGACGGGATCGAAGTACTCAGCCGGCAAAACCATGGCGGCTCCGTGGGTCATGCTGGCCATATTAGAGAGGACCATGCCGAAGCAGTGGTAGAAGGGCACTGGGATGCAGAGGCGGTCCTTTTCTGAAAAATTCATGCACTCGCCGATGAAGTAGCCATTGTTGAGGATGTTGTGGTGGGTTAAAACCACGCCCTTTGGAAAGCCGGTGGTGCCTGAGGTGTACTGGATGTTGATGGGATCGTCGAAGTCTAGGCTCTCTGCCCGCTCCTGCAGGGCTTCATCGGGGAGGGCATCGCCCATCTTCAAGACCTCATCCCAGGAGTACATGCTGGAGGGCTTCTCTCCCCGGATAGCGACTGCGGTGCGAAGGAACGGCAGCTTCTCGGAGTGGATATCGCCCGGTTTGGCATCCTTGGCCTCGGGGCAGACCTGGAAGAACATCTGGATATAGTCGGAGCTCTTGAAGCGGTCCATGAGCAGCAGGGCCTGGGCCTCGGACTGGCGAAGAGCATACTCCAGCTCGTGGGTTCTGTAGGCGGGATTGATGTTGACCATGATTATCCCCGCCTTGGCCGTGGCGAACTGGGTGATGATCCACTCAGCCAGGTTGGTGGCCCAGATGGCCAGGCGGTCGCCCTTCTTCAGGCCCAGGGCCATGAAGCCTTTGGCGGCGCGGTTCAGCTCCTTTTGCAGCTCTCTATAGGTGTAACGCTTGCCCTGGTGGATGGAGACTATTGCGTCATTATCGGGGTATTTTTCCGCTATTTCATCGAACATATCCCCTATGGTCTTTCCAATAAGCGGCTCTTCCGAGCCGCGAAAAGCATAGCTGTGCGAGACTTTGCCTGGCATGAGGTTGGCTGTCACTCTCTAGGGGAATATAACAGTATCCTTCGGCGGCTTGGCGGGATTAAAAATCGAGGAGAAGATGCTGGCAGATAGGTTCATCAACTAGATTAATGGCTCTGTGTCGTCACGGGCATTTCCGTCTAGAGCGATAGGCTATCTCCGGCTTTTCAGTTTGGCTTTAAGGCTCTCCAAACGATCCGCATCTTTCTTAGCATCCGAGTGGCCGATCTCGCGCTCGAAATCGACGCAGATCTGCATCAGCTCCGCCGCCCGATGCAGATCGCCCGCTTTCTCGTATTGCAGACCAAGGTTCCAGCAGGCGTTCGCTTCACCACGTCTGTGGCCGATCTCACGAGCGATGGCCAGAGCCTGCTCGTAATACTCGATGGCCTTGCGGGTCTCGCCCAGGTCGGCGTAGGCATTGCCCAGGTTGCCTAGATCTAGACCTTCGCTCCTGCGATCTCCGATCTCACGATGGAACTTCAGGATTTGCTCGTAGAACTCGATGGCCTTGCGGGTCTCGCCCAGGTCGGCGTAGGCATTGCCCAGGTTGCCTAGATCTAAACCTTCGCTCCTGCGATCTCCGATCTCACGATGGAACTTCAGGATTTGCTCGTAGAACTCGATGGCCTTGCGGGGCTCGCCCAGGTTCTTGTAGGCGATGCCCAGGTTGCCCAGCGCATTTCCTTCGCCCCTCCTGTCGCCGATCTCGCGGGCGATGACTAGCTGCTGCTCGTAGAACTCGATGGCTTTGCGGGTCTCGCCCAGGGCGGCGTAGGCATTGCCCAGGTTGCCTAGATGAACGCCCTCCATGGTTCTGTTATTTAGCTTTTTGGCGGCAACCAGAGCCGTTTCCAGCCTGGAAATCCGATCTCGAGGATGCAGGCGCAGCTCAAGGATGTATGGCCAGTTGAGAAAAGAGCTGCATATGGAGGCAGCCTTCTTGCTTCCCGCAAGATTCTCCTTGGCCCACTCCCAGGAGGATTCTATATTCGCCCTTTCCAGATCGAATATCTTCAGGGCGGAAAGGGGATCACCATTCGTATAAATTTCAGTGGCATTAGAGAGAACATCTTTATAGTGCTCAGAATAGCGCTGCCACGCCTCAAATTCAGAGTCGCTGTCTTCTTCCTTCTCCAGCAGTCCGGCGGCAAACAGCCTCACCAGATCGTGCAGATGATACTTTCCTTCGCCCTCTTCTGCCGATCCCTCGTAATCAACCAGGCTCCAGCGCTCCAGCTCTATCAGATTTCTGTGCTCTTCATCTAGACATGCCGCCTCCTCCGCCTGAGCAAAGAAATCCGCCGGAAAGATGGACAGAAGCCGAAAGACTCTGGCCGTCTCCGGCGCAAGTCGGCCATAGCTCAGGCTCAGCTTTGCCACCAGGTCCTCCTCTACTCCCTCCTTGCCTATGATCCCCAGCCTCTTGCGCTCGTCCTGCAATTCCTTGACATACTTTGCGGGGCTGGAGCCGGGAGTGCAGGCCAGGTAGCTTCCGGCGGCTTTCAGAGCCACCGGCAGGCAGCCGCAGATCCTGGCGATCTCCTTCCATATGGATTCTTCCTGGGGCAGAGCTCTTGGAGAGACGGGTCTGGCGGTCTTGAGCAGCAGCTCCACTGCCTCTTCCTGCTTGAGGAGGTCAAGATCTATGGGAAGCATGCCGTCAAGGGGGAACTTGCGGTGAGAGGTGATTATCAGGCCGCAGGAATCCGGTGGAAACAGAGGCAGAACTTGATGGCCGTCAAGAGCATTGTCCAGGAGTATCAGGACGCATTTGCCCTCCAGAGTAGAGAGATAGATGGATTGCAGCTCCTCCTGGCTTTCCGGGAGAGGGACAGCAGGATAGTAGTAGCGCAGAAGCTTGGACAGGGCCTGGGCAGGGGTGGTAGGCGTGGGGCTCGTCCCTCGCATGTCCACCATGAGCTGGCCGTCTTTATATCGATCTCTAAGAATCTCAGCCAGCTTGTAGGCCAGTGCGGTCTTGCCCAGGCCTCCGATGCCCCGCAGGGCGATTATGTTGCTTCCCTGCTCGAAGTCCTTAAGAATCTGATCGATCAGCTCCTTATGCCCGGTAAAGCTCTTGGGAGGTCGGTTGATTTGATGAGGCACCGGGAATCTTTCGGTCTGCTGGATGTATTTATTATAAATATTGTATCGGTCTCCAAATTGCTGCTGCACATCCCCCTTAGGCTCTATATTCGCTCCTCTGGAATCCCTCAAATCCATTCCCATGAAAACCTCCCTGAAGATCTTCCATGTGATATTGGACGCTCACAATCCTAAATATGTCGGTCAGAGGCGCTGCAGAAGGGAAAAAAGGAAGGCCCTCTAGCCGAACAGCTTTCCGGCCATGCTCAGCAGGGCGGAAGCCAGAGACTGCAATCGCTCTATCGCGCCTGCCGATCCTTCCGCTGCCGCCAGGATCTCCGCTGCCGAGCGCAGCTTGCTCATGATCACGGCCCGATTGGGCCGCTCCTTTCTGGCCTGAGCCTGCACGCTCTCCAGGTCGGAATCTATCGCCTGGATTTTGTCCTCGTCCAAATCGGCCTGCTGTAGAGCCTGGCGCAGGGACTCCAGGTCCTTCATGAACCCCTCCAGGCCGCCTCCCTTGAGCACAGCCGCAGAGCCAGATCCGATCACATTTCCATCGCCGTGGATCTCAATTCGGTCTCCGAACTGCTGCTCTACCCGGCCGGTGGGCTTGTATATGGCTCCCATCGAGCCACGCATGTCGATCGCCTCTCCTCCCATAGCCACCGGCCCGCTGAACTGCCCGGAGAAGACCGGACCGTCAACGCCTCCGGCGATATTGGTCTGCGGGCCATGAACGGTTTGGCCCCTCTGGTCGAAGACTCCGCTCCACGCCCCCGGCTCGGGCTCGATCTCCGGCTCTTCCGTGAACGGCAGGCCTTTGTGCTTGGCCTCTCCTCCGGCATAGTAGGCGATCTCGAAGTTGTCCGCCTCCTCGAAGTGCATTATGGGATGCTGCCTTCCCTTGGTCCGGCCGGGAACCTTCTCCCGGGCATACAGGGCCAGGTCGGCAGCTCTCACAAATCCGTCCTGCTTGGATGCGCCCCTGCCAGATAGCGCCTCGATCAGGGCTAGGGTGAAGGCGCTGTAGGGCTTGCCTCCGTAGGAGAGCTCTGAATCCATACAGGAGGCGATGATCACCCTACCTCTTCCCGCTTCCAGAATCTGCAGAGCCTCGGGTGGAAGAGGGGATTTGGCCAGCTCCAGGCCCTTGGCCATGCCCACTCCTCCGGCATGGCAGCAGTCCAGAAGCAGCATTAGCTTCTTCGCCCGGATGGCCTGCAGCTTTGCAGCAAACTCTGAGCCACTGATGGCCGTATCCTTGAGCCGCCCCATATCCACTCCGAAGGGGATGAGGAAGTAGGCATCACCTATGGGCGTGCTGGCCCGGTAGCCGTGGCCGGAAAAGTAGACGACAGCGGTCGAGGATTCATCTGATCTCTTTGCCAGCCTATCAAGAGCATCCAGCACTGCCTGGCGGCTGGCTCCTTCGCCGGTCAGAAGCTCCACTTGTTCCGCAGGATAAGCGCAGCGCTCCGGATCTTTCAGGATATCGGCTATGCCTCTGGCATCATCGACGGTGAAGGCCAGATCCGCTCCCGCCCCGATGAGCAGGGCATGGCCGGATTGGAAGGATGAAGACATTCAATGGACCTCCTACTTCGGATTCAGGTTTTTTCTACTCCTTTCTTAATTTGGCTTTAAGGCTCTCCAAATGATCTGCATCTTTTCCCGCATCCGGGTGGCCGATTTTCCGTTCGAAGTCGACGCAGATCTGCATCATCTCGGCAGCGCGCTGGAGATCGCCCTCATTCTCGTATTCCAGCCCCAGGTTCCAGCTAGCAATTGCTTCGTCCCTTCTGTCCCCGATCTCTCGGGTGATGACCAGCTGCTGCTCGTAATACTCAATGACTCTTAGGGGCTCGCCAAGGGCGGCATAGACACTGCCCAAGTTGCCCAGCCATGTCCCTTCATTCCTTCGATCCCCAATATCTTGTGCGATTGCAAGCGCCTGCTCATAGAATTCGATGGCTTGTCGGGGCTCGCTTAGGTTGGCGTAGGCACTCCCCAGGTTGCCCAGCGCATTACCTTCACCTCTCCGATCGCCGATCTCGCGGGTGATGACCAGCTGTTGCCTGTAGTACTCGATGGCCTTGGAGGGCTCGCGCAGGTTGTCGTAGGCATTGCCTAGGTTGCCCAGTTCTGCCCCTTCGCCCCTTCGATCTCCAATCTCTCGGGCTATGGCCAGGGCCTGATCGTGATACTCGATTGCCTTTCGGTGGTCGCCTAGGTCTGCATAGGCCAAGCCCAGGTTGCCCAGCGTACCTTCGCCCCTCCTGTCGCCGATCTCTCGGGCTATGGCCAGGGCCTGATCGTGATACTCGATTGCCTTTCGGTGGTCGCCCAGATCGGCGTAGGCTGCGCCCAGGTTGCCCAGATGATTTCCCTCCATTGAACGATCTTTCAATCGTCTGGCAGCCTCCAGACCATTCTCCAGCCAGGCTATCTCTTGCCTGGGATGAAGACGCAGATCAAGAACATACACTCCAGCATCCGGATATCTCATGCATATCTCGGCAGCGGATGGATCTATCCCCATGCTCTTTGCCGCCCAGGCCTGTCCGGCCAGGATATTTGCCTCCTCGCGGTCGAATAGCGCGAGGCCAGCCAGAATGCTCTCGCCTCCTTGCAGGTAGAGGTCTTCGGCTGCGGAGAGCAGATCCTTATAATATGAGGCAAGGCGCCGGGAAAGGGCTGCCCTCTGCTCTTCCTGCAGCTTGGCCTGGGCAAAGATGCGGGCTAGGTCGTGCAGCTTGTACCGCCCGTAATCCTGCCCCTGGGCCTTGTAATCTACCAGGCTCCAGCGCACCAGCTCGCTCAGGCTTCTATGCCCCTGGTCCCGGCAGATCTGCTCCTCGGCCTGGGAATCGAAGTCCGCCGGGAAGGCCGAGAGGTCCAGAAATGTTTGCTGGGCTTCCGCTTTCAATTTTTTATAGCTAAGGGCCAGGCTGGCATCTACCCCCAGTTCCACTCCTTCTCCCCCGATCACCACCAGCCTGGTCCGCTCGTCCGCCAGCTCTCTCACATACTCTCTCGGACTGACATCCTCGGAGCTGGCCAGATAGCTGCCTGCAGCCCGCAAAGCCAGGGGCAGATAGCCGCAGAGGCGGGCGATCTCCATCCAGACCGGATCCTTCTCCGGCAGATCGGCAGGGCCGGATGTCGAGCAGCAAACCTTTCGCAGCAGCTCTATTGCCTCCTTCGGCTTCAGCACATCCAGATCCTTCCGGAAGAGGCCGGGAAGCTTGATGCTCTTTCTAGAGGTGACCATAAGGGCGCAGCTCTTGGGTGGAATGAGGCTGAGTGTCTGCTTATCATCCAATGCATTGTCCAGCAAGATCAATGCCCTCTTGCCGTTCAGGACTTTGCGGTACATCTCCTTGACCTCCGCCTCGCCGTCCGGCAGCTTTTCCTCCGGCTGATAGGCGTGGATTACCGAGCCCATGGCCTCGGAGGGCGTGGCGGGATTCTCGCCTGTGCCCCTCATATCCACCATGACCTGGCCGTCCGGATAGCTCTCTCGCAGCCTCTCAGCCAGCTTGAAGGCGAGAGCAGTCTTGCCCACGCCACCGATTCCCCTTAGGCCGATGATGCTGCTCCCGCCGGCAATCTTGGCCAGAAGCTCTTGCAGCTCCTCTTCTCGGCCGGTGAAATCCGGTGGCGGATCAGGGATGGTGGGGAGGCTGGGGATGTCTTCGGGCTTAGGGATATTGATGTAGTAAGTTCTATCTCCGAATTGCTGATTCACGTCGCCTTTCGGCTTTATGATCGCACCTTTGGAATCTCTGAGATCCATTCTCCTCTATCCCTCCCTTATGGTCTTACGTGAACAATAAGGCTTGCACAAATCTAAATATGTCGGTCTATAGCCCGGCAGATAGCATTGAGCAATTTAGGCCCAGCCCAATGGCTGCTGACATATTCTCTGCAGGCTGATGAGAGAGAATTTAAATGGTTAGACTGAGGAATATATTTGAGAATCGGGGATGGATAATTATGGTTGATCCTAAGAAAGAGCCTGCCGGCCAGCCGGCCGAAAAAAGCAATTTTCAAGATGCGATCTCTACCTGGACCACTCTGCCCAATGTCATTGCTCTGGCGGTGATAATCGGCTATGTCTATTTTGTGATCCATATGTTCGGAATGACTGAGGTTAAGGATGAGACTTGGACCAGAGCCACTTTCCTGCTGACAGGATACGAGGCCATTGCTTTTGCTGCTGCCGGATACATATTTGGCAAGGAAGTTCATCGAAAGCAGGCGGAAAAAGCAGAAGAGAAGGCAGATGAGGCCATGGATGAGGCAGCCAAAGCCAAGGAGGGCGAGAATGATGCTCTTTCCAAGGGCTACCGGCTGGCAGAGGCGGTCAAGGCCAGAGCAAGCGCTTTAGCTCCGACAGAAGAGGAATTGGTGGCAAAAGGATTTAGCTCTGCTGAAGGAGGTTCTGATTACCTTGCCAATTTGGCAGAGAAACTCTTCCCCTAGCTCTACCTTTTTCTGGCCGGTCATCTGAGAACGATGGCTTCAGATGAAATGCAGATTTATTTGCATCAGCGCTGCGGCCAGGAAAGCCACTAGCGCCACAGCCATCCCTTCTTCAGCGCCATCTGCGCTCCCGCAGCGTCCCCCTGCAGGATCATGTTCACCGATAGCAGCAAAAAGATGTCTGCCACCGCTACCATCGCCAAATAGCCTCTCCCGAATGGCGGCAGCAAGCTCAAGAAAAATGCAGCCAGGGCAAATCCCGCCGCCAGAGCCCGGGCCATGTTTTTCTGGCCTCCTGGCCAAATCTATTTCGGCAAGCATATCCACTCATTTTTCGGGACCAATTAAGTGATTACGGCAACCTTCTAATATAATCAATCCCCACCCTTGGCAGGCGCGGTTGGAACATGTCGGCAATTAAACTAAAGATCGATGGTCTGGAGGTAGAGGTTTCTGAGGGATCCACCATCATGGATGCAATTCGCAAGGCGGGCTCATATATCCCGGCTCTCTGCCACCATCCGGACCTCAAGCCAGTAGGCTCCTGCAAGCTATGTATCGTCGCTGTGGAGGGAATGGCCTCTTATCCCACAGCCTGCAATACCCCAGCCCGGGAGGGCATGGTGGTAAAGACCCGGACCGAAGAGCTGCAGGAGATGAGGCGGCACACCCTGGAGATGCTTTTGGCTCTGACCAACCATCCCACCAGCTGCCTCTTCTGCGATAGAAAGGACGAATGCGGGGAGCTGCGGAAGTGCATGAGAAAGCTACCCGTGACCGTGGGATGCAAGTACTGCCCCCAGGATGGAATGTGCGAGCTACAGGAGGCGGTGCTCTATGTCGGCCTGAAGGGCATCAGATATGACCTCACATTCAGGAATCTGCCGGTGTTGAGAGAGCCTTTCTTCGATCGAAACTACAATCTCTGCATCATGTGCAGCAGATGCGTGAGAATGTGCGACGAGGTGAGGGGCCTCGGCATCCTATCCATCAATCCCGATTTTCACCGCAACCACTGGATTGGCCCCGAATCCCTGCAGGAGGCAGACTGCAAGTTCTGCGGAGCGTGTGTTGATGCCTGCCCCACCGGTGCTCTCTTCTGCCGCTCGGAGAAATGGATCCGGCCCGACAGGACCGTGGTCACTATCTGCCCCTACTGCGGGGTAGGCTGCAGCCTGGAGCTCAAGATCTTTGAAAACAAAATCATCTCCGTCACCCCGAGCCGGGAGGGAGCCGTAAACCGGGGCCAGGCCTGTGTCAAAGGCCACTATGGCCTGGAGGAGATCGTCCACCATCCCGACCGCATCACCACCCCTCTGATAAAACGTAACGGCCAATTTGAGCCGGCATCATGGGGTGAGGCCCTGGATCTGGTTGCCCGGAGGTTCAATGAGATCAAAGAGAAACACGGCCCGGATGCCCTGGGAGCGCTCTCCTCTTCTCGCTGCACCAACGAGGAGAACTACCTGGTGCAAAAGCTGGCCCGGGCCGTCTTCGGCACCAACAACGTGGACAACTGTGCCCGGGTCTGTCATGCTCCATCCGTGACCGGGCTGGCGGCCTGCTTTGGCAGCGGCGCGGCCACCAACTCCTTTGATCAGATTGAAGACGCAAATGTTCTTTTCATCATCGGCTCCAATACCACCGAGGCTCATCCCGTAGTCAGCCTGAAGATAATCAAGGCGGCCAGGAATGGGGCGAAGATAATCGTCGCCGACCCCCGCAAGATCGAGCTGGTCGATCTAGCCTCCGTATGGCTCAACCAGAAGCCTGGAACCAGCATCGCTCTGATCAATGCCATGATGAATGTGATCCTCAGAGAAGGGCTGGAGGACAGGGAATTCATAGACCGGCGAACTGTGGGCTTTGAGGAGCTGCAACAGGCGGTGGAGGAGTATCCCCCTGAAAAGGCATCCCAGATCACCGGAGTGGCGGCAGAGGATATCATCGAGGCCGCCCGGATCTATGCTCAGGCGGATAAGGCCATGATCATCTATGGCCTGGGAATGACCGAGCATACCACTGGAACTGCCAATGTGATGTCCCTGGGCAACCTGGCCATGCTCACCGGAAATGTTGGCCGCCGCTCAACAGGGGTAATGCCGCTGCGCGGTCAGAACAATGTTCAGGGGGCCTGCGATATGGGCGCCCTTCCCAATGTCCACGTCGGCTACCAGCCGGTCACCGATCCTGCTATTCAATCTAAGTTCCAGGAAGCCTGGCGGGTGGATCTGTCTTCCCTTCCCGGCCAGACCTCCACCCAGATGATGGAAAGAAATCCGGGAAAGGAGATCCGCGGTCTATACATCCTGGGAGAAGATCCCGCCCACACCGAGCCCGATACCAACCGGGTGAGATCAACGCTGGAAAGCCTGGACTTTTTGGTGGTGCAGGAGATATTTCCCACCGAGACCACAGAATATGCTGATGTGATCCTGCCCGCGGCCAGCTTTGCCGAGTGCGACGGGACATTCACCAACGGCGAGCGGCGCATTCAAAGAGTGCGCAAAGCCATACCTTCACTCTGCGGTCAGGAGAACTGGCAGACGATATGCCATATTTCCCAGCGGATGGGCTATCCCATGAATTACAGCCATCCTTCGGAGATTATGGATGAGATCGCCTCCCTGGCGCCGATGTTTGCCGGAGTGAGCTTTGATCGGCTGGATGATGGAGGTCTGCAGTGGCCCTGCCCCGGGCCGGACCACCCGGGAACACAGACTCTCCATGCGGAGTGCTTCAGCTGCGGCCTGGGAAAATTCAATGTCGTGCGGCATAAGTTGCCGGCCGAAAAGCCCGATACAGATTATCCTCTAATTCTCACCA
>Ga0302252_1002009_pt1 | contig 10285 bp, 14 predicted proteins | sample AAG_RA_Leu_MG_FD_193511 | JGI IMG/M metagenome (GOLD analysis project Ga0302252, IMG submission 193511) | Enriched activated sludge microbial communities from anaerobic digester in WTTP, New Holstein, Wisconsin, United States - AAG_RA_Leu | ecosystem: Engineered > Bioreactor > Anaerobic >...
GGCCGAGCTGCTCATGACTTTCATAATCCTGATGGGCATACTCCTGTTGCTTCCCCTTTTGGGATCAGGGCTGGAAAAACTGGGACTTCTGGCGGTGGCACTGGCTCTCATAGCCATATTCTATGCCTTGGCTCTGACCATAATCCTGTCCACCATGCCCTATGCCCTGGTGCTGGAGGACCTTCCTCCCCTGCGGGCTCTCCGGGCATCCATAGATTTCTTCCGCTACAACAAGTTCGATGTGGGTGTGTTGTGGCTGGTGGTGCTAGCTCTCTCCCTGGGCTTGCAGATGGTGAGCGGGGCAATTTCCAGCGGCCAGCCAGGCCAGGGGCAGCCGCTGTCAGCAATAACCGGAATGATCAGCTTGCTGGTACTGGCTCCTCTGTCCAACCTCTGGTGGACAAGGCTTTATATGAGCAGGAAGGGGATGCTGAAGCAGGACGAAAAGGAGGACCCATGGTGAATTTTCCCAATATCAGCTATGCCGAGCTCATAATACGCTTCCGGCAGTACACCCTGATGCAGCAGGCGGCCATTGCCGGGGTGATTGTGCTGCTGGTTTATATTCCCTATTCTTATTTCCTGCTGAAGCTGAATATTGTAGAATCCATAGCCATGGCCCTTTACTCATCCATACTCTTCATAGTGGTTTACTATTTAACCTCGCTTATCATCACCAGAAAGACCAAGAAGATGGCCAGCCAATCCCTGGGACCGAAGAAGGGGCTCCGGCATAAGTAAAGCGCCTTTGCCTGCATTGGAGAGGGCCCCTTTTCATGGCCCCTCCCGCCATAATCCCGATTTTTTCTTTCCCTAAACTATAAGTCTGCAGCCGCCTTATCCCTGGAACGAGGATTTAGAGATGGAGCTGAAGATAGTTGACATGAAGATTCCTGAGGGAGCCAACCTGGTTTTGGGGCAGAGCCATTTCATCAAGACGGCGGAGGACATCTATGAGGTCATGGCCGGAGGCGTTCCCGGGGCGAAATTCGCAGTGGCCTTTTCCGAGGCCAGCGGCGACTGCCTGGTCAGAACGGAGGGAAACGATGAGGCCCTGATCCAGGCGGCCAGGGAGAGTTCTCTGGCCTTGGCCTGCGGGCATACCTTTGTCTTGCTGATGAAAGGAGCCTTCCCTATAAATATTTTGAACAGCCTCAAGGCCGTGCCCGAGGTCTGCAATATATTCTGCGCCACGGCCAATCCCCTGCAGGTTGTTATAGCCGAGACAGATCTGGGACGGGGCATCATGGGGGTCATAGACGGCTTCTCTCCCAAGGGCGCAGAGAGCGCCACAGACGTGACAGAAAGGCGCCGCCTCTTGAGGAGGTTTGGATATAAACTTTGATCTGGTGGTAAAGAACGGCCGGGTCTTCACCGCCAAGGGCCAGATGAGCACGGAGGTCTGGATCAAGGATGGCCGGATTGCCGCTTTGGGCGGAGCCCACCGGGCGGAGGAGAGCATCGATGCCCGGGGAATGCTGGTTCTGCCCGGAGCCATAGACGTTCATGTGCACTTTCGGGATCCAGGGCCCAATTACAAGGAGGACTGGGCCAGCGGCTCGGCCTCGGCGGCGGCGGGAGGGGTGACGGCGGTCATAGACCAGCCTAACACCGTGCCTCGCACTGTGGACGCCCGATCCTTTGAGGAGAAGCTGGAAATAGCCCGGCACCGCTCCTCTATAGACTTCGCCCTCAATGGCGGCCCTGGAAAGATCGATGAGCTGAAAGGGGCGGGGGCCCAGGCCATAGGGGAGATATTCTCCTATGAGCACAGCGACGCAGAACTGGCCGCTGTCCTCAGCAGGGTGAAGGAGGCAGGGATGCTGGCCTGCCTGCATGCCGAGGATGGGGCGATCATCAAAGAGAAGGCTGAGGAGCTCTCGGGCCGACATGATCCCGAGGTCTACTCTCTATCCAGGCCAGCCAGCGCCGAAGCGCTGGCCATAGAGAAGGCCTGCGGCATCTCAGAGCGCCTGCATATCTGCCACCTCAGCTCGGCCCAGGGGCTGGCAGCAGTGGAGGCAGGCAGGAGGGCGGGGCGGACCGTGAGCGCGGAGGTGGCTCCCCATCACCTGCTGCTTAACGAGAAGGACTATCCGAAGCAGGGCAGCTTTCTCAAGATGAACCCGCCGCTCCGGAGAAAGGCGGATAACGACGCCCTCTGGCAGGCCCTGCGCAGCGGGGCGATAGACATTCTGGCCTCGGATCATGCTCCCCATCTGCCGGAGGAGAAGAGGGAGGATATCTGGGAGGCTCCGCCCGGCGTTCCGGGCGTGGAGACCATGCTGCCTTTGATGCTCATGGCGGTGAAAAAGAACCACATCAGCCTGGAGAGGCTGGTGGATGCCCTCTCCGCCCGTCCGGCAAAGATCTTCGGCCTGGCTAGAAAAGGGGCGATCGAGAGGGGAATGGATGCCGATCTGGTTATAGTCGACTCCAAGGCGGTCACTGAAATAAACGCCGACAGGCTGCACAGCCGGGCGGAGTGGACGCCCTACCAGGGAAAGCAGGCCATATTCCCCCGGATGACCATACTGCGTGGTCGGGTGGTCTGGGACGGCGACCTCCAGGCTGCGGCGGGCTACGGCCGTTTTCTGGGCAGGCCGCTGACCAAGGAAAAGCAAAAGGTTTTATCAGAATGAGCCCCTACACTAGACGCATGAGATCAGATTTATCAGGCAGCAGCGATCTGGAGCGGATGATCGGCAAAGCGGCAGTGGAGGCGGCCAGGATGTCCAGCCAGGCCAGCCAAGCGGCCAAGAAGATCCTGGGCGATGTGACCAGCGAGATCTCCGAGACCAAAAGCTTCGACCTGGTTCCCGTGGACCTCATCGACACCGAGGCGGAGCTGATCGCCCTGGTGGCTCTGGCGGGAGCGAGCAAGGAGAATATCGATCTGCGGGCCACCGAGGACAGCCTCACTGTGGATGCCAGAATTGTGCCGCGGGAAGGAAAGTACCTGCGCCGGGAGATGGGCACACTGCCCCGCCACCGGGAGATCAAGCTTCCCATGGAGATCAAGCCGGAGCAGGTCAAGGCCAGCTTCAGGGACGGCATACTGGAGGTGCGCCTGCCCAAGCTGGTGGTGGTGAATGCGCAGAGGGTGACGGTGGAGTAGAGGATCGAGTCTTGAAAAATTTCTCCTTTTTCTCTCTTGCAGCTATTGATCACGCTGCCTTAATAGTGGCAGTGGCTGCGACAACTGATTATAATACTAACAAGGATTTTAATCGAAGAAAGATTGCATAATGATATGAGGAAATGATTATAAGCAAAGCATATCGTTGTCGAGAACGACGACAAGAGGTTGTTCGTCTTGTTCCATCATCGACAAGCTTACCATAAAAACAAAGAATAATACTAAAGTGATAACTCATCCGTCTTCGGATCAAGCACCTGAGTTTTCTTAAATTGCATCATACCATCCCCCTTATATGACAAACCAACGTCCATGTGTACTTTTTGCTCTAAAACTGCTTTCTCTTTTTTCTCGCCCCGTACTAGAATCCTCGTCCAAAATCCTCTATAGCTTTGCTGCATGAGGAGCAATTTTAAAATATATTCACCTTTTATATAATCAAATTGTGGTGCATGCATGAATGTTATTTCTTTTACTATTGCATCTCCTTTTTCTATTATGAACGGAGAAACAGGATTATCTAGGTTAGTAAATTCCCCATGCTTACCCTCACGAGTATTCTTTTCCGCTAGGTTTTGAATCGATCCGTCATATCCGGCAATAAACCTATATTTCTCTTCATTGGGAGAAATGCGGAGCAATTCTATTGCAATGAATTCAATAACAACACTAGATCCACCGACATTACTTAAAATGAATTTTGGTATTATACCAGAGCTACCAGATGCGCAATAAAAAGCAATATCTCTGATCGGGCTGCAAATCACCTTTGGGCCTCTTAGATTCAGCCACATGAACGATATCAATGCAATGACTCCAGCCAAAAATGTCCCACCGCTTTGCAGCAAAATTTGACCGATAGACTGGGTTGGCTGGATCACGGTAACATTTACTAGAGGAGTAAAATTTAAGGCAATTGGAATAAGGCTTTCGTTAGTCGAATTTAAGGCTACATGATATGCTAGATTTGGATCCATTTATCGCCTCAACTCCCACTACGGTCCTGCTTTCAAATAGATAGAATTATCCCCCGTGATCCTGCGTGAGATGGTTCCGTGTAATTCCTGTCCTGGTTTCATTCTAATGTCACTTTTCATGCTATTGTATTCGCCCTAAACCGATCCATTTCTGGAGATGATGACCGAATATGCCGATAGTTATTTTACTACATAGGGAGTGCGGAGGGTCACGAATTCTCCATCCTTTAGGTTGGGGATGACGTGAACCCTCGCGCACAGTTTGATTTTTAAAAAACATATGCTGGAAGCCAAGACGATCCGAAGGGGCCGTTGTGGGCTCGAAGGTCTCCGCCGTGGAACTGGAGCAGATCAGGCAATTGGTAGCCGCTGGCGTCTATCTGAACACCTCCGATTTTGCCCGGGACGCCATCCTGGATAAGCTGTCGGCTATCAAGACCATAAAATATCGTGATCTCGATTATGATACCGCCAAAAAGGAGGTCATGGGCTACTTCCAGGAAAGAGGCGAGGCTTACCCCTCCGAGGTTGAGGAAGACCTGGAGCTTGACTATGAACTGGTCTGCCAGATCACAGAAGAGCTGAAAATAGAGGGCCGCCTGGAGCTGCTATGACCGAGTGCTACGAGGCAGGAGACGCCCTGCACGGCTATAGAATCAGGGCAGAGGCCCGCAAGGTCAGCGATCCCCGGGTCATAGCCAAGAGTGGAAGGCACAAGGCCCAGCGCATAATCCTGACCGAGAAAGCCGGGGCGGTCATAGAAAGAACGCTGGGCGGGATAAAATGAAAAGCCGACCTGGGCCGGTTCAGGTTTGTCAAGGCCTATCGGCTGAATACCTTTTGCACCAATGCGCTCAAGATCGGCCCCGCTGTGTCGACCAGCTCTGCCGAATAAATCCAGCCACCGCTTGAGCGGCCCTCTACCATAATCGCCTTTCCTTCATGCTTCTTAACCGAGATCTCCTGAACTTCAGGTGCAACTGCCGCCTGCATAGGCATCTCCGTCAGCCTCACCACATTTCCTGCCTCCGACTCCGGAAGCAGAATCTTAATCTCCCCGTCCTTTACAAAGCACAAAAACTGGTCAGCTCCACTCATGAGAACACCTCTACAACCATAAGACCTTAAACCAGCTAAAATCTTTGCCCGATAGACTCAAACCGGGCCGGCTCCATTCCATAACCTTCATTCCTCTCTAATCTGCCCGGGCAAAATGCGCTTTTGCCTTTTATGCTCCGGCCAGTCTGTCGTCAATCACCTGCAATGCAATCTCATTTCTGCGAGAAAAGGGCGGAGTCCAGGGATCATTATACTGCATCAACTGCGGCTCTCCCACTGTGGATATCCCCTCATCTTCCAGCGCCTCTTTAAGCTGCTTTAGATTCTTATCATAACTTCCCTGGCTCATATAGCCGGAAAATCTGATCACTGCCAGCTTTCTCGGCTCAATCTGTTGTATCTTGACCAGGCTTGATGAGGGCTTTGGAATGCTCTGCATATCGAACCGCTCCGGCATTATAAAGGCCATGAACATCCCCTCATCTGTATCCATGGTCACCACCGGCGCTGTCATCTCGATCTTCTCCCCCTTGGCCGAGTCATTTCCAGCAGGCTGCGGTGCTGTTGTCACCACTGGAGCCGTCATCTCTATCTTTTCGCTCTTCTCGTTGTCTCCGGATATGTACCTGAACAGGGGGCTGAAAGCACTGTTCTGGTCATCGGCAACTGTGGTAGCCCAGATCTCCTCAGGATAACCCCTGATCTCAACCCCATTTTCCAGTGTATCCAATACATCATAATCTGCTTGAGATACCGACATGGAAACAAGCACCCCATAAAGCGTCCATACGATCAAGAGCAAAAAGATTATCAGCCCAGCCATAACCGGCCATGACAGTCTCATAAAATACCACGCCTTCCCCTGAATCAGACAGCAGAATACATCCTTTGTCAAGATTTATAGCTTTTGAGCGGAGGAGCGGAGGCAGAGGGCAAAGGATCTGCTATCCAGCTAAAAGGCAGCAACTGCCTATGTTGCACACCAGGTCATTGGTGGGCTTGGCTGCCCAAATTGATTCTTCCCTTCTCTCCTTCTTTCCCCTCTCTTCCTTCTCTCCTCTCTTCTCTCTCAAGATAGCTTTTGCAGGAACTCCTCCGCCACCGCCAGATGCTCGCGCCGCAATCTCTCATCCATGCGGTCGAGATTGGCCACCGTCAGTCTCATGCGCGGATTTTTGGTCAGAGTCTCACGGTGTTTAAAGATGAACCGCCAGTAGAGGCCATCCCATATCCTGCACCAGTGGCCTTTTTTGTAGTCACTCATGCGCAGGATATAGCTTGAAGAGCTTACATAGGGCTTGGTGGTGATCAGGCCGCCATCCGCATATTGGCTCATGCCGAAGACATTTGGCACCATGACCCAATCATAGGCATCTATGAACATCTCCATAAACCATCGATAAACCTCCTGGGGGTCGATCTCGCAGAGAAGCAGGAAATTTCCCAGGACCATGAGCCTCTCGATATGGTTTAAGTAGGCAGTCTCTTGCAGCCTTTGAATCGATCTGTCTATCGGCTCGATTCCTGTAGATGCCCCATAAAATGATGCCGGCATTGGCCGGTGGTGCCCCCAAAAATTCTGCCTGTGCTGCTGGTCTCCCTGCAGAACATAAACGGCACGCATGAATTCTCTCCACCCGATGATCTGGCGCAGAAAGCCCTCCAGGGAGTTGAGGGGTGTGTCATGATCCTTGCAGTAGCGCACCGTCTCATGGACCACCTGATGTGGAGTGAGCAGCCCGATGTTCAGCAAAGGGGAGATCTGAGAGTGAAAGAGAACTGAATTGTCCCTGGAGATGGCATCCTGATAGCTTCCAAAATTGGCGAGCCCATTGTTCAGGAAATGCTCGAGCCATGCGGCAGCCTCTTCATGTGATATCGGATAAAGGAAATTCTCTGCCTTTCCCGGATGATCCGGGAAATTGAGCTCTACATATTCTCTGGCTTCAGATATGTATTTGCTCTCTACTGTCTCCTGCCTGTCAGACAGATGAATATTACGCGGAAGTCTCTTTCGATTCAGAGCATCCAGGCTCCACTTTCCTCCAACCGGCCTGCCGTCTTCTTCCATGAGAATATTGAGGCTCTTACGAGATGCGATGTAAAATCTGGTCTGGGAGAGATGCTTGTAGCCTTTAAAAAAATCTCTTATCCCCTGATTCGAGTTCAGAAAGCCGGGAGACTCCAAGATCTTCAACTCCGCCCCCAGCTTATTGGCAATATTTGATATCCGTCTCTCCAGGATGCAGTCCACTGGATCTGCGATGTAGATCCTGGAGACATCTTTCTCATCTAAATATCTGAGAAGCTCCTGGTGGAATGCGATGTATCGAGCATTATATCCTCTTCCAGACAGCCGGTCTCTATAGGCCTGCAATGTCGCTCTGTGCAGCATCATCTTCTGCTTATGAAATTTGATTTGTCTTTTTATGCCATGAAAAAACAGCTGATCCTCGACAATAAAGATGCTTCTCTCCTTGCTGAGGGCGGGATGATGGTCATACAGCTGGTGAGGAAAGACTAAAACGACTTCGTCCATTAACCAGAATATAGTCCGGGCTAATTATTGAAATCTGCGGGCCATAGCTGCCTACTGGCGGAGGATAGCTGTTTAAGCTGCTTCCGCTATTGAGAAAAAGCAAAAAAGAGAGGTTCAACCTCGAGATTTGCGGTGCATCAAGGCATTAATACGGTATCAATTGCGTGCACTACACCGTTGATGCACTCGATATCTGCCTGCACCACTTTGGCATCATTCACCATGACGCCGTCCTCATCGAGATTGATTGTAACATTATCTCCCTGGACAGTTGCCACAGCCATATCATCTGTCAGATCAGTTGACATAACCTTTCCGGCAATGACATGGTAAGTTAGGACGGCTGTCAGTTGAGTCTTGTTTTCCAGAAGAGACTCAAGCTGCTCTTGCGGTATCTTGGCAAAGGCTTCATCGGTCGGTGCAAAGACGGTAAATGGGCCTTCACCTTTCAATGTATCTACCAATCCCGCTGCTTCCACAGCACTGACCAGTGTCTGGAAATTTCCGGCTGCCACTGCCGTATCTACAATATCAGCCGCAGATGATTCTTCTTTTGAGGCATCCATCGAATTCGATCCTGCCAGACAGACACCAACCATTAAAATGGTTGAGATCAGCAATACAGATAAAGTTGCTCTTTTCATGGTTTAACACCTCAGCTATGCGCTTCACTGCTTATGTGCCAATTTGCGTAAGAGGCAACCAGAGGGGTTTTTGCCTTTTGGTTTTCTGATAAGCACATGAGCAATGCCTTTCTATACATAATCACGATTCATTATATACTTTCCCATCGCTATGTAAGCCCGCTCTTTTTCGCCGCTTTCCGGGCGAAAAATATATATCAAAGCCAATGACTATATACTGCGGGTGAAAGTCGTTAGATTCAAGTTAGCACTCCATTCCGCCCTAACGGCTTATCTTCCCCCCAATTGCATGCGTTCTTGTTTCGGCTCGATGCTACAGGTTTATCCATAACCTGGCAATATTTCTAGCTTGATAAGTATTCTAAATGTTATTTAAATGTATATAATTTAAGTGCTATCTAAATGCCATTTAAATGCTATGCAATGATGCAGCATTACCAGGGCCGTATCCACCAGAACTGCCCCGATCATATTCTTTCCGTGAATTTCTCAAGCTTATGCCCTGAGCGGGGCTCAGCCTACTTTATGGGCCTCGAACTGCATCCTTGCTTCGCCCTCCAGGATGGGGCCTGGCATATCCTGGTGGCACCTATGCTTATGCTGACCGCCGCCATGAACCGGCACCTCTGCTTGCAGAGGTTTAGCCTTTTCATATGCGGCCGTTGCTCCTGGGTCCTGAGCCTCCTTGACTGCAGATTCTTTTCATGGCAGGTCCACAGAGCCATCTCATCTTCCCGCCCAGGGCTATACCTTAGGAGAGCGCGCCAAAGCCTTCTGCAAAAGCGGCAAACGGGCGAAGGCTCCGAGGACCAGAGCACCATGGAGGTCTTCCGATGGGCCGCAGCTTGAGGGCGTGCACCAGTGTGCGATGCAGGTCTCGGCCGCTCGGGCCAGGGCGGGGCGGCCATAAAGAATGGGAGGCTGGCGCTATGCATAAAGCTCAGAACAGATAGTGGTGTTGAGGGATTAATGGTCTCTGCCGCGAAATTAGAGCATTAATCAGTCAGTTGCTTCTCGGCTGCTGCTAGCTGAGACTGCAACAAGATTGCTAAGACGGACCTGCACCGCAATCTCCCCTCTGCATGGATTAAGATCAACACCAACAGCTTTAACTAGTATAGTGCCGCGCTTGGCATATATTGGAGAAATTACAAATGGTAAACGGAACAGTGAAGTTTTTTAACAGAGTCAAGAACTTTGGTTTTATAGCTGGCGACGATGGAAAGGACTATTTCGTGCATGCAACAGGTCTCAAGCCTAATGTCACTATCGATGAGGGCGACAAGGTCAGCTTCGATGTGATTGAAGGCGAGAAGGGCCCCAAGGCAGACAACGTCGAGAAACAGTAGAAAGCTATTACACTGATAAATGGGCCGCAGGCCCTTCTTCAATCTTTTCTTGGTTACTGATATTGGATTGATGCCAGATTTAAATGCACTTGCCTTCCCGGATACCTCTAAATCCTTGGAGCATTTCTCGGATCGGCTCAGGAGATATTGTCCACTATTGACCAACTATTCTTTGACCAACAGGTATATAGGCAAGGAACCCGATGACATCTCTTGTTACATTTTGCGTCGATTCAAAGAGATTTGTTGAGATGTTTTTTGTAGCATGATCGGTTCTTTGAATCGATAACAAGGTAAGTGAATCAAATGTTTGAGAGAAAGTACGACAACAGCGGTAGCTTCAGAAATAGCTACAACAGCGGCCCCAGAGAAATGACAGATGTAACCTGCTCCGAATGCGGCAAGCAGACCCAGGTCCCCTTCAAGCCTGATGGATCCAGGCCGGTTTACTGCAGCGAGTGCTACCAGAAGCACAGACCTGCCAGGGCCCCCAGAAGATATTAATCAAAATATCTTTTTTGTTTGAATTGAATTCGCGATTGATATGTAGGGCCCCATAATGCCCTGCAAATTTTAAT
>Ga0302252_1002012_pt1 | contig 10260 bp, 5 predicted proteins | sample AAG_RA_Leu_MG_FD_193511 | JGI IMG/M metagenome (GOLD analysis project Ga0302252, IMG submission 193511) | Enriched activated sludge microbial communities from anaerobic digester in WTTP, New Holstein, Wisconsin, United States - AAG_RA_Leu | ecosystem: Engineered > Bioreactor > Anaerobic >...
CGGAGCAGATGAAAGACATTTTCCGGTCCCATCCGGCCACCACGCGCATCCGCGACGACTGGGGGGCGGAGAGCTTCTACGTGGAGTTGCGGGTGGACCCGGACCGCGCCAACCTGGCCCGGGTGTCCAACCTGGACGTGGCGGTTTCCTCCACCTCGGCCATGAGCGGCTACCCGCTGACCACGCTGCGGGACGGCGACAAGCAGATCCCGGTGGTGGCCCGGCTCCGGGCCGACGAGCGCGCCAGTTTCTCCGACATCCAGAACCTGTACGTCTACTCGATGACGAGCTCGCAGAAGGTGCCGCTGCGGCAGGTGTCGTCCACCGTCGTCCAGATGGAGACGGAAAAGGTCCGCCGCCGCAACCAGTTCCGGACGGTCACCGTGTCCTGCTATCCGGTCGCCGGCCAGCTCGCCTCGAAGGTGGTCAAGGACATCGGGCCGAAACTGGAGGCGTTCGAGCAGGACCTGCCCGTGGGTTACAAGATGGAGGTCGGCGGGGAAAAGGAGCAGAAGGACGAGAACTTCGTGGAGCTGCTGGTGATCCTGGCCATCTGTGTCGCCGCCATCTTCCTGGCGCTGGTGTTCCAGTTCCAGAACGCGGTCAAGCCGTTCATCGTCTTCTCGGCCATCCCGTACGGCATGGTGGGGGCGTTTGCCGGCCTGGTGGCCATGGACGCGCCGTTCAGTTTCATGGCCTTCCTCGGTTGCATCAGCCTCATCGGCGTGATCGTGAGCCACGTCATCGTGCTGTTTGACTTCATCGAGGAGAAGCACGCCGAGGGCGAGCCCATGCGCCTGGCTCTGCTCGATGCCGGCATCATCCGGCTGCGGCCGGTGCTCATCACCGTGGGCGCCACGGTGTTCGCCCTCTTCCCCCTGGCCATGCACGGCGGCCCGCTCTGGGAGCCCCTCTGCTACGCGCAGATCGGCGGCCTGACCGCGGCCACGTTCATCACCCTGATCCTGGTGCCGGTGATCTACTCCATCGTGGTCCTGGACCTGAAGCTGGTCAAATGGGAGGGCCCCAAGGAGTAACGTCCGGCCGCCGAATTCGGATCGCCTCCCTCACGAGCCGCCCTGAGGCGGCTCGTGTCATGTCCGCCCGGATTGGAGCACTCGGCGAACCGAATCCGGTTCGCCGCAGCGCGGAGAATTCAGCCGCCGGCTGCGTGGGAACAGACGAGTGCCCGTTGACACCCGAGGCGCCGAGGCTCCCTCGATTGGCTTATCCCGGGATCTCGGACAGGGGTTCGCCCGAGCCGGCGACGTGCGGTTTCGCCGGGTAAACTCGCCCGTACATGACGACGCGCAACAGATACTCGAGCGGGCCGTAGGCGTACTTCTTGAACCAGAGCCGGCTGAGCAGGATCTGCAGGCTGAACAGCGCCAGCGCCAGGAGCACGTTCACCGCATAGCCGGTCTTGCCGTACAATCCCAGTCCATAGGCGTAGAACAGGGTGGTGCAGACCATCGACTGGAACACGTAGTTGCTCATGGCCATGCGTCCTACCGGTGCGAACAGCTGCCAGAATGATCGCCCGATTCCCCCGTAGTACATCGCGGCGATCGCGGTGACGTAGAATACGCCGAGCGCGGGTGCGCCGATCTCCTGACCGACCAGGGCCAGCAGCTCCAGGACCGGGCCGCCGCCCGGCGGGGCGACGGCGCCGTAGAGGCTCAGGGCGTTTCCGGCGAGGCCGACGGCCAGCGAAATCCACATGGCTTTGCGGATGACGCCGAGGTTGTCCTTCAACGCTTTCACGATGCCCGTCTTCCAGCACCAGATGCCCAGCAGGATCATGGCCAGGAGTTTCCAGCCGACGTACAGCAGCGACCAATACTGGGAGATCGTCTCCCGGAATCGGTACCGGAAGATGTCGGACAGGCTGCCGTGTCCGTAGGCCCGCACGCTCCGTTCGTTGTATCGCCGCGTCCGCTCACGCAGCATGGTTTCCTGTTCCTTGAGTTGTTCGGCCTGGACTTGGGGATCCGCGGCGGGTTGCGGGAGGATGGCGGGCGCCGACACGATGACGGGAACCAGCAGCACGGCCAATGCCGCCGGGAGGATCCAGGCGGGCTTGAAGTAGCAGAAAGCCAGGGCGAGAACACCCAGCAGCGCGTAGTTGCCGATGTAGTCCCCGGCGTAAAACAGCAGGGCGTGGCTGATGCCGATGGCGAACAATCCGATCAGCCGGCGGGCGTAGAGTGGCACGAACCGGCCCTGCCGCGCCCGGGTCCGTTCGAACGTGATGGCCATCCCCACACCGAACAGCAGCGCCAGGATGGAGAAGAACTTCTCGGAAACCAGGAAACTCGTCACGAGGATGACATAGTAATCCGACTCGCTGAGCGTGCCGCCCCGCAGGTCGAAGATCGTCCGAACCGGATGGCTGTAGAACTGAACGTTGATGAGCAGAATCCCGAAGATGGCGAATCCCCGAACGATGTCCAGGATCGAGATCCGTTCGGCGGGCTCGACTGGGCCGGTGGTCATTATGGGTGCCTCCGATCGCACGTGTCTGAGTGACGGGCTGTCAGGATGTCCGCTCTTTCAGCTCCAGCACCCGGCAGGGGCAGACGAAGACGCACAGCGAACAGCCGTCGCAGCGGTCCGCGTCGATCACCAGGTTGTTGTCCGCGACGGTGATGGCGTTGGAGCCGCCGTCGGAGCAGGCCAGGATGCATCGCTGGCACAGGGTGCATCGCTCCGGCTGGGCTTCATAGGCCAGCAGCGGCCCGGATCGATCGAGGTCGCCGTGGGCCACCAGCCGGGGGAGGGCCGCGCCGCGGAAGCGGGCCACGGAGTCGAACCCGCGACGCCGCAGGTAGGCGTCCAGCCCCTTGATGAGCGGCAGGATGATGGAATACCCGCCCAGCATGACCGCCGTGCAGATCTGGACGGCGCCGGCGCCCACGGCGATGTACTCCACCGCGTCCTCCCAGGTGGAGACGCCGCCCATGCCGTACACGGGCAGGCCGTCCGCTTCGGCGGCGATCTGGGCCACCGCCCGGAGTCCGATGGGCTTCACCGCTTTTCCCGAGTACCCGCCATAGGTGGAGTAGCCCCGGACCGACGGGAGCGGGTCGAATGTCTCGATGTCCACGCCGATGAGGCACTGGACGGTGTTGATCGCGGCCAGCGCGTCGGCGCCGCCGGCACGGGCGGCGCGTGCCGCCGCGGCGATGTCACCCGTGTTGGGCGTCAGCTTCACGATCACCGGAACCCGGGCCACGGCCTTGACCCAGGCGGTGATCCGCTCCACGAGATCGGGATGCTGCCCGATGGCCGCCCCCATGCCCCGTTCCGGCATCCCGTGGGGGCAGGAGAAGTTCAGCTCCAGGGCGTCGGCGCCGGCGTCCTGCAAGGTTTGGGACAGGCTCCGCCACGATTCCGGGCGGAGATCGGACATGAGGCTGGCGATCAGCACCTTGTGGGGATATTCGTCCTTGGTCTTCCGGATCTCATCGGTCCAGTAGGTCACGTCCCGCCGGGTGATGAGCTCGATGTTCTCGAAGCCCACCGGCATGTTCCGGGAATCGCGCAGGATGCCGAAGCGGGGCGAGACATCACGTATCTCTATGTCGTCGGGCTTGATGGTCTTGGTCACCGCCCCGCTCCAGCCGTAGGCGAAGGCCGTGCGGATCATGGGCCCCGAGGCGGTGGGCGGCGCCGAGGCCAGAATGAAGGGATTTTCGAAGGTCAGCGAGCCCAGTTCCACCTTCAATGATTCCGGACTTTTCATGATGCCTCCTGAGTGGCAACCGTGCTCTGTGTGGAACGGCCGAGCGCCCGCGGTGATCGTCATGGATCGGGTGGACTGTTGTTCCGATCCGTCCGGAACGATCGGCAATTGAACCGGCACGCGCGTGACCCGATGCCTGCATTATTACCACACGCGGCGACAGTTCAAGTACAATATATTCATTGCAACAGAGCGCCGGCATCGCTGATAGATTGCGTGAAGTTCTGGCTCAGGAGGCATCATGGTGGATCGCATCGATGGCGGGGCGCGGGGTCCTTCCAGTGTGGACGGGTTGAATGCCCAAGCGGAGCCGGGTGGTCTGTCTCCCTTGACCACGGTCCGGGAGGGTGAATCCCGATTGGCCCAGGTGGCGGAGCGCCTGAACATTCCGGAAGCCTCGCTGCAGGCGGCCAATCCCGGAATCGGGCTCGCGGGTGAAGTAACCGCCGGCCAGGAACTTCGCCTGCCCCAGCTGACAGCTTCAGACGCCGGTCCGGGCGGGTCGGAACCACCGGCCGTCAAGCACGAACACATCGGTGACAAACGATGGCAGGGCAACGTCTGGGAAGCGAAGCTGTCGGCCCGGCTGCCCCGAACGGATTCTGAATCGTTAAAAACAGGCGCCGGCTTTGAAGACCCGTTGACGGCCTTCGAGGATCCGCTCACGGCCTTCCCCAAGGCGCCGGCCGGATTCGAGGACCCGTTGACGGCCCGTCCGAAGACCGGCTTCGAGGATCCGCTCACGGCCTTCCCCAAGGCGCCGGCCGGATTCGAGGACCCGTTGACGGCTCGTCCGAAGACCGGCTTCGAGGATCCGCTCACGGCTTTCCCCAAGGCTCCGGCCGGCTTCGAGGACCCGCTGACGGCTCGCCCCAAAATCGACGCGAATTTCGAAGGCCCGCTGACAGCTATGGATGCGCCGAAAGGCCAAGACAAGATTTGAGCCGGCTTCGCCACACCTGAAAGCAGGCGAGGGAAACCGTTATCCAGCCGGGTTCGCCGCCGGCTTCAGTTGGATTTCTGAGTTTTACCGGCAGCCGGGATCTTGACGATCGCCGTCATCCGCTTTCCGGTGCGCGGGCTGTTGTACGACAGCACGGCGCGGTTCCCCTCGACGGTCAGGCATGGGTCCAGCGCCTCGAGGTCGGCCAGCTCGGCGGAAGGGGCGGTAAGGCCGATCCGCCGCCAGGCGGCGGGCTCGGCGAATTCCAGCGTCGCATACGGCGGCAGGTAGCGGATCCGCTGCTCGCCGATAGCGCCGTTGGCCGTATAGCGACGGGCGTTCGGCGAATAGATCAGGGTGCCCTGGCGGGTGTCGAGCCGGTAGTCCAGCCGGTCCCGCCACCCCTCCAGCGCGAGGCGGGTGCGGTTGCGGTTGTACTCCAGGCTGTCGGCGCGGCGCTGGCGCCGGTACTCGGCCTGCGCCTCCCAGCGCTGCTTGCCCGCGGCGACCCTGACGTACCACCACGTGTCCTCGTAGTCGACGGCCACCACGGCCAGACCGCTATTCCCGACGCTGAGCAGCGGCTCCACCGGCTGCAGCCGGATCTTGGCGGGCGGGAATGCGTCACCGCCCTGGGGCATGACGCCGCCCTGGAACGTCACCGCCACGGGCAGCGCGACGCCGCCCACCATCACCGCCTCCTGGTGGGGGCGGTCGAAGTCGAACCGCCCGCCCTCGTTGAAATCCAGCGGGACGGCGCCGCTGCACGCGCTGCCGCTGTGAAAGAGCTGCCGGCGCGTCAGCCGGTCCCCGGCGCTCTCGGTGGTCTGGATGTCCCTCGCCCGGATCACCTCCTGGTCCCAGACCTCGTAGTTCACCGTAGGCCGGGCGGTGACGCAGAATACGGGCGCGTTCACGCCGCCCGCGACGTGCTCCGTCAGGAACTTGTCCACCTGGGCCCAGTTGGCGTCATCCCGCCGCATCTGCACCGCGAGCTGCGTGGGCCGCGTCTCGGTCATGAACGGGGCGGGGGCGGTGAGCCGCGGATTGACGATCAGGCTCGGGCGCACCGACATCCGGGTCGCCCAGTCGGTGCAGGCGCCGGCCATGACCGTCCAGGTATAGTCTTTTTTGTCCTGGTACCCTCCCCGCAGCTCCACGGCGTCCCAGGTGTCGGTCCCCGTGCCGGGCCCGTCCAGAAGGACAGACGTCCAGGGCGCCACCTGGAACGGTTCGGGCTGGCTCATGTAGCCCACGCGGACGACGCTGATCTTGCCGAGGGTGCCGATCATCTCGTCCATGGGCGCGAAGATCACCCCCTTGAGGATGAACCAGGCGACGTCGAACGGATCGATGGGGTTGGGGATCCCGTCCGGCAGGGCGAGGCTGATGCTCATGGAGACGGCCTCCGCGGCGACCTCGCCGGCCGTCGACGGCGGGAACGCGACGAGCCAGAACAGGCCGATGACGTCGACGGCGGCGCCGCCGTACAGGTCGATCTTCATCTCGACGCTCTCGAGCCTGGCTTTCTCCCGGAGCAGCGCCGCGCTGAAGACGTCGGCCGTGATGCGCCAGGTCACGGGCGCGGCCGCCGGCCCCAGCGTCTTGACGCGCGCGGCGGCCTGGAGCACCCGCTGGTGCGACGCCGAGATGCTGAGGATCGCACCGCCGCTCAGCGGATCGCCCTCCTCGCCGGCCGGGGTCGCGTAGGCGGCGATGGGCGTGGTCGAGCCGAGAAACAGGGCGCAGCTCACCAGGGCGCCCCATTTTTCGGGTGACCAGCCGCTGCGGGCGTGCGCCGCGTCGGACAGGTCGTTCAGCGGCCCGCGCGTCCAGATGCGTTTCAGCCGGCCCACCTGCCAGGAGCGCAGCGCCAGGTTGCGGGCCTTGTCCTCGTAGGTGAACAGGCGGCTCTTGGGCCGCACCCCGCCCATGCGCACGTAATCCTCCGTCTGCATCTCGCGGGGCGGGCTCGGGTCCTGAGCCAGGGCCACGAGCGCCGGGATCTCCCACTTGAGCACGAAGTGGGAGCAGTCGCGCGCCATGTAGAGAAGGAAGTGGGCGCGGGCGTGGTTGTCCGCCGGGCCCCAGTAGTCGCTTTCGATGCCCATGGTGCGGTACGCCACGGGGATGTAGTCGGCGAAGCCGCGCCGTTGGATCTGGGCCGCGATCTGGGCGAAATCGGTGCGGTCGGCGTCCTGGCGCGCAGCGCTCACGGGGAGCGCCAGCAGGGCGGCCAGTGCCAGACCGGCCAGGAGCCGCCGGTTCAGGCCATGTTGGGTGTTCATATAAAAAGTATGCGTCGCCTGATACGGTTTGTCAATCCGTGCCCGCCGGATCGCAACGTGTCCGGCCTGGCCGAATGAACCATCGACTCCGGTCCGGCCTCTAAATCAACACAGGAGATATGCCGGCGGGAAACGGAACGACAGATTGGATTGGGGAGGTGTCTGATGCGCGCTATCCGTTTCAGTCGGGTGCTTGTGGTGATCCTGTCGGTGTGCCAGACCCTGTGGTCGGGGTGGGTTCAACCGGCCGACGTGGACCCTCGGCCGGAGCATGTGGTGAAGATCTCGGTGGATTTGGTCCAGATGGACGTGACCGTGACCGACGCCAAGGGCCGGCCGGTACGCGACCTGAAGGCGGAGGATTTCCGGGTGTACGAGAACGGATCGCTCCGGCCCGTCGTGTACCTGCGGTACGTGCCCGAAGCCGTTGGGCGGCCCGCTGCGCCCGGCGCCGAACCGGCCGGTCTTGAAGGAATCGCCGGACCCGGCACCGTCCAGAGATTGGGCTGCGGCCGGGAGCCCACCCACATCGTACTGGTGGTGGATGACTTGGGACTCCGGTTCACCAGTCTCGCCAACACCCGCCGGGTGCTCCGGCGCTTCGTGGATGAGCAGATGCGCGACGGCGACCGGGTGGCGCTGCTGTGCACCGGAAAAAACCTCGGGGCGTTCCAACCGTTCACCGCGGACAAGGTACTTCTCCGGGCGGCCGTCGAGCGTCTGCGTTGGAATCCGTTCAGCCGAACGGGCCTCAGCGGGGCCGTGGCAGCAGAGGAGCTGGCGATGGCGCCGCTGTTGAGCGTGGGCGGCCGCTGGCGGAGCCTGCAACGGGAACGGGCCCTGTGCGAATATGCCTATTTCCGGGAGCAGGTGGCCGTGGCCGGGACGTTCAATGCCCTGGAGGGCGTCATGCAGAGCCTGTCGGCCATGCCGGGGCGGAAGGCGGTGGTCCTGCTGACCGACGACATCCCCATGCAGCCTAAGGGCTCGCGGTTTCTGGACTACCTCTCCCGTTTCCATCGTCTCATCGATCAGGCGAACACCGCAGCGGTTCGCATTTACCCCGTCCGGCCGGGCGGCTTGGAAACGAGGAGCATGACCGCCGATACGGCGGGCAGGGAACCTTATTACGCCCAGGACAGCTTCGAAGCCCGAGAGGCGCAGCTGCGGGCGATCGAGAGAAGAGTGTATGCGTCGCCCGGCTACGAACAGCCGGGCCTGGCCGTTCTGGCCAATTCGACCGGCGGCGCATGCTTTAACGCCAACAACGACATCAACAAGGCGCTGGATCTCATCCTGCAGGCCCAGGGCGGCTACTACCTCATTGGCTACACGCCCTCGGAACAGGCGTTCCAGAACGACGGCGAGCGCCCGCGGTTCAACAAGCTGAAACTGGAAACCGTCCGGCCCAGGCTCAAGCTGAGCTACCGCCGCGGCTACCTCGGCCTCGACGAAAACGCCCGCCGGCCGGCCACCCGGTCCCGGCTGGAAGCATTGACCCAGGCGCTGGTCCGGCCGCTGGCTGACGACGCCTTCGCCCTGGCACTCGATGTGGAGTCGGACGGCGCGCCGCCCGCTCTGAGGTCGCTGGTTCGCATCGATCCCCGCCGGCTCCGATTCGTTCGGAACGAGGCGGGCGACTACCAGGCCACCATCGACATGCTGGCTGTCACCCTGGACAAGAACGGGAACCTGATCGACCAATCCGACCGTGTGTTCACCGTTTCATCACCGCCGGACCAGTTCGAGGCGGCTCGGGCGAAGGGCCTGACGCTGCCGTATGACGTGGCGCTGCCCGAGGCGGGCGGATACCAGGTCCGGCTGGCGGTGCGCGACGCCGAATCCGGCCGGACGGGCACGGCGCTGCGCTACGTGGATCTCAAGTAGCCTGCCACCCGATTGAATATCGCTCCGCGCCTCCGCTGTCGTGGAGGAAGCCGTCGGGAAGCAGCCGGCCGGCCACCGATCCCCGGCCCGCCAGCGGCTGCTTTCGTAGCGACTGGTCCTGAGCATGGGCGAGCGGGAACCGGAGGATCCAGCCCAAGCGTTGCCCCGCAGTTAAATTGCGGGTACAATCGGTCGCAAGATACGCCACGTTATCTCTCGACAGCCGACCGCCGGAAGGCGCGGCTGGGCAAGGTTGCGCCGGAAGCCCCGGGAGCCGGAGGACGCATGGAGCCAGCCAAGGCCGACCGGATCATCCAGCTGGCGCTGGTGCGCGGGCACCTCTCCGCTGCGGCGCTGGAGCAGGCCCGCCAGGACCGCGCGCCGTCCGACGACACCCAGCCGTCGTCCGGCGCTAACCGTCCGCACCCGGACGCTGCGGGCCTGCTCGACACCCTGGTCCGGCGCGGCTGCCTCGACGAGTCGCTGGTCCGCCGACTGGCCGAGGAGCTGGACGGTGCGCCGCGCACGCCCCCGCCCAGTGGCCCCGCCTCCGATCCGACCCCCACCGCCCCGGCCGGCGACGGCGGCGATCCGGCGTTCGGCGCACGAATGGCGGAATGGGACCGCTACCGGGTCATCCGGCTGCTGGGCCGCGGCGGCATGGGCGAAGTGTTCCTTGCCGAGGACCCGCGGCTCGGGCGTCGGGTGGCCATCAAATTTCTGCACCGCGACGATCTGGAAACGGTCGAACGCTTCCTGCAAGAGGCGCGCATCCAGGCCCGCGTCCAGCACGAGCATGTCTGCCGCGTGTACGAGGTGGGCGATCTGGAGGGGCGGCCCTTCATCGCCATGCAGTACATCGATGGTCCGTCCGTGGCCGCGCTCCGCAACGAACTGGGCTGGGAGGAGAAGGTCCGGATCGTCATCCGGGCCGCCGACGCCCTCCAGGCCGCGCACCGGGAAGGGTTGGTCCACCGGGACGTCAAACCGGGCAACATCCTGGTGGAGCGCCGCGCGGACGGCGCCCTCCACCCGTATGTGGTGGACTTCGGCCTGGCCCGGGAGCTGTCGGCCTCCGGTCTCACGGTCACCGGCGCGCTGCTGGGCACGCCGGCCTACATGTCGCCCGAGCAGGCCCGCGGCACCCGGGAGGGTGTGGACCGGCGCGCCGATATCTACGGCCTCGGCGCCACCCTCTACGACCTGCTGGCCGGCGTTCCGCCCCTGACCGGCCCCACCGCCCTGGCCACCGTCGTTCGGATCATCAGCGAAGAACCGGTTCCGCTGCGTAGTCGGATGCCCGACCTGCCGCCCGACCTGGAGACGGTGGTCATGAAGTGCCTGGAGAAGGATCCCGCCCGTCGCTACGATTCGGCCTTCGCCCTGGCCCGGGATCT
>Ga0302252_1002013_pt1 | contig 10257 bp, 5 predicted proteins | sample AAG_RA_Leu_MG_FD_193511 | JGI IMG/M metagenome (GOLD analysis project Ga0302252, IMG submission 193511) | Enriched activated sludge microbial communities from anaerobic digester in WTTP, New Holstein, Wisconsin, United States - AAG_RA_Leu | ecosystem: Engineered > Bioreactor > Anaerobic >...
CCGGTATCACCGATTCCGCGCGGGCCAGCCCTCGTCTAGGCAGGCCATCCGCCTCGATGTCCGTCGCTCGCAGCTATCTTCTCAAGTCCGGTGCCAGACGATTTCCGTCGCGCCGCGCCGCCCGGAAACCGCCGCCGGACCGGGCGCGCCGGCGGCGGGCGGCAATCGGCCGCCGGCCGGGACGGGTGCATTCGGGTACAATTCTTGCTGAATGATACTACAATATTTGACGGTCTCGGATATCGGAAATCGGACATCGGATATCGCCCGTCGGACATCGGCGGCATCGCCCGCGGAGCGCCCTGGAGCGAGTGGAGACGATCTTGAACGCAACAATGAGAACGCTCAAGAGATGCCGGATCGGACTACGGTTTGGAGATGTCATCCCGGGCCGCGACTCCCCCATGGGATCAGGCAACACGGCTTGCATCCGCCGCCGAATCAATGTATCTTCGAACCCATCCAGACCACCGGCCCACGGGTTCCGTATATGTCAGAACACCCATCCGATTCCGGCCGCGACGCATCGCCGCCCCGAAGCTCCGACATGACGGGAGCCGACACCCGGCCGCCGGATGGCGCCTGCGCGCCACCGGCGGATGGAATCCCCGCATCCCCGCTCGGCGCTCAAGACCCGGACATTCTCCTGAAGCAGCATCTGCCCGCCCGTTGGGGTCCGTTCGAGGTCATCCGCCTGCTCGGCGAGGGCGGAATGGGGCGGGTCTATCAGGCCTTCGACACCCGGCTCAAGCGGCCGGTCGCCCTGAAGATCCTGCGCACCGAAGATTCGGACCAGGTGGAGCGGTTCCTGCGGGAAGCTCAGCTTCAGGCCCAGGTGACCCATGACCATGTCTGCCGGGTCTACGAGGTGGGCCGGCAGGACGGGCACCACTTCATCGCCATGCAGCTCATCGAGGGCCTGGCCCTGCGGGATGCCTTCCCCGAGATGCCGCTCGAGCAGAAAGTGCTGGTGATCCGGGACGCCGCGCTGGGCCTGCATGCGGCTCACGGACTGGGCCTGACCCACCGGGACGTCAAACCGGGCAATATCATGCTGGAGCGATCCGGGACGGGCGGCTGGAAGGCCTACGTGGTCGATTTCGGCATCGCCCGCTCCATCACCCCCACCGGCCTGACCATCTCCGGCAATCTGCTCGGCTCGCCGCTGTACATGTCGCCGGAACAGGCTCGGGGCGACAACCAGCGGATCGACCGGCGCTCCGACGTGTACAGTCTCGGCGCCTCTTTCTATGAAATCCTGACCGGGCGGGCGGTGTTCGAGGGGGCGTCCCCCATCAATGTCCTGGTCAAAGTGCTGGGCGAAGATCCACGGCCGCTGCGCAAGATCGATCCCAGCCTGCCGGCCGACCTGGAAAAGATCGTCATGCGCTGCCTGGAAAAGGAACCGCAGCAACGGTACGAGTCGGCGCGCCACCTGGCCGAGGATCTCGACCGGTTCCTGGCCGGCGATCCGGTGCTGGCCCGGCCGGTGGGGCCGGTCTATCGGATGCGCAAGTGGGCGCAGAAGCACCGCGCCCTCGTGGCCACGGCGGCCGTCGCCCTGATCGTCGCCGGCGTCCTGGGCGTGATGTGGCTGCAGGAGCGGCGCGTGGCCGCCCGTCAGGTGGAATTGGCCCAGCGCTTCGGGCAGAAAGTGGAACGGGTGGAGAGCCTGTTGTGGCGGAATGTGTCGCTGGAATCCCACGATATCCGGCCGGCCAAGGTCCTGGCGGTCCAGCGACTGGCTGACATCGAACGGGAGATGGTGCGCATCGGCCCGGTCGCCCACGGCCCGGGTCATTCCGCCCTGGGTCGGGGATGGCTGATGCTCAACGACCTGGACCGGGCGCAACGGCATCTGGAGACCGCCTGGCAGAGCGGTTTCCGCACCCCCGAGGTGGCGTATGCCTCGGGACTTGCGCTGGGCCGGCTCTACCAGCGGGAACTGGCGGCCCTGGCCCGCATCCGCGATCCGGAAGAACGGGAGAACCGGCGCCGGCAGATCGAACAGTCCCTGCGCGACCCGGCGCTGGCCTACCTGCGCGCCTGCGGCGGCGTCGATCTGGCCACGCCCGAGTATGTCCAAGCCCTGATCGCGTTCCTGGAAAAGCGATATCCGGAAGCTTTGGTTCAGGCGCGACGGGCCTTCGACCGGGTGCCATGGCTGTACGAGGCCAAGATCCTGGAGGGGGACGTGCTGTCGTCGATGGGACGCGAACAGTCCACGGCCGGCCGGTATGCGGCCGCCCGGGAACAGTACCTGGAGGCCGAGGCCGCCTATCGGACGGCCGGCGGCATCGGCCGGAGCGATATCCGGGTGTATCAGGGCCTGGGCTTGTTGTGGCGGAACATTCTGATCATGGAAGTCTGGATGCAGGGTGCCGGCGATCCACTGACCATGCGCAACGCGGCTGCCGCCTGCCGCCAAGCCCTGGTGGTGGACGCGGACACGCCCGCCGTCCATAACCTGTTGGCCGAGATTCATCTGACTTGGGCCAACCATTTGTCGGTGACCGCCCAAGATCCCACCGGAGACCTGCAGGCCGCGATGGCGGCCGCGGCCACCGCCGTCCGGCTGGAACCCGACAACGACGCGTTCTGGCGAACCCGAGGCCTGGCCGCCTGGGTGCTGGGCAAGTACAAGATCGGCGTGGATGAGGACGCCCGGGCCACACTGCTGGAAGCCGCCGAACATGAACGTCGGGCCGTCAAGCTGAATCCCCGCAACGTTTTCGCCTTGAGCGATTTGGCCCTGATCTACCTCAACCTGGGATTGAACGAATCCCAATGGGGTCGCGATGCCGTATCCAGCTATCAAGAGGCGGTGGCCTTCAGCCGCAAGGTGCAGCGGATCGATCCGAACCTGCTGGAAAACCTGGCCACGCTGGGGCTCGCTTACGGCAACTGGGCGTCCGACCGGAATGCCCAGCGGTTGAACGGCCTCGACCAGGCCGTCGAAGGCATCGCCGTTCTTCGACAGGCCGTGGCCATCAATTCCCAGCATCCGCTCAGCTTGTTTGCGCTGGGTCGATGCCTGACCGAGGCGGCCAGAGCCGAATTCATCGCCGGCGCCGATCCGGCCGGACACCTCGGCGAGGCGGAACGGCAGTTGGCGGAAGCCGAACGCCTGACGCCCAACGACCCGAACATTCACGAAGCACGGATGCTGTTCCATCTGCTGCAAGCGGAAATCGCCGTCCAATCCGGCCGTTCGCCCCGGCCCGAATTCGCCTTGGCGCATCAGGCCCTCAAGCGAATGAAGGCGCTCACTCCCGGCGCATGGAAACAGGATTTGCAGGAGGCCCACCTGCTGTTGCGGGAGGCGGGAGCCGAGGCCGCCCTGGGCCGATCGCCCCTGCCCCTGCTGTCTGCAGCCGAACATAGCCTGGGCCGGATCCGAAAGGTCGGGCGCAATGCGGCGGGCTGGTTGCTGACGCTGGACGCCCGGGACCATGAGATGGAATGGTTGCTCAGACGGGGCCAGGATCCCCGCACCGTTCTGCAGCAGGCGCAAAGGATGCTGGCCGTGCTGGCGAAAATGGACGCCCGGGCCGATGACAAGCTCTTCTGGACAATCCATCTGGACGTATGGGCCGCCCGCCTCTGCCGGCAGGAGCCGGCTCGCCGGGGACTGGTCCGGCAGGCCCGCGAGGCGATCGCCAGGCACCCCGGCCTGAGTCTGCGGCTGGCGGCGGACCAGGCTTGGCTGGACCAGCAACGGCCGTGACCCGACGCCGACGCTCGCCTGGGGCCATTCCCTGATCCCAACCGAGCCGCCTCATCCATCCGGGAGACGGTGAAGTATTTCGGGCGGCGTCCAGAATCCGCTTGTCAATTCACCGGTTCTCCCCTATGTATATTCACGGAGAATCCATCGGAGCCGGGCGATCGCCCACTCGAGGATCACCGGTTCCGGAAATATCATCCCAGGGACGGCCCGGCGGCCCGGCCCTGAAACGGAGTCACCCATGCTACATGAACCCGCAGTCCCGTCCGGCAAGGATCCCGCTTCGCCGTACAAGACCCGGATCGGCACCTGGATGTTCTGCCTGTACGCCCTCATCTACGCCGGTTTCGTCGCCATCAACATCGGCCGGCCGGTGCTGATGGAACGAGAGATCATTTGGGGACTGAATCTGGCGGTGGTGTACGGATTCTTCCTGATCATCTTCGCCCTGGTGCTGGCCCTGATCTACAACGGCCTCTGCAACGCCAAGGAACGCGAGTTGAAAGACACCGTCGCCCCCGGTGGGGAGCGCTGACATGGCCGTCGCAATCTTCCTGCTGTTTGTGGGCATGGTCCTGGGCCTCTCCTTCTACTTCGCCAACAAGACCCGCTCCGCCTCGGGATACTACGCCGCCGGCGGCCAGATCCACTGGGGCGTCAACGGCATCGCCTTCGCCGGCGACTACCTGTCGGCGGCGTCCTTCCTGGGAATTTGCGGCATGATCGCCACCAGCGGCTACGACGGGTTCCTGTACTCGATCGGCTACCTGGCGGGCTGGATCGTGGCCCTGTTCGTGGTGGCCGAGCCCATGAAACGGATGGGCAAATACACCTTCACCGACGCGGTCGACGCCAAGTTCAACAGCCGGGGCATCAAGCTCATGGCCGCCATCAGCACCCTGGTGGTCTCATTGTGCTACCTCATCCCCCAGATGGTGGGCGCCGGCGTGCTCGTGGAGCCGCTGCTGGGCATGCCCCACGCCGTGGGCGTCATCCTGGTGGGCGCGGTGGTGATCATCATCGTGGCCACGGCGGGAATGACTTCTACCACTTACGTGCAGTTTCTCAAGGGCGCCCTGCTGATCGTGTTCTCCCTGGTGGTGACCGTCGCCGTGCTGATGCGGGGCCTCTCCACCGCGCCCGACCAGGGGGGGCAGGTGCCCTTCGAGCCCAACGTCCGCCTCGCCGCCCACGCGGCGGCCGGCGGCTTGACGCCCGCCGATCCGGCCTACGCCGTCGTGGAAACCCACGCCATCAAGGCATGGACCTTCTACAAGCTGAGCCGCGACGGACGGATTTCCTGGTGGATCGACGCCAGCCAGGGCGGCCAGGCGATGCTGGAGGAGTGCCAGTGGGAGTCAAGGCGCGCCGGCGCCGAGCCCGTGGTCAACGGGGAGCCGGGCGGCCGGCTCCGCCAGGTGGGCAATCTGGTGAGCATCGAGGGCCGGAGCGGCCCTGAAGCCCGGACCGGTCCGACGAACCCGTTCCGCTTCCTGTCCGCGATCGGGTCCCCGGACACCCAGGTGCTCCAGTGGCGGATGACCCGCATCAAGGACGCCGAGGGCGCCGATGTCACCCTGCACCACACCTACACAACCCCCGGCAACAAGATCCTCCGGCCGGGCACGCGCTTCAAGATCGAAGGCAGCCTGCTGGAGCGCATCGATTTCGTCAGCCTGATGCTGGCCCTGTTCCTGGGCACCGCGGCCCTGCCCCACATCCTCATCCGCTACTACACCGTCCCCAGCCCCGCCGCGGCCCGCAAGTCCACCATCGTGGCCATCGCCGCCATCGGCTTCTTCTACATCCTGACGCTTTACATGGGCCTGGGCGCCATGGTCAACGCCGTCATCAATCCCCTGGACAACAACATGTCGGCGCCGCTGCTGGCCCGGTCGTTCGGCACCTTCCTGTTCGCCGTCATCACGGCCATCGCCTTCGCCACGGTGCTGGGGACCGTCGCCGGGCTGATCGTGGCGGCTTCCGGCGCGGTGGCCCACGACCTGATGGACCGCTTCGCCGGGGTGCAGATGAACGAGAAGCAGAAAGTCCGCGCCGGGCGACTCGCCGCCTTCGCCGTGGGCCTCGTCGCCATCGTGTTGGGCATCCTGTTCAAGGGGCAGAACGTCAGCTTTCTGGTGGGCCTGGCCTTCGCAGTGGCGGCCAGCGCCAACCTGCCCGCCGTGATCATGCTGTTGTTCTGGAGGCGCACCACCGCCAAGGGAGTGGCCGCTTCCATCGCCGTGGGCGTGGTCAGTTCCCTGGCTCTCATCGCCTTCTCACCCAGCCTGTTCAGCCAGTACGGCCTGGACCCGGCCACGGCGCCTATTCCGTTCGACAACCCGGGCATTTTTTCCATCCCCCTGAGTTTCCTGGTGCTGGTGGCCGTTTCGCTGGCCACCCGGCCCAAGGCCTCGCCGGGGGTGGCCTGAATCCGGAGGCGGCACACCCGGCAGTCTGCCCCACGGGCAGCTGCCATCAACTACGGGCATAGCCATGGTTGCCAGTTTGAAGGTGAACCTGCATTGCCATTCCAGCCTGAGCGATGGAGCGCTGGCGCCCGAGGCTCTGGCCGCCCTGCTCGCCCGGGCCGGCGCGCAGGTGGCCGCCCTCACCGACCACGACACCGTCGACGGCCTGCCCCATTTCCAGGCAGCCCTGGAGAACCTGGGCGTGCGGCACATCACCGGTCTGGAGCTCACCGCCGGCGACGAGGGAGCGGTGCACCTGCTGGCCTATGGCTTCGACCCCGAGTCACCGGCGCTGATCCAGGCCATGGCCCTCGCCCGGCAGGCCCCCGAAGGCGGCGGCCTGCCTGTCGCGGACGCCATTGCCCGGATCCACCAGGCCGGCGGGCGGGCCTTCCTGGCACACCCCCTGGTGCTCGACGATGACCTGGCCAGACTGGAGGCCCGGCTGGTCCGGTACCGGCGACACGGCCTGGACGGCATCGAGGCCATCTACGCGCCCTATACGGCGGAGCAAATTCGTGCGCTCACGGAAATGGCCGGCCGGCTGGAACTGGCCGTCTGTGCGGGCTGCGATTACCACGGCGCGCACGTGCCGGGACTGTCGGATGCGGTGGTCGAATTCCCCCTGGACGCCTGGCGGGCGTTCCGCCGCGGCGGCACAAGGCCCAAAAACTGGACTGGCAGAACTTCCTGCTGCGTATCCTGCTGCCCACGCTGCTGGCCATCAGCCTGCTGGTGGGCCCGCTCTTTCTCTACCTGATCCCCGCCTTCGAAGAGGCCCTGCTGGCCCGCAAGCGGGAGATGATCCGGGAACTGACCCGATCCGCGGCCAGCATCCTGGAGGAATACCACCGGGAAGAAATGGACGGTCGCTTCACCCGGGCCGATGCCCAGGCGGCCGCCATCATGCGCATCCAGTACCTCCGCTACGGCAAAGAGGGCAAGGATTACTTCTGGATCACCGACGACCACCCCCGAATGGTGATGCATCCCTACCGCACCGATCTCAACGGACAGGACCTGTCGGAATACCGCGACCCCGCCGGCAACCGAGTCTTCGTCGAAATGGTGCGGTTGGCGCGGCAGGGGCGGGAAGGCTACCTGGAGTACGTGTGGCAGTGGAAGGACGACGTGCAGCGGATGGCGCCCAAGCAGTCGTACGTGCGGCATTTCGAGCCGTGGGGCTGGGTCATCGGGACGGGTTTGTACATCGAGGACGTCCACGCCGAGATCCGGGATTACACGAATCGAATCATCCGCGTCGCCCTGGTCATCGCCCTGGTCATCGCCCTGCTGCTGTTCTTCGTCGCCCTGCAGAGTTTTCGCCTGGAGCGGCAGCGCTCCCGGGCGGAGGAAGCGCTGCACGATTCCCACGAACGTTACCGCGCCCTGGTGGAGAGCGCCAAGGAGGGCACGGTGCTCATCCTGAACGGGCGCAGCACCTGCGCCAACCAGACGTTTCTCGCGCTCACCGGCTACACCGAGGGCCAACTGGCGCTCATGGACATCGACGAGCTGCTCGATGTGCCCGGCGCCGGCCCCATCCAGCGTCTCATGGAGAAGATGGCGGAAGGGGCCCCTCCTCCCGAACCCATGGAAGCCCGGCTGCATTCCCGCGGCGGCGGCAGCCTGGACGTGCTGCTCAGCCTCGAGCCCATCCGGGTGGGGGATCGCCGGGGCTTCTCGGTGGTCGTTCGGGATCTCAGCAGCCATAAGGAAATCCAGGCGGCGCTGGAGGAAAGCCAGGCCCAGTTCCGGGCGGTGGCGGAAAACCTCCGGGTGGGGGTTTTCCGGGCCACGCTGGCGGACGGTTTCCCCCTGATCGAAGCCAATCCGGAAGCCCGCCGCCTGTTCCGGACCGGCGAAGAAGTGGAACTGCCCCGGTTGCGCGACGTGTTGGCGGAACAGGGCGCCCTGGCAGCCGTGATGGAAGAGCTGCTGGCCCGGGGGGAAGTCCGGGACCAGGTGCTGGACCTGCACCCGGGCGTGGGCGGCGGCCAGATCAGCCTGTCGGCCACCCTGGTGAAGGATGAGAACGGCCAACCCCGGTTCTGCGACGCGGTCGCGGAAGACGTCACCGTCCGCCAGCGCGAGGCCCGCGAGCGTGAAGCGCTCATCGCCGACCTCCAATCGGCCCAGTTGTACCTGGGCAAATCGGTGGAGCGGTTCATGCGGCCGGCGGTGTTCGTCGACTGCGCCACATCACTGGAACTTGCCGCCCAACTCATGGTGCGGCACGGATCGGACGCCCTGATCGTGCAGGGCCCCGCCGGCGAGCCGTTGGGCATGCTCACGGACCGGGATCTGCGGGAACGGGTGGTGGCCCGGGGCGTGGCGCTGTCCACGCCCGCGTACGAAGTCATGAGCGCGCCCATCTTCGGCATCTCCTGCTCGGCCCAAGGCCACGAGGCGCTGGGGATGATGAATGACCGGGGCGTGGGTCACCTGGTGGTGAAGGAGTCCGACGGCACGGTGGTGGGCATACTCCATGCCCGCGACCTCCTGCAAGTGGATCACTATCCCTTGGCCCTACTGGCCCGCGGCATCCGCGAGGCCAGCCGCCCGGAGGAGGTGTTCCAGCGCCGGGGGCGGCTGCCGTCCATCGTGGGCAGCCTGCTGGACAGCGGCGCCCGGCCCAAGCATGTTTGTCGGGCCATCTCGGCCGTCACGGACGCGGTGACGGAGAAACTGGCGGCCTTCGCCCAGGCCCAGTTGGGTCCGCCGCCCGTCCCCTGGGTGTATCTGGCCCTGGGCAGCCAGGGGCGGGGGGAACAGACGCTGTTGGCGGATCAGGACAGCGCCATCCTGTTTATCCCGCCGGCCGGCGGGGAAGGAGAGGCCGCGATGGCCTACTTCCAGACCTTGGCCGAGAAGGTGACCGGCTGGCTGAAGGAGGCGGGGTATCCGCCGTGCAAGGGGGGCGTGATGGCCAGCAATCCCCGCTGGTGCCAACCCATGGATGAATGGCAGCGGTACTTCCGCGAATGGATCCGTCACGCCGAGCCGCAGAACCGTCTGGAGTTCACCACCTTTTTCGACTTGCGGGGCGTGTGCGGCGACCCCGGCCTGGCTCGGGAGCTGGGCGATTTCGTCGTGCGGGAGCTGGCCGATGCCCCGGCGTTTTTCCCCCTGCTGGCCCGGGACGTGGTGCAGTACAAACCGCCCAAGGGCCTGTTCGGGGGACTGGCCCACGGTGCCGGCGGCATCGACACGAAGGACGCCGCGGCCGCGATCGAAAATCTGGCCCGCCTCTATGCCCTGAGCAATGGCATCCGCGAGACCAGCACCTTTGACCGGCTCCGCCGCCTGCAGGAGGTGAACGCGCTGAGTCCCTCGGGCCACGAGGAACTCGCCCAAGCGTACGACTTCCTGCTGAAACTGCGCCTCCGCCGCCAGGCGGAGCGCCTGCTGGCCGGCCTTCCGGCGGATAACGAGGTGGATCCGAAAAGCCTGAACCACCTGGAAGAGAACCTGCTGAAGGAAATCTTCGCCCGGATCGGCACCTTTCAGAAAATGATCCATTTCGATTTTCTGGGCGCGGCCGGGCTGTAGCAGATCGGGCGCGGGCAGCGACACCCATCGTGTGACCGGCCCGATGCTGCGGTCGGCCGAGTCCGCGACCCGGACCGCGATGTACGGCAACGGATTGGCATAGCCCACGCCCAGGAACTCACCGGCGCCCGACTCGAGGCGCACCGCCTCGCCCGGTGCGACGCCGGTGAGCGCCGCCGGATCGAAGTCCCCGCGCCACGCCCAGCGATGGTCGCGGCGGATGCGGGTGTGGTAGTCCTTCTCCGTCGGGTATAACCCGCAACCCAAAGAATCTAAACCACGAGCCACACGAACCACACCTAGGATCATGAAAATCTTGTTAAAATTTCCAGAATTCTGGAGACAGTCGTACAGAGAACGCGGCGGGCACAGGAAATTTTAATTCAATCGAAGACCGCGGGTCGTGAATGCGTGTTCGGTGTCGGTCGATCTTGGGGTGGGAGACCGGGTAGAGCAACCGATGAAACATCCTGAAACAATGTCAGAATCAGTTGTGAGTAACTGACC
>Ga0302252_1002015_pt1 | contig 10255 bp, 14 predicted proteins | sample AAG_RA_Leu_MG_FD_193511 | JGI IMG/M metagenome (GOLD analysis project Ga0302252, IMG submission 193511) | Enriched activated sludge microbial communities from anaerobic digester in WTTP, New Holstein, Wisconsin, United States - AAG_RA_Leu | ecosystem: Engineered > Bioreactor > Anaerobic >...
ACGCTGACATTGTCCTTGGTGATGACCACCTGCTTGGCCACATCTATGGTGAAGACTCTCAGGTCCAGCAATATGACCCGGTCGATGATGGGAATGATGAAGAATATGCCTGGTCCCTTCACCCCGGAAAAGCGGCCCAGCCGGAATATGACCACCCTCTCGTACTCCCGGACGATCTTAATGGCCTGGTAGAGGATTAAAAATGCCACCAGGACAGCGATAATAGAAGATGAAGCAATTTCAGCCAAATAAACACCATCAGATGATTGGCATCCTTAGCTTAAATAGATGCCCGAGAAGCAAAATAGAACTGCTGTCCGCCCGGAAAGATTATGGGGGGTGATAGCCCCTAATCTATTTCTTGAACTCGGTGTAGCCGCACTTGCCGCAGCTCTGCCTGTCGGCATGGGCCGCCAAAAAGACGCCATTGCCGCACCTGGGACAGACAGGCTTCTTGGACTTGATGGAATCCCCCGACAGCTCATAATATCTGGAGACACCCTTGGCCCCTTCGCCCTTCTTTGCACCCTTCTTGGCTGCCATTTAGCTCGCCTCCGGAGCGGCCTCTTCGGGCTTGGCAAAGGTGTTTCTTTCTATGATATGGGCCCGCTCTATCTGCTTTGCCCTCTCTTCCGTCTCATAGATCTTGGCGTATCCAATTGTCTCGCGCTTTCCGAATTCGGTCTTCAGGCTATCCACAAAGACCAGCCCGACCTTGGAGTTCTGGGTTGCAGCCAGCCTCTCCACTATGCTCTTTCTAGAGGGCGTCGCCTCTTCATGAATGACCTTGAAAGCAATCTCACGTCTATTGAGGACGGGATTGTTCTTCTCATTTAATACCTTTATATCCAAATTTCATTCCTCCACAATCATGCGCTTCATTAATTCCTCGATATGCAGCTTCTTTTCCGCAGTAACGTCAACCAGAACGCTTCCCTCATTGGGCTGGCCGTAGACCACAGCCGAGCCCGGAGGGGAATAGAGAATGGCCGGAAGCGTTGCCAGATCCTCTTCTCCCTCCACTATGATCTTGATCTTCTCTCCGCCCTGCATGCTCTCTTGGATCAGGTCCATGAGATCGCTGCTTAAAGTTGCCGCCGGGTTTTGGACTGGTACCGTTTTATAGCCTTTGTGGTCCAGCTCATCCAAAACCTGATCGGAGACAGGCAACCTCTTGGTCTTGTTGTCCACAATCAACAGGTCGGGGACTATGCCGGCTTTGAGGAGATAATAGGCGGTCATATCTCCCACCGCCACCAGCTTCTTGGCTCTCTCTAGATCTTTTTCCATGGCCCTTACGCAGTCAAGGCCATCTCCCCGGCACAGCTTTCCCAGCGGCTCCTTTAAAACGGACCGGAGCTCATCCGGCAGCAGAAGCAGGCCCAATTCTAACGCACCTTCAATGCATATCTGCCAGGCAGATTTATCTCCAGCCTTCTCGCGATAATCGATTCCTTGGGATCGATTATCACCACATAGCCGCTCCACTCTCGGCTCAGCGAGGCTGAGTTGCAGATGGGACAGACCTGACCCTCAACTATCCTGCGACACTCTCGACATGCCTGCTCGGTCATTTCGCCTCTGCCTTTAGATCTTCTTTTTCGGCTGTATCGGCCTCAAGCCACTCCAGCCTTCCCAGGCCCGTCTGCCTCATGGTAAGCCCTATCTTGCTCTCCCGGGGCTCCTTCTCATTCAGGCTAACGGCTATGATCCTGGCCCGGACCCGATCTCCCTCGCCCAGGGATTTGTTCGACTCCTTGCTGACCAGCCGCGCGTTCTTTTCATCATACGATATATACTCATTGGTAATCTGGCTGACATGGAGAAGGCCGTCGAACGGCCCGATGGAGAGGAAAGCCCCGAACTTGACTATCTCCACCACCTCTCCTTCCACGATCTCCTGCATCTCCGGCTTGAATACCAGGGCCTCAAAATCAACCTCGTAGTAGATGGACCCGTCTCCCGCCAGGATGCGGCCCTCGCCGATGTTGTCCGATCCCAGCACAGCCACAATGGTGCCCAGGGATTTGTCCACTACTGCCTCGTATTTGTCCCGCAGCGATCTCTCCACTGCCGCTTCCAGGGGGTCGCCCAGATGATCCGGCTCTATTCTGGCCACACCCTTCAGCTTCATCTTTTTATACATCAATACTCCTTCCGCGTCGTCTCCAGATACTGCCCCTGGCGCAGGTATATTACGGTAATGCCTTTACTAAATAATCTTTTCTTTAAAGCTTTATCATTGGTGAATACGGCAGCTTTCGTCTCCAGGGCCAGCTTCTCTATGGCCGAGTCGGCATCTGAATCGTCCTTTCCAATTACAGTGCAGCCCTCGGCCAGGCCAAGGGCTACCCTTGCAGCGGTCTTATCTCTGCCTTTGTCTGCCTTGCGGGAGAGGGATCGCAGCTCTCCCAGCACTGCCGCCGGGACCAGCCAGCTGGAATATCCCAGGCGTAGCAGCTCATCGAAGATATCCACTCCTAGCTGCTCAGGCACCATCAGGGCATTGGTATCCAGGATGGCCTTACAGCTTTCATCGGGGCTGGACTTCATGCTACTCGGTTATGGTGCCGACACCGATAAGACGCCATCTGGCTCCTATGCGCCTGCTGACCGCCACCCGATCTCCTTTCTCCGTACAGACCGGCCTTTTGAGCTGGACCTGGACTACGCCACCTTCCCTGGCGCTGGATACCACACCCACAGTTGTGGCTGTGCCCACATTGAGCATAAGCGGCTCGCTGGAGTGAATGGGCTCCACGCTGGACTCATCTGTGACTCCCACCACCCGGTCTAATAGCTGCATATTCATGGTAAAGGAATTTCTGGCCGGGGGAAGCTTTCCCGGCTCCCCAGCCACCTGGCCCACCAGGGCATCGCTCTTGGTCATGATGGGATCAAGCTGGGTTCCCAGGCCCATCAGGCCGCCCGGTCCTATCTCCTCCAAAACCTGCTTTCCGGCTAGTAGCGTCATTACTTTGGTCTGGATGGGGATCCACTGTTTCCTTCCCTCATAATCCACAAGCCTGCCGGGACAGATCTCAATCTTGTCCCCTACATGGAGCAGACCCTGGCTCAGTGAGCCGCCAATTACTCCTCCCTTAAGGGAATCGGGAGCGGCACCTGGCCGGTTTATATCAAAAGAGCGGGCAATCTTTAAAAGCGGCGGCTTTTCGGTGTCCCGGGGAGGGGTAGGTATGGTTTCTTCAATGGCCTGGATCACCAGGTCCACATTGAGGTTCTGCTGAGCGGATATGGGAATGATGGGCGCATTCTCGGCTACGGTTCCCTTCACAAAATCCTTGATCTGCTGGTAATGCTCCATCACCTGCTCTCTGGTCATGAGGTCTATCTTGTTCTGAACTATCACAATCTTGTCTATGCCGGTTATATTGAGGGCCATGAGATGCTCTTTGGACTGGGGCTGGGGGCAGGGCTCATTGGCGGATATGACCAGGACCGCCCCGTCCATGATTGCCGCACCGCAGAGCATGGTGGCCATGAGCGTCTCATGTCCTGGAGAGTCCACAAAAGAGACCGTGCGCAAAAACTGCGTCTCCGTACCGCAGTGGGGGCATTTCTCCTCAACGGTATAGGCGTCAGGCTCAGGGCAACTGGGACACTTGCGGAAGGTGGCGTCGGCATACCCCAAGCGGATGGAGATTCCTCTCTTGACCTCCTCGCTATGCTGATCGGTCCAGATGCCCGAGAGGGCCTTGACCAGAGTGGTCTTGCCGTGATCGACATGGCCCACCATGCCGATGTTTACCTCCGGCTTGAGGATGGCAGCCTTTTCTGCCCCGGCATTGGAATCTGAGCCAGACTCGGGTTTGATATCGGATTTTGCCAAATTAAAATCTCCTTAAGGATTGCAATGAACGGGAATAGATGGCGATCACTATTAAATACTTCCTGTCCCCCGGCCCGGATTCAGGCGTATCCCCGGTTAGCGTCCCTTATATTTGCCGCCATCTCTCGCAGAAATAGATCGTAGGTCTGTATGGTGAAATCCTTCCAGCCGGAGAACTCTGCGGCCAGCTCTCTTCCGAAGGCCTCCTCCTCGTCGCTGGAGCTTTTTCTGCCATAGCCCTCCAGCCGGGGCAGATTCTCCTCCAGATAGCAGAGCAGAGCCATCTCGGCATAGGGCTTGGGCAGAAGGGGAGAGCATAATGCGAGATCTTGCATCAGCCGGTCATCCTCTCTCAGCTCCTCGGGGGTTATGGTCAGCTTCTTCTCCGTATTCTCCTGAGCGGAGAGCATGATATTCCTCTTCTGATCGGGGGAGATGATCTTGCCGGGGGAGACCATCTCCTGATAGATGCGGCTCATCTCCAGCTCATGCTCCAGGGCAAAGGCCAGGATGCGGTCGCTGCTGCGGCGAATGTATTGGGAGTTCAAGGAGATTATGGGATACCATTTATCCCCGCAGAAGAGGCGGCGGTTCATGGCCACAGCATAGTCCAGCGCTCCGGGGGGAGCTAAAGCAGCGGAGGGAAAGAAGGTTACCGCCTCTGTCTCCAAAACGATAAAGGAGGTGATTCTCTCCCCGGCCAGCTTTCCTATTCGCTCCCAGGAAGGAGTTTCGCGAAATACATGTTTCGGACCCTTCATCTCCTGATAAGAGGCCAGCAGCCTCTTCTGCTCAGAGTCAGGCAGGGAGGACAGCCGGCAGGCGGCGTCAAGGGACATGAGCCTGATCCATTGTCTGTACTCTTCTTCGAACCTGGCTCTATCATCCTGCTGCAAGGCTCAAACCTGCTGGGAAGCTGGCCGGTCCGATCCACCTTCTCTCTTCTCTTTCTCCCCCAGATCGACCCCGTCCAGGATGGCTTTGAAGTCCGGCCACTGCTCTACGGGTATTCTAATCCCATTCTTGGACCACCCGGTATACCTCTCGCTGGTCACATACTCCCTGAGGTCTATTCCCACCGCTCCCCGATACTCCGTCTTCTGCACCACGATCTCGGTGGTCTCGTTCTTCCTCAGCCTTCCAATCTCAGCCATGATCCTCCCATTCCCTCTATTCTTTTATTTTTTTTCCATGCCCAAAGGAAAGCCCGGCATGAGCCCTCCTATCTCCTGCGGCATAATTTCGTTCCCGTCCCGTTTCAGGCGATTATCTCCACATAAAATGCTCTGGTGTCGGCCACGATGTTCTCCCAGGGGCGCTTGTAGACGAAGCGAATGGTGGTCTTGCCCATGCGTAGAGGAGTGAATGCGAATACAGAAGTGCCTCCCGCCCCCAAGCGAATGGAATTTGAGGCGGTAGGCTGGAACTCTGCGTCCTCCGCCCTGAGCAGGACATTATCATAATCCATGGTCCAGGTATATCCGGTGGTGGGATTGGAGGGAAGGGCTATGGTAAAGGGTTCACCCACCCTTGCCCTTATGAGCTCCGTCTCAGTCTCCTTCTCCTCAGGTATCCTATAATTGTCCACAGGATACATCAGGGGATGATAGTCTATATTTTTTTCGTTGAGGAATACGGGCTGGTCCCCGATTCCGTCTCCATCCTCATCCGATCCTCTGTAATCGTCCCAGTAGTTTCCCAGATAGCCTCTGACAACTCGGCTGCCGAACTGGTAATTAATCATCTGGCTCGAATTCCAGGATGCAGCATCCTCCGGACAGACGCAGCCCATTCCCCAAAACTCATTGAAGAAGATGCTGGCTGGCAGTATCACCTCCAATGTGCAATTCTGAGCAGGCCTGCTGCCAGAGGCCTCGGCTTTTGGAAACCTGAAGCCGCTCAGGGTCGCGCCGGACGCGGCCAGAACTACCCGCCCCTCCTGGGGGAGGAGGGCGGGCTTGCCCTGGCCGGTGTCCAGGCCATGCAGCTTTGCTTTCTCGGCCACTATCATCGGATGGCTGTATACGCCGCTGCAAACGGTTATGGTTTCATCCCGGGCCGAGGCGTTCAGGGCCTGCTCCAGGCTGGAATATTCACAGCCCTCCGGGCAGACCCGGATCTCGGCCAGGCCGGGAAAAGAAAGCAGGAGCATCATTAATAGCAGGGTGGCGAGGAAGGGGAAGGAGTTGGAGATGGATAGTCTTTTGTAATCGGGCATGCCAGGTTCTGATATTGGCCTGCCAGGGGATAGACTTTTCCTTTCATCTGGGCCAGAGGTCGGCGATTATGTCGGGAGGAGCTATAAGAGAGAGGGATCTGATCCGGCGGATATCGGAGATCCTGAGAGGGGTGGAAAATGACGACTGTGCCCTGATCGAGGCAGGAGAGCGCTATCTGGTGGCGACAACCGATATGCTGCACCGCCAGACCGACTTTCCGGAGATCATGAATCCCTGGCAGATGGGCTGGATGGCGGTGGCTGTAAATCTGAGCGACATAGCAGCTATGGGAGCCGAGCCAGCCGGCCTGCTCATGGCCGTCGGGCTTCCTCCTGAAGCCGACCTTTATTTCATAGATGAGCTATTTTCCGGATTTCGGGATTGCGCTGCATACTACAGCACCCGCATTCTGGGCGGTGACACCGACAGCCATCAGGAGCTGACCGTGACCGGCACTGCTTTGGGGTGGGTGGAGAAGGATCTGGTTTTGAGGAGAAGCGGGGCGCGTTCCGGAGATCTGCTCTGCACCACCGGCTCACTGGGCGGTGCCGGTGGAGGCCTCTATGCCTGGCAGGAGGAGAGGCTTGATAGCCCCTTCATTGAAAAGCTGCTGGAGCCTGAGCCGCGCCTGGCGGAGGGCCGGACCTTGGCTAAAAGCGGTGCAGTCACGGCCATGATGGACAACAGCGACGGCCTGGCTTTATCTTTGTCCGACCTCTCCGCCGCGAGCCGGGTGGGATTTGTGGTCTACGAGGAGAAGCTGCCTTTAGCCGAAGGCCTGGAGGAGATGGTGGGCCGGGACAGGGCGATGAAGATGGCTTATTGCGCCGGAGGAGACTTCGAGCTGGTCTTCACTGTGCGGCGGGAAGGGCTGGATGCGGCCCGGCAGGCCTGCCAGCTGACGGTGATAGGAGAGGTGGAAAAAGAGGGAATATGGATGGAGAGGGATGGAGAGAGGGTGCGATTGGAGGCCAAGGGGTATGAGCACATGATTGGGATATGAATTGGCCAGCCCAGAAAATTCTGCCTCTTTAACAGCTAGAAAATTCTCAGAATAGACATAAAGCCAGAGCCAATTTCCGAGATCGCAAAAGAAGCTGCGAGCTGCAGGGAAGAAAGAACGATTTGAAGATAGATGTATCTATGCCAGGAATATCTATGCCAGGAATATCTATGCCAGGAATATCTATGCCAGGAATATCTATGCCAGGAATATCTATGCCAGGAATAGGATTCATAGCAGCCACTCCTATCCTCCATCTTGGCTGGAAAAGGCTTTATACGATGGACATATATATTAATTAATAATAGAGGCGATCTCATTGAAGAGTTCAGTTCTTCTGGGACTCTTTTTGTCTGTCTCTTTGGTTTTTTCAGGCTGCATATCCCCCTCAGAGAACAAAAATGAGAATATAACCACTCTGCGAATCGGCTACCAGCCCAGCACCCACCAAATAGCGGAGATGGTGGCCACCGATCTGGGCTGGTGGAAGGAGGATCTGGAGCCATTTGGGATCAAAGAAGTTCGTGAGTTCGGATTTCCTTCCGGTCCTCCGGAGATGCAAGCCATGATGTCGGGAGAGCTGGACATTGCATATGTCGGTACCTCGCCGCCAATAGCAGCCATATATCAGGGACTGGATGCCCGGATTGTGGCCGCAGTAAACATCAACGGCTCCGACCTGGTCTTTGGCTCTGATGTGCCCTACCGGGGTCCTCCATCCATGGCCAATATGAAAATCTCCACCTTCCCTCCTGGATCGATTCAAGATATCATATTACGGAAATGGCTGGCTGAAAATGGCGTTAATATCTCGGATTCCGATATAGAGGCAATGGGCCCAGGAGATGCGGTTTCGGCTATTATGTCGGGCGAGGTCGACGCTGTGTTCCTGCCTCATCCCGCCCCCGCCATAATCGAGATGGCAAATAAGGGAAGATCGGAGGTGGCCTCGGGAGAGATGTGGCCTGGCCACGCCTGTTGCAGCCTGGTTATCAGCGGCAATCTCATCCGCAATCAACCCGATCTGGTGGAGCAGATAGTCAGAATCCATATCAAGGCTACAGAATATGTCAATTCTCATCCCGAGGAGGCAGCACAGATCTATGCCAATCACACCGGCCAGGACCTGGAGATGGTGGAATACTCTATAAAGACCTGGGATGGCAGATGGATAAGCGATCCCCACCTGCAGATCCCGTCCACCATCGAGTATGTTCGAAGCTACCGCCAGGAAAACCATAAAACACAGATGCTGACAGAAGAGGATCTCTTTGACACCAGCTTCTATGATCGGGCCGATTAACTAGGGACGACGCATCATTTCAGATAGAGCATCTTCCCGGGTTTTTTTAATTAAAAATAGCCTGGCAAGGCCGGCTATCTCAAAGACATCTCTGACCACCGGCTGAAGAGAAACCAAGATCATCTCTCCATTCTTTTCCCTTAGCATCTTTTTCCCGGCCAATAGAACACGCACTCCGGAGCTACTTATGTATTCGGTATCCTTCAGATCCATAATTATTTTGGAGTACTCATTTACGGCTTTATTTAGAGCCCTTTCCAGATCGTCTGAATAATTTGAATCAATTCTTCCCGATATTGACATCAGGCATATGCCATCATGCAGGTCTTTGAATATCTTCATAATTTTCAGACTTCCTTGCAGACAGGCATTTATCTTAAATTCTGACTTGATCATTAAATCTATCAATTGCCTCTTCCTGGTCCAAAGAGATAGAGAAGATCCTATCAAATCCGGTCATCTTAAATATATCTCTCACAAATGGCTGCAAAGAAGCCAGCCTTATCGATCCATCTCTCTCTTTTTGCTTCTTGAGCGCCGCCAGGAGAACCCGAAGGCCAACGCTGCTGATATAGTCTACCGCTGCCAGATCTATGATTATCTTGCTCTTGTTATGCTCAATCACATCGTTCAGCTTTGCCTCGATCTCCTTGGAGCTGATGCTATCCATCCTTCCCAATATCTCAATTATATAAACATCATCTTTGCTCTTGGTGGATATCTGCATTTCATCCCGCCTCCTGATGGGGCTCTATCGATGGACGGTCTTTTATCTTGATCAGTATCAATCTGTTTTTTCCGTTCTCGTATTCATATCTCATCTCATCAGACAGGGACCTCATAAGATGGATTCCCAATCCACCTACGGGCCGCTCTTCCAGGTCAGCTGAAAAATCCGGCTCCTGGAATTTCGTGGGATCGAAGGGAGGAGCATCATCTTCAATTTTAACCTTGAGACGGCCTTCTTCGAAATCCATTGCAATCAGAACAGCTCCATAAGCTCCATGATAACCATGCCGGATGATGTTGATGAAGGCCTCCTCCACGGCCAGCTGCATATCCAGTATCTGTTTTCCGGAAAATCCTGCTCGGGACATGATCCCCTCCAGCTCCTGGCTTAACCTGGGTATCTCTTCATCCCTTGAATGAACCGAGAAAAGAGCATGCTCTTCTGATTTAGGGCTGGCTTTCAGAACTACCAGGGTGATATCATCGTTCTGCTCTCGATCTTCTCGAAAGGCCGATACCTCTTCCAATATCCTGGACATGATCTCCTCAGCCGGCGACTGGCAGGTCTTGCTTACCGCCCCGATGAGCCTTTTCATTCCAAAGAGCTCTCCTTTTGTATTCATGGCCTCGGTGACGCCATCGGTATAAAAGACAGCTACATCGCCTGGCCCGAATTTGATGGTCTGCTCCTCATAAGAGACGCCCTCTTTTGCCCCCAGGGCGATTCCGCAGGCGACCTCTTCTTCAAAGCTACAGTCCCTGCTCTTGAAGATGAGCGGTGTGGGATGTCCGGCATTGGCATATCTAAGGGTGAGGGCTTCGCCGTCCAGAACACCGAAGAGCAGGGTGACGAACATTCCCGCGGTGGCATCGGATGCTATCATATTATTGGCATTTCTGAGAACCTCGGTGGCCAGGGACTGGTGGGCGGCACTGGCCCTTATGATCATCCTGGACAGAGCCATGAACAGTGCGGCGGGGATGCTCTTTCCAGCCACGTCTGCGATTACCAGTCCATGATCGCCATGGGGAAGAGTGATAAAGTCGTAGAAGTCGCCTCCCACCTCCATGGCCGGGATGGTCACTGCCGCCACCTCGAAGTTGGCGATATCCGGCGTCGTTTTGGGAATAAAGCTTCTCTGTATCTCCGC
>Ga0302252_1002016_pt1 | contig 10248 bp, 7 predicted proteins | sample AAG_RA_Leu_MG_FD_193511 | JGI IMG/M metagenome (GOLD analysis project Ga0302252, IMG submission 193511) | Enriched activated sludge microbial communities from anaerobic digester in WTTP, New Holstein, Wisconsin, United States - AAG_RA_Leu | ecosystem: Engineered > Bioreactor > Anaerobic >...
CGGATTCATTACTCCGTCTCTTTTTTTCATTTAGGCGACTTTAATTTTTCTATTCAATCTCATATTTTCAAAGCTCATTTACCAACCGCTCCGCTTCTTTTTAGTAAACTTCACTTTGAAAATCCTTTATTTCATCACGAAACCTTTTATTCAAAATCAGAAATTCCCCAAATATCTTGGGCTAAATTAGCTAACTCCTTTTGTCTTTTTTCTATGTTTTCTTTTGTCCAAGTGTTGTTAATGCTGTTTGATACAATATTTTGGACTATAGGCACTTGGATATTGGAATAAACAGGAATTTTTTGAGCAAAAATTTTATTATTTAATTTTCGATTTATTTCTTTTTCCAATAACGTTAAATTTCCCAACTTCCAAATATATTCTTCTGCATCTTCATATAATTCCCAGTCACCATTTTTATTTTGAGCTAAAATATGTTCTACAGTTAGCGAATCTATATCCAATGAACATCCTTTCATTTGAATATTTATTTTATTAAATAAATATTTAATTGTTTGCGTTCTTTTTATTTCAGCATTAGCAAAATTACTTATAAAAGAATCTTTAGGTATATAAATCTTTTTTAATATTTTCTTTATATCTTCTAACGATTTGATTTTTTTTGCAGAAATTTTCATAGAAACATCATTGTATATATTTTCTTGTTCTTTAGCATCTGAACCAGAAATAGTATTAAATCTAAATGATATTTTTTCTAACCATGACAGTAAAATATGAAATTTTTTCTTTTCCATATTTTTCAGATATGCTATCAAAATTCCATAAACTTGTTTTAATTGTAATATATTTAAATTTTTTAAATATAAAGGAACATCAGAATTGTATCCGTTTTGGTTCCAATATGAATCATCAGGGTTCTGTAATAAACCAAACAACCCTGAAGAATCTTTTAATTCTCCTATATATTTAAATACTAACTCATCATTAGTTATTGATTTTGTAATAACTTTAAATAATTTTCTATCTTCTACTAAATTATTACGAGTTCCCCAGTCAGTTCTTATAAATTTATTAAGTTCTGCTTCTTTAACATTATTAATAATATCATTCCAATTTTGTTCCATGGTTAAAATATAATCTTGATTATGTGAAGCTGTAGAATATAAGAAATTCTTTAATAAATCTACAGATGCCAATTTCATGCCTCTAGAATTCAATGTCTCAAATAATGTATACGCATTAGCATCAGAGTTTACATATAAAACTGTAAAAAATAATTTTTGCGTCATATTTTCAATAAAAGCACTGATTTTATCCCCATTTAAATTAGATTTAAGTTTATTTTCAATGTTATTTTTAAAATAATCAAAAGCTTTTTGGATCTTTTTATTAGATTTATTTTTTGAATCCGAATGAGGTATTAGTAATTCATTAAATTCTGTTTTATTTGCACATAAATTTTTAAAGAAATTTCCATTTGTTTTATTTAATTTTAATTTATTATAAAGTGTTCTTGAGATTATATCTTTTCTGCCAATATAGTCCCTTGTCAAGTCTTGTAACCTTTCCTTTTCTATAATTTGTTTAGATTCATCTTTTTTATTTTGGATAAATTCTTTTAAGAGTTCAAGAGCAGCTAAAATAATAATTGTAATAGTGGCTAATCTTTGCTGTCCATCTATTACCTCAAGCTCTTTAGTCTTTTCTGATTCACTTTTTAAAACAATAAAACCAATGTAATGTTTATAATCTTTGGATATAATATCTTTCCACAAATCTTCCCATTCGAAATTAGAATTATCCCATGAATAATCTCTTTGAAATTCTGGAATTATATAAATATTATCTAACAAAAATAATTCCTTAAAATTTTTAGTTTCTGCAGAAAAATTATCTTTTGACATTATTTTCTCCTTTAATTCTTTATTATCAACTAAAATATTTTTCCATTTGATTTTTTTACATTGATAAAGAATTTATTGATTTTTATTTTTACTTTAGCTTAGGTGATATTAGTCATTAATAAAATCCTTTAGAATTGATGACATATTATACAAAATAAAATATTGTTTTGGTCGTTGTCATTAGGGTTTAGATTTTAGATTAAAATTTGAAATACAAAATGAACATTAATTTATTATTTTTTGCCGCGTTTATCACGTCTATAAGCGAAGTGTTTTTCATTTAAAAAACATTAAAATTGATAAAATGTTTTAAACTCACTTGTCCGAAGAAAAAAATATGCAGTAATGACTTTTCAATGTGAGTTGTGTGGTAAAAAATACGAGCGAATGTGAGATTTGTGGTGTTTTTTTTGGTTACTTTTTAGACTCGTGATAAAAAGTAACTTCTTGTTAAGCACTATAAAATTTTGACAAAAAGTAACAAATTGTTGTATATTAAAAAAACATCTAAATAGCATGATATGGGGTACACCACCGCGGGTGTAGTTCGTATCATGCTTTTTTTATTTTACGGAGGCGCTTATGAAAGTTAACGGCAAAATAATTTCTATAACAAAAAGTCAAACTCTTATTGATTTTTTAAAAGACAATAATTATGAAATAACAAAAGTAGCTGTTGAATTAAACGGCAATATAATCCCAAAATCAAAATTTAAAGATATGACAATTCAGAATTGTGACAGTTTAGAAATAGTGACCTTTGTAGGCGGAGGTTAAAAATGCAAATCACGCTAAACGGAAAATCAATTAATACAGCTTTTACATCAGTTTATGAATTAAAAAACAATTTATATCCTGATTATGAAACTATTATTATCATTAACGGCTTTCAGATAAATAAAGATTATAAATTATCTGAAAATGATTCAATAGTTATCATTCAAAAAGGAGCTGTGCCGTCAAAAGAAGAATTTGAAAGTATGATATCGGCAAGACATACTCCGAAAGTTTATGAAAAATTAAAAAAAGCGAAAGTAGCCGTTGCCGGACTTGGCGGACTGGGCTCAAATATTGCGGTTATGCTTGCCCGCACCGGCATAGGTCATCTGTTATTGGTAGACTTTGATACTGTAGAACCAAGCAACCTCAACCGACAGCATTATTTCACAGGACATTTATCAATGCCTAAAACTGAGGCTTTAAAGAAACAGATATCTGAAATTAACCCGTTTATTAATGCAGAAACTAAAAATGTCTATGTGGATGAAAAAAATATTGAAAACTTATTCCGCGGATATGAAATAATATGCGAAGCTTTTGATAATCCTGAAAGTAAAGCCGTTTTAGTAAACACGGTATTAAGCAAAATGCCTTCCGTAAAAGTAGTCGCAGCAAGCGGAATGGCAGGATATTTCAGTTCAAACAGTATTAAAACCGAAAGGAAAATAAAAAATTTATATATCTGCGGAGATTTTACAAACGGTGCAAAACCCGGAACAGGACTAATGTCCCCCAGAGTTCAAATCTGCGCCGGACACCAGGCAAACATGATTGTAAGATTACTGCTTGGAATTGAGGATGTTTAAAAAAGGAGATTTTTAAATTATGGATGATAAATTAATAATTGCAGGACGTGAATTTAATTCAAGATTTATTTTAGGCTCGGGTAAATTTTCACTTAATCTTATAAATTCAGTTATAAAAAACGCAGATGTAGAAATGATAACTCTCGCTTTGAGAAGAGCTAATACAAACGGTGCAGGAAACATATTGGATTTTATTCCGAAAAACATTACTCTGTTGCCGAATACTTCAGGAGCCAGAACAGCCGCCGAAGCCGTAAGAATAGCCAGGCTTGCCAGAGAACTGGGCTGCGGAGATTTTATAAAACTTGAAGTGATAAATGATTCAAAATATCTTATGCCTGATAACTTTGAAACAATAAAAGCCACTGAAATATTGGCAAATGAAGGTTTTATAGTTATGCCTTATATGTATCCTGACCTGATTGCCGCAAGACAACTTGCAAATGCAGGAGCCGCAACAATTATGCCTCTTGGAGCCCCTATAGGCAGCAACAAAGGACTTTTAACATTTGAATTTATAAAAATTCTTGTTGATGAAATATCCCTCCCCGTAATTGTCGACGCAGGTATAGGAGCTCCTTCTCAGGCTTGTCAGGCAATGCAGTCCGGCGTCGCCGCCGTTATGGCAAACACGGCAATAGCAACCTCAGGGAATATAGCGTTAATGGCAAAATCTTTTAAATTGGCTGTTGAAGCAGGAAGACTGGCATATCTTTCCGGACTAGGAAGAGTTTTAGATTATAAAGCAGAAGCTTCCAGCCCGCTGACTGATTTTTTGGAGGATTAAACTCAAATGGAATATACGGAAATGGAACATATTGATTCTGAAATAATGGAGAAAGTTCTGGACTTAACAAACAGATATGATTATAACGCCTATACGGGAAAAGACGTCTTAAATGTTTTAAATAAAGATTATTTAAACATCAGCGACTTTGCCGTATTGTTGTCCCCCCCGGCTTCTGAATTTTTAAATGAAATGGCTTTAAAGGCAAAATATGAAACGCGGAAACATTTTGGTTCATCTGTCTGCCTGTTTACGCCTTTATATATTTCAAATTATTGCGAAAACCATTGCACATACTGCGGTTTCAACTGCAGAAATAAAATAAAGAGAGCAAAATTAACTTTTGAAGAAATAGAACAGGAATACAAATCGATAGTAAAAACAGGATTGGAAGAAATATTAATTTTAACCGGAGAATCCAGAATAAAGTCTGACGTTGAATATATAGGCGAAGCAGTAAAGCTTGCCTCAAAATATTTTTCTACGATAGGAATAGAAATATATCCTCTAAATACGGAAGAGTATGAATACTTACATAAATCAGGAGCGGACTTTGTATCAGTCTATCAGGAAACATACAATACAAACAAGTATAAACAGGTTCATAAAAACGGGCCTAAGTCTGTTTTTAATTATAGATTTTATGCCCAGGAAAGAGCTTTAAAAGCAGGAATGAGAGGAGTTTCGTTCGGCGTTCTGCTCGGTCTTGATGATTTCAGAAAAGATGTTTTTGCTTCCGGTATTCACGCACATTTAACACAGCAGAAATATCCCCATGCGGAAATCAGCTTTTCTACGCCGAGGCTTCGTCCTTATGTTAATGAAAACAATATTATCTCAGGCGTGCGCGAATCACAGTTGTTTCAAGTTATGCTTGCCTACAGGTTGTTTATGCCTTTTGCCGGACTTACAATTTCGACAAGAGAGAGAAGCGGCTTCAGAGACAACGTAATAGGAACCTGCGTAACAAAAATTTCAGCAGGAGTAAAAACAAGCGTCGGCGGACATAATGAAAAAGAAAAAGGCGACGCCCAGTTTGAAATTGCCGATCCGAGAAGCGTCGGCGAAATAGTTAAGTCAATAGAGAAGCGAGGCTTACAGTCTGTATTTACGGATTATATCCGTGTTATATAAAAACAAAAAGGTATTGTTATGATTATTGCAGTAACTAACCGTCTGTTATGTAAAAATAATTTTCTAAATCAACTTGAGCAAATATGCCAAGCTGAGCCTTATGCTGTTATTTTAAGAGAAAAAGATTTGAATGACAATGAATATGAAATGCTGGCTTTAAACTGCAAAAAAATATCTGATAAATATAATGTATCTTTAATTATAAATTCAAAAATCAATATAGCAGAAAAACTAAATATTAAAAATATTCAATTATCATTTACGGATTTTATTCAAAACCATGACAAATTAAAAGATTTTAACATGATTGCCGTTTCTGTTCATTCAAAAGATGAAGCTATAAAAGCCTGCAGTTTGGGAGCATCATTTTTGATAGCAGGACATATTTTTGAAACTGACTGCAAAAAAGGAGTTGTTCCGAGAGGATTGATATTTTTAAAAGAAATAGTTAATACTGTAAAAATTCCCGTGTTTTCAATAGGCGGAATTACACTTTTAAATGTTCCGGAAGTCAAAAATACAGGAGCAAAAGGAATATGCATAATGTCACAACTTATGACATGTCCAAATCCAAATGATATAGTCTTAGAATATAAAAAACTATTCTTTACTTTTTGTCTCGAGTCCAAAAAGTAAACAAAAAGACACACCGCAGAGCATATGACTTTATATTTTTTACTGCCGGCTCTGAACTTATAAATTTCTTACTGCATAATGTAACGAAATTTACTTCGAACAACAGAGCCTAAAAATTTATCTGTTTTAAATTTTTACAATAAAAAATATTGCAGTCATAGACATGCTCTAATGCGGTATTTTACGGCAGAAAAATGAAAACTTATCATCTCTTAAATTTCAGAAAGTGGTTTTAATCATCTCGTAAAAATTTTTTGCACAATTGCGTTATCACCTTTTACGATGATTTTGGCATATTGATAGTAGATTAGGTCTTACTTCTCTGTCGGGCATTTCGCTTATCCTAACTATTTATAACGGCAACTGCAAAAGCACTCTATTTCACCAAACTTTTAGTTTTTTGCTTTAAAAGTATAAAAGTAAACGGAGCGATTGGTAAATGAGCTTTGGAAATACAAAATTGAGTAGAAAAATTAAAGCCGTTATAAAATTTTGTGAAAAAAATTACTGGACGAAATACCATGTCCCCGAAAGAGTCCTCTTAAGCTTAACCTTCCCGTTTGAATCCACCGTCACCGCTTCTGAAACAGCGGATTTTTCTTTTCTTGTTATATTGGAATCATAAATCGTTCCCGTAATTTCAACATCATAAGAAACGGTATAATCAGAAATAGAAGAGTAGGAATCCATACTTACTCTCATATTTGAAATTTCGTATTTTATAGCGTCATAAACGGTAAACATATTTCTGAAATAGCCTTCAAGATCGTCTAAAGTTGTACCGTCGCCGGCATTCCAGTTATCAGATATCATAGATAAAAGCTTACTGTCGTTTCTTGACCTGTAGGCGTTTTTAAATTCGTTATAAAAGTCTTGTATTTTTTTGATATCTTCACCAGCTATTTTTTGAACAAGAGTTTCTCTTAAGCCGTACAATTCTTTTGAAAAAGTATCATCTTGTAATTTTGCATCGGAATAATCTCTTACAAGAATTGTGTAATCGTTCTGAAATAAAGAAATGGCATCTTTTTTACTGTTTATTGAATTCAATTTAGATTTTACTCCTTCAAGTCTGTTTCTAAAAGGTTTTATTCTGTCTTCAAGCTGTTCTTTTTTATTTTCTTCATTAATTTGTTTCGTTATTAATTTTACTCTTTCTTCTATAATTGTTTTTATTTTTACTCTTAGCGCAATATATCTTTTGCCTAACTCAATATTCTGAAACTGCTCATCATTGCCGCTGTCAAAGAAAACATACGATTGCAAATGAACTTTCTCCATAAAAGTCGGCTCTCTGTCTTTTGGAAGAGTAGGAATCATAATAGTTGCCGGAAGCAGTTTTGAAAGTTCTTCCATTTTTTGTTTATATGAGCCGTCTTTAATATCTACAGATGAGATTATAGATTCTGCCTGCGAAATATCTTTTGCCCATACAACCTTATTCATTGCTCTTGAATAAAAATTGTTATCGGTTGCAAATTTATAATCGGCTCCTGTTAACATATTATCAATATAAACTGCCATATTTGGCATATTGCTTTGTATAAATTTATAAACTTTAAGTTTTTTAAGCGATGCCGTTGCTTCAACAATTTTAGGATGTTTTAAAAATTCCTGATGAGTTATATAGCGCGAAACGGAATCAGTTTTATTTGCAACAATATATCCGTCATTTTTTGGTTCAAATTCCGTTGCCTCGTGATAAAGATATCCTTTATCGGTATCCTTGGCGCAGAAAACCGTCTGGCTTTGCGTCCAACCTCGCCACTGCAAAGACATCATTTCAAGAAAATCAACATCAGTCTGGCGGTTTGAGACATCGGTATCCATCTTTTTTTTGACATCATCAAGTATTTTCTGCTCTGATGATGGGTTATATGTTCCCCACGCCGATTTTAATTTTGAAATTGTTTGCTGAAAATTTGAAAGAGTTTTCGTTTCGTCGGTTAACATATCTATAACGTCATCTTCCGGTATTTTAATCTGATCCCAAGAGTCTTTCAATTTTTTAAGACTATCAATTTCATATTGTGGTAAAACATAATTTTTAACCGGATAAAGAGCGGATGAAAGTTGATTCCTTTTTGTATCTATAATTGACTGGACATGTCTTATTGTTTTACCCGAATCATTTATTTTGCCCATGCTGACATAAGTATTTTCGCTGATAAATTGTTTTGCTTTTGAAACTTTTGTAGGGACAACGGAAGAAATTGAATCAGGCGTAAACAAATATTCTTCATAACTTGCAAGCTCTCTTAGTCTGACTATTCTTATATGGCTTGAAATTTGAAAAAGAAAAGAATTAAGCTGTCCGCTTGCGCTGTATTTCTTAGATTGAAAGTAAGAAAGGATCCCGTCAATTTTTTCAACATCCCTTGAATGTAAATTTCCTTGAGCCGTAACAATATCGCCTATAATGCCATTTGCTTTTCTTGCGGCTCTCGAACATACCGTATAATAATAATCGGCTGAAATTTTTTCTGTATCGGCAGGCGGAATTTTTATTTCACTTACCATTTTACTGTTTTGAGCAACATAAGCGTCCGATATTGTTTTGTATTGCTGTTTCCAGTCGGAAGCATACTGCCAAGCTTGAGTATAATCATTGACCGTCAAAGCGGTTGTAACTGTATCATAAGGAGGTGCCGGCACAGCAGAAGATAATCCTTTTATATGTTCAATCGCGGGCGAATAAAAATCAAATATTTGTTTTTCAAGAGGAACGACATCGGGCTCTTTTGCATAAGGGTCGGAAACTGTAACGGAAGTAGTTGTTTTTTTATCAAGAGTGTCTACAAATTTTATTGCTCTTATATAAAGGTCTTCAAAAGCCGTATTGAATTTCATATCATCTATTATCAAAGCTTTAACGGCAAAAACATTGCTCTCTTTTGAAACTTGAAAAGCCATGTCTCTCAAATCTTTTTCCGCAGCCTGAGCAAGTTTTTTTTCAAGTTCGACAAGTTTTGTTGCAAAAGTCGCCTGTTCTTTTTCTATCTCTTTTTTTCTTTTAAAATAAGCGACAACCTCATCAAAACTTGCAAAAGCTTTTCCTACCTGTGCGTTAAACTTGTCAAATTCCGCTTTCTGCTGTAAAAGACGCGTCTGCCGCCAGTTGACAACAACCTGTTTATTTAAATCTGTCAGTAATGAATTTATCCAGCCTCTTGATTTATTTTTAAATGACTGAAGTTCGGCAAGCTCATCTTCTTTGGCAGCGTCGTCAACACCAAGCAGATAATACCAAAATTTCTGAGCTTTTGAGGCTTCAGGAAATTCTTCGCCTAAAACTTTTTTAACATAACTTTTGACAAGCTCTCTTGTTGAAGAATCAGTTATTAAATATTTATCGTAAAAATAAGTTGCGGAAGCTGAATTTACAGGAATAAGAGGAGGACTGTCCTGACCTGAACTTACTCCCATCAGACGTCTGTCATAATTGACAATGCCGTACAGTTGCTCTATATCTAAAGCGGCTTTTGTTTCAAGCACAAGCTTATGAGATTCGTATGTAAGTTTAACGGCTTCCCATGTAAGATTAACTACGGGATGATTTACAAGCCCGACCATTGTGTCAACGGTGCCTATAAGAGCATCGTCGTAATTGCCGGAACCGACGGCTGCGGAAACTTCAGCAACTTTATCAAGGACAAGTTTAATTTTAAGTATATCATCTTTAAGATTTGTAAAAGCTTCCGGATCTCCGTTTAATAATACATCTTCTCCCTTACCAAGCAGATCCCATAATATATCATATGTCTCAAGTTTTTTAAGACCTTCAACAGCGCTTTTTTTCTCCAAAGAATAGGTGGCAAAGCCCATTCCGTAAGTTGCAACTTTACTGAAATCCGAAGATTTTGTAAGTATTGGTCCGGCATTAATATTTGATGCAAAAAAAACAATACTTAAAACTAAACAAAGCGCTTTTTTGCCCATTTAAGCCTCTGCTATTATTTTTTATATTTATAATCAATAATTACGCCCACGCCCACAAAACTTTTAAACAAAAGCAATACTTTCCCTCTTGCGCCGAAATCAATAGCCCAAACTTCTCCTAAAGTGACAGTTATCATACCGCCCGGATCAACTGCATACCCGCTTGCAGGAATAGGCGTTGACGCCAAAGCTGTTCCGGAAGGCAGTTGCTGAATTGGAGCCGTTCCCGGATTTAAATGAAGTCCTGATCCTACATTAAGAACCATATAACCGGCGCTGTCATATTCTTCATTTTCAAAAT
>Ga0302252_1002018_pt1 | contig 10245 bp, 13 predicted proteins | sample AAG_RA_Leu_MG_FD_193511 | JGI IMG/M metagenome (GOLD analysis project Ga0302252, IMG submission 193511) | Enriched activated sludge microbial communities from anaerobic digester in WTTP, New Holstein, Wisconsin, United States - AAG_RA_Leu | ecosystem: Engineered > Bioreactor > Anaerobic >...
TTCATTTACAAGCTCAAAGACCACATCCATATTTTGGCTGTCGGCTTTCCTAAACTGATCATCTATAAAAAAGCCGATAGATACAAGGTCATGGAGTTCTGCTACTATAGAATATGCGATGTTGTTGTCACTTGCTTAATGCTTATCGTGCAGTACAGGCGACGGCCAAACATCATAGAAAGACGTGATCGATGGCAGACCAAAATACGGCTGGATTAAAAATGGGGGAATGCAAACAGACAAAGGGCTTGACAAGTATTTACGGGCAAATAGACTGCACTCTTGCCTGATCTGACCTGATTGTGGGCAAGCCATTGTTTACCAGGAACCTGGCAGGGATGGCCTGCAAGAAAAATATCGCCTGTCAGGCAAAGGAGCGACCCATGCAAAAGCGAAGCTATATTACGATAATTCTGGGGGTGATACTGGTAATTCTGTGTTTTGCATTCATGTTTCGGTCTGCGATCCTCAGTCCGTCGGGCATAATCGGCCTGGCGTTGATCTACACAGGCTGGAAAAGAGACCGCAAGGCGATGGTGATTTTGGGTCATGCTTGCGTTGTAGTGGGGGCTTATCTAATTACCTGGGGTTTGTATTTGCTGCCGGTCAGCACTCCCAGCCTCCTGGGAATCATCGGAAAGCCGCTGTTCTGGGGTTTGTTTTGCCTGTTTGGAGGGATCTGCGCCATATTTCACGGTTTTTGCTCCTGTGTGCGCAACTTCAGTTGTGGTAAAACTTCTGGCTGAGTTCACGATCTTCCCGGAAACAGGTTTAGGAATTAACTTGTTGACAAAAATCGAGTTGCTTGCAGAGTAGCAAAAAAAATGTTACGAGGAGTTAATAATGAAACAGGCATTTATCCTTTGTATCCTTGCCCTGGTTCTGGCTCAGCTTCCGGCCAATGAAATGGACGTGGCTGGTTTCTTGGGGATCAATGGCAATACCTTCTACGGTGAAAGTGGCAACAAAGATCATATTCAACCTGCTGTGAATTTTCATATCGGATCGATGATCCAAACAGAAACAGTTGATAATATGATCCTTGGTTCAGAACTGCTCTACATCCAAAAAGGAGCAAATTTTAAGTATGAAAGTAATAATGGAGTGGATGAGTATCTGCATCACGACATACTCAGATACCTCCAGTTGGGAATCCTGGGCAAGGTTAGTTATCCAGTGGAGATGATCGAACTTCAACCTTGTGTTGGCATGCATCTGGCCTACCTGATAAGTGCAGCACGCAAGTGGGACAAAGCCCTCGATTACGAAGATTCCGACTTCACTAAATCTTGTCAAAAGCTGGATTTGGGGCTTAGCCTTGGTTCAGATGCCATTATCAACAACAGCTTTTTGGTAGGCGCAAGGCTGGAGGGTGGGATTCTGAGGATATATGATCCGGATTTGGGAGGCAATAAGTCCCGCAATTTGAATTTCCGGATTTACCTTGGCTATTTATTTCCGGTTGAGCTAAACTACTGATTATCCCGTCATCGATTCGGAATTTTTTTCAGATTTGTGCTTGACAGATTTGCCAGCCTGAAATTTATGGTAAAAACCATGACGCGAGGTGGAGCAGTCGGTAGCTCGTCGGGCTCATAACCCGAAGGTCGAAGGTTCGAGTCCTTCCCTCGCTACCAATTTTGCAGGAGTTCAGTTGAAACAAATTCTGGACTCCTTTTTTTGAAAAGAAACTGTGGCGGTGTAGCTCAGCTGGTTAGAGCGTCGGAATCATAATCCGCAGGTCCGGGGTTCAAATCCCTGCGCCGCTACCAGTTTTTTTCAGGCGCCAGTAGCTCAGTAGGATAGAGCAGCAGCCTTCTAAGCTGCGGGTCAGGGGTTCGAATCCCTTCTGGCGTGCCATGAAATTTCCCCTCAGTATAGATAGTGATATACACCTGTGGTGGGTGTAGTTCAATGGCAGAGCACCGGATTGTGGTTCCGGGCGTTGTGGGTTCGACTCCCATCACCCACCCCACCTTTTTTTCATCTCATCTCTCCCAAACTCTAATCCATTCTATTTCTGGCACGAAAATGGCATATACACATACAAAACACATTTAAGGAATTGTAATGCACACATATCTGGGAATCGATATTGGCGGTTCTGGTTTTAAATATGGCTGGGGAAACAGCCAAAGCGGATTGCAATATTTCAGTTCAGTTGCTTTGAAGAACAAGACCATGGAAGCTTTTCAGGCTGCGGCTGCGGAAGTTTTGAAGGAAACCGACCAGCGCTTCGGCCTATCCCGCTTGGCGGGAATCGGTATCGGCACACCCGGCACCATCGATCTTTCCACAGGTCTGATCACCGGGGTAAACCCCAATCTGCATTTTTGGACAGGCAAAGATCCCCGGGAATTGGTTCCGGCTGATTTGCAGCTTCCCATCAGATTCGACAACGACGCCAATCTGATGGCTCTGGCCGAAGCCAAGGCCAGCGGCAAAAAAAACATCCTGGGTATCACAGTAGGCAGCGGAATCGGCTGCGGCATTGTGATCAACGGAGCCGTTCATCATGGCGCGCATGGCTTTGCCGGCGAACTTGGTCATGTGTGTGTGGTAGAAAACGGCGCAAAATGCAATTGTGGGCGGTTGGGCTGTCTGGAATCCTATTGTTCTGTGGACGGCATTCGGAACAGGCTGGCAGAACAGCATCCCCGCTATGCGGATCTCACTCTCAGCCAGGTGCTCAGCCTGCGGGCCAGCGACCCCTTGGTGCAGGATTACATAAGGGAAGGCCTGAAGCAACTGTGCGCCAGTGTTGCCAGGCTGATAGTAGTGTGCGATCCCGAGGCGATTATTTTTGGTGGCGGAGCGATGGATTTGGGATTATATTCTTTGCAAGACCTGAAAGCGGAAACTGGCAAGAATCTTCCGGAATTGAATTTGACCGGCACCGAGCTTAAAACGGCTGTCCACGGTAATCGGGCGGGAGTTTTGGGTGCGATTATGCTTTTTGAAGACTCAAATTAACCGGGTTTTGGGAACGGAACTTGCTTTAATAATAAAACATGAAGTTTAGGAGATAGACCAATGAGAAAGAAATGGCTTACCGCTCTCTTGACAGCCCTCTTGCTGCTTGCTTCCGCGGCTGTTTTCGCACTAAAGGACGAACCCGTGGAAAGGTTCGACATTACTCCCAATCCTATGGACCGGGAATGCACCATCATTCTTTCCTTCCGCAGTCCCTTGAGTATTTCAGTCCAGATTCAAACTCCGGAAGGCGATCTGATAAAAGATATTTACAGCGGTTATGCGGCAAAAAGTATGCAGTTTACCTGGGATCGCTACGATATGGAAAATCAGTACGTTTCTGAAGGCACCTATGTGGTAGTTTTGGGCTACGACACCCGCTACACCTCAACTAAGAAAACACTTATTCTGAAATAAATACAGATTTTTTTTGGAACCAATGATACAGGAACAAAGAAAAAAGTCCTTAACGGACTTTTTTCTGTTTTTAGCCGAAACACTTGGTGAATTACTGAGGTTGCGCAACAACCGGCATGTCAGCAGCCAGGTAGTGATGCGCCAGATTCTCTTTACGGGTGTGGAAGCTCTGCCTCTGATTGGGTTTATCGCTTTGGCCATTGGCGGTTTGACCATCATGCAGGGTTATGCCTTTCTTAGTAATTTTGGTCAGGGTATCTGGGTTCATATAATCCTGGTGCGTGTAGTGGTGAGTGAATTGAGCGGAATCATTACTGCTCTGGTGGTAATAGCCCGGAGTGGGACAGCGATTTCCACCGAGCTTGGCAACATGGTGGTGAGCCGCGAAATGAAGCTATTGAAGTCCTTTGGCATCTCTCCGGTCGGTTATCTTGTGGTATCGCGCATCCTGGGCGTGATGGTTGCGATGCTGGTGCTTACTTTGTACTTCAATATCATCGCGGTTTTGGGAGGCTGGCTTTTTTCCCAGTTCTTCAATCACCTGGAGTTTCGCGCATTTATAAACGATTTCTTGGCGGTGATTAGCCTGTCTCAGGTCTTGATGAGTCTGATCAAGTCGATAGTCTTTGGCTGGATAATTGCCCTAACCGCTTCCTACCAGGGGATGAGCGTGCGCCAGGCGTCCACAGAGGTTCCCCAGCGTACCATCAAGGCTGTGGTGAGTTCCATCTTTGCGGTGATCATCGCGGATATTACCATATCCTGGATTTTTTGGATGTTCAGCTAATGCAGATAGTATTCGACCATATATGCACTTATGGCGGCCTGCGGGATTTCTCGCTGGAGCTTCAGGCGGAAGGCTGCATAAGCCTTTATGACCCCAGCGAAAAGCTATCGGCCTCACTACTGAGCACCTTGGTAGGTTTGGAGGACATCTGTGGAGGAAAGCTAAGCCTGGATGGGATCGATTATGCCGATTACTGGCAGAATCATCAGCTCTTGGAGACCTTTGGCTACGTTTTCGACGAGGGGATTATGCTATCCAACCTTACCCTGAAGGAAAACTTGCTGTTGCCATGGCGTAAGCGTTTTGACAACGAAAGCGATAAGCTCTTTGAAACAGAGCTACAAAACTGGCTTTCACGGTTGGATCTGAATCTGGACATTAATTTGCGGCCAGCCCTGGTTTCAGCCGCCGAGCGAAAGTTTATGGGATTTGTACGGGCTCTGATGCTGAAGCCCCGCTTGTTGCTGATTGACGATCCCTACTATCTTTTGAATAAAGGCGAAAGACAGAAGCTGAACGGATTTCTGAGAGAGCTAAAAAGAAACGTAAATCTTTTGATTGCCAGCGCGGACGATGATTTCATAATTGGCTTTGCCTCCCGCGTTATCAGCCTGCAGGATGTTAGCCCTGCTTGACAGGAATCTGGCTGGCTAAAAAACTGCGCAAAAGCTTAGCAAGAAGGACAAGGACAATGGAAACTCGCCCTACCTGGCATGAATACTTTATGGAAATGGCATATCTGGCCTCGAAACGCAGCACCTGTTTGCGCAGAGCTGTGGGGGCAGTATTGGTAAGAGATAACCAGTTGCTTTCCTCTGGCTACAATGGCAGCCCGAAAGGAACTCCTCACTGTGCCGAAGTGGGCTGTCTGCGCGAACAGCAAAATGTTCCTTCCGGCCAAAAACATGAGCTCTGCAGGGGTGTGCATGCCGAACAGAACGCAATCATCCAGGCCGCCATAAATGGCTCTTCCACCCGCGGTGGGGAGATATATTGCACAAATCAGCCCTGCAGCATTTGTGCCCGGTTGATTATAAATGCCGAGATAAAAACCGTCTATATAGCTGAGCGTTATCCCGATGCTTTGTCTGAACAGCTTTTTCGTGAAGCTGGAGTGGAATTGATCATTTACGATAGCACAACAAAAACCATAAGGAAGTTGACCTAAAATATGCTGAAGCGTTTCTCGGCCCGCGATCTCATTCTGATAACCTCCATCGCCGCTCTGGGTATCGCGGTAAAACCAATTATAAATCCCTTTACCAAGATGGTATCCATGCCACTGGGAATTCCAGGAGGTTCGCTGGCTGGGGGATTATATATGCTGTGGTTGGTACTGGCGCTATGCATAGTGCGCAAAAAGTGGACTGGAACTATATTTGGTATGCTGCAAGCGGTGCTGGTGTTGCTGATCGGCATGGCCGGCAAAATGGGAGCTTTTTCGCTGGTGGCCTACACGATTCCCGGGATTGTGGCAGACTTGGTTTTCTTTAGCGGTTTGAAGCCAGAGAAATTGTTTACGCACCTGCTGCTGTGTGCGATGGCCAATCTGGCCGGTTCAGTAGTTACCGCCCTGTTTTTCTTTCACCATCCCCTTCCGGTACTGGCTTTGAATTCCGGGCTTGCAATCATCTCGGGTCTTAGCGGAGGAGCTCTGTCCTTCGGGATTTATCAAGCATTACAGAAAGCAAGGATTTTATCATGAAAATTGCGAACATTCTCATCTTATTGCTGTTTGTATGCATAGCTGTCAATGCTTTGCAGGTTATCGACGTGGCAGGTAAAAGTCATGAATATGATAATGCAGTTTTGCACAAACTTGAAACACAGGAACTGAAAACCAGCCGCGAAAAGGATGGAGTGGTCAGGTTGAACAACTGGCAGGGCTTTCGCTGTGATCTATGGCTGAAAGAACAGAACCTTGGCGATTATGGAGTAATCCGTTTCGAATCTGGCGACCGTTATCAGGTAAGCTTCAGCCGTGATGAATTTGAAAAGCTGGAAAGCTATCTGGTTGTTTCCCAGGATGGCACGGCTTTTGAAAACCATGCCTTGCGCCTGATTATCCCCGAGCTTAGGGAAATGCAATGGATCAGAGACCTACAGCGCATTGTATTGGAGGATTTTACGCCTATGCAACGCCCTCAGCGTTTTTATCTGCTGGAGCAGTTTCTCACGAAATACCAGTTACACCAGGATCCCAAGCCTTTTGTTAAAATCGAAGGTTGGTTTCTCTTTGAACTGCTTGCCGATTTATCAGCCAATCCCGAAAAGCAGGTGATCATCTATAGCCGGGATGGCTTGAAACAGAACCTCAGCTATCCATCCCAACTGGATGGGGCGGTTCTGGAAAAAGCCGAACAAGGAATTATGAACCTGAAAAGCCCTCAGATTCCTGGAGGGATGTGGGTTAAAGACGTTGTGTTCCTTCAGTGCGATTCGCAAGCATTGATTTCGGCGGCCAATCTGAGCAAGCTGATAGAGCTTAGCAAGATTTTTTCCTGGAACAGCGGTCCGGAGCTAAGTTTCCGGATTGTTCGAGCAGGAGGTGAAGAGGTAATTCCCTTTTCGGATGCCCTGGCGGAACCGCAGATTTTTGAAGGAGCTCTTTACTTCGAGCTGTTCTGATGCTGCGGCTGGAAAACCTCAGTTTGGCCTTTGGGCATCGTCAGCTATTGCAAAACCTATCTCTGCGGCTGTCTGAAGGAGAGTTATGCTGGCTGAAGGGGGCCAATGGCAGCGGGAAAACTACGTTATTGAACCTTATCAGCGGAGTGATTCCGGAATACGTTACCGCTGAGTTTGAGGCAGAAATCTGGTTAGGTGAGCTGAGTCTGAAGGATCTGCCAATTCGTGAAAAATTCCGGTATTTATGGTTTGCCCAAAATGATCCGGAGACCCAGTTTCTCATGCCAAGTTGTGAGGCTGAGATCGCATTCGCACTCGAAAACAGGGGTATGCCGGCTGAGCAAATCAAGCGGCAGGTGGATTCCAGCCTAAACCTCTTAGGCCTGCAGAATTGCCGTTGGCAAGCTCCCCAAACCCTTAGCCGGGGTCAACAGAAACTGCTGCTCTGTGCCATCGGAAATGCTCTTGATCCGCCTTGCTATCTTCTGGACGAGCCCCTGTCTGGGTTATCGGATAGTTCGGTTGCCTTGGTGCTTACTTGGATAAGGCTTCAGAAAGCAAAGAGAAAAATCTTCCTCGTGGCAGAGCACAATGATGCTCTCAGGCATCTAGCAGATAAGGAGCTTCAGCTTTCGGACGCTACAGCCTTTGTACAAAGCGGATCAATCCATCAATCCGCAGAGCCCGATTCAGTTCTTTTGCTATTAAAAGCCGGAGGACAGCAACATAATCTTGATAAGAAGCCTAACCTGCTCGTCAGTACTCAAGACCTGGGTTTTGCTTATCAGGATTCAACCCAGCTCTTTTCGAATCTGAGTTTTACCATTTCCCGACACCAGAATATCCTCTTGCAAGGCGAAAACGGGAGCGGTAAGAGCACTTTGTTAAAGCTGATGCTGGGTTTGTTGAAGCCGCAGTGCGGGCGTACAGCTTTTGCGGGAAACTCCCAATCCGGATTCGATGCCGGGTATTTCCGCCATGCTTATTACCAGCCACAAAATACCTCGGCCAGTTTGCTGGGTCTTACCGCAAGCCAGAATTGGCTGTTGTGGAAACTTTCGCTTGTTGAATTGCCAGATTATCCTTCATGCGCTGATCATTTGTTAAGCGAACTATCTGCCGGGGAACAGCGTCTTGTTTCCCAAGGCATACTACCGTACATCATAGATAAGTTCTGGATGCTGGACGAGCCCTTTGCCTCCCTAGACCTTCAGGCAAGCGAGAACCTGAAGGAACTGCTGGCCTGGAAAGCCAGGCAGCGGCCAGGCATGATAATCGTTGCTCATGCTTCCGACAATCTGGAGGGTATCTTCGACGAAATCTGGACTATCAACCCAACTGGGATCGAGATCAACCGCGTAAGCACTGAGGCGGAGCAAAGCTGATGCGGGGAACAAACTCATTCTGGCATCCTTTGCTGCATGTGTTCATTTGCCTTGTGCTGAGTTGTCTGGCTTTTATGGGTTCAGAGCCTGCAAAGCTTAGCATACTTTGGTTTACAAGCTTCATTTATGCTGCTTTCCGGGTGAAGGCTGGCGCAACTGGGCTGGTGAAGACTCATTGGCGCAGTTTGCCTCTTTTACTCAGTTTAGCATTTGTGCAGCTTTTATTTCGCCGACAGGGTGATCTGTTATGGCAGTTCGGTATTATCTCGCTCAGTCGCGAGGGAGCGAACTACCTGGCCGTGTTATCTTTACGACTGCTGATCGTAATACTTTCAGCCAAAGCGCTGGCGGTCTTGGATTTCAAGGAATTCAGCACAGCTTTTCACAGCTTACGCTTACCAGAGGAATTCAGTTTTATGTTATCCTATGCGGTGCATCTGGTTCCCAGCTTGTTATCCAGTTGGAAAGGCTATTTTCAAAGCCTGAAGCTAAGAGGGATAGCGATAAACAAACTATCAATCCCCAACCGCCTGAAAATCTACAAAGTTCTGGCCCTTAGCTCTCTGGCTGCCCTGATAAAAAACAGCGAGGGCCAAGCCATAGCTTTGGAATTGAGAGGATTTAGAAGCTCCGGGGAAAGAAGCAGTATGCATGAACGCAGATTCAGCTTTTTCGATTGGGTGGCTATCTTCATGATCTTTTTGGCAGCGGCTTTGTATTTATGGCTCTGAAAAGCATTGACAAAAAAGCTTGGCTTTACACAATTGCCGCTAATGAAAAAACTGAGGTAAGGCTTTGAAAAGGATATTACTGAGCGCATTGCTGTTATTCTTTTGGTTGGGTTGCCTGGCTCAGGCAAAGAGAAGTCCTGCCCTGGCAGCGGTTTCTTCGGCGCTAATTCCTGGAGGAGGCCAGCTTTACAATCATAGCTATGTAAAGGCTGGAGTTTTTTTCTCTCTGGAGTCTTGTCTGCTGGGTGCTGCCCTCTACCATAACAACAAGGCTGACGCTTTCAAGGACAAGCTGAACTCAACAACCGATGCAATATTGCAGCAGGAATACCGAAACAAGCGCAAAGATCACCAGGATCTACGGAAGCGCTACTTCTGGCTTTTAGGAATCGGAGTGGCGGGGTCTATGCTGGATGCATACGTGGAAGCGCATCTAGCCGATTTTGAGAGCGAGAAAAGCAAACTACATCTGCGTTTTGAAGGCGATGCCCTCAGTTTGGAGCTAAGATATTGAGGTCAACATGCTAAGGTTGAGAATTTGTATTATATTATTGATTTCCAATGGCCTGCTGTTTTCCGCCAGGCTAACCATCCGCCAGTTTGAACATCAGATCTGGCAGTATACAAATCAGGAAAGGTTGAAAGAAGGGCTGCAACCTTTGCTCTATGATGAAGGTCTGGCCGATCTGGCCAGGATTCACAGCCGTAACATGCTGAATTTTGGCTTCTTTGCTCACAAGGATCATCTGGGAGACATGGTGGGCGACCGCAAAAACAAATATTATCCCCAGTTGGTTATCATCAGCATAGGCGAGAATCTGGCGCGTTTCTTCAATTCCCAAAAAACTTACACACCTCAGGAACTTGTGGAAGGCTGGATGAATTCCCCAGAACATCGCAAGAACATTCTGGACAAAGATTATACTTATCTGGGAGTAGGAGTGGTTAATTATGGAGACCGCCTGATCGCCACCCAGAATTTTGCAACTTCTCTGGTAAAGATGCTCGAACCTCCTGCCAGAATTTACAAGCGTAAACATGGGGCTATGCTGAAATTCGAGTATTTGTCAACACGTCCCACCAAGGATTTAAATTGCGTCCTGCGATTTCCCGATCCGAAATCTCGTTATCAAATAGATAGCCAGCATTATTCCATCGGCTCAAAACCTGTGCAAGTTAACTGGCTGGATGCCAGGACATTCGTGCGCCTGTGCGTGTTGCATATCAGATCGGTGCAAGTCCGATTCAGAGTAACGTCAAGCTCTGTAGCTGAAGGTAACTGCGTCACCGTGAGGTGGGGTGGAGAGCAACCTGAAGCGAACGA
>Ga0302252_1002020_pt1 | contig 10241 bp, 8 predicted proteins | sample AAG_RA_Leu_MG_FD_193511 | JGI IMG/M metagenome (GOLD analysis project Ga0302252, IMG submission 193511) | Enriched activated sludge microbial communities from anaerobic digester in WTTP, New Holstein, Wisconsin, United States - AAG_RA_Leu | ecosystem: Engineered > Bioreactor > Anaerobic >...
GCCGAGGTCGTCCTGAGGGAGTCTGACGAGATAATCGGCGGCGTGGAGCACGCCCTCTCGACCATAAAGAACGGCGTGCTCGTCGCCAACGGCGGCGCCGACCAGTCGAACGCCCCGCCGAACCATGCCGCGCTCTGGCCGGAGGACCCGCAGCGCTCGGCGGAGGGGCTCCGGGAGGCCTTCAGGCGGGCAGGTCTCGATGTCGGGGTCCTCATAACCGACAGCAGGACCCTCCCACTGAGGATGGGCAGCAGCGCTGTAGCGATCGGGGTTGCCGGCTTCAGCCCCGTCGATGACCTCCGCGGCAGGGGCGACCTCTTCGGGCGGCCAATGCGGATAAAGCGCCTCGCGGTGGCCGACGACATCTCCTCCGCGGCGCAGCTCGTCATGGGGGAGACCTCGGAGTCCATGCCGGTGGCGCTGGTCAGGGGGGCGCCGGTGCAGCGCGGCGACGGATTCACTATAGACGCCGCCCTCATACCGTGGGATCAGTGCCTCATTATGCACCTCATGAAAAAGCATACGAAAATCGTTAGCCGCCGACATAAATATTAAACATTACTTATATTTCCCATGGTGTTTAATAGAAAACCTTAATTATTCTTTAACCATGTAAACTCTCAAAGGGGTGCGCAAATGTCTGCAGATCTTGATGCATTGGACAAGCTGATCGTCAATAGCCTCCAGGCCAACGCAAGGACGCCTTTCTCGAAGATCGCCAAGGAGGCGGGCGTCAGCGAGGCGACGATATTCCTGAGGGTAAGGCACCTGCAGCAGGTCGGCGTGATAAAGGCCTTCCGCGCGATAGTCTCGCCGCCCAAGGTCGGAAAGAGCCTCTCCGCGTTCATACTCGTCTGCGCTGATCCGAGGAAGTACTCCGACGTGCTCAACGTGATCCGCGGCCTCTCCGAGGTGACAGAGGCATTCGACGTGACCGGCCCGTACTACCTGATATGCCGTGTCGACGTGTCAGACAAGGAGTCGCTGGCCAAGGTCATAGACCTCATCGGTGGCGTGGAGGGAGTCTCCAGCACGGAGACCGCAATAGTCCTGAAAGAAGTCAAGGAGAATGTGGGCATAAGGCTCTGACTCTGATGCGCCGCCGGGTGGCAGCGAGCGCCGCAGCGCCGCATCAGCAGGGGAACTCCTTGCCGCACTTCGGGCACTTCGCGTATCCGCACCTGCCGAACGTCACTTGGTCGCAGCCCTTGCACGCAAAAGTCCTCGAGTATGTCAGGCTGAACCTCATCCCGCATTCAGGGCAGACAAGAACGTTGCTCATCGGCACCACTGCATGAAGAGGCTGGCGTAGGAGATATAAATCTGTCTGTGGCTCAATAAGATGGTGCTCCTGTTGATCAATCCGATAGTAATCAGGGCAGACGAAGACGAGGTTCTCGATATCGAGCTTGAGGAGGACTTCCTCAAGGCTAACGAACGCATGGCAGCACTGAACAGGCGGACCTTCGACCGGGCAGGCGCAAAGGTCATAGACTTCATGGGGTCGATCGGCTCGGGCAAGACATCGATAATCGAGAAGCTCGTGGAATCGCTGAAGGACAGGTACAGGATCGGCGTCATAGCCGGGGACACCGCCACCGACATCGACGCCCAGCGGATAGGTCGGCACGGCGTGCCTTCAATCCAGATAAACACCGGAAAGGAGTGCCACCTCGACGCGCCCCTCGTCCGGAAGGCATCGAAGAAGCTGCTCAGGGAGGGCGTCAACCTCGTCTTCATAGAGAACGTCGGGAACCTCATCTGCCCCGCCGAGTTCCCGCTCGGGTCCCACAAGAGGGTCGTCGTAGTCAGCGTCACCGAGGGGGAGTACATGATCAAGAAGAAGCAGGACATCTTCCGCGCCGCCGAGGTCGGCATAATCAACAAGAAGGACATGTCGGGGCCGATGGGGATCGACCCGAACGCCCTTGTGGACGATGCGCACAGGGCCAACCCGAAGATGGCCGTGGTCGTCACCAGCACTAGGACCGGGGAGGGCATACCTGAGCTTGTGTCTGCCCTAGGCCTCTGAACACAGACTGCCCCGCCCTACCGCAATCCCTTTTACCTCCCCCGCCACTCACTATTAAGTGGCGGATGAAGTGACGATGGTCTCTTGAGCGTCGGCTGTGAGAGAGCAATGGGCGGACTGACGCCTCTCTTCTTTTTGCTGCGTGGAAGTTGAACTGAAAAATTTCTAGTAGTCGTTTTAATCAATTTTAGTTTGAAAAAAGTGCAATAAGAGATATATATTTCCGAAGGCATTTTATCGGCAGCTTGATTTGGGGAGGAAAAGACATTTGCTAAAGAAAATCCTTGTTGCGAACAGGGGCGAGATTGCCCTGCGTGCCATTAGGGCATGCAAAGAGATGGGCATCAGCACTGTCGCTGTCTACTCCGAGGCGGACGCGAACGCCAAGTTCGTCTACTACGCGGACGAGGCAGTCAAGATCGGTCCAGGGCCGGCAGCGCAGAGTTACCTCAAGATGGACAAGATCATTGAGGTCGCAAAACAGACCGGAGCCGAAGGCATTCACCCGGGCTACGGATTCCTAGCACAGAACGCCAAGTTCGTCACTATGTGCGACGAGGCAGGCATTGAGTTCATAGGGCCGAAGGTCAAGGCGCAGGAGCTTCTAGGCGACAAGCTCGGCGCGCGGCGGTCCATGAAGAAGGCAGGCATCCCGATCGTGCCAGGCGCACTCGACGCGGTCCAGGATGAGAAGGACGCCATGCAGGTAGCGGATGAGGCAGGCTATCCTGTCATCGTCAAGCCAGCGGGCGGCGGTGGAGGCATAGGCATGCAGGTCTGCAGGTCCAAGGACGAGCTCATGGACGCCATCACCAAGGCGCAGAGGCTTGCCGCATCGGCATTCTCAAGGCCTGAAGTTTACATCGAGAAGTACATCGAGAGGCCAAGGCACATAGAGATCCAGATCTTGGCTGACAAGCAGGGCAACTGCATCTACCTCGGCGAGAGGGAGTGCTCGATCCAGAGGAGGCACCAGAAGCTCATAGAGGAGTCGCCGTCCCCGGTGATGTACCTGGACCCGTCCCTCAGGCAGAGGATGGGCGAGACCGCAGTCAAGGTCGCTAAGATCGCAGGGTACGAGAACGCCGGAACATGCGAGTTCCTCTACTCCGACACTCTGAAGGACTTCTGGTTCCTAGAGGTCAACAGCAGGCTCCAGGTGGAGCACCCGGTGACCGAGCTCGTGACTGGCATCGACATTGTGAAGGAGCAGTACAAGGTAGCGTCCGGTCTGCCGCTCACGTACAGGCAGGAGGACATCAAGGTCAGCGGCCACGCGATAGAGTGCCGCATCAACGCAGAGGACCCGATGAACAACTTCGTGCCGTCGATCGGTCTCATTTCGAACTACATAGAGCCGGGCGGTCCGGGAATCAGGGTTGATGGAGGCATCTATGCTGGGTACACCATTCCGCCATTCTACGACTCGCTTGCTGTCAAGCTCCTGACTTGGGGCAGGGACAGGAACGAGGCAATCGCAAGGATGAGCCGCGCGCTTGATGAGTTCGTGATCGAAGGCATCCAGACCGTGATCCCATTCCACAAGGTCATGATGAAGGATGAGGAGTTCATAGCTGGACACCTGCACACTGAGTTCATAGGCGACAGGCACATACTCGACGGCGTAAAGATCCAGCTCGACAAGGACGATGCCTGGAGAAAGAGCAAGGAGAACGTGCTCGCAAAGATCGCGCCGAAGGCGACGGAAGCAGGCGTAGCTGGCGGTCCAGTTACAGACAAGAAGACCGTGGCCCTTGCAGCAGCAATCGCATCGTACATCCAGAGCAAGCCGCAGAGGCAGCCGGTAACGAGCGGTTGGACTGTATCCGGAAGGGTCAAGAGCGCAAGATAAAAGGTGTCCCAAATGACAAAGACAAGCAAGTTCCAGCTTAACATCGGGAATGTCGCTTACAGCGTCAATGTCAACGAGAGAGCATACGGCCTCTACGATGTCAAGGTCAACGACGAGACCTACAAGATAAGCATCGCAGACCTCATGTCGCCGTCAGCCCAAGCAGGTGCGGGCGGCGCTGCTGGCGCAAGCGGAGCGGCCGCGGGCGGAGGCGCCGTCAAGGCAGCCATGCCTGGCACAGTGATGACCGTCAAGGTCAAGGTCGGCGATGTAGTAAAGGTCGGCGATGTGCTCCTGACGCTGGAGACGATGAAGATGGAGAACCCAATAAAGTCGAAGAACGCCGGGAAGGTCAAGGAGGTCGGCGTAGCCCCTGGCAAATTCGTCAATGTTGGTGACACCCTGTTAGTGATCGAGTGAGAGTGAAAACCATGGCATTTCAACCATTAGCTGACAAGTTTAAGGAATTAAACGACCTCAGGGAGAAGGCGAAGCTGGGCGGTGGCAAAGAAGCCATCGACAGGCAGCACAAGACCGGTAAGCTGACCGCCCGCGAGAGGATAGAGAAGCTCCTCGACCCGGGAAGCTTTGTAGAGACTGACCAGTTCGTGGTGCACCGGTGCTACGACTTCGGCATGGAGAACAAGCGTGTCCTCGGTGACGGTGTCGTAACCGGCTCCGGTACGGTCAACGGCAGGAACGTCTTCGTCTACGCTCAGGACTTCACCTTCATCGGTGGCTCGCTGGGCGAGATGCAGGAGCGCAAAATCACGAAGATCCAGGACATGGCAATGAAGATGGGCTGCCCGGTGATCGCACTGAACGACTCAGGCGGCGCGAGGATTCAGGAGGGCGTCATGTCGCTCGGCGGAGGAGGAGAGATCTTCTTCCGGAACGTCATGGCCTCGGGCGTGGTCCCACAGATCGTGGCGATCATGGGTCCGTGCGCTGGTATCGCGGTCTACTCGCCTGCGCTTGCAGACTTCATCTTCATGGTGCGCAAGACCAGCTACATGTTCATCACTGGTCCGAAGGTGGTCAAGGCTGCAATCGGAGAGGACATCTCCTTCGATGCTCTGGGAGGCGCGGACGCTCACGCAAAGCTGAGCGGTGTTACCCACTTTGCATGTGACAACGACGAGGAGTGCATAAAGCAGATCAAGACGCTCCTCAGCTATCTGCCATCGAACAACATGGATGACCCGCCAATCATGGAGTGCGCCGACCCGCCAGACAGGGCGGACGAGGATCTCAACGAGATCGTGCCGGCAGATCCAAAGAAGCCATACGATGTCCACGACGTCATCAGCCACATCTTCGACAAGGACTCGTTCTTCGAGGTTCAGGCTGCATTCGCTCCCAACGCCGTAGTCGGCTTCGCAAGGCTCAACGGCAAGAGCGTCGGCATCATAGCTGACCAGCCAATGGTCTACGCGGGATGCCTCGACATCGACTCTTCCGACAAGATCGGCAGGTTCGTGAGGACATGCGATGCATTCAACATCCCTGTCATCACGTTCGTAGACGTCCCAGGATACCTGCCAGGCTCCAAGCAGGAGCACGGCGGAGTGATCAGGCACGGCGCGAAGATCATATACGCATACTGCGAGGCGACCGTCCCCAAGATCACCGTGATCATGAGGAAGGACTACGGGGGCGGCTACATCGCAATGTGCAGCAAGCACCTAGGTGCAGACTACGTCTTCGCATGGCCAACCGCTGAGATCGCAGTCATGGGTCCGGAGGGCGCCGTTGAGATCATCAACAGGCACGACCTCATGAAAGCAAAGACTCCTGAAGAGGTAAAGGAGATCACCGCCAAGCTAGCAGCAGAGTACAGGAACAAGTTTGCCAACCCATACATCGCTGCGAACATGGGATACGTCGATGCGGTGCTCCTTCCGAAGGAGACGAGGTCAGTGCTCGTGAAGGCGCTAGAGGCTCTGGCCACCAAGAGGGACCTCATGACGAGGCCTCCAAAGAGACACAGCAACATGCCTGTGTAAACATCCCTTTTTTTTCTTTTTTCCCTTTATTCCCCTTCTTTTCATAATCCTTTAAGGTTTAAGCGCTAAATCATTGCTTCTTCAGTCTGTCAAATTTTTTTTCTCCGCAATTTTTATTTAGTTCTTAGGCGTACGGCTCACACATAAGGGGATTCCACTTGAAGAAGCCACTTGAAGGCATACGCGTGATTAGCGCAACCGGCGCCCTCTTTGGACCATACTGTGCCATGTTGCTCGGTAACATGGGTGCAGAAGTAATAAAGATTGAAAAGCCAGGAACTGGCGACATGTGCCGCGATTGGGGTCCTTTCTTCCCCGGAGTCAAAGGACCTGACAAAAGCGCATACTATGCAGGCATCCACAGAGGACAGAAGAGCGTTGCGATCAATCTTAAGAACGAGAAGGCAAAGCAGCTCCTAAAGGAGATGATCAAGAAGAGCGACGTCTTCATCCAGAATTTCAAGCCCGGGACTCTTGAGGAGTGGGGCTTGGGGTATGAGGACCTGAAGAAGATCAACCCTAAGATAATCTATGCCGCAGGCTCGGGCTTCGGCCAATATGGTCCGTACAGCAGCTGGGCGAGCTACGATATCATCGGCCAGGCAATGGGCGGTTTCATGGACATGAACGGCTGGCCGGACAAGCCACCATGCAGGGCAGGCTCGTCAATAGGCGACATCGCATCGGGCATGTTCCTCTGCATCGGCATTCTCGCTGCTCTGAGGTACCGTGACCAGACCGGAAAGGGTCAGCTGGTTGATGTTGCGCAGGTTGATTCCATGCTTGCGGTCTCCGAGACTGCCGCTCTGAAGTACACCGTTGAAGGCATCGTTCCGACAAGGAGCGGCGCTGCACATCCAACCATCACGCCCTTCGACATCTACCCGACTGCCGACGGGTGGGTATGCATCGCTGCAGGCAACGACGGTATATTCAAGCGCTTGGCGGATGCCATGGGCAAGCCGGAGATGGTCAAGGACCCGCGCTTCGACACCAACCCCCATCGCAACAAGAACTATGGTGCACTGAAGCCCATACTCTCTGACTGGACCAAGGACAAGAAGAAGTGGGACATCACAAACCTGCTCCACAAGAGCGACATCCCGTGCGCTCCGGTATACAACATAAAAGAAGTTGTAGAGGATGATCATGTAGCTAATCACAGAGAGATGATCGTAGAGGTCGACCAGCCTCCATACGGCAAGGTCAAGATGCTCGGCTTCCCGATCAAGTTCTCCGAGACTAAGATCAAGCCAACGGAGCCTGCCCCGATGCTCGGCCAGCACACTGAAGAGGTCCTTGGGGACCTTCTGGGATGCACGAAGGCTGAGATCGAGCAGTTCAAGAAAGAAGGCGTCTTCTGAGGCACAAGCGGTCGCGAGCGATAAATACCTCGCGACCATTATCCATTTTTTGTGATGCTTTTTGTCTAATCGCCTCGAGGACCTTCTCGTAAAAGGGGCGTTCTTCTCCGGAGAGGCATTGGCGCGTGAGCTGGGCATAAGCCGCACGGCAGTCTTCAAGCAGATACAGCGGTTGAGGACAGAAGGATACCAAATCGTGGCAAGCTCCAGCGGCTACCGGCTAGTTCCCCGCTTCGATGGGCTCCTGCCGCTGGAGATTCAATCAAAACTGCAGACCGAGCGCTTTGGCAGGGAGATCGTGACGCTGGAGCAGACCGATTCGACACAGAATGCCGTCCGGGCGATGGCAGACGGCGGCGCGGGCGAGGGCGCCATCGCCGTCGCACTCGAGCAGGGCGTGGGAAAGGGGCGGATGGGCAGGGCATGGTCGTCCCCAAAGGGAGGGCTCTGGTTCAGCATACTCCTGATGCCATCCATCGCAATCACCGAGCTGCACAAGCTCTCGCTGCTCTTCGGGGTTGCCGTCGCGAAGAGCCTTGAGCAGCTCCGCGTCGATGCTAGGCTGAAGTGGCCGAACGACGTTCTCGTTGGAGGGAAGAAGCTCTGCGGCATACTCCTGGAGGTATCCGCCGAGTCTGATCGTGTGAACCACGTGATTGCAGGCATCGGAATCAATGCCAACTTCTCGTCAGGGTGGCTCTCCGAATCATTCAGTTCCCGTTCGACTACTATATTGGATCAGCTCGGGAAGCGCATAGACCGCGCAGCCCTGCTTGCCGACGTGCTCCTCAACGCCGAGCAGCTGTATTATGGCGCCACCAGGGAAGGCTTCGGCGGAGTCCTCGACCAGTGGCGCTCTCTGTCGTGCACGATCGGCAACGAAGTGACTGTCTCCTTGTTCGGAAGGTCGGTATCCGGGCTTGCCGTCGGGGTCTCCGACGACGGATCGCTGCTCGTCAAGACCGAAGGCGGCGTCGAAAGGATATTGGCGGGGGATGTTACCATCGCTCCACGGAATGCCTGATGCGCCCCTCCACCAAAGCGCCTTCAGCACGGCTCCTTCTTGGAACCGGTGCTCGATCTGTCGAGCATCGAGAGCCTTCCCCTTATCTCTGCCTGCAGCTTCTCCGGCAGCCCCGGCAGCCCCGGATCGAGGAATCCCTTCACGAGTATCCCTATTGCCTGGTCGGGCGAGATTCCCCTTGCCATGAGGTAGTGCAGCTGCTCTTCCTGGAGCTTGCCTATGGCCGCCTCGTGGGAAAGCTCGGTATCAGAGTGCTCCGCTATCAGTTCAGGTATGGCAGTGATCGACGCGGTCGGGCACAGTATCATGCCTCTGCACTCGAGGTGCCCCTTGGTGAACCGGTTCTGGCCCACTATCTGCCCCCTGTTGTAGACCTTCGAATTGCCCGTCGCCACCACCTTGAATACAGACTCTCCGGTCGTCCCCTCCGCCATGCAAAGGATCTTGTTCCCCAGGTCGATTATCGAGTCCTTGCTCGCGTACATTATCGTATTGAACTTCGCCGTTGCCCCCCTGCCTGCCAGATATGCCGTGGGGTAGCTCTGGATGTCCTTGACGGGCTTGATCAGGACATAATTGGAGATGAACGTGCCCCCCTCCTCCACTATCACCGAGGTCCGCGGCCTGACATACGCCTCATCTGACCAGCTGTGTATCATCGTGAACACGAGCGTGGCGTTCTTCTTCACATAAAACTCGCTCACGCCGACATGCGCCGCCTTCTTCGTCTTGGTATCGACCGTGCATCCTGTGATGACATTCATCTCGGACCCCTCCTCCGCAATTATTATGTTGTGGGGGGCCTGGAGCATGCCCTCGGATCCGATGAAGAGGCAGGCTTGGACCGGGCGGTCTATCTTCTCGTTCGGGGCCGACCTGATGTAGTATCCCTTCGTCTGCTTCAGCTCGGCGACCGCGGTGTACTTGTCTTGGGATACCGAGAGCGCCTTCCAATAGTAATCCCTGAGCCACTCGTATCTCTGCAGCGCGACGTCCGTCGGCAGCAGCTCTAGCCCCTTTATCTTGGAAGCGAGCTGGCTCAGAAGGACTGAATGGTCCATCTGGAAGTACGTGCCGCTCTTGACGTCGTTGATGTCAACCCCGACCTCTAGGGTCCTCTTCTTTGTGTCGTCATCCATGCTGGGCTTAACGTTCCCCGAATAGATGAAGTCGCTAAGGTCTATGTCGTTGCCATACGTCGCCCTCTTCGTTACCGCCTGCAATGCCTGCGTCCGGAACTTCTCTCTCCAGCCCTCACTCACTCTTGCCCGCCTCCCTTATCAAGCGCTCATACCCTATGCTCTCGATCTTCGGCATCAGGTCGCCGTAGCTCCCCGTGATTGCGACCCTCCCTCCTGACATGATGTGCACTCTCGTCGGCTCCAGGTACTGCAGTATGTGCCGGTGGTGTGTTATTATTATCATCGAGCACCTGTTGCTCCTGAAGTACTCTCTCAGGCTGTTCCCGACTATCTTCAGTGAATCGATATCGACCCCGCTGTCAGGCTCGTCCAGTATCATCAGCTTGGGTCTCATTGCAAATATCTGCGCGAGCTCCGACCTCTTCCGTTCGCCACCGGAGAACCCGACGTTGAGTTCCCTGTTGGCATAGCTCTGCGGATCCAGATTCACCTTGGCAAGCATCCTCTGCGGGAGATCTAGGTCGTCGTTGGGCTTCGGCGACCACGGGTTGACCCCCCCTGCAAGCGAGATGACGTGCCCCAGCCTGATGCCCCTTATAGCCGGCGGCGACTGAAACGCCAGTGCAAGCCCCATCGCGGCCCTCTCGTCGATGGTCTTATACGTGATGTCTTGCCCGTCGAACTTTATGCTGCCGCTCGTAACCTTGTACTGCGGGAAGCCCGCCAGCGTGAGCGCAAGCGTCGTCTTTCCTGACGCGTTGTGCCCCATAACCGCCACTATCTCTCCGTAGTCGATCTTCAGATCCACGCCCTTGATGAGT
>Ga0302252_1002023_pt1 | contig 10232 bp, 15 predicted proteins | sample AAG_RA_Leu_MG_FD_193511 | JGI IMG/M metagenome (GOLD analysis project Ga0302252, IMG submission 193511) | Enriched activated sludge microbial communities from anaerobic digester in WTTP, New Holstein, Wisconsin, United States - AAG_RA_Leu | ecosystem: Engineered > Bioreactor > Anaerobic >...
CTCTCGCCAGGCTATAAGCATTGCGAATACCTTAGGTGGTTAGGCCATCGCATCCTGGAAAAGTGTAAATACATTAAACATAAACACTCAATTATGACTACAACCAGTGTGTATACAATTCGCATTCCCTCCCAGGTCCGTCAGATGATGGATGAGATGAAGGAGATCAACTGGCAGTCCGAGATCAGGCAGGCTGTGGAAGATCTGGTGCGGGAGCGGCGACGTGAGAGGCTCCTCTCAGAAGCTGGTGAGGTCAGAAAGGCAACCAAGAACATCGGCATCAGTGCATCAGAGCTTATCAGAGAGGACCGGGATGCGAGATAGAGCAGTTCTTGACTCCGGGGTGATCTTCGCCATCTTCTTTGAAGAGGCGGCATCGGAGAGAGCGGCCAGAGCTGCCGGAGAGTACCGTCCCATCACCCTGGATCTGGCTGTCTCTGAGGTGGGAAATGCCGCCTGGAAGAGAGTAGCTTTTTTCCAGGAAAGAGAGGATGCGGCCCGCCTCTCCCTCTCCAAATGTCTGGAATTCATAGCCTCCTGTGCCTTAATCCGCTCCTCGGATCTGGCCGCCCAGGCATTTGAGATCTCCCTGGAGACCAAAACCACATTTTACGACAGCCTCTTCCTGGCCGCAGCTGTTCAGGAGAATGTGCCTCTCCTCACCCTGGATAAAAAAATGTGCCAGTCAGCCGGGACAAAATATAATGTCCAGATGCTTTAGCTATCCTGGCTTCTCATCACCCGCACGCCCCTCCTTCCTCATAGCTCTCCCGCAGGCTGTCCGCCATTTCCTCCCCCAGCCTCTGCCCGGCCCGGACGAAGAAAGCCTCGGCGAACTCCGGCCTCAGGCCGCCGATGCCCTCCTCTCCCTGCAAGATCATGTCCGCCAAATAGCGTATATCCTGGTCAGGGAGACTCTTCAGCCTCTGCTCGAACTCCTGGAGGCTGCGGGAGTAGTGATTGGCCACCGGCGGCAGGATGTTCATGTATTCGATGACCATTCCCTTCTTCTGCAGGGCCTCCAGCTCCGGAACCAGCTTGAATAAGACCTGCAGGTCCCTCTCATTCAGATCTCTGGCCATGCTCAAAAAATAGTGCTCTCGAAATATAGGCTTAACCTACAGAGCGGGCCAGCCAGTCCAGATAGGGCTTGTGGCCTTCCGCCACCGGCAGGGCTATGATCTCGGGAAGGGAGTAGCTGTGCAGCTCTACAATCCGCTTTCTCAGCGCCTCGAAGCGGCCTCTCGTGGTCTTGATGATCAAAAGCGCCTCTGGATCCTGGTTGACCTTGCCCTCCCAGATGTAACAGGAGCGGACAGATGCGATGTTCACGCAGGCGGCAAGCCCCTCCTCTACCAGGGCCCTGGCCAGAGCATCCCCCTCCTCCGGAGAAGCGGTGCAGTAGACCACCAGCAGATCCGTCTCAGCGCCCATGCCCTTCCACCCAGTGACCGCCGCCATCAGACGATATCTCTTTCTTCCAGAGTGGAGCCCGGGCCTTCAGCTCCTCCAGTATGTAGCGGCAGCCGGAGAAGGCCTCCTCCCGGTGCGCCGCGGAGCAGACTATAGCCAGGATGCTCTCCCCCACGGCAAGCCTCCCGGTGCGGTGAGATACCTCAGCCGCCGTGAGGGAGAAGCGGCTCATGGCCTCCTGGCGGATGGCCTCCATCTCTGAGAGGGCAGGATCCCGAAAGGCCTCCACCTCCATCCCCAGGATGCCGTCGTCCCTCACCGTGCCCAGAAAGCTCACCACTGCTCCTGCCTCATTGCGCCTGACCCTTTGGATCATCCGGTCCAGGGAGATCTCCTCCTCGCCTATCTCAATCACAGCTAGCCCCCTGCCAGGGGGGGGAAGATGGCCAGCTCATCCCCCTCCACCAGAATCCGGGAGAGATCCCTCTCCGGATCGATCCTCTTGCGGTTGACCATGAGCAGAACATAATCGCGCAAAATCCCGCTGGGCTCGAATGCCGCCTCCCTGAATCCGGGGACAATTGAGGCCAGCTCGTCCAGCAAATCTTTCACGCTGGCCTCCTCTTCCAGCTCCACCTCTCGCTCTCTTCCCAGAATCTCCCCAAAGGCGGCAAAGGCCAGGACCTTGATCTTCATCTCTTTGCCCGCGCCTATTTCCTGTAGATATCGGCAAAGCTGGCTGGAGGACTGCTGGACTCGGCCTTGGCTTTATCTGCTTTCTTGAGGGAGCCCTTGACCTTCCTGGCCTCATTCTCCCTCAGCCGGGCTATCTCCTCATCCGAGTCCAGTCCCATGACGAAGGTACCATGGCAGGGCTTGACATAGGTGAAGAGCAGCTCTTTTCCGCGCACTCCCATGGCCACGGGAGGAATTCCAATGATATAATAGTCCTTGAAGATCCTGTAGCCGGGATCGACATAGTAGACCTCCTCAGAGTTCTTTTCTATGTACTCCCTGGCCTCCTTGAATGAGGTCCTCTCCAGATACAGCCTGTACTTTAACTGCTCGATGCAGCTCATAGCGCCACCTTGTCTATCTTGTTCTTGAGCGGAGCTGGGTTATGAGTTGCCACAGCCACGATCTTCTCCGCCGGATAGTCTATGCTCTCTCCCAAAGCCTCGGCATTCTTGCCGAATACAACCGCGAAGAGCCTGGCATGGGAGATGGCGGAAAAGGTCGCCCCATAGGTCATACCGGCATCGCTGTGCATAAAGGCGAAACAGATATCATAGTCATATTTCTTCTCCACTATATCCGCGATTGTCTGGTCCAAATCTGCCATCTTCTGCACATAATAGCTTTCCGGATCGGCCACCTTCAGCAGCTTGACCGGGGCATTGGTCCCGGCCACAGTCACATCCCAGCCCGCCTTCTTCAGCTTATGGGCCAGATAGATTACCATGCTGATCTGCACCGGTACCTCCGGGCAGCCCATAACCAGCAGCGCGCTCTTGCTTTGGCTCATATTTCACATCCCTTGGCCATGATCATATTTATTGCTATTAATACCCATTATCTTGATGATCGTTTACCCATCTTCCCGCGCTCTTATCCATTTTCCGCATTCAGCCTTTTGAGCTATCATCAACTATGCATCCCTTCCCAGCCCCCGGCACTCCCGGCAATAAGGACTGGGCTCATAAGAGACCTCCTCCAGGCAGCCCTCCAGGCCATCCCAGAGCAGCAGACGGTTCTTTAATAACCTGCCCTTCCCGGTGACATACTTTATCGCCTCAGTCACCTCAATGGAGCCTATCACCCCGCAGGTGCTGCCTATGGCCGGTGCAGTGGCGGGTGGAGGAGCGCGAGGAAATAGGCAGGAGAGGCAGGCGGTTTTTCCGGGAATAATAGTGGTGGCCTGACCTTGATAGCCGCTGATGGCACCGTGGAATAGGGGGATGGCCCTTTTCAGGGCGGCCCGGTTGAGCAGATATCGGGATGGAAAGCTGTCCATGCCGTCCATGATCATATCGCAGCCCTGCAGCAGATCATCGACATTCTCCTCAGAGATCCTCTCCACCACCGCCTCCACCTCTATCTCGGGATTGATGCCCGCCAGGGAATCATAGGCAGAGAGGGCTTTAGCCCGGCCCAGGTCGGCCTGAGCATGCAGGATCTGGCGGTTGAGGTTGGATAGCTCCACCACATCGCAGTCGACGATCCGGATCCTGCCGAAGCCTGCTGCGGCCATATAAAAGGCAATGGCTGATCCCAGGCCTCCCGCTCCGGCGATTAAAACTCGGGTGCTCTTCAGCTTCTTCTGCCCCTCTTCTCCAAAGAGCAGGATCTGTCGGGCATACCTTCCCCTATTTCCGTCTCCGAGCATCTCTCCTCTCATCGAGCTATAGTCTTCCTTCATCCGCCGTGCACAAAACGCACGATCTTGAGCTGGTCCGATCCTCCCGCGGTCTCATCATCCGGAACGATCCTTCCGTTCTTGGCCACGATGACCTCCTCGGGATTTATCCCCAAATCTTTCACAATCTCCTCGATTCTGGCCTCAGAACGGGATAGCACCCTTCGGCTGCCATCTGGCATTGATATCAGCATTTTTTCGTCCTCTGCAAGGCATTGTGGCCTTTGCTGATGCATTGAGCCAGAGGAGCAGGCAGTCCTCCTGGCTCAGGCCATTATGAAGCTTTTCTGATGCAAAACATTTGCGGCCTATTCACAATTGCGAAAGGACATGGAAGGGAGGCCGAAATCAGAAAAATCTGCAAATCAAAAAATATATAAATATTGCAAGCAGCATATTATATTGATGGAAGAACACTTATATCCCTTTATCGATCTGGTCGGATCTTCTCCCATAAGCTGGGAGAAGGCAGCGGAAAATGCCATCAAAGAGGCATGCAAATCGGTCTGGTGCTTCAGGATTGCCGAGGTCAAAGAGCTGGACGCAAAATTGGACGATCAGGGCAGGATAATAGCTTATAGGGCAAAACTGAGAGTCTCCTTCAAATATGATGACTGGAAGTCGGAGCTTGGCTGGAAGAGCTGCAAAGGATAGCAGTTCAAGCCTGCGGATTCATCTTCATCTCCCCGCCCCAATAAAAACCGTCTCCGGCGCCATTTTCATTAGCCGGCAACCTCAGAGAGAAGAGCTGGAAAGCGACAAGGAGCACTGATGAAGATAGCTTATGTCTACGATGCCGTCTATCCCTGGGTCAAGGGCGGAGCGGAGAAGAGGATATATGAGATCTCCCGGCGGCTGGCGGCGCGAGGGCATGAGGTTCATTGTTACGGCATGAAATGGTGGCAGGGCCAGGATGATATTGAGGCGGAAGGGGTGCATTTGCATGGCATCTGCCCAGCCAGGCCATTGTACTGCAATGGAAAGCGCTCCATCACCCAGGCGGCCTACTTTGCCGGGAGATTGCTGGCCATTCGCACCAATGCTGATGTGCTGGACTGCCAGAATTTTCCTTATCTATCCTGCTTCTCCGCCAAGCTGATCTCCCGCCTGCAGGGCCCGAAGCTGTTTATCACCTGGTTGGAGGTGTGGGGCGAATACTGGCGGGAGTATTTGGGCAGAAAGGGAAGAGCGGGCCAGGCAGTGGAATGGGCTGCCGCCCGGCTGACGGACCGAAATATAGCCATCTCCAGGAGGACGCAAAGGGATCTCTTGAGGCTGGGGGGGAGAGAGGCTCAGATCGTCCCACCGGGCATAGACTGCAAGATGATCTCCGAAGTCGTCCCTTCGGGATCGCAGTCCGATCTTATTTATGTGGGAAGGCTGATAGAGCACAAGAACATTGACCTATTAATCAGGGCGGTGAAGCATGTCCAATCCGAAATCCCGGATTTAAAAGTCATGATAGTGGGCGACGGGCCGGAGATAGATAATCTAAGGCTACTGGCCAGAGAGCTGGATCTGAGCCAGAGCATCAGCTTCCTTGGCTTTGTGGAGGACTATAATTATGCCCTCTCTCTTATGAAATCCTCGCGCATATTTGTCTCACCCTCTACCAGAGAAGGATTCGGCATGGCCGCCCTGGAGGCCAATGCCTGCGGCATTCCCGTTGTCACCGTCAATCATGATATGAATGCAGTGATGGACCTGATCAGCAAGGATACCGGCCTCATCTGCCAGCCGGATGAGGATGATCTATCCCGGGCCATCCTAACCCTGCTGCTGGGCCAGAGCATCAATAAAGAGAGATGCATAGAAGCAGCCAAGGAGTACGACTGGGATGCAATCTGCAATCGAGCCGAAAGGGTCTATGACCAGACGACCTGAATCTCATCAAAGGGATATTTGACCCAGCCGGAAATAGATGGCAAGGGCTCCCCAAAATTCAGCCGGCAATAAAAGAGGGTACATTATTTTTCTTAAAGCATTTGACAGATAGATTTATATCAAATAAAAACTTCAAAGTATATCCGTAGCTTAAGATCGCTAGTGGTATGCGAGACATAATCTACAATAAAGGGATATAAATCTATTACATTAAAATCGGGGGTGAATGTAGCATGAAGGGAGTAGTAGGAATAGTTGCTATTGCCATTGCCCTTATAGGGCTATGCGGCACTGTGATGGCCAACCCGCCCATAGTACCGCCTGTACAGTACGAGCAGTTTTGTGAAGCACATAAGGTATCAGGATCGGGAATTATCGATGTCAGCACATCGGTAATCGATAAGAAGATCGCTCTGGAGTACTTTGACACCATGGCCGGAGATGGAGACATAGAGCTGGATCAGGAGACGGCATATTCTCAGAATTCAGATAAGCTGAAGAGAAATATATCTTCGGTCAACGGCAGCAATTCTGCGGCACTAAATCTCTATCAGAGCAAGAAGATGACCTATGCCGGAGATACGCCTTTAGTAGGCGGGAAGCTCCTCAATTCCAAGGCATTCTATGGTGGAATTGGCGCCAATATCCAGGAGATGTTCTCGGTAAACGAGATGGAACAGGATCAGACCGCATTCTTCGTCTCGACCACGCCCAATCAACCGGCCTACAATATTAAGCCGGAGGATCTGCCGGGCATACTGAAGAAGGCAGGCAGAAACGTGGATGCAGTAGAGGCACTGATGACGGACAAGGACGGCATATATAATCCCGCCCATCTGATAGGTCTTGAGACCAAGAACTCCTTCAATGGTACCTGGGGCACGGATGCCACCTGGCATAAGATCTTCTACAAGGATGTAAAGGCCCACGAGATGTTCACAGGAGTCTTCGAGGCCGAGAAGCTGATCAAATTCCATGAGAATCCGGTGCCTGAGAGAATCCCGGTTCCCTGCGAAGGCATCGACTGCTAGGGTCCTGTTGCCCGGCAGTTTTTCTCTTTTTTTTAAATCTGATTGGGGGTTTATAGCATGAAGAGACAGTTGATTTATATTGCGATTATATTAATTCTGGGAGCAGGCCAGGTGCAGGCCGCGGTAGAGGATTCAGATGCCTCCACGATGGCGGGTTATTCAGACGATGATACTTGGTCTAATCCTGTCTCGCCATCCATGCCCAACTACCTGCCCAGCCCGTGCTATGGCGACTCGGGTCGGCTCAATGTCGGCATCAGCCAAAGTGGGCCGGAATCGGAGCGGGATAAAGCATACATAACCCAGGGAAGCACCCTGAGCTTTATGGTCAGCGTGGAAAATGAGGGCGATACTGAGGTTGAGGCGGACCTGAGCATCAATCCCAGGGGCTGTCCCTTTGAGTGGTTCAGCTGGGCTACAGAAACTCTGAGCATTCCAGCCGGAGGCTCCCGTTCTCTTCCTCTCCAGATCACGCCGGATGTCAATGCCGCCGCCGGGAAGTACAAGTTCGAGGTGGAGGCCACAGGCAATTGCCGGAGAGCGGGGCACGAGACTACTGAATTCGTGGTCCAGGCCATGGATTACGCCTCGAAGACCTATGTCAGCGGAGAGGGTGACTTTCAGATCTCCAAGAATCTGAAGAGCATGAAGTCCGGCATAAGGTCCACCAAGGATGTATATTTTAAGGGAGAGGTGGAGGATCTGGTGAAGAATGAATATCTGGTGGTGGGAGCCAAGGGCAGAAATCCCAACTTCTGGGAAGAGGATCAAGTGGATGATTACAGAGCCAGAGAGATTGGGGAGGCTCTGATGGGTGAAGAGAGCTTTAAGAGTTCAGCAGTATTTGGAGGTGTTGGAGCCCGGGTCACCGAGACCTATGATGTAACAAATATGACCTCCAAGGTTCAGGATTTCACCCTGCACCAGACCGGATCTCTGAAGAAGATGGCCGAGTTCAACACTGAAGATGAATTCACGGGAAAATACTGGATCGATGCCAAGCAGAGCATACCCGGCCAGCAGAGCCTCAAGGAACAAGAGCAGTATAATGGCTCATTCTTGATCAACAGGACGATAGTCTTCCGTGATCAGACCAAGCCCAGCGCTGCTCCTTGCCAGGAGGGGGATTGCCCCGGCATCTCCGTTCCCAAGAAACCGTCTCCTTGCCAGAAGGGAGATTGCTCCGGAGTCTATATCCCCAAGAGATTGGCTCCCGTGCATGTTGTCAGCCCCTGCCAGAGCATCTCCTGTCACAGCTTCGCCGACAGGCTGAACGGATTCGGTAAGTAAACCATCCGTTCTCCTCTTTTTTTCCGACCAAATGCTTTTCAATATAGCCCAGCCCGGCCAAAAGCTTAAAATAGGCTCCAGAGAACCGCATTGCTGGTGCTAGGGTATTGGAGAGTGAAGCCTGGCAATTGATCGGGGTCGCTTGCCCCGCATGGTATGGAAGGGGCAGATGGAATTCAGGGGTTTTCCATTGAAATTGCGCCCAGCCAGAGGAGGTAGTGTGGATTGAAGAGAGAATGGATCATTTTAGCGTTGATCGCCATAGCACTGGTAGACATGGCCGGGGCTGCCAATTACATGTATGAGAAATCGACCATTAAAGGTGTGGGATACCGCAGCCTGGAGATGGTCATCTCCACCCAGAACGGCTATAGTGGCCAGAAGCTGGTGGAAAAGCAGTCCGGATCGGGAAATGTTATCCTATCCAGAATCGAGATGGAGGCAGAGAGGCAGCCCTTCGGCCTGGAGAACTGCATCTGGCCCACCGGAGAAGATCCCATGGACTATATCAACTTCACCTCGGAGCAGGAGCTGGAGTATATGCCCGTCTCCTATCAGACCGGCACTTACGACCAGAAGTGGGTGGACAAGCTTTGTGTGCAGAACTATAAGATCGGAGCGGTGCTGACCGAGATGTACACCCATGCCGAGCACCTGCAGAAGACCACCGAAGTCAAGACCAGAGGTTATGGTCTATTGAAGGATGATTCCGGCGATTACACCGACGCTAATGGCAGCCCACCCTGCTGCACCGGCGTTCTGGAAGCGAACATAAACAGCAATGTCATCGGAGTAGCTCATATCGGTTGGATCTCCAGGGATCCCCAGGCTGACAATCAGCTGAAAGGACGCCATGCCGAGTATGGCCGAAGTGTGGAGGACCTGACCGGCGTCTTCTCCATTGAGAAGTTCATTCAGCTTTGGGGCAACTCCACCTGCGGTGCAATCAGCGTGGATTGGCTTCCTTGCGTCTAAAAGCATATTCCCAGTTGGGGCTTTGAGCCTGGCTTGAAGAACAGGCCTGCCCAAAGCTCTTCTTTTCTAATCCCAACCCCCAGGCGCTTCTCTAGCGGATTTCCTGGTCGTTTGAATTCAAGGCGGCAGCGGGTGGGGACAGACTTCTAAAGGAGGATATATCTGGCATAATATAATAGATATCTATTTATACTTTAACAAACAATTTATTAGGCGCTCAAGGGAGAGATGAAAGATGAGAACAAACACCATTATTGTTCTATCCTGGATATGTCTCTTGCTGTCACCTGGCCTTGCTTTGACTCAATATTATGATCCTGAAGCGGCCGGGACTGCTACATCAGGGGCGGACATATTGGAGGCAAGCGGGACAGAAACGGATATCAAGTTTTATGAAAGGCAGTCCAATTTCGGCGATTGCGATTGGCTTGCACCTGGAGCTATATGCCTGATTTTTTCCGACCAGTACAAATGGATCCTCAAGGATTACCGGATCAGTTCCGGCCCAATCCCGGTTGGAAGCAGCAATTGCCTCCCTATAGAATTGATCCGCTGCTATTATGCAGATTACTATCACATTCTGGGAACATCTCTGGTTGCCATTGACAAACGGGACCCGGTGATGGAGATAGATACGCCCCCTTTGACATGCCCGCCGCCTCAATCTCCATTTAGCTAAAATATTTAATTTTTAAGATGTTCATATTAAACTGTTAATAGTAAATGCGATAGCTATTTATTGGATCTGTATCGCCCCTAGGCTTGAGTTGATATAATGAAGCCTGGACTATACTTAACAATAGTCTCTCTTATTCTGGCTGTATTTTTGTCAGGATGTTTGGAGCAGAAAGAGGACAGTGAGGTTGCTGCGGCTGAGGGTGCCATCAAGATAGGAGTATTGCAGTCTTTGACCGGAGACCTTGGATCTTACGGCGGCCCCATGAGCGATGCCATAAAGCTGGCTGCCAAAGAGATCAATGCCAATGGGGGACTACTGGGAAAGCAGGTTGTTCTCCTGGTGGAGGACGACCAGACCAATAATGTGGCTGCTGTCGATGCCGTAAACAAGCTGGTCAAGGTGGACAGGGTTGCAGCCATCGTGGGTGCGACCGGAAGCGGACAGAGCATGTCTGTAATTGATATCATTACCAAGAGCGGAGTACTGCAGATATCCTCATCCAATACGGGCACGGATTTTACCAATTATCCGGATGATGATCTAT
>Ga0302252_1002024_pt1 | contig 10231 bp, 6 predicted proteins | sample AAG_RA_Leu_MG_FD_193511 | JGI IMG/M metagenome (GOLD analysis project Ga0302252, IMG submission 193511) | Enriched activated sludge microbial communities from anaerobic digester in WTTP, New Holstein, Wisconsin, United States - AAG_RA_Leu | ecosystem: Engineered > Bioreactor > Anaerobic >...
GGTGGCTACTTTTTCAATGTCTTCTTTGTTTTCAATCGGTTTGGAGATTTTTTTGATCTCGTCGACAGCGACTTTAACGGCTTCGTCGATACCACGTTTAATCGCTATCGGATTGGCGCCAGCGGTCACATTTTTTACGCCTTCATTGATCATGGCTTGTGCCAAAACAGTGGCGGTAGTAGTGCCATCTCCGGCAACATCTGCCGTTTTGGAGGCTACTTCTTTGACTAACTGAGCGCCTTCGTTTTCAAACGGGTCTTCCAACTCAATCTCTTTGGCGATCGTCACGCCATCGTCGCACATCGTCGGGGAACCGAATTTTCTTTCTAATACTACATGACGGCCTTTGGGTCCCAAGGTAACCTTGACAGCATTGGCCAGCTTATTCACACCTTCTACTAAGCTTCTTCTGGCTTCTTCGCCAAACATTATTAATTTTTCAGACATATTTGTGCTCCTTTCAAAAAGATTATGTAATTAAATCACGACGCCGAGAATGTCTCTTTCTGAGACAATCAGATACTCTTCGCCATCAATTTTGATCTCTGTTCCGCCGTATTTGGAAAAGATAATGATATCTCCCTCTCTCACATCTAACGGAACGCGGGTGCCATTGTCTAAAATCCTGCCCGTTCCAACAGACAGCACTTTCCCTTTTTGGGGTTTTTCCTTGGCAGTATCCGGAAGAATAATCCCCCCTTTTGTAGTGACTTCTGCTTCAAGCGCTTTCACGACTATGCGGTCGCCTAAGGGTCTGATGTTCATAAAAGCCTAACCTCCTACTTCATTTATAAAGTTTACCAATAATGTTTATTCCCAAATTTAGAAAAAAAAATTAAAAATTCACAATCGGCAAATAGGGTATATTCACCCGAACAAACGATAGTACAACCGCTACTGCGAGCAGTATCCAATAAAATGTGCTGATTTCATTGGTTTTGCCATGAATCATTTTATCAATGCAATACGTGATTAATCCAGCCAGTAATCCCTGGTAGAGATTTAAGGTCAATCCTCCGATCATCAAAGCTGCCACAATGGATATCCAGATGTCTTTGTCGTCTGTGTAGTGTTGTACGGCTTTCAGAATCAACTGAGCTCCGATAACAGCCATAACCGGACCGATTGAAAAAGCGGTAAAGCTGGTTTTTATGAACGGGATAAAGAACAACAGCCCCAAGAAACCGATACCGGTAAAGACACTGCTTAAGCCTGTTTTGGCGCCATTCAACCAAGCCAGCACGCTACCGTAAATAGAGCTGTTCATACCTGTTCCGCTGTGGTTTCCGAGTAATCCTACCACACCTTCCTGGAAAAAGGCATATTTTTGAAAATAATGTTCCTGCTCTTTTTTTCGGAAAGTGATATATTCAGGTAACACTTCCATGAAACCGATAAAGGTTACCCAATGAACCAAGAATAGGGAGAGCAGTGGTCGGAATAGTTTTGAAAACTCTTTTAGCATGCCAGGGAAAGAAAAAAGAGGGTATCCGATTACCGCACCTAAGTGTTGGAATCTGGGTCTGCCGATAAATCCCGATTGTCCTATCCATTTGGTGGGAAGCGGAATGATAGTGCCGGGATCCCTAGTCCAGATCAAACCAATCATCAACCCAAGCAGAAGCACGATCATGGAAATATCCAGGGCATTTTTTTTACGGTAATCCACGAGCGTGGCATATACGATCATCCAAATCACCAGTATCAAGACCAGAATCCAGAAATAACCATGATAAAAAACTTTATCCGGTACTTTTGGTAGGTACATACCAAGAAATAAAGTTAACAGAAATCCATAGATATAGGCAGCCTTTATTTTTAACCGATGCAGAATAAAGGTAATGAAAAAGACGACAAAGAAAGCTAAGGTTTCGGTAGAGCGAAGAGTGTATGAAATGACTTCCTGATTGGCATTGAATTGAACTACTTTTCCGGAAAAAAGCCCGTACACAAAGAAAATGCCTCCCAATGAAACCAAAGCCAGGTGTTTGAATAGAGCGGGAAGCTGTTCGATACACCAGAGGGGGAATCGGGTAAAAGAGAGTGCAAGCCAGATGATATTTTCCAAAATCAAAATCGCGAATCCATACCCCCAATCAATGGATAACGCATTGATCACGTTAACGGTGATGAATTGGTTGATACCGAGTGATCCGATAAAAACCAACGGGAGCTTGGAAACAAATCCTGCAATGATGGAGAGAGTACCTGATACAAGAAAAACCAGTGACAGAAGCGTAGGCAGCAGTTGGCTGCCATCCGTAATCGATTTACTGATCAGGTTTGCCGTAGCGATCATCGAGAAGATGGATAGCAATACGGTACCTATTGAAGCGATGAGTTCATTTGTTACGGAAGTGCCTCGCAAATGAAGTCTAAACCAGTTCTCCCAAACTGATTGTTTGCGGTCATGCTGAACATCATCTTTTAAAGCCATACTAAGACTCCTTTCCATTGTTATCAATCGAAATATCTCTTGCTACCGCGATGACTTTGTCATCCTTATTCACTCGGATTAAACGAACTCCTTTGGATACCCTGTTCAGGGAGGGGATCTCGTTGGTATCGATTTGAATGATATTGCCATTCAAAGTGGTAATGATCAGGGTGATACCTTTTTTTAAGGTTCTGCAAGCGGCGATATAACCAGTTTTATCATCGATTCGCATCGCTTTGACACCTTTTGCGCCGCGTCGAGTTTGTCTGAATTTTGCGAAATCGGTTAACTTTCCGAATCCTTTTTCTGTTAAACAGAGAAGTTGGTAACCGGTTTCTTCGATTTCCATTCCGATTACTTCGTCGTCTCCGGATAATCGAATCCCTTTGACTCCCATGCTGTTGCGTCCCATATCCCGTAAATCCGCGACAATGTGGACAGCGTATCCTTTTTTGGAAACGATTAGTACCTTATCTGTTTTTTCAACGATTCGCACTTTTTTTAACTGGTCGCCATCACGAAGCTTAATCGCGATAATGCCAGTTTTGCGGATCTTCTCAAACTCTTTCAAAAGTGTTTTTTTGATGATGCCCTTAGTGGTTACCATCAGCAATCCGTGGGACGGATCAAAGTCTTGTACAGAGATAGCTGTGCAGATGCTTTCCTCCGGATCCAACGGAAGAAGGTAGGACATCGGAGTGCCTTTCTGCTTCCGGTCGGCTTCCGGAATTCGGAAGATCTTCATTGAGTACACTTTTCCGAAATTGCTGAAAAAGAGCATGATCTTATGGTTCGAGGAGCAGAAGATGTCCAGTATTTCGTCGTCCTCTTTTTTAAAGGTGTTTTTCACGCCTTTCCCGCCTCGCCCTTGGGTTTGGTAGGAGTCATTTTTCATTCGTTTGATATAACCGTCACGGGTAATGCTGACCATGACCGTATCATCGTGAATCAGATCTTCCTCTACGATTTCCTCATCATCAGCAGAAAAAATAATCTCGGTTTTTCTTTCGTCACCGTATTTTTTCTTGATTTCGAGCAGTTCTTTCTTGATCTCTTCATGAAGAGAGTCTTTTGTGGCAATGATCGCTTCAAGAGAAGCGACATACTCTTTGAGTTTCTGGATTTCATCTTCTATTTTTTTCGTTTCCAAGGAAGTCAGTCGACTTAAGGACATATCGAGAATTGCGCTCACCTGTTCGTCTGTGAGATGAAACCGATCAGTCAGTTTGATTTTTGCAGTGGCGGTATCTTGAGAGGATCGGATTAACTCGATCACTTCGTCTATGTTCTGTATACCGATATAGAGACCATCCAATATATGAAGTCTGCTTTTAGACTTCCTAATCTCATACTCAGTTCGTTTGGTGACGATATCTTCTCTATGAAGCAGGAAATGCTGTAGAAATCCTTTCATTCCCATCTCCACAGGCTTCTGGTCAACCAAGCAAAGCATGATGACACCGAAATTATTCTGGAATTGGGTCATCTTGTAGAGCTGGTTTTCAAAAATATACGGATTAATGTGCTTCTTGAGCTCGATAATCACTCGGATACCGTCACGGTCGCTCTCGTCACGCAAATCTGTGATACCTTCCAATTTTTTTTCTTTGGCTAGCTCTGCGATTTTCTTGATCAATTCAGCCTTGTTGACCTGGTAGGGCAATTCGTCGATCACGTAAACATTGTGGTGTTTTTCTTCTTCGATGTGACCTTTTCCTTGTAGATGGATGCTACCTCTTCCGGTTTCAAAATAATTCCTGATACCGTTTTGTCCGAGAATTTTCCCTCCGGTGGGGAAATCTGGTCCTTTGATGCATTTTAACAGATCGTCCGTGGTAGCATCGGGGTTGTCGATGATCAAGATGGTCCCGTCAATCAACTCGTTCAGGTTGTGCGGAGGGATATTGGTAGCCATTCCGACAGCAATACCGCTGGAGCCGTTCAATAGTAGGTTGGGTATTTTGGATGGCAGAAAAACTGGCTCTTCCAACGAAGCATCGAAATTGGGCATGTACACAATCGTTTCTTGATTGATCTCATCAAGAAGCTCCTGGCTGATCTTCGACAGACGAACCTCCGTGTAACGCATGGCCGCGGGGGAGTCTCCGTCGATGGAGCCGAAGTTGCCATGACCTTCCACAAGCGGATACCGCAGAGAGAAAGTCTGTGCCATACGAACCAGCGAGTCATAGATGGAGGAATCTCCGTGAGGGTGATAGTTTCCAAGAACTTGTCCGACGATCTTGGCTGATTTCTTAAAGGGTTTATTCGCATGGTTTCCTAGTTCGAGCATGGCATACAGAATTCTTCTGTGAACTGGTTTGAGTCCGTCACGAATATCGGGAAGCGCCCTTCCCACTATGACACTCATGGCGTATTCCAGATAGGATTTTTTCATCTCCTCATCAAGGCTGATGGGGAGAATGACCTCTCCTATATTTTCTTGGTTTGGCTGATTTGGCATTCCTTTTTTTCTCCTGTTTAAATATCTAAGTTCGTAACTTCTTTGGCATGGGTTTGGATAAACTCTTTTCGGGGTCCTACCTTATCTCCCATCAAAATGGTAAACATTCGTTCGGCTTCTGCGGCGTCTTCGATATTGACCTGTTTGATCACCCGGTTCGCCGGACTCATCGTCGTTTCGCAAAGCTGGGTAGCGCTCATTTCACCGAGACCTTTGTACCGTTGTACTTCGTATTTGCTCTTGATACTTTCCAGATAAGTGGAAAGCTCTAGGTCGGAATAACAGTATTTCTCTTTTTTATCGTGCAGCACGAGAAAAAGAGGCGGTTGGGCGATACAGACATGACCGTTTTCAATCAACGGAAGAGCAAACCGGTAAAAGAAAGTCAGCAATAAGGTGCGGATATGGGCACCGTCGACATCGGCATCTGTCATGATCATAATTTTGCCGTATCGGAGCCGTTTGATGTCAAAATCCTTTTCTATGCCGGTGCCAAGAGCAGCAATCAACGATTTGATCTCTTCGTTGACTAATATTTTTTCTATGTTGGCCTTTTCTACGTTCAATATTTTACCTCGTAAAGGTAATATGGCTTGGGTGCGTCTGTCCCGACCTTGTTTTGCACTGCCGCCTGCCGAATCTCCTTCTACGATAAACATCTCACACTTTTCGGGGTCTTTTTCCGTACAATCCGCTAATTTTCCGGGAAGAACAGAGCTACCGAGAAAACTCTTTCTACGGACCAAATCTCTGGCTTTGGCAGCTGCTTCTCTGGCTTCTTTCGAGATTAGCGATCTTTCGATCACCGCTTTGGCTAAGTCCGGGTTTTTATCCAACATACCGGAAAATTCATTATAGATGTACTCTTCGACGGATTTACGAACAAAGTTATTGCCGAGTCTGCCTTTGGTCTGTCCCTCAAATTGCGGATCATGCAGACGGACATTGATGATAGCGGTCAGTCCGTCCTTGATGTCGTCACTCGAGAACAGGTCTTTGGACGGATCTTTATTATATTTTAGCAGGTTTGCTTTTTCGTTGATGACTTTCAATATACCTGATTTGAAACCATAGACGTGCGTTCCTCCATCGCGGGTATTGATACTGTTCACAAACGAGTATATCGTCTCTCCGTATGAGGAGGCATAATTAAAACAGATCTCAATAAACAACTCGTCATCAGGCTTAATCAGATACACCGGCTCTGGTAAAATCGAGGTTTTTCCGGATAAGATGAACTGCAGGTACTCCTTGATTCCGCCTTCGTAATAAAAATCGAAACGCTCCTGTGTCAGCTCGTTGACAAAAGAAATGCTAAGGTTGTTGTTCAAGAAAGCTAGCTCTTTCAGCCGGTTGATTAAAAAATGCGTGTCGAAAATCGTGGTTTCAAAAATCTCTTTGTCGGGTTTAAAAGTGACTTTGGTGCCGTTGATAGTCGATAAACCCGTGATTTCTAGTTCATGCTGAGGAGTGCCTCGTTTGTATAGTTGCTCATAGTGATTGCAATCACGGTTGATCTCTACTTTTAGCCACTCCGAGAGAGCGTTAACAACCGAAACACCCACTCCGTGCAATCCTCCTGAGACTTTGTAGCTTTTTGAGTCAAACTTGCCACCGGCATGCAATTTCGTAAGCGCTACTTCAACGCCAGGGATACCCAATTCAGGATGAAGATCAACAGGGAATCCTCTGCCGTTGTCTTCAATGCTGATCACATTTTCTTCTACTAAGGTCACCACAATGTGGGTGCAGTACCCGCCCATTGCTTCGTCGATACTATTATCGATCACTTCCAACGCTAGATGATTCAGTCCTTTGGCATCTGTGGAACCAATATACATCGCAGGTCGTTTTCTGACTGCTTCTAATCCCTCAAGAACACGTATGCTGGATGAGTTGTAATCGTTTCCGTTATTTGTGCCGTTTACTCCATTCGGTTTTTTTTCCAATTCGTCCATTCTCACACTCCATTTCATAAAATGCCAACCATTAATTCTAGCAGAAATACTCATTATTACAAGGTTTTATTTATATTTCTTGCAACCGGGATTATCACTTTTTGCCATTATGCCTTATCGGAGGACTCAATAAAAAGCCAGAGTATTCCGAAAAAGATCGGATGGGCTGAAATTTTATTACTATCCGTTATAATCATATTGCATTCATAACAGAAAAATGAATGGATTATGCGTTTGCAGGAGGGTTTTCTTGAAAACTAAGCAATTCAAAAACTGGATGGAAGCAAAACAAGACTATGCTTTTATCGATATCTGGATCATAGACTTGTTCGGAAAAATCAGGCATGTTACTTTGCCTTCCTCCTATGTGTCGGACGAAGTGATGCAAAATGGGATCGGTTTTGATGCATCCAATCTAAAATTAGCGGACGTGACAAATTCCGACTTGGTGATCAAGCCTGATCTGTCCACTGCTTTTGAAGATCCGTTCGCTCCGGTAAAAACCTTGAATGTGATGGGCACGATCTACCAATTCAACACAAAGATGGAAGCGGAGTTATTCCCTTATGATACCAGGATAATGCTACAGCATACCACCCGTTTGCTGCAGCAAAACGGGCACGCCGATTCTTTGCAGGTGTTACCTGAATTAGAATTCTATATCTTTGATCAGATGGATGTGAGTACGAATCAAGACGAAGCTTTCTTTGCGTACTGTTCGGACGAAAAACACCTGCAAGCCGGTAAAGGGTACCATCTCTCGAAACCATTTGATAAATTAGCCGACTTGAGAGCTGAGATAGTCATGCATTTGCTTGCTTTGGGAGTTCCGGTAAAATACCACCATCATGAGGTTGGATTTCCCGGCCAGTGCGAGATCGAGCTGGATTTTCAAGAGGCACTTCAAGCAGCCGATGCCATTGTTACGGCAAAGTACATCATCCATAACCTTGCTGTCAAACATGGAAAAGTCGTGAATTTTATGCCAAAACCGATCTATGGTATGCCTGGATCAGGGATGCACTTGCATATGTTTTTATCCGACAACAAAGGAACCTCTCTCTTTTTTGATCGAAATGGAGAGTACAGACTTAGCCAGTTGGCTTGGCACTATATGGGAGGGGTGTTGCTACACCTTCCTGCATTGATGGCTTTCAGCAATCCCTCAACCAATTCGTACAAACGGTTGATACCTGGATACGAAGCACCATGCAACAAGTCATTTGCGAAATCCAACCGAGACGCTTCTATCCGAATCCCCGCTTATACTCCCCTTGAGGAGACAAGATTTGAGCTTCGCACAGCGGATGCATTGGCGAATCCGTACTATACCCTATCTGCAATACTATTGGCAGGCATGGATGGTATCAAACATCAGATTGATCCGCATGACAAAGAAGCGATCAGGATCGAAGAAACAACCCCTCACAGCTTGATTTCTGCGATGGAATCTCTGTTGAGAGACAGAGCATTTCTCAAGCCGATCATGTCAGATGCATTTCTTGAAACCTGGAAAAAGCAAAAGTTGTTGGAAGCAAATAAATGCACTTACTATCCAAATCCGGCAGAATTTGAGACGTACTTGGACTACTAGAACCGATAAAGTAAGGTTGTTAGAGCTCGATTACGTCGGATTTGTTGGTATTATTTTTTGCGTCCACTACCAGACCGATATTGGCTTGGTTTTCCGGTTCATCCAACCGGATGTGTTGGTATTGAGAGCAATATAGTACGATCAACACTCCTAACGGGAGAAGAAATATCGATAACCATTGGTTTGCGCTGAATAGACTCCATAAGGATTTCACTTTGTTGACGTCGCGCCAAAACTCAATGAAAAAGGTAATGATGGCGTAATCGATGAACAAAAAACCGGTTGTTTTCCCATAAAATCGTTTGTGTCTCTCGATGTATAGTACGTGCAGAAAACCCAAAAAAGCTAGCAGAGAGGTGTATAGCTGTGTCGGGATTCTGGTAAAATCCATCGGACCAAATCGGAAAGTTAACCAATAATCGCTTGGCTGACCAACACAGCAACCGTTTAAAAAACATCCGATACGGCCAACGGCATATCCGATCAGTACGCCGGAAGCCAGCACATCCAGTAAAGCCCATATGTTCAAATGATGTCTTTTTGCATATACGATGGCAACCAAGATACCAGCAGGGATGATACCAAAGAAAGAGAGACCTTCTCCTCCGGTCTGGATAATGTATATCGGATTGGTGAGATACGTCATAAAATTATTGGTGAGGATGTATAACAATTTCGCGCCGATCACGCAGAAAATCAACAGGTAAAATAGCAGATCGATCATATGATCATCGGTCAATCCTATTTTTTTTGCTCTGGAACGAGCAGCGAAATATCCTGCTATCACACCGAGAGCGATCATCAAACCATAGCTGCGGATAGTGATGGGTCCAAATTTAGCAATGATCGGATACATAAGCTGCCCCCTTGTTCAAGTTAAAATATGAAATGTTTGATTGGCTTCGATCAAATGATGAATAACAGTGTCCAAATGCTCCTTTTCCATTGAAGCGGTGACATTCATTCTCAAACGGGAAGTGTTGGGCGGCACAGCCGGAGTAACTACCGGTAGTACGAAAATATCCCTTTCTTGCATGAATCGTGTGACTTCCATGGTTTTTTCCTCTTCCCCGATAATCAGAGGAATGATAGCCGTCTGCGATTGTAGGGTGTTAAATCCTTCTTTGTGCAAATGATCAAGGAAGTATCGGACATTTTCATTTAATTTTTGAATTCGCCACGGCTCTTCGGCAATAATCTGAAAAGCCATTTGCGCGGCAGCAACCGTAGGTGGGGTCAATGCGGCAGAAAATACAAAACCTCTGGCTTTGTGTTTCAGGAAATCGATCAGAATGGGATCGCCCGTGATATATCCTCCGATAGCGGGGATTACTTTGCTGAGTGTGCCCATCAGGATATCGATCTGCCCTTCGATGTGGTAATATTCTTCGATACCGGTGCCTTTTTCACCCAGCACACCTAACGAGTGCGCTTCGTCCACCATCAACAAAGTGTCGTAGGCTTTGGCCAATCGTATGATTTCCGGTACAGGAGCAATATCGCCATCCATGCTGTAGACAGAGTCAATGATAATGCAGCGGTTTCGATATGCCTGGGCTTTTTTCAGACAGCGTTCCAAGTCTTCTAGGTTATTATGATTGAAACGGATGAATTCCGCTCCGGATAGTAAACATCCATCCACGATGGAGGCGTGGTCGAATTTGTCACAGATCACTGCATCGCCACGGTGAAATAGCGTGGAGATCGTCGCGAGGTTGGTAACATAGCCGCTGGAGTATACGATGGCTTCTTCTCGGTGTTTGAAGTGGGCAATGGTG
>Ga0302252_1002025_pt1 | contig 10224 bp, 13 predicted proteins | sample AAG_RA_Leu_MG_FD_193511 | JGI IMG/M metagenome (GOLD analysis project Ga0302252, IMG submission 193511) | Enriched activated sludge microbial communities from anaerobic digester in WTTP, New Holstein, Wisconsin, United States - AAG_RA_Leu | ecosystem: Engineered > Bioreactor > Anaerobic >...
TCTCTATCGCACATACCATTGGAAAACCGGTGATGTTCCTTGGCACAGGCCAGGGGTATGACGATATCATCCCCTTCTCCCCCGAGAGGGTTGTAGGGGAACTTTTGGGAGATGGTGCCTGATGCTGGACCGTCTTGGAACCTCGCTTAAGGATGCGCTGAAGAAGCTCGCAGGAAAAACGGTCGTTGACAGAGCAGCGGTCGAGGAACTGGTAAAGGATCTTCAGAGAGCGCTCATACAGGCGGATGTGAACGTCAGGATGGTCATGGCGCTCTCCCAGTCTATCAAGGCGCGCTCGCTTGACGAACAGCCCCCGAAAGGCATGACCGTCCGTGAGCACGTGTTGCGCATCGTGTACCAGGAACTGGTGAAACTCGTCGGCTCAACTGGAGAAGCGAAACTCGAACCCCAGGTTATCCTCATGGCCGGTCTCCAGGGCAGTGGGAAGACGACGACCACCGCGAAACTTGCCCGGTATTTCCAGAGAAAAGGCATGAGAGTGGGAGTCATCTGCGCCGATACCTTCAGGCCTGGTGCATTCGACCAGCTGAACACCCTTTGCACGCGGATTAACGTGCCCGTCTTCGGGAATCCGGATGCGAAGGATGCCTTAAAGATCGTCAGGGAGGGGCTCTCCTCAATGTCAGGAAACGAAGTGGTCATCATCGACACACAGGGCCGACATGCCCTTGAGGGAGAGCTCATCCAGGAGATTATTGATATCCAGAAGATTGCATCGGCACGCCACCGTTGGCTCGTCATTGACGCGGCACTTGGCCAGCAGGCAGCCGAGCAGGCCCGCAGGTTCCACGATGCTATCAATATTGACGGTGTCATCATCACCAAGATGGACGGAACCGCAAAGGGTGGGGGTGCTCTTTCAGCAGTTGCGGAGACTGCTTCAGGAATCGTGTTCATCGGCAGTGGCGAGACCATCGATGATCTCGAGCGCTTCGACCCTGATGGGTTTATCTCAAGGCTCCTTGGCATGGGTGATTTAAAGGCACTTGTCGAGCGCGCTGAAGAGACTATGGCCGGCCGTGAAGTCGATGTCAACGCCATGCTCCGGGGAAAGTTCTCCCTCCGTGATATGTACCAGCAGCTCGAGGCCGTGAACAGGATGGGCCCCCTCAAGCAGATCATGAGTATGCTTCCGCTCGGGAATATGGAAATTCCCCAGGATGCATACGATGTCACGAGCACCAAGATGCAGCGCTACCGGATCATCATGGATTCGATGACGGATCCTGAGCTTGACGATCCTTCCGTCATGGGAAGTTCACGGATCCACCGGATAGCGCTCGGGGCAGGCGCGTCTCCCGAAGAGGTGCGTGAGCTCCTCCGCTATTACAAGATGATGAAAAAAGCGCTGAAAGGCGTCCGCGGCGGCCAGGGAAAACTCAACATGCAGCGGATGATGAAGAAATTCGGCGGTGGGATGTAGGGCCCGATGCTTCGGCTTGCGGTCGTGGGGCACCTGGCACGCACGTCAGGGGATTTCAACCTTTCAGATATGGCGGGGGGCGCAGGAAGGATGGATGTCCTGTGCCGGTGTGTCAGTACGTCATTTTTTCTCTCCCACGAATTCAGGAGAGATGTTGAATGCTTCCTGGTACTCCTTGGTGAACCGGACACTCCCAAGATCATCCGTTTTTCCGGAGCACATCTCCGTTACCTGAGCCCGGACGAACGAAGCGCAGGATCCCTGATAAAGAAAGCGCTCTCAATCCCGGTTGGAACGGAGTTCAGGGAGTCCACTCCAGGGGTCACGGTCAGGAGAGGTGGTGTTTCTGATATTGTGAAAGAGTACCCGTTTGCAGTTCTTGATGAAGGTGGGACCGATATCCGGACCGTTGATACCCTTCCAGACTCATATATCCTTTCCGACCACCTGGATTTCACACCCCCTGAAATGGATCTCCTTGCTGGCAAGGAGCGGTTTTCAGTGGGTCCCTGTGCCCTCCATGCGAACCACGCGATAACCGTGCTGCATAACGAGATTGACCGGAGGAGTGCAGGATGGTGATCCTCGACGATGTGGAAAAGATCCTCGCCTACGGCGAAATCTGCGATCATTGCCTCGGCCGATTTTTTGGGAAACTCTCTCACGGGCTCTCAAACGATGAACGCGGCAAGGCACTTCGCATTTCTTACTCTCTTCAGAATAACCTGCCCTATCCTTCTGCCGGACCCTGCTGGATTTGCGGGGATATCTTCGGAAAGACTGAGGAATGGGCGGACCGTGTGGTCGCTGCAACAGCGGATATAGAACACGGAACTTTTGTGATCGGCACCAGGGTCCCACCCGTGATTGCCGAGAGCGAGGAGATCGTGTGGAGCGATCTCTCCCTTTCCCATGCGGAACCCCTGAAATCTGAAATGAACCGCGAAGTGGGTAAAGCGGTTGCCAGAAAATCAGGGAAGGTGGCAGACCCGAAACACCCTGATCTTTTGGCAATCCTCAACATTGCTCATGATTGCGTCGAGATCCAGATTCGATCCATCTTTATCTATGGGAGGTATCGCAAGTTTGAACGGGGAATCCCCCAGACCCACTGGTTCTGCAGGGCCTGCCAGGGGAGTGGATGTGAAAAGTGCAATTTTACCGGCAAACAGTACAAGGATTCGGTTGAAGAACTCATTGGACGGCCAATCATCACTCTCTTTTCCGCTGAGAACGCGATCCTTCATGGATCAGGCAGGGAGGATATCGATGCACGGATGGTCGGCACAGGCAGGCCGTTCGTGATGGAAGTTGTCGCACCCCGGATCCGGACGCGGGACCTGGCTGTCGTTCAGCAGGAGGTCAACCGCGCTGCTGACGGAAGGGTGGAGGTAATCCTTGAACGCTGGAGTTTCCACAAAGAGGTGGAAATTATTAAATCGACCAAGGGTTATAAAAAATACAGGATCCTTGTCGAGATTGACGGAGGATGCTCACTGGATGAGCTCCAATCAGCAATCCAGTCCCTAAAAGGGGCAAAAGTGAACCAGCGCACCCCTATACGGGTTGCACACCGCCGGGCAGACCGCGTTCGCGAACGCCGGGTCCTGGATATCAGCAAGGTAGGAGAGGACGACGAACGGGTGATCCTCGAGATCACCGGTGAAGCGGGCCTCTACATCAAGGAGCTGATATCCGGGGATCAGGGCCGGACCGAGCCGAGCCTTTCCGGCCTCCTGGGAAGATCCGCCCGGGTGTGCAGCCTTGACGTGGTGGAAGTGCAAGGATATGACGAGGGAGAGTAAGCATCATGGCGCATCATAATGGCCCACGAAAAAAGACACGATACAAGTTCAAGAAAGATCTGCGAAAGCGCGGGGTGGTCCCGGTGACCTCACTCATACAGAAGTTCGATCTCGGCCAGAAGGTGCATGTGGTCTGTGAACCAAGCATCCAGAAAGGCATGCCCCATCGCCGTTTCCACGGAATGACCGGGACAGTGGTCGGGCAGAGAGGGCGGGCGTGGCTCCTTTCCATCAGGGATGGCCAGAAGGAGAAGATCGTCATCGCCAGACCGCAACATCTAAAAGCACAAAAGTAAACACTCCACATACGCGAATATTTTGGTGATTGGCATGAAAGTAAAAGGAATCATCCGTGAAGAGAGGATAACCCTTCCCGAGCTCCGCGAAGTGCTCCACAATGTGGAATCCGAACGGATAGACTCTGCGAAGGAGATGTCGTATGAGCTCCGCAAGAGCATCGAGCATGCCAATCAGCTCTCAAAAACATCGAGCGAAAAGTCCCGGCTCCTGGTGAATGAACTGTTGAAGATGGAGAAGATGAAGCCTGACATTGCATTCAGAATAGCCAATGTCATGCCCAGGACCAGGGACGAACTCAGGGCTATTTACGCGAAGGAGAAATACACCCTCCAGGCCGACGAACTCGATACTATCATCGAGGTAGTAAAAACACATCTGTGAGGGATTGTATGAAGACGGAAAAGAAGGAGGTCAACGCAATAGTGCTGGATGTCCTCCAGAAGGGGCATCCCGATGATCCGCGGCCTCCGTTCAAACGCGAACCTCTTATCCAGGGAATCGGGCTGACACAGTTCAAGCTCCTCGAGATGGTCCCAAAGACCCTTGAGATCCAGATCCACGAGAACGTGTACATCGGAGACGGCGAGCGGGAGAAGATAGAGAGGGTGAAGCGCCGGATAAGCTACGACGATCTTACCCAGACTGCCAAGCTCGAGCTTCCCTTTGCAGTGGAGCGGATCGTGAAGGAGAAAGAGCCGGAATTCGTACAGTTCTTCAATAAATCCATCTCCATCAGCCCGAAACTCCACATGCTGCACCTCCTTCCCGGTATCGGAAAGAAACTCATGTGGGAGATACTCGAAGAACGGAACAAGAAACCTTTCGAGAGCTTCGCAGATATCAACCAGCGGATCAAGTCACTCCCCCATCCCGAGAAGATGATCATTTCCAGGGTGATGGAGGAGCTCCAGGACCCGTCTGTGAAGTATCATCTCTTCACTTCCAGATGAGGGCGAGGAACGATCAGCACTTCCTGGTGGACCAGAGGGCTGTCGAGCGCATCGCGGGGGCTATCGAGGTTGCGGGAAAACGAGTCCTCGAGGTTGGCCCGGGAAAAGGTGTGCTGACAGAAGCACTCCTCTCACGGGGCGCACTGGTCGCTGCAGTCGAAATCGACCAGAACCTTGTTGATTCGCTTGCCTATGATTTTGCCGATGAAATACGATCCGGCCGTCTCACGCTGATGCAGGGTGATGCAGTCCGTTGTATCCTTCCCCCGTTTGAAGTGGTGGTCTCAAATCTCCCGTATTCGGCATCCTCGAAGATCACATTCCGTCTCCTTGATTCGGGATTTAGAGAGGCAGTGCTGATGTACCAGAGCGAGTTTGCCCAGCGGATGCTCGCCTATCCCGGCACACCCGATTGCGGACGCCTCTCCATCATGGTCCAGACATTCTGTGCCGCACGACGCCTCTTCGATCTCCCTCCCCAGGCATTCTCACCGGCTCCACAGGTCAGGTCGACAGTTGTCCATCTCATTCCACGCGATCCATTGTTTCCCATCAATGACCGGAGACTGTATGCGGACATCGTCAAAGCCCTCTTCTCACAACGGAGAAAGACCGTGAGAAATGGTCTGAAAAGTGCGAAATGGATACTCGGTCAGGAGATGCTGGAGCAGATCCTTGCAGGACTGCCGGAAGAGATACTTTCCTCAAGGCCGGAAGCCCTCTACCTTGAGGATTTTGCGACCATTACCAACCTGGGATGCCCTTGATCCACCCCCAGGTGTACCCTCCCCGGGAGGATACGTATCTCCTTCTCGATGCTGCACTGCAGGAGATACATCCCGGAGACCATGTGCTCGAAGTGGGGTGCGGGAGCGGGTATATCGCTGCCGGTCTTGCGGAATATGCCCGGGTCCTTGCAACAGATATCAATCCCTATGCTGTTCGGGAGACCCGTATGCGGGGAGTCGATGTGGTCCGGTCCGATCTGCTCCGCGGCATACGGGGGCCTTTCGATATGGTCCTCTTTAATCCCCCCTATCTGCCCACATCAGAAGATGAGCGGATGAACGACTGGCTTGAGCATGCCCTTAACGGGGGGCCGGATGGATGCAGGGTTATCGCAGAGTTTGCCGCAGGGGTAGCACAGGTCCTTGCCCCGGGTGGCCGGGTTCTGCTCCTCTTCTCATCGCTCACAGGGCCTGAAAGGGTCATTGACCTCTTTGTGAAAGAGGGATTTGAGTGTGAAACCTTCGTTGAAAAGAATGTGGAAGGGGAGACTCTCTCTGTCATCCGTTGCAAAGTGGTTTTAAAAAAGATGGATAATAAAGGGAATCCTGTCGATTAGCCACACCCGCATCCGCATCCAAAATTGACGGGGGGGATAAGCCGAGCACTCCAGAGATCTCCAGCCGATGTGGTGACTGATGATCCCGTGCCGAATGGAGTGATGGTCCTGGGTTGATAGTCCTTTGCCTGGACCGCATTGAGGAGTAAAGGATTGGCGGAAATTTCATTCATACCCTGGGAAAAGGCATTCATCCCCGAGAAACGGCCGCTCGGCATCCTTGTTGAATAGATCCCTGCTGCTGCCGGAGTAACAACAAGAACCACTGCCAGCAGAATTACCAATATGCAGAATATCCTCGCATTCATGATCAGGAAATATGAATTACACACCTTAATACTTATGCGCCGCGCAGGATGTTGGAACCAGTCCGAAGAATACCATACACGAAAAAGAATCTCTCTGCAGGTTCACCATACCAAACGCATGAACTGAGGTAAACACATATCCGAAGCATCATCCGGTTCGGAACATATGAGTGCGGACGAATCTGTTTATGGCACATCCGGACCGGGATGGTTCAGGATATTTCGTCCCTCAAAATCTCTATGCTGCTCCGGACAGATCCGAACGAAAGAAAATAAAAAAAGAATCCCGGTAATCGGGACGCTCCAGAGAGATACGGGGTGGGTACTCAGGTTCCGAATAGTGAACTCCACTTACCGGTGGATATCGTGATACCTGTTCCGGCACCATTGAATCCCGATGGTGAGATTGGCTTGAGATTGAATGCCTGGAATGCAGGTATATATGCGATCTTGGTTGGCATGTCCTTTACTCCCGGGCTGTAGGCGTTGCTCCTCGCGTAATCAATGTTGGGGATCCTCCTTGCCTGCTCGCTGTAGGGGTAGTAGAAAGCGGCAAAAGCCGGAGGCGCGATGAAGGCAACCGCCAGCAGTATGACCAGTATACAGAGTGCCATCTTTTTCATACACATGAGGTGTCAATTGCATCATTTAAAGGTATGTGTCGTTTACCGGGATCAGTTCCGGGGACGGAATGTGCGGGAAGGGCAACGGTCTGCGTCCCTTTCCGGAGGAGCCGGCCCATTGATACGGCATTCTCCCTCTTTTCCTTCCTTGCCGGGTACGTAAAGGAAACAGTCGCTGCAGGTAGGCATACGTGAGGGATTTTCATTGCCCCGGGAAAAATGTTACGGTGTCCGAGAAAATTATGAGATGAGCGGGAACACGCGGATCCCCAGAAATGCGATCAGGACCATTCCGATCACGACACAGACAACTTTGTCCAGAAGATGTATATGCTCTTCCCTGAAAGGGGTCCGCGTACGGGTGCGGTATCCCCGCATGTCGATGGTTAAGCCCAGCACCGTGGTCCGTGCAAGGGCATTTGATACAAGGGGGATCATCACCGGGGCAACGCTCTTGATGCGGCCGACGAATCCGGATCCCGGTGCATACCCGCGGGCAAGCTGTGCTTCATGGATCTTTGTCGCCTCAATCTGCAACGTCGGGATGAACCGGAGCGCGATGAGGAACATCAGGTTATAATCAATGGGGACTCCCATCTTCTCAAGGGTGTTCACGAGATCACGTGGCTGTGTGGTGATCACGAAGATCTGGAATGAAATGATGAGGATGGCAAACCTGAGCGTGAGGAGCACTCCCGCATATAGTGCCCCTGTGGTCACTGGTAAAAATCCTCCCGGAATCAGGTACCCCAGGACCTCTCCGCTGGGCATGGTGATGAGCGTGATGAGGATGAAGATCACACTCATTGCAAGGATGAGCGCCATCTGCTGGAGGACTTCCCGGAGTACACGGCCTATGAACGCCATGCAGAGGACAGCAATGAGGATCACACAGAGCACGGGGATATCCAGTGTCAGGAGTGTGATCACCCCAATCACAAGGATAAGAAAGATCTTGGTGCCCGGGTGCAACCGGTGAAAGAAAGCATCCTTGTGAATGTACTGGAGTATCTCCCTCATTCTTCATCCCTCCCTGCGGATATCCGACTGAATCCTGCCGGAGTCGATCGTGATAATCCGGTCGGTACATTCCTCAGCGATCTGGCGGCTGTGGGTCACCATGACGATAGATCGGCCCTCCTGCTGGAGATGCTTTAGGATCTCCATAACCTCCCTTGCCTCCCTCCCGTCGAGCCCTGTGGTGGGTTCATCAAGTATGATGACCTTTGGTCGCATCGCGAGCACGCATGCGATCGCAAGTTTCTGGCGTTCTCCCCTTGAAAGCCATCTTGGGTAAAGATCGCGGGAATGGGTAAGACCGGTTGCATCCAGTACCTTTTTGAGTACCATGTCAGGTTCGGGAATCCCAAGGTTCCTGATGCCGAACATGATCTCTTCCGCCACCGTGTCTGCGAAGAACATGTGGTCGGGGTTCTGGAAGACAAGGCCGACAGAATGCGCGAGATCCGAGACCGGAGCGACCCCCGCATCCTTCCCGTCAACCAGGACCGTTCCTCCCGAGGGGCGAAGGAGCCCGATCAGGTGCTTGATCAGGGTGGTCTTTCCCGACCCGTTCTCTCCCACAATGGCGACAAACTCACCCGGGAAAATATCGAGGCTGACCCCATTGAGGGCCTGCACCTCGCCGTATGCGTGCTCGAGATTCTTTATGGATACAAGAGGTTTTTGTTCATCGGATGGAGAGTGGGAAGAACCGTCTCGTATCCCGGAATAATCGGGGAAAATAACCCCTTTCACAAATTCATCCGCGATGAGATCACCGGGTTTACCAAGGGCGCGGATCCTTCCGGCATCCATGACGATCATCTGGTCTATAAGGTCACGGAATTTTGTGAATTTGTGTTCGGTGAGGACTATTGTCTTTCCCCCGGCCTTGAGATCCTTCAACACCGAGATGATACTCTCCGTTCCGCGTTCGTCAAGCTCAGCGGTGGGTTCATCGAGGATCACGATATCGGTGCCGAGTGCAAGCGTGGTGGCAAGCACAAGTCGCTGTTTCTGCCCTCCTGAAAGGGCATGCGGGGCCCGGTCCTTGAGTGCTGTAAGCTGGGTGACCTCCATGATCGATGAGAGCCGGGATTCGATCTCCTCTGCGGAAAGCCCTCTCCTTTCGAGCGCAGAGAGGATCTCCTCCTCTACTGAGGTAAAAATCAGCTGGGCTTCCGGGTCGTCAAATACCATTCCCACATGGCCGGAGATCTCCGACAGGCTTGCATATTCTTTCACATTCCTGCCGAGGATCGTGATCTTCCCTTCCTTCTCTCCACCGAATTCATGCTCGAGGATGCCTGCTGCCGCCATGCACATGGTTGTCTTCCCGGCACCCGATGGGCCGGTAACGAACAGGCATTCCCCCGGTTCGATGTTCACCGACACCCGTGAAATTGCCTGCCTTCCCCCACGCGGATAGGAATAACTGACTTCCTCGAGTGTGATCATCTATGATCCCCTGTTCAGGACACGATTTGCAGGGAAGAAGAGGATCTGTACAATAATTGCATTGAAGACCCCAGTGATGACAACGATGGGGACAAAGACCGTCATGTATCCCATCATAGTCGTCTTCATCGCGGCAAAGCCGAACGAAACAGCCACGAGGGATACTGCCACCCAGGAAAATCCGCTCACGAGTGTGGTAATAAAGGTGCATACGGCAGGGCCTGCGATCTTGTCTTTGAGCATTGCATACAGGCCGAAACATGCAAGAGCACCGAGCGGTTCGCTGATAAGGTTGCCGGGCGGGAACATGGAGCTTGATATCAGCATCGATAGGATACCTGCAACAATACCAATCCCGAGCGCTTCGAGAATTTTTGGCTTTACAAGGATGATCGCCAGGCAGTAGAAGGCGATGATCATGTTCGGAGTCAGCGGTGTGTGCAGCATGGCCAGGAAATAACGCAGGATAGCGCCTATGGCCAGCAATATGCCAACAATGGCAATGTCTTTTGATTTCATACTTACATCACGTCTGGTAGGAGATTATTATTCGAAAGGCAGGTCAGAAGGCGTATGAGAGCCGGGGTGATTTCAGGTGAAGGAATGGATACGCCAGGGTGCCAGTACAGGGAAGAATACCGAAGATTTCTGCATCTTTCTCGGGATCTGGTATCCGGTATCAGAACAGCTCATACCTGGTCCATGCACCTATGTACTTTGATGTATAAAATTGTACACTCGTGTATAAAAAGGATGCTGAATGAGGTTCGGATCTAAACAGACAAGCATTCATTAACCAGATTGGGACAGATTGTAGTCCATGGTTTCAAGGTCTTTTCAATATGCCTCTCTGGCACTCCTCGCGCTCATCGTTGTATGCGGCCAGGCATCAGCACATTCTCCCTCTGACATGAACCTTATCTGGGACCCTGATTCGATCAGCGTCCTGGTTACCATTACTCACCACGTAAGCGATCTCTCATCCCATT
>Ga0302252_1002026_pt1 | contig 10220 bp, 9 predicted proteins | sample AAG_RA_Leu_MG_FD_193511 | JGI IMG/M metagenome (GOLD analysis project Ga0302252, IMG submission 193511) | Enriched activated sludge microbial communities from anaerobic digester in WTTP, New Holstein, Wisconsin, United States - AAG_RA_Leu | ecosystem: Engineered > Bioreactor > Anaerobic >...
AGAAAGGTTTTCAGGTAGATTCGAACGTAGACAGTTATATCGATGAGGCGGAGAAGCTGATCTTCCAGGTCTCGGAAGATAAATTCAGGCCGTCGTTCTATGCCGTCAAAGATTTTGTGCTCGAGAACGTCAAGACCATTGAGAGGTTGTATAAAAGAAAACAGCTTGTCACCGGCGTGCCCACAGGCTTTACGGAGATCGACAAGATGACGAGCGGCCTGCAGTCATCGGACCTGATAGTTGTCGCAGGCAGGCCGAGCATGGGCAAGACGGCCTTTTGCATGAATATCGCGCAGCACGTATCGATGCTGAAAGAAACCTCTGTCCCCGTAGGGGTATTTTCTCTTGAGATGTCAAAAGAGCAGCTCGTGACGAGGCTTTTAAGCTCTGAGTCGGAGATCGAGCATTCAAAGCTCAGGACGGGAACGCTCTCCGGGGCGGAATGGCCAAAGCTTGCGGACGCGGCAGGAAAATTGAGGGATGCGCTGATGTTCATCGATGATTCACCGGGGTTGAGCGTGCTTGAGCTGCGGGCGAGGGCGAGAAGGTTGAAAAAGGAGCACGGCCTCGGGCTGCTCATCGTTGATTACCTCCAGCTGATGAGGGGGCGGACCGGCATAGACAGGCGCGAACAGGAAATATCGGAGATATCGCGGTCCATGAAGGCCCTTGCGAAAGAGCTCCAGATCCCTGTAATAGCCATCTCCCAGCTGAACCGCGCGCCGGAACAGCGGGAGCGCGACAACAGGCGGCCGAGGCTGGCAGACCTCCGTGAGTCGGGGGCCATTGAACAGGACGCCGATGTTATCTTTTTCATTTACCGGGATGCCGTCTACAACAAGGAGATACAGGAGGAGGAGAAAAATATTGCTGAGGTCATTATCGGAAAACAAAGGAACGGGCCGACAGGAACTGTCGAGCTGGCATTCCAGGACAAGACAACGACCTTCAGAAACCTATACCGAGAATGAACATCCCGAACCTCCTCTCTATTTTTCGTTTTTTTCTTACATTCTTTTTTATCGTAGCGGTCAACAGCGGGCGGTTGCACCTGGCGCTCTTTCTATTTATCCTCCAGGGCATAAGCGACCTCCTCGACGGATTCCTTGCCAGGGTGATGGGCAAAAAGACCCATCTGGGCGCATTCCTCGACCCCATCGCCGACAAGACGATGCTCGTCGCGTCATTTGTGCTGTTGTATCTTCACCAGATCATACCGCTCTGGCTGACGTCCCTTGTGCTTGTCAGGGACCTGGTCATTGCAATCGGATTTCTCATCCTGTATAAGCTGTCTTATACCACAACCCCTGCTCCGAGCATTTTCGGCAAGATAACAACAGCCTGCCAGATCGCAACGATCGTGTATGTCCTGTGGTCCGAGGCGAGGCCATACGGCGACGTGTTCTTTTACATTGCGGCCCTCTCAACTGCCGTCTCCGGCATCCACTATATTCTTATTGGATTGCGGATGCTCTACCGGAGCCGTTTTCAACAACCGGCGAACGGAAATTAATCATCAGAAGAAACCCGGTTTGCAGCGAGGGGACCGGCAAGAAAGTGTTGACAATACAAGCTCTTTTGATTACTATAGAACAAAAAAATAGTGGGAGGTTATTATGGCCGTGAAGGTTGCTATAAATGGTTTTGGAAGGATCGGAAGGCTTGTCCTCAGGGCCGGTTTGGGAAGCAAGGACGTGGAATTTGTCGCGGTGAACGATATTACAGATCCGAAAACACTTGCCCACCTGTTAAAGTATGATTCTGTGCATGGGATCATGGACGCCGAGGTGAAGGCAAAAGAGAACGCGATAATGATCGACGGCAAAGAGGTGAAGGCCTATGCAATAAAAGAGCCCGAGATGCTGCCATGGAAAGACCTGGGCGTCGATGTGGTGCTTGAAAGCACCGGCAAGTTCACCGACAGGGCCGGCGCCGAAAGGCATCTCAAGGCAGGAGCAAAGAAGGTGGTCATATCGGCTCCCGCAAAGAATCCCGATGTAACATTCGTGCTCGGCGTCAACCAGGAGGTCTACGACAAGACGAAGCATCACGTCATATCCATGGGCTCCTGTACGACGAACTGCCTTGCGCCGATAACAAAGATACTGCAAAGGGAGTACGGCATCGAGTACGGTTTTATGACCACTATTCACGCGTTCACGAACGACCAGGTAGTCCTCGATGAGCCCCATAAGGACCTCAGGCGGGCACGGGCCGCTGCGCTCTCAATGATACCGACAACGACAGGCGCTGCAAAGGCCATATCCGAGGTGATCCCCGAACTTAAGGGCAAGCTCGACGGCATGGCGATAAGGGTGCCCGTTCCGAACGTGTCTGTCGTCGATTTCGTGGCGATACTGTCGGCGAAGGTCGCGAAAGAAGATGTCAACGCGAAGTTCAAAACCTATGCAGCAGGGCCGATGAAGGGCATCCTCCTGTGCTCCGGGGAGCCGCTTGTTTCCAAGGATTTCAACGGCAACCCACATTCCTCTATTGTCGACCTGGAGTATACCAATGTGATCGGCGGAAATATGGTCAAGGTGCTGTCCTGGTATGACAACGAATGGGGTTTCTCGAACAGGATGCTGGAGCTTCTCTCCTTTATCATGAAATAGGCACAAGAAACAGAGAAAGGCAGGGCAATTATGAAGTCTATAGACCAGGTTGATATCAGCGGAAAGCGGGTACTGATCCGCGTCGATTTCAATGTACCTATTGACGCAAGCGGGAACGTTGCCGACGATACGCGGATAAAGGCCCATTTCCCGACGATAGGCTACTGTCTTGACAGGAACGCAAAGGTGGTCCTCATGTCGCACATGGGGAGGCCCAAGGGCGCCAGGGTTGACAAGCTTTCCCTGAGGCCCGTTGCGGAGAGGCTTGCGAAACTGATGGAAAAGCAGATACTCTTCGTCGATGACTGCATCGGAGAAAAGGCCGAGGCCGCTGTCGCTGCCATGAAAGGGGGCGATATCGTGCTCCTTGAGAACCTCAGGTTCCATATCGGCGACGAGAAGAACGAAAGCGAATTTGCCCGCGCGCTCGCCGGGCTCTGCGATGTCTACATCGATGACGCCTTTGCGGTATCTCACAGGAAGGCCGCTTCAAATGCGGCGATCACGGAATTTGTGAAGGTCTGCGCCGCGGGCTTTCTTTTAAAGAATGAGATAGACTACTTTCAAAAGGCAATGGGCAACCCGGAAAGGCCGCTTGTGGCTATTATCGGGGGGGCGAAGGTTTCAGACAAGATAGGCGTGCTGGAGAACCTCATCGAAAAGGTGGACCGCCTTATCGTCGGCGGCGGGATGGCGTTTACGTTCCTCAACGCCCTTGGCTATGAGGTCGGGAATTCTCTGTGCGAAAAAGAGATGCTCGATAAGGCAAAGAGCATCATGGAAAAGGCAAAGTCAAAAGGCGTGAAGCTCTGCCTGCCTGTTGATTGCGTTGTGGCGGAAAAGGCTTCGGCCGACGCAGAGGCGAAGGTCTGCAGCGTTGAGGAGATTCCGAAAAACAGTATGGGTCTTGATATCGGGCCGGCGACTACGGCGCTCTTTTCAGAGTCCTTAAAGGATGCGAAGACGGTTGTATGGAACGGCCCCATGGGCATGTTCGAGATCGACAAGTTCAGCAAAGGCACATATGAGGTGGCGTCGTCGGTAGCGGCATCGGGCGCGCTCTCGATCATCGGGGGCGGGGACACCGATTCGGCGGTGCACCGCGCGGGGGTGAGCTCAAAGATATCCTACATCTCAACGGGAGGCGGCGCGTTCCTCGAGCTTCTGGAGGGCAAAACGATGCCGGCGGTTGAGGCGCTGGAAAAATGTGGAGATAAATCATGAGAACATGGATGGTTGCCGGGAACTGGAAGATGAACAATACGATCCGCGAGGCGATAGACCTTGCAAAGGGCGTGAAAGACGGCGCTGCGGGGATAAAGGGCGGCGAGGTAGTGCTGGCCCCGCCGTACACGGCATTGCAGAGCGTCTATGAAACGATAAAAGGTTCTCAGGTCCTTCTCGCCGCACAGAATATCTATTTCGAGGACAAGGGCGCTTATACCGGAGAGGTGTCGCCTGCCATGCTGAAGGATGCGGGCTGCACCTACGTCATAGTAGGGCACTCGGAGAGAAGAAAATATTTCTACGAGACCGACGAAGGCGTCAACGCGAAGGCAAAGAAATGCCTCCAGGCAGGGCTGAAGCCGATCATATGCGTGGGCGAGACGGAGGTCGAGAGGGAAAAAGGGGTCACGGAATTTGTCATCGGCATCCAGGTAAAAAAGGCCCTCCATGGGATCGACAAGCTCGATAACATTGTGATCGCCTACGAGCCCGTGTGGGCTATTGGGACAGGCAAAAACGCAACACCCATGGAAGCGGAGGAGGTCCACAGGTTTATCAGGAACGTGGTGGGCGATATGTACGGCGAAATATGTAAGAAAATAATGATCCTCTACGGAGGAAGCGTAACATCTGAAAATATTGGGGAACTGATCAGCATGGAGGACGTTGACGGAGCGCTCGTCGGCGGAGCATCCTTGAAAATCGACAGCTTTCTTGGTATAATAAGAAACATTACGGAGAAACAAAAATGATGACAGTTCTTGCAATAGTTCATGTGGTAGTTGCTGTTGCCCTTATCTTTATCGTTCTTCTTCAGACAGGGAGAGGGTCGGAGATCGGGGCGGCCTTCGGAGGCGGCTCAAGCCAGACGCTGTTCGGAAGTTCGGGTTCATCGGGCTTCATGACAAAGCTCACTACCGCAGCGGTTGTCATCTTTATGGTAACAAGCCTCGGCCTGGCGTATATCTACAGCCACAGGGAAGCTGGATTAAAAATTGCTCCTGCGCAGACGGAAGAGAAAGCGCCGGTCCAGAATGCGCCGGTCCAGGAGAAAAAATGAGTGCCGAAGTGGTGGAATTGGCAGACACACCATCTTGAGGGGGTGGCGGGGAGACCTGTGCGGGTTCAAATCCCGCCTTCGGCACCAAATAACTGGTTGAATTTAAAAGAAGTCCTCGATACACCCGGTAAGATTTACAAAATCTATAGTATTTTCCCAGACAATATACTAAAAAATTGCTGTAGTAAGATTATTGTTTCACATATAATAAGAATATCCGTGCCCATGTTTTCTGGTTAGTGGAGGTTTCTTGTTATGAAGAAAAGACATTACCTTATTGCATTTGCAATTATTCTTGGTGTTTTGGTATCCGAAACAAATGCACAAACTGGAATACAAATTGATTGCTATGGTTCCCTGAAAGCATATGAGTTAGATCCAAATATGAGGAACTACACGTGTACTTGTCCCAACGGAAGGCACGGTAAGCCCGTATGCAGACCAAGATCTTCGTCTGGCTCCTATGCCCCTTCCGCCAGGCTGAGCCCATCTCAACAGATGGCCGTTGGGATTGCCGGCGCCCTTCTTAATAATCTATTCAGCAATATGTTCAATGAGATGTTCAACCCTCCACCTTCAGGTAATTCTTACCAGGAGCAATTGAGAATACAACAGGAAGAAAAACGGCAGCAAGAGATGCGGGCGGCCCTTGATGCATGGAGGGACGCGCAGGAGAAGGCGACGCAGGATGCCTTGAAGGAGCAGCAGAGAAAAAAAGAGCAAGGGGCATCGCTTATAAGTAAAATGGATGGCGGCCTTACCGGTGGCGGAGGGAAGCTCGACCCTATGTGGATAACCCAGAAGCCGGAGCTCCTGCCCTTACAACTTGGAGGGCACCCCACTTCCAGATTTAAGCTTGGCGACAGGCTCCTTTGTTCATCGTATTTTTCGACCCGTGCCATTGAGGAGACGAGAAAAGGGAACTACGAGGGCGCACGGTTCTTTAGCGAACAGGCGGACAAGGTAATGGTTAAAGCAGAAACCGATGTTGAATGCAAATTTCCTCAAATGCCGAACGTCCCAACGCCGAAAACAAAGGGGATGGATCCAAAGAAATTTACAGCCCTCATGGAAGGCTTTAATACAAAGATCAAAGAACTTCAGAACGTTGAAGCCGACCTTAACAAGGCAAGACAGGAAAAGCAGGCGGCAGAGGAGAATCTGAAAAAGATAGATGAAAAGATAGCGGAGCTGGACAACCAGGCGCAATCCGCGCAAAACCCCGAAGAGAAGGCGCAGGCGGACGATCTTATCCGGCAGGCACTGGCCTTAAAGTCAGAGGCAGAAGATCAGGCGAACACCGCAAAGCAGAATGAGCAGGAGCTTCTCGATAAGGCAAAGAATATGGCGAAAGAGATGGATGCGAGCCTCAAATCTGTTCAATAACAAGGAGAGCAAGGCATGGGGCAATATATGAAAAGATCATTTACATTATTTTTGATACTTGCAAGCCTGACCGTAATGGCGGCATGGTGGAAGGGGACAACCCCTTTAATGGATGCAGCCGAGGAAGGGGATATCAATACCGTAAAGGCCTTGCTGGACAAGGGGGAGGATGTCAACAAGACCGGCCCTCACTATACAGCCTTGATGGTGGCATCGGCGAGAGGGAGGACCGACGTGGTGAAGCTGCTCATAGACAGGGGTGCCGATGTAAATATGGTGGTGAGCACCGGAATGTGCGCCCTGGCTTTTGCGGCGGAAAACGGCCACACAAATATAGTGGAAATTCTCGTTGAAAAAGGTGCTGATATAGATAAAGCCTTAAATGTTTTAGAGAAAAGAACTTCCATTTTCGCGCACAACCCACTGACATCATTCGGTGACGCTGCAAAAAGTAAAAGCGGCCTCGCCCTGCTTAATGAAAAATATAAAAGACAACAAGAAAAACTCCCGTCCAAGGAACAAGCAAAACTCGCGACTCAGGATAGTTGGGCCTATTATTACGGGGGAAAATATCAAGAGGCGTTGAGTTCATTTAAAAAGGATGTTAGTTCAAACCCGTCCAATAGCGACAATTTTGCCGGCCTTGCCGCGTCCCACAATAAGCTAAAGCAATATGACGAGGCTATCACCGCAGCGAAGAGGGCGATAGAGCTCAAGCCTGATAGCGGTTTTGCATACAACGAGCTCGGCATAGCATATTTGTACAAAAAACAGTTTAACGAGGCCCTAAGCGCTTTCCGGAAGGCCATTGAGATAGAGCCGAAAAATTCAGCTCTCTACTATAATATGGGCGATCTATTCTCTCATAAGGAAGATTACGGCAGGGCGGCAGACAGTCTTCAAAGGGCAGTAGAGCTTGCCCCGAAAAACACGGTATACTTATCCGGCCTTGCGTCTATCTACAGGCGAATGGGCAGACATGACGACGCGATTGAGATAGTAAATAAGGCAGTTGCATTGGCGACCATAACCGGGGTGGAGTTGCCGGTCACGATCGTGGAAGGTTATCCTGTTGTGCAGGGACCGGCGGAAGGACCCGCGAAAAGGGCAGGCATAGAGGCCGGCGATAAGATAATCGAGGTCAATGGCCTTTCAACAAAAGGGTGGAACAACGATAGGTTTGTCGGAAGCATAAAAGGCTCGGAAGGGACGAAGGTTGTCTTCGCAATCGAAAGGAAAGACCTTGATAAGCCTATAGAAAAGACCCTCACAAGGGAAGTGATCGTCCTTAAAGGTGGGGCTCCGCTTCTCAGCTTTAGAAGCCTTTGCTATAGAGAGAAGGGCGATCTTGAGAGTGCCTTTAAAGATGCAGAGAAGGCATACTCCCTTAACCCTGTTGATGAGTGGGCAAAGAGCGCCATGGCCCTTGCGTATATCGATAAGGGCAGATATAACGATGCCCTGAATATCCTATCGACCATAAAAGATAGTCCTTTTGACCGGATGCTTGAGGCGACGGCCCGGGCAAAGCTTGGAGATATGAAAAAGGCAGTCGAGATCTATAGCTCAATCCCGGAAGATTATTTAGCTTCACAAAAGGCGACCTACAGGCAAAGCTATAAAAGGGCCCTTCTGGAATCTCTAAAGCCCTATGTCAACGCCAAAAAAGACTCTGCCAGATCCCTTGAAGCAAGAAGGCAATACGGGGAGGCGCTCAAGGAGCATGCGGAACTGTTGAAGGTTGCCGATGAGAGAGAGGCAAAAGAGATAAGGAATCATGTCGCAGCGTTGATCAAAGATAACCCTTATCTTGCAACTCTCCCGGAAGAGGGAAGAAAGTACGCTTTAAGGGCAGAGATCTTACTGAAAGATGGAAAATTCGAAGAATCGTTAAGTGAATTCGATTCCGCCATAAAAGCAGCGCCGTTTTTCCCGCAGCTCTATCATAACAAGGCCCTTGTATATGGGGAAATGAAGAATTACAGATCAGCGAAAAGATATATGGAGATCTATCTTGACCTTTATCCCAATGCACCGAACATCCGCCAGGTGAAGGACGAGATCTACAAATGGGAGTTTATGATGGAGAGGGAAGGAAAGTGATAAGCAGCAGAAAAATGAGATCATGCGATAGGAGGAGACACATTATGGCGAGAGGGAGAGCGGGCATATATGTTCTATCGGTCCTCCTTCTCGTGATCTTTTGCGGTATCTCTTTTGCCAAAGATTCCGATACGCAAAAAAGTAATCAGCTGATCGGTGTGATAGCTAAGCTGGAAAAGATAAGAGATAATGCTTTCGCAGATATTCAGAAATGCGAGCGCGAGATTCAGCGGTCTGAAAGCACGATCAGGAGGTCTGAAGATATTATAAGACAGGCGCAACAAAAAGGTACTGCACAGGCTGAAATGATTGCGCGTCAGGCATTAACAACAGCACAAGAGACAAAGAGAAAAAATGAGAAGCTGAAGCAGGAGCAGGAATGGACAAGGGCAAGGACAGAAGAGGCTATCAAGAAGGTTAACTCGATGATCGATAAGTTATCAAAAGGTGAAACAGATGAAAAGTCTGTAGAAGAAGCGAAGGAGTTACCCGATAAAATAAGGCGCCGCGAAGCCTCCCTTTGCAGAGAAATAGAAACCCAGTTAGAAAGAGATAAAGAAAGGATAAAAAGATATCAAAAAACTATTGAAATGAACAAAGAAGAGGCGCAGAAATGGGCAGATGAAAATAAGGAGGCCGTGAAAGAAGCTCAAAAAAGCGCTGGAACGTTACTTTTTGAAGCTATAGGTGGCAAATTGCTCGAAAATAAAAAGATAGCGGGCCACATTCAAGAAAGACTTATCGATTATAAGGTAAAAATTGCAGTAGAAGGACCGCCAAGCCAGAAGATCCTTGCCGATAGGTTAATAAAAAAAATAGGTGGCGCTTCTGTTGCATACGCTAATGCAGCAGCAAAAGCAGATACAGGAAAACTTATAGAAGCAGGTGTGGATTTAAAGACGTATTATGATATAACCAAAGCCACAGTTCTTTCCGTGAACTCTGCAAAAGAGGCTGCGGATAGAGAGATGAAGGAAGTACTCCAAACGCTGAAAGTTCCGGGGAATGATTTAAGAGAAAATTTTTCAGATCTGGCTTCTCTCGTTGCTGAACTAAAACTGGATAATATACTGGAACAGACACCATTTTTACAAGATACAGCTTCATTTGCATTATTCTTGCGTGATTACTTCTATCATGGAACAGCTTGGTATCAAAGCAGGGAGAGAATCCTTGAATACGAAAAAATTATGGACGAACAATTAAAAGCTGTAAAGGCAAATCAAGAGCAAATAAAAAGAACGGGAGAAAAACTGAAGGCCTGCCTTGAGGGAGGCAAGACAAGCGGACATTAGAGACCGGGAAAAAAGTTTGATAAATGTGATAAGGATAATTGAGAGAAAAACTATTTTGGTGTTCCTTACGAAAAACAGTGTCCTGCTGCTTTTGTTGGCCCTCGCCGCCCTTTTCGTCATGTCAGATACGGCATGCTCCGACACGTACAGGATACACGCTCCCAAAAAAGAAGATTTGGCATTCCAGGAATGGATGCCTGAAGGCAGATCCTTCTCCGTGCTTGTTCCATCTGAATGGAAGCGGCGGGAAACGGATCTCATGAGGGAACACGACCAGTATCGAGTGACCATGTACGTGCCGCCGAAGGGATTTGACGGGCTTGTCTATCTCTCAAGGGTAGGATTTAACAGTGCAAAGAATGCCGCCTTATTTTATGTTGAATGGAGCGGATCGCTTCGTACGGGCTATTTTGTGCTTATGGATAAAGAAGATAATAAGTGGGTTTTGAAAAATGCCGTAATTGACAGCATGATCATTTACTGAACAACATCCAAAAGGGGCGGATATGAATGAGGACGATATGCCGGAAAAGG
>Ga0302252_1002030_pt1 | contig 10204 bp, 11 predicted proteins | sample AAG_RA_Leu_MG_FD_193511 | JGI IMG/M metagenome (GOLD analysis project Ga0302252, IMG submission 193511) | Enriched activated sludge microbial communities from anaerobic digester in WTTP, New Holstein, Wisconsin, United States - AAG_RA_Leu | ecosystem: Engineered > Bioreactor > Anaerobic >...
ATGATCGCCTTCCCGTGGAGCCCGAGCTTATGCATGCCCCGGTCGAGCATCACGGAGATGCGGGTCAGATACCCCGAGTCCTCGAGTACCGCGAGCAGGAGGTAGAACGGCAACACGTAGGGAATGACAAGAGTAACACCCGCGACAAATCCCGTGAACGCCCCGTTCCAGAGAATGTCCTCAACCGGCCCGGTGATGACGGGTTCATACTGCTCGAACTGCGAGAGGAAATCTGCAAGGAATCCCGAGATCTCCGCGCCCATGCCAAACGTCCAGACAAGGAGCCCGCCAATCATCGCGATGATCGCGAGGTACCCGAGGATTGGGTGGAGGGCAAGAGCGTCGATCCGGTCCGTCAGCCCCTTCATGTCCCGGCCTGCCGGCGAATCGATGGTGACAACTTCAGCTGCGATCCGGTCTGCGACGTGGTAGCGTTCCGCGCTCATGACGACGCATGCCGGCTCGCCGTGCATCGCCTCGATCTCGCTGCTGAGCCGGTCCGCGGTCGCAATGACGGAGGGGGCCTTTTCCTCAACAATCTTCCGGATCTCCCCATCCCGCTCGAGCAGCTTGATTGCCGTCCAGCGGACCGGGTACGGGATCGTAAGGTGTCCGAGGAGCGGGATGAGCGACCCGATCCGGTCCTCGACCTCCTTCCCGTACCGGAGGACCGGCGGCACCGGTTTTTTAATGAGCACATCGAGGACAGCGTCCGTCAGGGTATCGATCCCCTTCCCCCGGATAGCAACCGTAGGGACTACGGGAACGCCGAGAAGGTCCGCGAGCTTGCCCGTGTCGATCCGGATCCCCTTCTTTGCCGCGAGGTCGACCTGGTTGACCGCGACCAGCATCGGCGGGGCAAGCTCCAGGAGCTGGATCGTGAAGAAGAGGTTGCGCTCCAGTGCCGCGGCGTCGACGACGTTGACGACCGCGTCCGGGCGTTCGAGCGCGATGAAGTCCCGGGAGACGAGTTCCTCCATCGAGTACGTAGAGAAGGAGTAGATGCCGGGCAGGTCGATGACCCGGATGCGACGCCCCTTGTGAAGGAGGAGGCCCTCCGCCCGCTCGACCGTCTTGCCCGGCCAGTTGCCGATGATCTGGTCGATCCCGGTCAGCTGGTTGAAGATCGCGCTCTTCCCGACATTCGCGTTGCCGGCAAGCGCAACCGTGGCATGAGCATCCCGGACTTTCTCATCCGGCTTTTTTCCGCAGGCGTTGCAGTCCCCGCAGCCGCAGCCCTTCATGCCCGCCCTCCGTTGCACGGACGAAGTGCAATCCCCTGTGCGACCGACCGGTCAAGCGCGAGCGTGGTCTGGCGCACCGCAATCGTGACCGGCCCTCCGCCCGGGATTTTTCTCAGCAGCGTGACGGTAGTCCCGGGCGTGAGCCCCAGATCGGTGAGGCGCTGCACGACCCGGCCGTCCCCGCGGACGGATGCGATCGATCCTTTCTGTTCCGGGCCGAGATCGGTGACCGGAAAACATGGTCCCCGGGAGCCGGGCACGAGGCTGGCTTCATGATATTGTTCCGAATTTTGCTGTGTCATCTTGCCTGATGTTTAGGTATCCCTAAATATTAAATGTTTAGGTCCCCCTAAATCCTGGCCATCCAAATTCCCTGCGGGCCAGGTTCCCCGCACTCCGACGGAGAATCATGGTGCCGGATGCCGGATATCGGCGAGTGGACATTTATCTCCGACGGGGAATTATCGAAAAGGGAACCTCTCAGGAATCGATCCCAATGTCCGGAGGTATACCCCCAGAACAGATCTTCAGACAGAACGCGAATACGAGGCGATTTTTACGGCGTGATTTTCCTCAGGATCCGGTACAGGCAGGATTGTCCGGATCCGGAATAATCCTCGCTTATAACTGTGCTAAAAAGAACTTTTTCCGGGCACGATTTATGGGTATTTGCGCCAAACGGGACGCAAATTGCGGTTTTCGTAAAATACGTGTGCAGATTTGTGGCAAAACCGTGCCGGTCGGGGTCTGGAAAAGGGGAATCCGGGCTTGGATTGGGGCCGGATTTGAGGTACTCGTATACCAGCATTTCAAGAGGAAGGGAGATTCCCGACAAGGTCACTTTCGCTCCATGGTACGATATGCTTAATACCCCCGATCCTTCAGATTATGGAATAGGGAATCTTCATGAAAGGGTTTGTCCCAACGCCACCGGAAGTCGTCGATCTCATGGTGGAGAAATTATTTCGCGGGACATCTCCAAGACCCGATGATGCTTTTCTTGATCCTGGTTGTGGAAGAGGGGCATTCATTGATGGAATTATCCGGTGGTGCAACAGTAACAACCGGGATCTTCCCTGCATTACCGGCATCGATTCCGATCCAAGACACATCGCGATAGCGCAGGAAAAATTTTCAGATTATCCTTCGATCCGGATCCTGCACGAAGATTTTCTTCTCAAAAATCCGGGAAAATTTAATTTTATTATCGCAAATCCTCCGTACGTTCCCATCACCGGTCTCAACGAGAATGAGAAAGTCCAGTATCGTTCGTTATTCCGGTCAGCAACCGGCAGGTTCGATCTCTATTTCCTTTTCTTCGAACAGGCGCTGAATTGTCTGGAGAAGAACGGGAGACTTGTCTTCGTCACTCCGGAAAAATTCCTGGCTGTGAAAAGTGCCTCTCAACTCAGAATCATCCTCTCTGGCTATAGCATCGATGAGATCGAATTTATCCACGAAAAATCGTTTGGAGATCTGGTAACATATCCTGCTGTATCGACGATAACTAACAAGAAAACACGAGCTGCCACTTCAATAATCCTGCGTAATGGGGAAATGAAAAAAGTCCGGCTCCCGGAGGATGGCTCATCAGCTTTCCCGATTATTTTCGGAAAACCGGAGAAGAAGGCAGGTTGCTGTACGCTCGGGGACATCTGCCATCGCATCAGTTGCGGGGTTGCGACCGGAGCCGATGCCGTGTTTGTCCGGAAACGGAAAGAGATCCCGCCCATCCTGAAAAAATATTCGTTCCCCACGATCACTGGCAGGGATTTATCCATCGATTCTTCAGAAGTCCGTTCCGATCTCGAGATGATCGTTCCGTACGAAACGAGCGGGAAACTGATCCCTGAGAACCAACTCGGGCCATTGGGGAATTATCTCCATGCCCCGGAGAACTATCCCCGCCTCCTGAAGAGAACCTGCACTGCCAGAAAACCATGGTATGCATTCCATGAGAACCCGCCGCTCGCCCAGATCCTGCAGCGGAAAATTCTTTGCAAGGATATCGCGGAACAACCATTTTTCCGGATCGATTATTCCGGCGACATAGTCCCCGGGCATTCGGTATACTACATCATCCCCAAGAATCCGGATATTCTCGAAAAGCTGCATGGGTATCTCAATTCCCCAGAAGTCCGGGTATGGCTGGAATCCCACTGCCAGCGTGCTGCGAACGGATTCCTCCGGCTGCAAAGCACAATATTGAAGCAGATCCCGGTTCCATTCAGCATCCTGGAAAACAAGTGGTTATCAAATCCGGAGGCCCTCCATCTTCAGGCTCCTGAAGATTCCGGTGAGATTGCCGGGTAAACGATGATGGAATGAAAACCCCCTTCGATGAAGTAATTGACAATATCGTGGCGGAACACTATCACAATCACCGCCAGCAGATGCATTCGGACATTGTCAGCCGCGGGATCTTCCGGAACCTGACGGAAAAATGCCCGGAGCTGAAACACGATATCGAATCGGGGGTCGTCAAGAGCTGGATCAATGTCGAATCCCCAACATGCAGGGGGAGGAAGATGGATCTCCTCATCGGGGAACCGGATACTTCCGGCGAACCCGATCTCCAGAAGGTGCGGATCTGCATCGAAAACAAGTCCGTGATAACGGCTCACCGGAACCGGGACGCCCGGTTCGACGATCTCTACGAAGTGCTGCAGGATCTCCACGGGATTAAATCCGAGATAATTATGGGCGCCACTGTCATGATTGGGATGGCTGGACGCGTGCTGAACATTCCCGATGGCGTTAAGTCCCATTTCAAGAAAAGGACGCACGAATTCGAAGAGACGGTCGTCCCGCGACTTTCAACCGGAGACCAGAAATTGTGGGAAGATTTTTCAGAAGACATCAGCGAGAACCGGGCAAACGATCCTGCAATGACGATAAAGAAGTTCCAGGCGCTCCCCACCCGGAAGATCGGGCTGACCCATGTTAAAGGCTATGATTCGATACTCTTCGTTCCGGTTTTCATCGATAACGTGAACCCTCCGTATCTTGCCCGAAAAAATGCCCTCGGGATCGATATCGATTCAGAGTACCAGAAGATGGTGGAGAAGATCTGTTTGGCGTACCGGACCCGGTGGCATTTGTGATTCATTTTTAGATTAGTCGGACACATCATTTCATCAGAATGTGATTTTTGTGCCCACGAAAAAATTCATTGGAATTGCAGTGATGATGGGCATTTTTTTCATCGTGTCTTTATTGTTGGTGTTGAGTCCGCTCGGGAGCTTTCCCGTAATGACTGCGGAAAAATTTGGACAAAATTATTCAGAACAACAAAGTCCTGCTTCTGATGTTACGGGAATACCGTCTCACGCATTCGTACTAGATGCAACTCTTCCGAGCGGCCCTGATAAGATTCTGGTTTATAAAGTCGTGCCTTTCCGATGCACACGTCGGGATGTAATCACCTTGGGGGAACAATTTGGTTTGAGTGCGGCAGACCGGATCAAGGAGGGTCGGGATGGCTTTGGCATCATGAAAGAGGATCATAGCATGCATGCATACCTGATGAATACCGGATGGGCCGAATTTACCAATAGCAACCGCGTTGATACTGTCAATTCAATTGACGTGCCGGAAAATCTTCCGTCAGATGACGAAGCAGTTCAGATTGCGACAACATTCCTTAGGGAACGCGATCTTTTCCCGGATGGCGCGGAATTCAAGAAAACAACTCACGGAAGAATTTACCAATTGGTCAGGAATGCAGAGAATAGTGTAACGTGGGAGGATATCAACGTCTGGTTTGGCAGGACACTGAATGGCTATCCGGTTGAAGGTACACAACTTATGCTCGCTATTGGCGGACGAGGGGATGTTATAGAATATTTCACAAACTGGAGGGAGTATGAACCGTACCGGGAACTTCCGGTGAAATCCCCGGAACGGGCATTCGAGGAGCTGAAAACCAAGAGAATTACAGCCGGGATGATTACCTGGGAAACAGTATCTATACGGGAAATATACCTTGCCTATCACACAAAGGCCGGGGCCGAAAAGGAATATTATCTTGAGCCGGTCTGGGTGTTTAAAGGCGACTTAATTGCTGATGGCAAACCTGTCCAATCTATTGTAGAATTCATCCCGGCGCTCACGGATGACTCATTTTCGTCCATAGCTGTCTCGTCATCTCAGGCGGCGTCAGATAAGTTGATCACCATTGATCCGATCTCTTCTCGTTGCGTCAATGAATCGTTCAACATCACGGGAACAACCAGCCTTCCTTCTGGATCAGAACTTCAGATTGAGATTTACCGGGGGAGTTACAATCCGGGTATCAATCCTTTCGAAAATCCATGGTACGATCATATCGGGAATAAAACGAAAGTTACCTATGATGAAACAAGAGGAACCATCTGGTCGTACACGTTAAATACAACCGGCTCCTGGCCGGACGAGTACCTCTTTTACGTAGTATTTATCGAAGATGAGACGGTTCAGAACGTCTCAATCTTCAACCTGGACTTCCCCTGAATTGATCGGCCTTCTCTTCAGGAAACCGGAACGACCGCATAGTCTATTCCCCCGGACAATGCCCGGGCTCATGATAGTCCGACACAAAACCGTCGGCAGGTCCGGTGATGCCGGTAAATATCGCAAGCAGGGAGCCGGGCTTTTCATGGATTTTCAACGACACTCAAACAATAATCGTGGAAACCACCTTTGTGTTTACGTGCTGTGCAGGTCGGGAGAAATATTGGAAGTACTTCTTCTCCGACGGAGACTTCCGTTCTTGTCTGTCAGATGCCAGCTGGTGAGCAACCATCTCCGACGGAGAATGTCTAAAGAGGGAACTTCAGGGCGACCATTTCCCACGTCCGGTGGTATACTTCCGCCAATATCTTCAAAGAGAACGCGAATACGGGGCGATTTTTGCAGCGTGATTTTCCTCAGGCTCTGGTACAGGCAGGGGTTGTGCGGATCCGGAGCGATCCTAGCTCCAAACTGTGCTAAAAGGAACTTTTTCAGGGCATGATTTATAGGGATTTACGGCAAACTGAGCACATATTGAGGTTATCGAAGAATTAGTGTGCAGGCTTATGGCAAAACCGTGCCGGTCGGGGGGTGAAAAAGGGGAATCCGGGCTTGGAATGCGGCTGGATTGGAGGGGTAGAAACTTATGATTTTACAGGAAATTCAAGCGAAATTTTATTTTAACTGAAATCATCATTAAAAAATAGAAACATTGAATGAATAAAATTCAATGGAAATATGTGAATGTGCTATGAATTTCATTCTAGATCTCCGGATTCTTTTTTTCGATATATGGTCTTATAAATGAGATGATGGACATGAGTATTAATGCCATACTAATTGGGGAAGCAAAATTGATCGTCATAGGGAATGCAAACAAAATTAAAATCCAAACCCCTATCCCCAAAAACAAACAAGCTGCACTGAACCATTGTTCCTTTTTTCTATTTCCATTTAGGCTGTATAAAAATCTAAACAGTAAGTACATGACGAAAATGATTTCAGCTGTGTAGATTGTTATTGAAAAAATTAAAAATCCTGCAGCGAAAAATTCCCCATAAGTATTGGCAATAAGAGTTGCGAAAAAAATTAACAAATAAACAAAAGGTATGATGAATATAAAAATTGTCAAATCTTTAAGCATTTCGACATTTGCCCTTTTTGCGTTCTCACTCTTTGAATGTCGATAAATTCGAATATAACGAAATGCATCGATTACTACAACACACGAAATTATAAAAAATAAAACGGTTGAAAGAAATGAAAAAAATTTGGCGTAATTGTTATTATTGTTTTGATTTGTCTGAAGATTCAAATGATTATATAATGACGAATTGCTTGTGCAGTTTATTTGAGAAAATTGTTTCTCGCAATTGGCTCGTAAAGAAAAATTGGAATAATTTGAAATTGGCGATGCAGAATTTTCAGAGGATGAAATATAACCTATACAATTTTGTTCTGGTTTAATATTTTCACATTCTGTACTAAAAGAAAAATTCGATAAAACATTAGAGGAATCTGAAAAATTGAGCAATGAAATATTGTTGAAGAAAAGAGCAATAACAAGAAAAACGCCCATAATTGCGAACAATCGATGATTACTGAGTAAAAAGTCTCTTAAAGCATATTCGGATTTGGTTGCTGATTCATCGGTCAAAACATGAAGGCAATTTGAACAGATATCGTTATCATCACTATTTGGCCAGTTACAATGTGGACATTTTTCATCTATTCTCAAATGAATAATCATCCATTAGGTTATATATGATATTCGTTGAAAACAAAAGACATGGAATTGAATAAGAAAATTCAGTACTGGTGAAAAATAGAAAATGTGAATTTGAGATTAATATGAATCGAAATATGGATTTAGTTCGGAAAATACTCTTTGAGATTGAGGCTCAAAATGATACCCTATCTAACAAAATTGTGGTTGAAGGTTATTCTGAAAATGAAATTAAATACCACCTTGCGATAATGAATGATGCAGGTTTTTTTGAAGCAACTGTTGCGAAAATAAGTGGATCAAAATATCCTTTGATAGTTCCCTCTAGATTAACATGGTTCGGACACGATTTTCTTGATGCAAGTCGAGATGAGAATCGATGGAACCAAGCAAAAGGAGTAGTAAAGAAATTGGGAAGTAGTGTAACCTTTGACGTATTCAAAACAATATTGGTTCAAATAATGACATCACAAATCCCAAAATTTTAATTTTTATTTTTAAAAAACAATACATCTCCACGAGAGTCTTTTCCCACGATCACCTTTATCACCCCTCATGCCTAATTTTATAGACCCACGCTTAGTGCCCGTTTAACGGGACGGCATGGAGCACAGCAATGGCAGAAGTGGTTGAGGTTTTAGTACCCGGCGGGAAGGCGACAGCCGGTCCGCCGCTCGGGCCTGCGCTCGGACCACTCGGTATCAACGTGAAGGCAGTCATCGACGAGATCAACAAGAAGACCGGCACATTCAACGGAATGCAGGTCCCGGTCAAGGTCACGGTCGACGACAAGAAGCAGTTCACGGTTGAAGTGGGCGTACCGCCCACATCGGCGCTCATCAAGAAAGAGGCCGGTATCGAGAAGGGATCCGCAGAGCCCAGCACCAAGGTTGCAGGCAACCTTAACTTTGACGCCGCTGTCCGGATTGCCAAGATGAAGATCGACGGCATGCTCTCCTACGAGCTGAAGACCGCAGTCAGAGAGGTCATCGGCACGTGCGTCAGTATGGGCGTCACCGTTGACGGCAAGAGGGCAAAAGACGTCCTCGTTGCGATCAGCGAAGGCAAGTACGACAGCGCCATCAAGTAACTGTTCGGTAAGAAGAACCCATAGAAGATCGTCACCGACGGTCGCATAACTATGGAGGTAGCTGATGGTTGAAAAGGCCAAAATACTGGAAGCCGTAAAAACGGCTGTTGAAAAAGCGCCCAAGCGACAATTCTCCGAGAGTATTGATATCACCATCAATCTCAAGAATATCGACATGGCGCAACCGAAGAATCGTATCGACGAGACGATTCTCCTCCCCAACGGCACCGGTGAGAACATCGGCATCTGTGTCCTCGGCAAAGGCGACATCGTCACCCAGGCCAAGGATGCGAAGGTCGACCTGATCATGGGCCCCGAAGAGATCGAGAAACTCGGCGGGCAGCCCCGTGAGGCACGCAGGGTCGCGGCAAAGTACCGGTTCTTCCTCGCAGAGACCGCGGTCATGCCGCAGGTCGGCAGGTTCCTGGGCCCCCGGCTCGGTCCGCGGGGCAGGATGCCGATGCCGATCGCCGGCGGGCAGGACATCCGCCCGATCGTCGAGCGCCTGCGCAACTCCGTCAAGATCCGTACGAAGGACAAGACCGTGTTCTCCACCAAGGTCGGATCGACGACGATGAAGCCCGAGCAGGTCGCCGAGAACATCGAGGCGATCGTGAAAAGGATCGAATCCGTCCTCGAGCAGGGACCGCTCAACATCCGGTCGATCTACGTCAAGACCACGATGGGCCCCGCAGTGAGGCTGGTGTAAATGGCACTCTATACCCACCACCTGCCGGCCTGGAAGAAGGAAGAGGTCGAGGAGATCAAGAAGCACGCCGGGAAGTACACGCTGGTCGGGCTCGTTGACATGTACGGCATCCCCGCCGCACAGGTCCAGCAGATCCGGCGCAACCTCCGCGGCAAAGCGGTCATCAAGGTCGTGCGCAACACGCTGATCGAACACGCGCTCGGCGAGATTGGCGGGAAGGTCAAGGGGCTCGACAAGTACATCTCCGGGCACTCTGCCATGATCTTCACGAACGACAACCCGTTCAAACTCTTCAAGTCGCTCGAGAAGACCAAGACCAAGATGGCAGCAAAGCCCGGCGAGACAGCGCCCGAAGACATCGTGATCGGGAAGGGCCCGACGTCGTTCAAGCCCGGCCCGATCGTGGGCGAGCTCCAGCAGGCAGGCATTCCCGCAGCAATCGAAGGCGGCAAGGTCAAGATCCGCGAGACCAAGACGATCGTCAAGAAAGGCGCCGTCATCAGCAAGAAAGTTGCTGACGTGCTCATCAAGCTCGACATCAAACCCATGGACGTTGGCCTGAAGCTCCAGGCTGCGTTCTTTGAGGACGACCTGTACGAACCGTCGGTCCTTGCAATCGACGAGGACGCGATCCTTGCCCAGGTCCAGCTCGCGGCCCGGCAGGCGTTCAACCTGTCCGTGAACGCGGCGTTCCCGACCACGGAGACGATCGCGCCGATCATCACCAAGGCAGTCCGCGATGCACGCGGCCTTGCGGTCGAGGCAGCGATCTACGAGAAGGATGTCGTGGATGCGATCATCGGTAAAGCGCAGCGCGAGAGCATGGCGCTGAAGAACATCGTGAAATGAGATTGAAGATATTGAGGTGAACTACAATGGAGTACATTTACGCAGCACTTCTCCTGCACAAGGCAGGCAAGAAGGTCGACGAGAACGGAGTCAAG
>Ga0302252_1002031_pt1 | contig 10203 bp, 9 predicted proteins | sample AAG_RA_Leu_MG_FD_193511 | JGI IMG/M metagenome (GOLD analysis project Ga0302252, IMG submission 193511) | Enriched activated sludge microbial communities from anaerobic digester in WTTP, New Holstein, Wisconsin, United States - AAG_RA_Leu | ecosystem: Engineered > Bioreactor > Anaerobic >...
ATATGTGGTTTCCGATTACACTGTAGATATGGAAATAATAGGATAAATCTATGAAAAAGAATCTGATAACTTTTATCGCGCTACTGCTCTCCCTGGCTTTTGCCTGGGCTGATTATAGCGTGAATTTTGAAGGTACTGGTGAAGTAAAATCTTCCTATGCCTCTGGCAACGTGACCCTTAGCGGGATTAGCTGGAACCTGACAGAAGCCCTGATCGGAGATCTAGGCACCGATTGGAAAAATGGAGTTCGCTCAGCCCGTTTAAGAGGCTATGGGGCTTCTGCCATTACTATGCAGGCAGATAAAAGCAATGGCCTGGGTACCCTCAGCTTCGCATACCGGCGTTATGGAACTGATCCCCAAGTGGATTGGAAAGCTGAATACAGCCTGGATGATGGAGCTTCCTGGATTCAGATAGGAACATCTTTCATTGCGCCCGCTTCCGATGTAGTACAAGGCTTTTCTCAAACCGTTAATGTCTCCGGTGAAGTGCGGATTAGAATCAAACGTGCCACCGAATCAGGATCCAGCAATAACCGTCTGAACATAGATGATATAACCCTTACGGACTTTGCTGGCCTGGGTTTGCCAGTGCTTTCCACTGTGGTTCCCTACAGCATCACAACCAATAGCGCGATCTCTGGAGGCAACGTCAGTTCCGACGGCGGAGCCAGCGTTTCAGCCAGAGGTATTTGCTATGCGACAACCGCAAATCCCAGTCTCCTGAACAGCTTCACCAGCGATGGCAGCGGAACAGGGGCCTTTACCAGCAACTTAAGCGGTCTCAGCCAGGAAACTCTTTACTACGTCCGCGCTTATGCCACAAATAGCCAGGGCACTGCCTATGGCGAAGAATATTCCTTTTCCACCAGCGGAAATTCTCCCCCTGTTGCCCCTACCGCCAATCCCGCAACCAACGTCGGAGTGAATTCCTTCACTGCAAATTGGTCGGCAGTTAGCGGTGCTACGGCATACAGACTGGATGTATCGACAAACTCAGGTTTTACCAGCTATGTAGGCAGTTATAACAACTATCTGGTAAGCTCCACGTCTCAGGCGGTCAGCGGTCTAACTGCGAGTACAACCTATTTCTACAGGGTTCGCGCTCAGAACTCCAATGGCAGCAGCGCTAATTCCAATACAATCTCGGTGAATACTCTGGCCAATGATCCCTTCAATGGCTATTACAATCCCGTGCAAGGCTTGACGGGAACCACCCTGAAAAACGCTTTGCATGATCTGATAGACAACAATACGTATTCCAGCTACGATGGAGCCAAGCTATTTCTCTTTCAGGAATTGGATAATAACAACGGAGTGGTGCGCTGTGTATATACCGGCCAGGACTTTAGCATCAGCAGTTCTTACGACGGCAGCAGTAATCCCAATACCGAGCACAGTTATGCCCAAAGCTGGTTTACATCCTCCGAATCAAGCATCAAAAAAGCCGATGTACACCATCTCTTCGTTAGCAATAGCAGTGTGAATTCTTCACGGGGAAATCTGCCTTTCGACGTAGTAGTTAACAACAACGCCAGCTATCCATCCTATAACGGCTACGTTAGCAAACGAGGCACCAATAGCAGCGGGGATACTGTCTTTGAACCGGCTGACCAGCATAAAGGCAACCTTGCCAGAGCCTTGCTTTATTTTAACGTCCGCTATAACCAAACTCTGTCTCAGGGCGGCGTAGATATGCTGGAAACCCTGCTTACCTGGCACAACGCCGATCCCGTGGATGCAAACGAGCTTGCCAGAAATGCCTTGGTTTTAACTCATCAGGGTAACCGCAATCCCTTTGTGGATCATCCTGAATATGTGTCCAGCATTTGGGGTGGAGCCAGCCCAAACACCATTGTGCAGTTCAGCCCGGCCAGTGCTCTGGTCAATGAAGCCGACGGAAGCGTGGTTCTGAGCGTGGAGATAATCAATCCCTCCTCTACCGCAGCCACCACCGCCCAAATTGCCTTGACCGATGGCTCGGCCAGCGACGTGAATAGCTTCACAACGCGCTCCATCACGTTCCCGGCTGGTAGCAGCACCATGCAAAGCATCACTGTATACATTACCGACGACTCTCTGCTGGAAGGTTTTGAAACCCTGGTATTCTCCTTACAGAACGTTAGTGGAGGTTCCAGCGCAATCATCGGAAACTATGGCAGTTTCAATCTGGAAATCGAAGACAACGACATCCCCACCCCTATTGCCACTGCTGCCACAGATCTCGGCTTTACAGGCTTCACGGCTAACTGGAATGCAGCAGCAGGAATCAGCAGCTACGAATTTGATCTATCTACCAGTAATGATTTTCCCAGCTTTGTCGGCAGCTACGAAAACTATCCCGTATCGGGCACCTCACTAGCAATCAGCGGCTTAGCCCAGGGAACCACCTATTATTACAGAGTGAAAGCTGTATACAATGACAGCCCTGGAGCCTATTCAAACCCTATTTCTACCACTACGAACGCCATCATCTATCTCGACGCACCTCTGGCAACCGACGCAACTGCGGTTTCGTATGAAGGTTTTACTGCCCGCTGGGAACCCGTAGCTGGATCCGAAAGCTATCGGCTGGATGTCTTTTCTGGCGATTCGGCGTATACCACAGACCTCCTTATCAGCGAATACGTGGAAGGCTCCAGCAACAACAAGTATGTTGAGATTTTCAACGGTACCGGCAGCGATCTTGACCTGACCTCCTATAAAATCAAGCTATATGCTAATGGAGCCACCAGCGCTACCAGCACCCAAACCCTGAGCGGAGTTCTGCCGCACAATGCCTGCTTGGTTTATCGCAACAGCTCTGCTGTCCTTACGCTGCCAGATGGGGTAACTGCTGTTTCCAGTGGAATTGCGAATTTTAACGGCAACGACGCGCTGGCAATCGTAAAAGGAACTCCGGAAACCTATGTGGATATCTTTGGGAGAATTGGAGACAGCTCTACCTGGAGCAGCAATGGGATCAGCGCAAGCGATCAGACTCTGCGCCGTAAAAGCACGGTGATAAACGGCATAACGAGCAATCCCAGCAGCGGCTTCCCCACTCTGGCCACAGAATGGGATTCTTATCCTATCGATACCGCAAGCGGCTTGGGCAGCCACAGCATTGGAGCTTCCAGCCCACTGGCAGGATACCAGGATTTATTAGTCACTACAACCGCGGTGAGGGTTTCAGGCCTGGAAACTGAAACGAGTTACAGCTACTGCGTACGAGCAGCCAATTCTGGCGACACTTCCGATAATTCAAATCAAATCACCGTTCTAACCACCCCGGTACTGGCAGGCAGCGGCGCAAATACTTCAATCCTTGGCTCAGCAGCCACAATTCTGGTACCCCCTCTGGCTGGCTTTACCAATACCAATCTTAGTCTGGATCCTGCCGGAACCGCTACCACAGATTTCAGCTTAACCGAGAGCTCCAACGAAAATAGCTTCAGCTACCAGCTTAGTGCTTCGGAGTTTACAGCTTTCAATGGCCAGTATACCTTATACCACAACGGTTTGGGCTGGACTCCTGCAACGATTGAAGTTTCCTCTGGGGCTTCACTATATCAAGCCCAGTCGCCAAACTTTGGCTCAACCTCTTCACAATTCAACCTAAGCGGGCTGAGCGGCACAGCCAGTGGATCCATAACCATTACTCTGAACCGGTATCCTGCTAGCTTGGAGAGCCCCGTTACATCAATCAGCGAAGATGCCGGAAATATTCGCTTATCCTGGTCTGCGGTTCCAAATGCCACGGCATACCGGGTCGAAGCTGCAGATAATCCTGAGGGCAGCTACAGCGTTATGGGAACCACCAGTAACCTATACTATCAGATCGCTCCCACTTCCAGGAAATTCTTCAGGGTAATTGCGATCAACTAATCTAAACAACCTGGTAATACAAAGCCGGCAGTTTTGCTGCCGGCTTCTTTATTTACACTACGGGCAAAGGCCTAGCTTTGGGTTTTCTCCACAAGCTTGCTAACCATGTTCATCAGTGCATCTGCAGCCGGAAGTTTGTTATAGAAATAGATAAAGGGCTTCCCCTCATCTGTAGATACCGCAATCTGCGGTTCAATCTCCAATTCTGCCAGAATCTCCAATGAATGTTCAAAGATCATTGCTTCCAGTTGTTTACCCTTGAAAATCGGGGTTACCTCGTTGCAGTGGGAACAGCGGAAATACTTCATATTCTCCACGATTCCCAGAATCGGCACATTTAGCTTATGGGCGAAATCCACGGATTTCTTCACATCCAGGATAGCTATATCCTGAGGAGTGGTGACGATCACAGTCCCATCCAGTTTTTCAAGGGTCTGAACTATGCTGAGGGGTTCATCCCCGGTTCCCGGAGGGCAATCGATGATCAGGTAATCCAGTTCCGGCCAATCGAAATCGCTGAAGAATTGCTTTATCAGCGCCATCTTCATCGGCCCACGCCAGATCAACGCACTGTCCTCTGAGGAGAGCAACGAAGCTACAGAAAGAACATGCAGGTTAGACAGCACCTGAATCGGCATCGGCATTCCGCTTTCCTGGCTGGCTGGGATGGCCACACCTTCTATGCCGGTAAGCTTGGCAACCGAAGGACCGTGGATATCTGCATCCAATAGACCCACCTGAAAGCCTTGCATGGCCAGTCCAAAAGCCAGATTGACCGAGATAAAGCTCTTTCCTACACCGCCTTTTCCGCTCATCACGGCGATGCGGTGTTTGATTTTGCCAAGGTTGTTCTTTATTTGATACTCTTTATTATCTTCCATTACTCATCCTTGCTGTTCTGGAGCTGGTCATTCACCCAAGTTAACTGACGCTCAAGATCTTGCTTTTGATTCTCAAGTTCCTGGCGGCTATAAGAATAGATATCCCGCCTGCAACTTCCAGATTCATCAATCCACATATTGGGTCCACGCATTCCCATACCACCACGGAAACGAAACCCGCGTCCCATGCAGCGTCCTTTCCTCAAAATCTCTCTTCCAAAGCGTCCACAGGGGCCAAAACCTCTGCCTGGACGACCTGTCCCATAAGGGCCTGTTCCATCTTGACTAGGCATTCTTTCCTCCCATTGGTAATTGATTGTTTTTATATGCATTATAGGCTTCCCGGAGAGTCATCCCCCCGGCCCCAGCATAGATTTGAAGGTGTATCTGCCGCAGAATTGCTTCAGCATTGCCTCCAGGACCGTTTCCAGTTATCAATACCTGAGGCATAAGCTCAAATATTTTCTGTGCAGTCTGCGGACCCGCACCATGCGCCACTTGCATGATCTGCCGGTTATCCACAGAAACGAGTTCATCCTTTTCCTCGTCATAGAGCAGAATATAATCTGTTCTTCCAAAGCGAGGATCAATAATGGCATCCCAGTCTGTACCGCTGGCAGTGAAGGCTATTTTCATCTTCTCTCCTTTATCTTATCTTTTCCCATATTTGTTTGATGTAAGGTTCCCACTTAGCCTGATCAAGCTCCATTAAGCAAAGCCCTTTGGTGATTGCCCTGGGAAAATCCTCATCATAGGGTATTTCGGAGAGCAGTTCGATATCCTTCTCGACCAGGATATCCTTTATCATGGCTGTGATTTCTGGATTAACATCGGCTTTGTTGATTACACAACCACAGGCAATCCGAAACCTTGCACTCAGTTCCCAAACCCGTTTCAGGTCTTCCAATCCCGATAGGCTTGGTTCGGTTACCAAAACCGCATAAGCTGCACCTGATAATGAAGATATCACGGGGCAGCCAATTCCTGGTGAACCATCTACCAGAATATAGTCTTTGCTGTTTTCTTTAGCAACGCGGTTTGCATCACGCTTCACTTTTGCCACCAACTTACCACTGTTGTCGGCTCCAATGCCAAGCTCGGCATGGACAAGTTTACAGCCAAATCTGGCGTCGGCGATGTGGCAAAGCCCCACCTTCTGCTCACGGAGATTGATTGCCTCAGCGAGGCAAACATGTTGGCAATATCCGCAACCTTCGCAATCTAGGTATTTCACTTCGTACCGATCATCTTTCCTTAGGATTGCCTCAAAACGGCATACTGAGAAACAAGCCCCACAGGATTGGCAGTACTCAGGATTGATTTCCGCCTTGAATCCGCTGTAAAAGTCTTCACTATACTGGTTTTCTGGCTTCAAGATAAGGTGTAAATCCGCTGCATCCACATCACAATCGGCCATAACCACTTCGTTTGCAGCCACATAAGACAGGGAGGCAGATAGCGATGTTTTTCCGGTTCCCCCCTTACCTGAGATAACAACGATTTCTTTCATCTTATGCCCCTTATTCGCCGAAGAATCTCGTCTAATGTATGGCGAAAAACTTCGTTGTATGTAAACATAAGTTCAGCTCGGGAGTACAGCTCAGCAAATTCACGGCTATTGATTATGGTCCCGATCACTTCAATCCCTTCTTCCCGGCAATAGGTAAAAACATCCTCATTGCCGATTCCGATTCTATTCACCACCACTCCGATGGGCTTATCAAGCTGTCGCATGGTTTCTACGGCCAGCCTTAGATCGTGTAAACCAAAGGGCGTGGGCTCAGTAACCAGAATCACGTAATCCGCCGTTTTTGTGGCGTGGATCATCGAACATGAAGTTCCGGGAGGACAGTCGATGAATTGATAATCTGTTGCCGGGAGTTCATTATTTACATAGTCGAGGCTTTGTTTTATCAGAGGAGTGGCTTGTTCTACGCCGATTTCCAGTTTGCTCTCCAAAAAGAGCAGAGCATCCTTCCTGAACAGCCTCATGATACCCAAAGGCCGTTGCTGCATAGGCAAAGCCCCTACCGGACACAGCTCGCTGCAGGCATGACAAGCATGGCACAATTCCGGCAATACCATTATCATGTCCCCCAGTTTCAAAATCGCATTGAACATACATATCGAGGCGCATTCCCCACACAGCAAACATGCAGGTTTATCCCAAACCGGTGCCATTCTGTATGCAGGAGTTTCACTAATCAGGGCACCTTTCACAAAAAGCGAGCTATTCGGCTCTTCGACGTCCAGATCCATCAGCAGTGCATTACTGGTTTGGGCGGCATATAGAGCAAGGTTAACGGCAAGGGTGGTTTTTCCGGTTCCACCCTTGCCACTGGCTATGGCTATTCTCATTTAATGATCGCAACGGTTGGTACCGCTTTGCAGGGTACCATCCAGATAGCCGTTCACGAGCTCGGTCAAAGGCAGATTGGGTGCTCCCACCACTACCTTTATCTGATTGGCGCACATCAAATCCTGAGCTTTTGTGCCCATTCCGCCGGCTATAACTACCGAGCAGCCCTGCTCATGCAGAAATCTCGGATGCGATCCAGGCTCATGTACTGGGGGATCAATCGTTTCTTGGGTCTTGATTTTTCCGTCTTCCACCGTGAAGATAGCAAATGATTCACAGTGTCCGAAATGAGAGCTTAGCTCATTATTGGTTAAGGGGATAGCGATTTTCATGTATGTCTCCTTCATCTGTTTTCAAGTTTGGCTATGGCGGCTTCCGCAGCCTTGATCAGCACGTATTTCGTAGGAGCTGTCGTTAGCAGAGGGTGGGTTCCTATCTGGTAAGATACAAGTTCATAAACGGTTACCCCTTTCTGAATGGCCAGACCGATAATGTTTATTATCTCGCCGGCCGATTTGCCGCCCAGTACCTCTGCTCCGATTATTAGGCCTGTAGAGGGAGAAATTATCAGGCTAATCCAGAGCCTGGAAGCATCGCCAATACTTTCCGGATGTCTGTCCACATCCTCAAAACTGCCACAAACGTATTCAATCTCAGCTTCTTCAGCCACCTGCTGGATTGCCCCGGCTGAAGCAAATACCTTACCGCCTATCTCGGTAGAAAATACTGACAGGGTACCCGAGAAAGTTCTGATTAGATTGATGCCAAAAAGATTGTATCCCAGAATCCTGGCTTCGGCAGTGGCGGTGGAAGCCAGCATGATATTATCTTCTCTTCCGGTAATGAAACCAATCGATTCTGAGCAGTCACCCACTGCATATACGTCCTTTGTGGCAGTCCGCATATAATTATCGCGCTTGATAGCTCCGTTTTTGTTCACCGCCAAACCCGCTTGCCTGGCAAGAACGGTGTTTGGCGAATAACCAATAGAGCTAATGATCAGATCAGCCGAGAGCTTGGTTCCATCCGATAAAATCACTCCGGAAGCTATACCATTCTCACCGGTGATTTCCATTACTTTTGTCCCTGTCTTCAGATCTATTCCCATTCTACGAATGGTTTCATCGGCAAGCGAGGTTAGTTTCTCAGAGAAAGCAGCGCTAAGACAGTGATCTCTCACTTCGATGAGATGGACCCTTTTCCCTTCGTGTTTCGCGAGCTGCTCAGCCACTTCCACTCCGATAAATCCACCCCCGATGACCACGATTTCCTTAGCAGCATCCGTTTTATCCTTTAGGGCTTTGATGTAGTCATAAGACTTTCGGATATACTCCACATTCTGCAGGTCGTAACCTTTGATAAACTTGGGTACCAGTGGGATAGAACCAGTTGCAAACACCAGTTTGTCGTAGCTAAATTGCTCTCCCTTCGCAGTTCGAAGCAGTTTCTCGCTAAAGTCCACTTCAATTACTTTATCTACCACCACTTCACCCCCAGCAGCTACAAAGGGAGCCGGACCCATCATGTTTTTAGATACATCCTCAAGGTCGTGAAAAACATAGGGAATTCCGCAGGGAACCAGCCCCTTCTCCTCTTCCTTGATCATCAGAAAGCTTTTCCGGGGATTCTGTCTTTTGGCAGTTAGCCCGGTAATGATGGCAGAGGGGCCTCCTCCAATGATTATTACGTCGTATTCTTTCATTTCTTCTCCTTAAATCTATCTGCAGCGTCTGCATCTGCGGCAGCCCCGCGTGAAACACTCGCTTAAGCTGATGATCTTGTTCGACCCGCATTGTGGACACAGAGGCAACTCGCTCTCAGTCTCCGGCCGGGAAAACTTTTGCTGGCAACTCTCACAGAAATAGTGAATCCCATCCAACTGAATCTCTCCACCCTCAATCAGGAAACTGCGTCCTTCCACCAGCGAGGTAGCCAGTTTCTTACGGGCTTGATCGTAGATGCGGGTAACTGTGGGACGCGATACCCCCATTTTTTCAGCAGCCTGCTCGTGAGTCAGGTTCTCATAGTCCATCAGGCGGATAGCTTCGTATTCTTCCAATTGCATCACAACTGCAGAACGATAGTTGGGCCGCATCCACAGAGGACGGAAACCCTTCACCACAGGCAGTTCCTGCAAGGTTCTGAGTGCTTTCAAGCGGGGCATGATCACTCCTGTTTGGTTCGTCTTTAGGTTCGGTTCAAATGAACTTATGTTCAATTAAACCAAAGCCCCTTTTTTCGTCAAGCCAAAAATACTGGTCCTTTCCTTCTTGCTTCCTAACTATTATAAACCCTCACTGAAAACTTCAAATCCAATCACCAAAACTTCAAATCGGGGAAATCCGGTCATAACAGGGGTATTCGGGGCTGGTAGTTTTTATTACCATTTCTTTAAATATCATCACCGTTTCTTCAGATCTGATCACTGAAAAGTAGCATTCTTCACGCTAACACATGTTGGCGCCCCATGCTTGCCTGTCTCGATATCGAGGATCAGGATGGCGCAGGGCAGGTTCTTGGGGATGTTGTCCTTGTTGTAGAGAGTCTCGGTAACACCTGCCAGTTTCAAAGCTTCAGAGATGCGGCTGCGTTCAGCTTGGTATTTCTCAAGAGCGGGCACAGGCTCACCTCTATATCGTTCAATTGTTGGTATATCCACTGCTCCCGGTTAGCGATCACCTCAGCGAATACATTACGGGCAGCAATGCCTTCCCGCTTGATCTTGCCCCGGATGAGATAAGCGATCTCGGCTACGGTCAGTAGCTTGCCTGTCTCTTTATCAGTCCAAGACAGGTGCTTGCGTTCGACCCAGGCGATCAGAGGAGCGATCGGAGTCCAAGAAGGCACTTTGCCGGGGAGGGCGGGCAAATCGGGTTCCCTGAAGACTTTGCTTGCAAAGGATTTAGGGTGATAGCGAAAGGCTCGTGACGCACGTTCGAGCCAACTCTCAGGATCATGGCAGCATCAGTGGTCTGCAGCAGATAGCCGGTATTGCCGTAGAAGTCACCCTTGTCATAGATCTGCTCTGCCAGAATCTCCTTGCGGGACTCGGCATCGATCACAGACCCGATCAGATGCAGACGGCTCTCCAGAGCGG
>Ga0302252_1002033_pt1 | contig 10200 bp, 9 predicted proteins | sample AAG_RA_Leu_MG_FD_193511 | JGI IMG/M metagenome (GOLD analysis project Ga0302252, IMG submission 193511) | Enriched activated sludge microbial communities from anaerobic digester in WTTP, New Holstein, Wisconsin, United States - AAG_RA_Leu | ecosystem: Engineered > Bioreactor > Anaerobic >...
GATCTATTGAAATATGAAGATGATTGACAGCATCGAGTGTGGTCGCGCGGGCGCTCGATGCCAGTGGCGAACCGCCATCCTGGCGAAGCTCCGCGTAGTAATTACTGCCGGCTTGGCTGTACGTGAGAGTAATGCGGGAACCGCCAAGCTCAGAGGCTTTAAAGGTGTGGCTGAAGTCCATAGCCGTATTGTCCTGATTCCAATGCTCTGCAATGATCGTAGTCGTGTACTCTTCAGGAACCGTATCCTGCCAGGACTCTATCTCGTAATACATAAAAAATGATGGTTCTGTTTGATATGCTGTCAGATTTGTCCGGATGATATTCCTTCCACCGATAATCTCGGTGACTTCTTTATTCGGGTACTGGCTCCTGATGGTAGTGACCAGGTTGGTAGCATAGGCGGTTAGTTGGTTTCTGATGTTTGTCTCGTTCATGTTCTGGGCATAATCACCGGTCACTGTAGCACCCGATGTGGCGCCTGTCATTACAGTACTCCGGCTGTACCCCATGGCCTGGCCGATATCGATCTTTGTAGCATAGCTATATGTTTTGTAAGCAGGATCGAAGGCATAGGTCGTCCCGTTTATCGTTGCCTTCACCCATACGCGGCCCAGCCAGGTTGATCCATTCCATAAAGGCTGATCAAGAGGAATTCCTCCCAGCGCCAATGTATTGCCTACCGCAGAATCCGTCGAATCCACTCCCAGCCAGTTGGAAAGGTCCGCCCCCCACATCCATGCCGCCCCGTATACATACCAGGCTGTGTACCCGCTTGCCCTCAGGAGGGCGATCATCAAGGATGCCTGATCGCAATCGTTACCGCTGCCGTCGAGGTAGGTAAGCGTTGCCCCTTTCAGGGAGCCGAAATAGGGAACGTAGTCGATATTGTTGTGGACGTAGTCATAGATGAGTTTTGGATCATAATGAAGCGCGCGGGCAAGCGCCTGGATCTCCGGGGTGACGTCTTCGACCCCCGAGGACATAAGCCTTAAGGGGGCAGATGCCTTTTTGGCTGCGATGGCTGCCCGTTTTGCGGCATAATATGCCCGGGCATCCTCAATACTTACTGGTTGCGCAATGGTCATACGCCAGCCCGGTCCTGCTACTTTGCTTTCTTGCACCAATGAATCTGTCTGTTTCGTAAGATCCGTTCCCTCTTTTGTCTGGACGGAGGATGTTCCCGATGTTTTTTGAGTCGTGTTCGCTGACTGGGAAGACAGGTAGGAACTGAGATTGGCTCCCAAGGTAATACTGAAGGAGGTTAAAGATGAGCCGTCCTGCGAACCTGAAACAGTTCCGGTGGGAGACATAAAGTTCCTCGATGTGGTAAGGCCGCCTATGGAGATATTGCCGTTTTCGTCGATGGTGATCGAAGTAACCCTGTCTTCTCCTGGGCCTCCCAGTAATGAAGAGGAGATCATGCTGAGCAGGTCTGCGTCGAGCTTTGATACAAAAATATCCCCGTTACCTCCGTAGGCGGTATTATACACATCCCCTGCAACGGGGAAGTCCGGAGACATTGTGCTGCCTGCAACATAGACATTCCCTGTGTCGTCAACGGCAACGACACTCGCCTGATCCATGCTGGTGCCGCCGAGGGTCATGAGGGACGTGAGAGTATTGTCGAGTTTTGTAATGAAAGCGTCGGTATTCCCCTCATATCCGGTTGAGGTAAAATTCAAAGAGGCTGTACTGCCGGCGATGTAGATACTGCCGCCGTTATCGACCTCCACGGCAGGAAGATCCCCGTCAGCGGCATTATACATCGAGAACAGAGACGGGACAATGATGAGCTCTTTTGTTGTATCGTATTGTCCCACCTTGAACCCGTACCCATCGCTGAATATCTCGTAGACTGCATCAACATACCTGAGCTCACCGTTCACCTGCTGGTATGCGAGAGGCTTTGAAAATGTGGCAACCCCTGCCTCCGTCTCAATAGCGAGTTCCCCGCTTGCAGTGACAGAGAGTTTTTGCGTACCTTCTATCCGGATGCTCACGTCCCCGATGCTTGCCTGAGGTTGAACTACGAAAAACTTATTGAGTCCTCCTCCATAAGCCACCAGTTCCAGACTTATGCCATTGGATATGTCGCCGAAGACTAACCAATCGTATGAGGGGATGCCCCCGGTCCACATTGAAGGGATGTTCCCTATAATCTCAGCGGCCTTCACCGTTGACTTCTGTCCGCCATTACCAAGAAACGAAGTGACGCCGTTGAAAACCTCGCTGAGCGTAAGTACCCGTACACCATCGCCATCTTTTTTCCGGGAGATGGAGTAGAGAATCTTCCCGTCCCCAGTGATAAAGAATCCGGCGCCAAATACCCTAGTGTAGTACTTCACATTCCAGTCGCCCAACTGGCCAGTGTTCTCTAGGAAGGGAACCCGTACCGAATAGAATGCATTAAGGATCTTTTCTTTTGTCTCCTGGGTGAACGTGGCGCTGTGAACCGGTAAACATGCACACAACAGGATAATGAATGCAGCAACGATTGTGGTCAGAGATCCGAAGTTCTTAAGAAACCCTGCAAAACCGTGTAAACGGTTTGAACCTGTGTGATCCATGTCATGCTCCTTCGGGTTGGAATGACATGGGGAGTACGCACGAAGCTCAGGTGCTGACGATCAAGGCTTACTGTTCACCGGGATTTTTTATGGTGCCCCCACTAACAACAGATTTTGTTGTTGGAATATCTTCTTTGTATCAAAGGGAAGAATATTTTGTCAAGGGAAATATCGTTCCGGAATGTAGATGGGTATAGACAATAAGGGTACTATATAAGTTATTATATATTTCGCAAGTCTATTCAGTGTATTGTCATTATAAGGACGACAACAAACTTACCGGGAGTGGCCCGACAGGGCCGCGATCCGGTGGAATGCCTCGTTATGCCCTAATACATTGATTGGCGGTATCTGCTGAGCATCATACACGGCCATTTCTCAACGGCGCAGATCAGTGAGCATCACGGTAATAATGCCTCGTCTGCTACCTATGACAACTCTTCTCTTAGTCCGTGCAAAACCAACGATGTCTTTAAAAACGGCATCTGAACAAACAGGTTCCTCTTGTTTTTTTATGACAACGGTGAGGAAGGAGATGGAGGGTTTTTTACTTCGTAGTTTGTCTAGTACGCTCCCGATTTTACCCCCGTAAGCATCGGGCTTGTCAATCCAAGTCTCTGTGTTAAAATCACGCTCGTAGAAAATCCGCCATTCGTCTCGGCCCAGCGTTTTTACGAGAACAGCAACTTCAGGTACATTCAGTCTAATAGGGGTGACATCCCCTCCAATTTCAAAAAGGAGGCAGTAACGAGGTCCCGCGTCAGTATACCAATCGTCGGATGCACTCGATCTGGCAAAAGGAATGCCCGCATAATAACAGCCATTCTGACCATGGGTCATCGCGTGTTTATGACCAAAGGCTCGGTAGATCGGCGAATTGTCCAAATAATGCAAGGACTCGTTACCCTCATGTCTAAATTCAATCCATTTGCCTTCAGGCGGATTATCATCGCAGCAGATGGCACAACCATCATAAGTAGCCGTGGTCTTCAGTGTATTGTCTGAAAATAGCGTTTCTACTTTCTCACCGCCCAATATATCTGTCAAAAGCTGTTGCTCCTTTGAATGCTTTGGCAAGAACAATTCTACGGTGTTGTCGAAATCTTTCTTCAGCCCTAAAAACAATTGCGTGGATTCTGGTGACTTGATGTCGTGTGTGCCCAAGGCAAAGAGAAGTCTAATCTTGTTGTCATGCAACGGAGTGAGTACCTTAGATCGCAGAAAGGTATCAACATCCTTTAATTTCTCGGTATATCCATAAACATCTGCAACATCTCCCGCGACTAATATGCAACGTACCTTGTTTCTCACCGCTTGATCGATAATAAGTTCGACCGCTTGCTTACGATGTTGTCTAAACATGTTAATCCATGGTCCTTCCTTAAACTCAGAGATTTTCCAGTCAACCGGCGCGCCTAAATGCCAGTCAGAGGTGTGAAGAATCCTGTACTTTTGGGGCATCATCTCTTCTCCGCTTCAATAATTTGGATTATTTGGGCACATTTCTTAAACGTTGCTTTTAGCCAGTTTGTTTTGGCATAACACGCCTGATAACCGGTTTGGCAAGCTTTTCGCCAAATCCGGTTGATTAGATTGTTGGCGATTTGCCAGCCCCTATGCTTTATTTATATGCTAAAACGTTTATCCTTCGGAACATCTCGAAGCATGTACCATCACTCTGTTTTGTTGATTTTACCATTAGGTCTGCTACAGTTTTATGAAACTTTTCTGCTAAATCGGGGTTAAGATATTGCTTGAAAGGAACGATAGCAGGATGATCAACCCATCCAAGCATTGCATTTTCATCAGGGAAATATCTGTCTGCGTTTTCACCCCATACTTCAGCTTTATCAAAAGGAGTCCTATTAACTAACTTGGAGTATTCGTCAACACCCGGCATATACCAGGGCCATTCGAAACCACTGAACGCATCCCTAAACTCATTTCGTCCCATAACCTCCAAGGCAATATTATTTAGAGTTGAGCAATTACCTTCACCTGCAAAACTCACTCGCAGTTTTCCAGATGGCTTGAGTGCTCTATATAACAATTCTAAAAGTGTTTTGTGGTCTTTTACCCAATGAAGGACAGCATTCGAGAATACAATATCAAATTCCTCATTAAAATTAAGATTTATAACATCGAGGTGTTGGAATGCCAGATTGCTACTTTTGTGCGTTTGTGCAGTTTCTATCATTCCTTTGGACGCATCAATGCCTGTCACAGCACCGTCAGGTACAAATTCTGCCAGTTTTGCAGTCAGAGCCCCATCACCACACCCAACGTCTAAAATACGTTCATCACCACGGAGGTTGAGCTCCTCAATCAGTCTTATGCCCCATTCTTTCTGATGAGTAGAAGTTTGCGCATAACGTTTACCATCAAATTCAACTGCCACTGTATTATCTCCTATATATCTTTATCGCCAACGACCAAAATCAGCGGCGGCTATTAGCCGTCCGCTGTATTAATTGGTTATATCAAAATCTCCACACTTCTTCCATGTCTTCAATGTCCGGGTCATCATATCTCTTCATTGTTTCAATCCATTCGGGCATTTCTTCTTTGATCGTCTGCTTAAGATCATCCAACGTTTCCGTAGAAATCTGACCTATATCATGTAGAAATTGATAAAACGATTTCAGACTTGAAGCGTTTTCCTTTATGGCTGCAGGACTTGCCCACATGGCCTTTCGAATAAACCAATATCCAAGAAAACTCCTTATTTCTGTTGCGCCTTCAGATGCTTTTATTGCTTCTTCATATAAAAGAAAGTCATTTATGTAGAAATCTATATTTGCACAATGCTTTTTTATTGTTTTTATCGTTAGTTTCTTTTCCTTAAGATGGTTTTCAAAGTCTTTTAAAAGCACTTTGTTATGATTTCTTATTCTCTGACAATCTTTTTCATACTGTTCATATGAATCCATTTATCGATATTCCTTTCCTCTTGATATAACGCCCTGGTCAGCCAGAGCCGCGTGGCGGCGATTGGCTGCAACCATGGGTTATACGCCACGTATCGCATAGTAAGTAAGGACTTCCAGTACTTGAAGGTACGGCTCAATTTCAGTTTTTATTCTCGGATCAGAGGCCCAGTATCCAAAGTCCTTTTCCAGCCTCATATGGGCGCACCTATGTCTTCCGTCCACTATTTGGGTAACAAACTTCCTGAACTCCTCGATGTACTGCTCGGGACTGTCATACCGAAGCACCTTGGTGAATAGTTTGTAAAACTTTGTGTTTCCGAGAAGGGCGTCCTTTGCGGATATCCTTTTGCCATGCGGAACAAATAGGGTCTCAACGATTTTGAAGAAACCAAGAAACTTCTCAATGGGGTTTGAAGTCCTCTTCGCGGCGTTATGCTGGGAGATGAGTCTAGTGTCCATTGTAATGCCTGATTGAGTAATGAGTTGCTCGGCATCAAATTTGGGAGGCGTGCCTACTTCTTCCATGTGCATTTCGACGGCAAAAGGGGCATCACCAACAAGTTCCTTCTCTTCAGGAGTTTCCGGAAGTCTCTCGCACGCAATCATGCCGGTGTGAAGCTTCATTTCTCCAAAATCAAATGAGATCTTATCCGAAAGGAGGTAGGCAAGGGCTTTAGCCATATCCTTCCCTTCCTCATAGTTGTAAGGGATTGTGACATACATGGTGCCGGTTTGTTCAGCCGTTGGATGCTTCTGCTCCTTGTCAGGAACTATGCTCATTTCAAATTCCATCTTCTCTTCGCTATCCGCGGCGATACTTGAAACGGCGGGCTTCGGGATACTACCACGAAACTTATGTTCCTTTTCAAAGAAGAAGCCCTTGATTTCAAAGAAGAACTGCCATTTGGTCTTCATTTCGTTTTCTCTCCAACGTATAACAAAAAGCTCACCGAGACGCGCATAGCGCGGATTCGGTGCAGCGACGGGTTATGCCAATTCCTTTATTATATGCTTTGCAAGATTTTCGTCTATTTCTACATGCCTCGGAACGGGCTGTTTCTTGCCGGTCTTCGGGTTCTTGTATAAGTCGTGCCGGTCTCCATGCCTTACAAATATGCATCCGGCGTCGGTGATCTTTTTAATCAGTTCTTTTCTTTTCACAAGTTTAAGGCAAGTTCCCTTATTTCATGTTTTTCAGGGACATCTTCCATGGTCATAAGCATATAGGCATCCTTCATGTTTTCTTCAAGTTCTTCGAGGGTTTTGCCTTGGGTCATTATTTCCGGATGCTCAAGAAGCTTGCCTACCCAGTATTTATCGCCCTTCCAATAGACCATTTTCAGTCTTGTTTCCATCCTCTACCTCCCTTGCAGTCTCTTCCAATAATAATACCACAAAGATCAAGGAAGTTTAAATGTATCAATTTTCTGGCATAACGCTAAAATCAGCGGCGGCTGTAAGACGTCCGCTGGATTGCCTTGTTGGGTGATGCAGTTTTGCCTATCCCGCATAATCACTGGCGATGCCCTCTCAGTATCTCCAGCTTGAGCTTCTGCTCCAGACTCAAATGGTATGCATGATAGTCTTCGCTGTCCTCGGATTTGTCCATGCTGCCGCCCTCAAAGGAAAGACCCCTTCTTTTTGGACCGAACATTCTTGCATATTCACCTTGGAAAGCGTGGAAGGTCTTCCACTCGTAGTCGTGGCGCTGCTTTTCTCTATAATCGTCGTGCCAAGGCCTTCGGCCGTATTCATCGAACGCGTCAGCCCTTTTGTCACCGTAGCCAATGATAATCTCCGACGAAAAGGTGACCGATCTGGGATCAGGCATCAATACATACGACCTTCCGACCTTGCGCCATCTCTTGTAGGCGAAACTATTCTCTGGATACAACCATTCTTCCTTGGCGGCTGCTATGTAACGATATGATCGTTGCTTTAGTATGTAATTTATGGCGACAACCTCTTCTTCCGAAAGCATACGATCGGTCTGGATATCCATAAAGTTGAACATTGCCGACCTAAACAGTTCCGGGTGGGGCCTTTTCTCCAGAGCATCCCCATAAGGGTTTCGAACCCACGACAAATTCGTTAGCAGTAGTGCTCTATTCATGTCTAATGGAAATATGGTATGCGTGCCGTTTAGCCATATAGGAGGGTCGTTATGCCCCGCACACCATTTTGAACCAGGGAAACACTCTTGGTTATAAACGGTTACCGGGTGGTCCGATACGATGAATCGAGTCTTAGCAGAGGATGCGTCAACAATGCTCCATATGCACTCGGTCCACAAGGCGCAATGCATCCCACGAAGCTCTAACATGGTTGACAGGAGCCGGTTTTTGTCTGCATTCCTCGTAATTGCTGCCAGATAGGACAGCCCTTTGGGCGTTCGCAACTTTTGAACGCTCATATAGAGCAGTAAGGCGTTAAAGGCCTCTTCATCTGCACTTGGATGTTTGAAGCCAGAGAAATACTGGACGGCTCTGTGGCCGTTGGCATCTATGTGCCCAAAGAAATACTGTTCGATTTCCCTGAACTCCCACCCCCTAAAGGCGGCCGTATAGAGATCATCTTGGAAGAAACATTTTGAAGGCCCCCATCTCAATAGCGCTCTCCGCGTGTACTCGGTTCCCAATGATGTCGTCACGGTATCTGGCCGTAAGTCCAGATAGAAGAACTTCTTCTCCGCCTCGCTGTCATCGAGGAAGCGATACTGATACCACTGGGGTACATAGTGATGTTTCTTAAAGTCTGCCAATTATGAAACATTCCTCTCGGATGTTTGAAACCACCCAACGGGATCAGCCAGAGGCCGCTTTATGGCCGATTGGCTGCATCCACGGGTTATACATTACAGATAATCCTTTCTCGGTGGACTGAAGAAGTCCAATACTTCACCGGGCTCTATGACTTCAATGCCATGCTCAACGCCACGAGGAATAGAGTATGAATCACCCGGACCAATTTCAGACCCGACATTATCAATGATGATTCTATATTCTCCAGAGACCACGTATCCACTCTGTTCATTCGGATGCTTATGTAACGGAGGATTGTCCCCTCTTTTGTAGAGCATTTTAGTCACCATTGATTCCGGGCCATACGAGAGCAGAACAAAGTCAACTCCCAGGAAGCTTCTCTTCTGTGCATCGTCCGATTTTACGATCATGCCATCTCCTTGTTTGGTGTATAACGATTAGCTCAGCCCGACCCGGTTTTATCGGGGATGGGCTGCAGCGACTTGTTGAACTCTCTTTCATTATATCCCTTTATCTCTTCTATGGAAAATATATTCGATATCATCGGTGAGAGAATCAGATCGGCGGGGCGTACAGGCGTGCATTTTAGAGGTCTTCATTATCTTCGCCGTTATTTTTGTGATCTGATATGGGGGTATGGCGGGTCGAGAGACAATGTTTCTCCAGGTGAGGACACATAGGGACATAATTTTCCCCCCGTTGTTCATGGTTGTAATGTGGTGATCAGGCTGCACTCTGGATCGCCTCTTTATTCGTAAAGTGGGGAATCCTGGGAATGTCCATACGTTGTATCAGCCTGGAGCCGCATACAGGACACCTTTCAGGATGGTCATATGTTTTTTTCTCACAGTAGTTTTGCCAGTCTATGACGTTTGGCTCACTGACTGCTTCCTGGCCGAACAGGTTCCGGCAGCAGTTTAATTCATCTTCTGCCGTGGGCGCATATAGCCCGTAATAACGAACTATCTTTGAATAAGGGCAGGGAACATGAAGAAGATATCTTTGTATGAATTGGGTTACTGTAAGCACAATCTTCTCCCGCTTGGACCTGTCGGAATTCTTATAGGCAAAGGCAACATTTTTTTCATTGAACGAGACGATTCGTCTGTTCGACATGGCGCCGCCTCTGATATACCGGGACAGATAAACAAGTATGCCCTGTCCGTGGTCGTATCGTTCCCTTATATGGACATTCCATTTTGTCCTGCCAAGTTTGTTCTTCAGGTTCTTCCATTGCCGTATCGTCATGGCATCGGGAAGGATTATCAGTCCTCTTTGAACGGCGGCATCCATGCGGGCGAGGAACTTTCCCCGGAATACAGCCATGACTGCTTTGACAGGCAGGAGATATCCCTTCTGTTTTGTGCTCATCCACCGGTCACCGGCAAGACCTCCTTCTGTTATGAGGCAATGAATGTGAGGATGGAGGATCATCGTCTGACTCCACGTGTGCAGTGTTGCAATAATACCGGGTTTGCCCCCGATGTGCTTTTTATCGAGAAAGAACTCATAGAATGTATCTCTGATGCAGGTAAAAAGAAGATTGGTCATGGCCTTTACGTTCAAAAGCCACAGTTCATTCAGTTCATGAGGGAGAGTGAAGATCATATGGTAATGACCGCAGGCGAGGAGTCTTTCTTTCTGCCTCTCAAGCCATTGCTCTATCCGGATCCAGTTGCATTGAGGACAGAATCTATGTCTGCATGAGTTGTACCACTGCCTGTGATAATGTCCTTCGGGACATACCTGCATATGACCGCCAAGTTCTGCGGTTCGGCATTTCATAATAGCCTGTGCTGCTTTGCGGACATGGAAAGGGAGCTTATGGTTCCGCTCATAACCGTCAAATGCCCTTTTCATTATCGTTTGTACTGTCACTGACCCATAATTATGATGATACATGTAATTGTATGATATTATTCCATTTATTTAGTTCAAC
>Ga0302252_1002036_pt1 | contig 10180 bp, 20 predicted proteins | sample AAG_RA_Leu_MG_FD_193511 | JGI IMG/M metagenome (GOLD analysis project Ga0302252, IMG submission 193511) | Enriched activated sludge microbial communities from anaerobic digester in WTTP, New Holstein, Wisconsin, United States - AAG_RA_Leu | ecosystem: Engineered > Bioreactor > Anaerobic >...
GTCTCTCTATCTTTAAAAAAATTACCCTCAATGGGGGGCTTCTTGATTGGATTTCCGAAACTGTCGAATGCGCATGTTAGTGTTTTTGGTCTATGCAGTATCTCGTGGCAGTCTTTGCATACATACATCAAGTTGTCATGGTTTAATGTTATCAGCGGGTTGTCTATGTTCTGCGGTGTTATTGGTTTGATGTGATGCACTATATAGCCGAGCCTCTTCTTGCAATGCTCACAAGCTCCTCCGTCTACTCCTGTCCTGTATGACACATAGCTTGCCCTACACTTCTTCCACGCTTTACCTTTATAAAACTTTTCAGCGTACTCTTTCAATGAGATTCACCACTCTCTCTGAGGCATGACCGTCGCACCTGTTAAGGTATCTGTCTACTAAGCCGGAATAGTCGCATTCCATGTCACTGTTCAGCAGTCGCTCTAATCCTTTGCTTGTTGTTACCACATTAGGCAAGTCATTGTAGTTTAGCCAGAACCCCCTAACATATTCTTTCAAGTCGTATGCGTAAAATCCTATCGGCTTGCCTGTTAACATCCAGTCAAAGGCGATTGATGAGTAATCTGTTATCATAACATCTGCTACTGCCATTAGCTCATCTGTTCGCTCGTTGCACACCATGACATTTGACCTTATACCGCTGATGTTGATGTCTGATATTATCGGATGTTTGCTTATTAGCATTGTGCCGTCAAAGTCTATGTCAAGTGGCAAGTCTAACCGGTCTCTGATGGTGTCCCGGAATGTCGGTGCGTAAAGTATTACTCTGCCCGTCAAATCGTATTTGTCCTTTATCCTCTTCCGTCTCTTTGCGGTTTCTATGTTATCAAAAATCCAATCGGTCTTTGGGATGCCTGTTGCCACTATGGTTGATATCGGCATCCTGTATGCCTCTGCATAAAACGACCTGCAATACTCTGATGATACTATCGCAAGGTCTTGCCTTGGATAAACACCGCCGAACCGTTTGAATGCTCCGCTTGCGTGCCACAGCTGTATCACCCGTTTATTCTTTGCGACTTTGTGAAACATGTAAGGGTTATAGTCATCAACCACTATGGTATCGGCTTTGCTTATTGCGTTTATGATTTTGTCCTGCGTTATTTCGCTGTGCGGAAACATCGCCGCTATAAACTGTTTGCCGCCGCTTATCTTGTCATAGACGGCTTTCATGTTCTCGATTAGTTCTCCGGCTCTAATCGACAAAAATAAAATCATTCTCCGACCTCCGTAAAAGCAAAACACCCCCAGTTGGGAGTGCCTCGCATAATGAAAGGAGTAGTTTTTCACGTATTTCCATCTTAAACTATATCACAGGTTTGTCGGACATTGTGGACAGAAGATACCGTTCGTAGATTTTTCTCACGCTGTCGGCTGTGTTTCCGCCACCGATACAGCCTGCAATATCGTTCCATGTCATAAGGTTGACGCACCGATACTTGACTATCTGCCGGACAAGGCTATCATCGATTCCGCAAATGTACTCAATTATCTCTTTGCGTTTCTGTTGGATCTCTTTTAGCTTTGCCTCGATAATTTTTTCGGTGTCAGCGACCTTGTCACCTGTCGGATCGCTTATCCTGCGGTTCTTCGGCTTCGGCTTTGTGCTGTCTATCCCCGATAAGCTATATGCCTCTTCCTGCCACATTTTCAATTCTTCGGTCAGGTAACGGATTCGTTCTAACTCTTTTTTTGTAAACACATCAGTCCTCCTTGTATTTAATCAGCCTGTTCAAATACCAAATTGCCTTTTTCAAATCTTCTTTGCCGTTTTTAAGGTGTTGTCTTGAAATGTATTTAATTGCGTTAGCGATACAGACCGCCTCAAATCCTGGCAGCTGCTCTGTAACCGACTGAATATAATCTATGGTTTCAATACTTCCTGCTGTGTAGTGCATTGGTCGTTCCACCTTGTCATACGGCTTGTACTCCATTATTTCTTCTGTTTCCTCTATCAGCGTATCCATAATTTTAGACTCTGCTTTTGTTTCACTCATAATATTTCCTCCCGATTCCGCAATTTTGTCGGCACATCAATACCTGTCATGTCGTGGTTCGGCTCTTCATAATCATACCAACATGCCGTAACAATATCTCCCTCGTAAATCTCAACCCCGTTCTTGTCTTTGAGTCCTGTGAACTGACCTACTGTTTCAGGGCGTATCTCTCTTCCATTAATGTATCCATTGTCTGTTATGAATCCGTGGTGCAAATCACCATAAACCCACTCCCCATTATCTACTCGCTTACCGCGAAACTTAATCTCTCTCATATTCTTTCCTCCCATTTCATAGTGGCGATTTCTCGTGCTAATTTTTCTCTCTCTGCAATTTTGTAGGTAAATGCCCACTTTGTATAAAGCCCATTAGCACACTGTCTATCTTTATCTTGTTCCATAGGACAATTAACGCACCCCGCTCCAATTTTGGCGACCTCACAGGCAAAACAATAATTTATGACTTCTGGCACATCAAATGCCTCAAACCATTCCTTTTTTTCACGCTTGCCGTCAAGGGATAACCATGTCCAAAGAGCTATGTGGAGCGCATGCCAGTTTCTCCTTTTGTAATCTACTTCCAATCTTTTTTTAATATCTTTTATAGTTTTTTTTGCGTAAAGGTATTCCCACCGTTCAGCGAGTTCGTCTGCGTCATATATTTGCGTTTCTTTCATACCATTACCCTCCTATCCCTTTTGTGTGTTTTTTAATTCGGGACAATATTCTGTTCCCTCTAATTCTGCCATGCTGATTTCGCTATTTTTTGGGGCATTAGACAAGTGTCTCTTGCACCTTTTTAGCCTGCATTTTTTGTTTGAGCAAAATGTAATATCGTGTTTCATATCAGCCCTCTCCCTCATATCTCCACCCTCCCGAACATTTCAATAGTTTCTTTTTTCTGCAATTCACTATAAGTTGTGCCTTGCCGATGAGCTTTCTCGATTTTGTTGTCAAGTTGGCTCTTTTTTCGCTTTTTCTGTTTTTTCTCAAATGTTTTGTAGCTGTCCTGCTTCCTCTGCTGATCCGCCGCCTTTTGACACTCCTTTGAGCAATAGATTTGACTGTTGGTGTTTTGCTCAAAGTGCTTTTGGCATTTCGGGCATTGTTTGATTTTGCGACCACTTTTTTTCATCATTTCCACTCCTTATACAATTCTATCCAATCCGACAATTTCATTGTTACCAACCATTCGGAATTATTTTTTCTGTGCATTACGGCCGGCATATCTTCTTTGCAGTCGGATATCGCTTGTGCCATAGCGTCTTGAATATTCAGCCGTTCAACCCTTTTGCACTCGATATGTATTCCGTCAAGCCCTATAACATCAGCGTCGCCATTCGCCCCGCAATATTGTACTGACCTTCTACAATCATATCCATGCTCTTTTAATTTTTTAGCAAGTTCACGTTCGCCCCTGCTACCTTTTTGTTTGCTGTTCATATTCCGCCACCTTTTCTTTGCACCTGTAACATACTTTCACAAAATCCGTTACCACTCGTTCGCCCAAGTTGGTTAAGACTTTATGCTTATACCCGACCTCATTATGCGGTTCGTGCTTGTGGATTTTTCTCCCACATATATCACATTTCATAACATCATTCTCACTTGTGCTTTGTTTTCCGCAATCCGTTCTCGAATTCCTGGCTAAAATATTCGCCGAAACCCGTACACCGCATTGACGGGCTTTTTATTATTTTGAATAGCACCATCAGTTTATAAAACTTGCCATTTATACATCTTGCTTGCCATTCATGCCACTTCTTGAACCATTTAATCATCGTGTCTTCCTCCTCAATCCATCACCTGTCAAACCTCCACCTCGTTTGTGCTTTATTTTCTGCAATTCGTTTCTGTGCTAAGTTGTAATATTCTTCGTCAATCTCAAAACCTATGTAGTCGAAACCCATGTCGTAACAGGCAATTAAACTTGAAGCACTCCCCACATGGGTGTCAAGTATCTTGTCGCCTTGCTTTGCGTAGTTCATGAGTAACCATTTGTATAAGGCGACAGGCTTTTGGGTGGGGTGGATCCTTCTTTCTTTGTTCTTCATATCTTCTTGTAACATGCCGTTCCACATAAAATCAAATTTTCGAACTGGAGTATTAAATGATGTATATGCGAGTTCACAGTCTGCGAAGCTTCCAGTCCTTAACTTATTCCATACAATCCAACAAGGACTATCAAACGGCACTCGGCTAATAAAATGGTTTGCCCCCCAAATGATTTGATTTTTACTAACTCGTTTTAATTCTGCAAAATATTCTTCGGTTGGAGGGTTTGCGTCCCAATCTGTCAAACCTCTATATATCTTTCTTTTACCCTTTCCGAGTGTCATTTTATTAACACCAATCCCATACGGGGGATCGCAAATACATAAATCCACGTATTTATCAGGCATGGTTTTCATATACTCCATGCAGTCGCCGTTGATGAATAAATGTGGGTTTTGCAGGTTTGCCCAATCTATATTTTGAAACATAATCTGTCCCCTTTGTTTTGATTTTGCATCATCTGTCAAACTTCCATTCGTTATCGAACCCAATATAGTCATCATACGGTTCTTCCGTCAGAATGACTTTATGGTGTTTTTTTGCGTGCTGATATTCTTGCATAGCACCCTTGGATTTTGTAAACCCTTTTAAGAAATAAACTGCGTCGCACAGTTCTATTATTTTCAAGTCCACCTGCATAAAATCTGAATAGTCAAAACCTTGCATTATCGGGAGCAAGTTGCACGGGTTAAAAACCTGCTCACCTTTTTTTGTGAGTTCTCTCTCGGCTTTCTTGAAATACTTTTCGTAATTTTTCCTGCCTGTCATTTGTCCTGCAATATATATTTTCATACCTTCAGCCTCCTTGCTAATTTCCGGATCTCACGCTCATATTCCACTGGTGTCTTGCAAGTTTCTATAAGCTTTTGCTTTTCTGCTTCGTATATTTGGATTTTGTCTGAATATTTCATATCGTTCTCCTGTGGGTTTTGTTAACCAATAATTTTTAATGTTAGTTAACACCTTTTTTGTTGATTTTTCAATATGTCTGGCCGTTTTGTTAACCAATATTTATTTTTTGCCTATATATATATTATTTATATTTCTTTTTGAATACTTTTATCTTAATTTATTAGTTAACAACGCTAACAAATAGCAGTAACTGTTGATTTTTCAATGTTTTTTGTGTTAACCAACCTGTTAACCAACATTTTCATTAGTTAACAAATATTCAAAAACTGTCACTTTCAGGCCCGATTTGATGCATCCCATTTTCAATTTTTCTCACATAAGACCTCTGAATCCCATACTCGCCGCACCTCTGATTGCCGTTGTACTCCCACCCGACTATCTCGTTTCGCATAATGGCGTGTATCCGATTCGATTCGTGCCGCTTCGGATCTGACTCGTTCTTCAGCGCCTCATGCCAGATATTCATGGCGCAGACCTTGTCAAGCATGGTGTTATCCAGATAAAGTTGTATTATACCAACCCACGGATCCTCTTCCAGGTAGTTTTGTTGTCTTTTGATTGCTTCCTCGGCGATGTTTTTTGATAGTACCAGTCTCGGCCGCTTTGTTTTGTATATGTGTAGTGCCTCTGCCCAAGCTTGCCGGAAAAACCTATGGACATAATCCGGCTCATCAAAGAGAGTCCTGAGTCTGTTCCTTTTGTCGGCCGTGACTGGCATATATCGGCGGTTTCCGGTTCGGTCGGTCAAGAAGGTATAATCATTTGTGGTCGCTGCAAAAACACAACATCTCTTTCTGGCCGTTGTTCTCCTTGCGTAAGGTTCACGGTAGTTATCAACCTGGGCCGTGATGAAAGCCTTGATGCTTTCCACCTCTTTTTGCTTTTTCACCGCTAACAGCTCGGCCAATTCCAGGATCCATTTCCCACGGAGCCGTTCGATAGCTTGATTGCCCTCGACCGTATTGAAATTGTCATCGAACCACATCTCATTCAACGCTAATTCTCTTAAAAATGTAGACTTTCCGATACCCTGTTCCCCCACGATCACAAGCATATAGTCAAACTTGCAACCCGGATGATATGCCCTGTTGATTGCCCCTTGCATAAATAGATTCATAACTGCCAGTGAATAATCGTCCTTTGGCACTCCAAGAAAATCAAACAGAAGATTCTCAATTCTGGGGATGCCATCCCATTCCGGCAAAGCTTCCAGGTAGTCTATGATTGGATTGAATTTGTTCTCGTTCAGGATAATGTTAAATCCATCATCATAATCGCCCTTGTTTTTCAGGCCAAAATTCGTGTCCAGATATGCCCGAAGATTACTATCATCAAAATCATCCCACTCCCCTATGGTATCTCCCGGCTTCCGCCATGGCAGCTGCCCAAAGTATTTAGGTGCATAAGAGATGAGATCATATTTGATTTTCCCGGTCAGCTCTTCATCCTGCCTGATTACAGTGGCAATGTTTTCCGCACATTGTTTGTGTTTGGTCTCGCCATCCTTGTTAGGCTTGGTCTGGATCAGGGAGATATACTGTCTGCTCCTGGGCCTATTAAACTTAAATTTTCCCTTGTCTTTACTCAACGCCGATTTGACCGTCTTTAGCAGCTCTTCTTCTTCTAAAGGCGGGAAACACTTTTTTTCGTTCTCGGACTTAACCGCCATTATAATGGTGGAATCATCCAACCCCTTAGCCTGCAGAGCGCACGCAACACGATACATCATGTCATTTCTGCCGCCCTGTCTGATCTCGGCCGGGACCATGAGTGCTTCAGTTTGTTCGGTTTCGGAAGTGCCTTTTAAGAACTTAAAAACCGTGTTATTGGCTTCCGATATTCCGTATTCTGCTAAGGTTTGCTCCCATTGGTACTCGTTTCCATTGTTGTGAATACTCGGCGGCGCAACGATATAACCGCCATCGCCCCTGATGTCTATGCCGTCATACAGTCCTGCCCGGCTCTTCACCGTCTTGTTGGTTTTGTATAACAAGTGGTATCCGCCCCTGCCGGTAATAGTGTTTGCCGTGTCAGGAAGATCTCCATTATCTCGTTCCCAGTCAGTCAAAGTTTCGTATCCGTCAATACCTTTGTCGCTGTCTTTGTCAAGGTCAATCACGAACATTCCACCCGATTTTGCCCCTGTAGCAATTCCAATATTTGCACTCGGATGTTTAGTCCACCAGTCTGTGATTGTTTCGGAATTAGTGGTAGCGATTTTGAATCCGCCGGGATAAATGGGCATCTTGCTTTTCGGCTTCAATGGGAACACCGCCAGACCGGACTTGGCATAGTACAAGGCACATTTGAGCATTTTATTTTGAGTCATTTCGGCCTCCTAATAATTCAATAATTTTTTCGCCGCTGTTTTCGGGATCACAAAACTCAAAGCTGCAGCCATAACGATTTTCCATGGTTCGCATCGCCAGTGTCAGTTGTTCGCCGGGTATGGTTTTCCCACTTATCAATCTGATTTTTTTACCGATTAGATCCTCCGGCAACTTAACACTCCTGCACTCAATCAGGAAAATCAATCGGCACCCTGCATCTTTGGCCAGTTTGCATTCTTCCCGGAACCGCCTCTTTTCATTTGCGTTGCCACACATATTAGAGGCGATTTCGAGAATGTTCTGTTTTGTGTCAACAGCGACTTTAGGCGGCAAGGAATAATCACCGAATGGAAGTTTGCACCGGATTATTTTGTCTCCGGACTTTTCCCAGTATTCTTTTTTGTTTTCATGCTTGCCGCTTTTTTGCCTTGTGTCTTCGATAATAAGAACCATTAGAACGGTATGTCATCCGCGTCTATGACCTGTGCACTTGCGTCAACAACCTCATTCTCTGTGTTTGATTCTTCCAGTTTCTTCAGTTTCGGAACCTTGAACTTTCCGTCTCTGATGTCCTGTATCGGAGCAGTCTTTTTTACTTTCAGGCTTTCCTTGACTTCTCCATCATTACCTCTGTATTCTTCCGCACCCAGAACAGCTCCGAACAGCTTTTCTTCCAGTTTCTTTTCGTCATTATCCCATTTGTACCCAGAATTGGATGCCTCTACATCGGATATAAATGCCTTGAACCATCCAAGCGATTTTTCTTTGTAACTCTTATACATGGTCCCGCCCCAGAATCCGAACTTGTCAAATAGGCTCAAATAGTGATTAGCGTATTCGCCTTCCGCAAAGTCATAGTCGATTTTTAGATATTCCTTTCCGGGTACATCTTCCACATTGATTATTTTCAGAACATAACCGCCCGGCTCCGGTCCTCCAAAGCCCTTTTCCGCTTCTACATTTGTAAGGTTTAATTCTTTCATTTTTTTGCTCCTTTCTATTCCAACCCGATAAAGTCCTCATACTCTATCGGAGCCTTTAACATTTTTGTTGACCTGCAATATCCGCACTTTCCGCACCGCACCGGCTCGGCCTCGCCCCGCTTGACTTCCGCAAACCTATCTACATAATGCTTGATTACTTCTCCGGCAGAATTGAGCCGCCATTGTGGTATATGTATTATTTCCATATCCGGTTCTTCCTCTTTTGTGATGACCGCTAAATAAAATGGCAGTTCTTTCCCGGAATTGCACTTTTCAACTTGCTGATATATATAGCCCTGGATGTCATAACCCCAAGCATCGATGAAGCTTTTCCGCTCACCATCCTTGTAGACTGGTTCCAGGTCCTTCATGACTTTTAGATCCACCATTTTTTCGCCGGGGAAATAACTGTCTATCTTGATTTTGAATGGATGCCCGAAGATCTCGCCTGTCATGATCCGCTGTTGCTCTCCCGAAATGTACTCATGGAACAACGGATCCGCTTCCGCCCTCTCGATTATCCGGTCGCATTTTTCATAGTCCTTGAGCGGCTCTCCGTTTTTCTTGAAGATTTCAGGGTGTAACATCTTGAACTCTTCTATGGTTCCCGAAAAATAGGCATCCACATAAGATCCCATGAGCATCGCCTTGGTCGGCTTTGAATCATAAAAACCGCAGATCTCGGCTAACCCTTTTGCCTCACAGCCCAAAAATGTCTTAAACTGCGAAGCACCGAAGTATTCCAGTTGCGTTTTTGTGTCAAAATAATTATCATTAGTTACCATTTTGCCCTCCTCATTTCTTTGGTTTGAAATCTCTCACTCTCAATGCAAGAGTGGATGTTCCGAACGCTGATACCATTTCGGTATAGAGTTGAATGTTGTGGCCTGCCCAGTCCTCGATGTATGGAGTTTCGCAGACTTTTTCGATTCGCTTTAGATTGGTCTTGTTCAGGATCATCGGCTTGATCCCGTTTTCAAGGTAAGCTATTATTGCCTCTTCTTTTTCGCCCTTGGCTCCGGTGATAGTCTCCTGTTTGACTTCCTTAATGGTTACGATCATATCTTTGCCTTCATCCAGTGCGTATGAACCCAGATAATCCGGGTTAGTTAATTTCTTCCAGTGTGTTTTACTCATTTCTATGCTCCCTTCACTCATCCAATATGGATTCCAAGATTTGTTTTGCGGTTTTATTTGATACATCTAAAATCTTTTCAATTTCAGACACGGCTTTTTTGATTATTTCTTCCGCCGTCTTCCGGCACCCATCACACATGTCTTGTTCGCTCCTGATCGGATCTCCACAGCATGGGCAGTTATCAGTCTGTTCAATATCATCAGAACCGCAAAATTCACAGACCGTTTCCGGCGGTTCGGTGCTTTCAGGGCCCACCTCGTATGTTTGGCCGGTTACAAACTCCCGGCAATCGTTGCAGTAGTACATTTTTTTACTCCTTTCGTTTTCCTTTTTCATCAAGTTTCCTGCCTGCTTCCCTGGCAAGTTTCCTCATTTCATTTTCAGCGTTGCTAAATTGTTTGAGTGCTGTTTTGATGGTTGTTGCTTCCATTTCTGCTATTCTGTGGTTACAAAACTCTTCTAACAGCATTTCAAACTTCGGAAAATATCCACAATAACAACTGTATGAAATTTTCCCGTTCTTGCTGACTGATTTTTTCTGTAAGAATTTGTTCCCGCAAAAGTCATAAACCAGTCTGAAATTATCCGTTAAGTCAATCTTGATTTCTCTTTCTTCGCTCATTGTTCGCCCCTTTACATCATTTCAAGTAAAAAATCGCTGTGTAGGCCTTGTATGCCCTCATGCGTGTATCTCAGTCGCACTCTTTCTCCTCAAACCCAGAAAACAGAAGCCCCACAGGGTTACCGCCATAGACTG
>Ga0302252_1002041_pt1 | contig 10167 bp, 9 predicted proteins | sample AAG_RA_Leu_MG_FD_193511 | JGI IMG/M metagenome (GOLD analysis project Ga0302252, IMG submission 193511) | Enriched activated sludge microbial communities from anaerobic digester in WTTP, New Holstein, Wisconsin, United States - AAG_RA_Leu | ecosystem: Engineered > Bioreactor > Anaerobic >...
AGATGTGTTTTTCTCGATAAAAGATAGTGAGATAACAGAAGCTGAAAGACAAAAGCTGTCATGTCAGTTATCGTTTACCGGCTCTTCCTATGGAACTCGGGCTGAAGGTGCCTATCGTTCAGATATTCTGTCATTTGTCAGCGACTATGATCTTAAGATCTGGGGCGGGGATAAATGGCCATATAGATTCAAGTATTTGCCGGAACTTGCAAGATGCTATCAGGGCGAAAGGCTTGACTACGATGAGCTTAGGAAGCTATACCGCTTGTGCAAAATAAACTTGAATCTGCCCGCTCCGCAGGTGGTTTCGACCTTTCAGCCCCGGGTGTTTGAGATTGCTGCTTGCAAGGGCTTTCAGATAATCGATAAACGAGATAAGCTGTTTGACCTTTTCGATGCGGATTGTCTGGATACCTTCGATGGCATTGGCGAACTGCGAGATAAGATAGATTACTACCTGAACCATGAGAATGAAAGGCTGGAAAGGGCTGATAAGCTATTCCAGAAAGTTTGGGGAAAACTAACCTGGAGCATTTGGGCTAAAGAAATTCTGAAAGTATTATGGTAGTACATATGTATTCTCGTTCCTGCGAAAGGAAGGGCAAGAAGCTCCTGCAATTTCTGGGAGATCCCGGATCAAGTCCGGGAAGAGGGGTATTTGCTTGAACCATTTTTTTTGTGGCCATAGTCCTGTTGAAATCCATCAACACTTCCTCACCCCCTAACAACTTGACTCCCTATAATATCCCAACCCCAAACTAACCTCCCTATGAGCCTTTCTAGCCGAAGCTCCGATAAAAAAAACACTCAGCTGCAAAAAAAACATTGACACCCAAGCACCCTTTGTCGATAGTGCGTTCACTATGAATTACGTTTGTAAGAGATAAAGCAAAGATGATAGATAGCCTAAAGCAAGATGTAAACCTGAACAACAGGTCATTAAAAGAACTTCGCATCCAATTTGCTAGAATTGGCGGCGAAGTTTTTGTCTCTTCAGGATTACTAAGACTCTCAGTAATAATCTCATACTGAAAACAGATTAAAACGTTTAAGTAGATTTGAGCTTAGCCCCAGCATAAGCGATGGGGCGAAGCTTCTTTAAAAATGAAATAGAGTAGGGACATCGCAAAGATAATAAGCATTTGTTAGCTCTCGGAGTTTGTTTCATTCTCAGAAAGACATCCTGACACATACTTTTGTTGTTTCAGCTATCCGGTCACTCACGATCTATTCGGTTAAGCTCATATCGTTGTCAAAAACTCAAAGGCCGAAAAAAATTGCCCGATTAAATAACATTGCTTGAGGAATGCAGAATTGTTTGAGTTAAGTATTATTAAAGCCTTTTCTAACCACAAAGATCGCCCGTGTTTATGTGTGGACAATCGGATAATCTCTTATAATGAGTTTAAAACTTATGTTTCCTATGTTCAATCAATTATAAGTGCAAGCCGTTGTTCAGGAACCTGTATTGGTATTGTAATGCATAATGATATCACGACATATGCTTCTATTATTGCCTCCCTTCTGTCTGGTTCGGCTTATTTCATAATAAATCCTGATATCCCAATTGCTAGAAACGATTATATCATCAAAACTGCCAAAGCAGATTTGATCTTAAGCTCAAAGCACAACCATGAGATCAAAGACATAGCTTCGCTGAAAGGTGTTCCTTTTGTCACCACAGAAAAAACCCCAGAATGTGAAGAATCAAGCGAGCTAATGCTGGTCGAGAGAAGTTCTGATGATCTGGCATACATTCTTTTCACATCAGGCAGCACTGGAGTACCCAAAGGAGTTCAGATCAGCACAGGCAACCTAGATGCTTTTGTTGAATCATATTTGCAGTTAGGGATTAATATGGATGATACTGATAAAGTACTTCAGATGTTCGACCTGACTTTTGACGTATCTGTAGCCATGTTTGTTATCCCTTTACTTTCAGGATCATGTACATATCCCGTTCAATCTGGCGATGTGAAATATATGTCGGCTTTCAAGTTAGCCATTCGTGACGAATTAACCGTGCTATGCCTTGTGCCATCAATGTTAACATATCTTAGAAGGTATTTTGACGAAATCAATTTGTGTAGCGTAAGATTGTGCATACTTACGGCAGAAGCATCAGTGTATGATATCGTTAGCGAATGGTCCAGATGCATCCCAAATGCACAAATCTGGAATCTATATGGCCCCACAGAAGCTACAATATGGAGTTTGGCGTATCGTTGGAAGCCCGCTGATTCAAGAGAATACACTTATAATTCAATGATTCCAATCGGGAAACCTTTAAAAAACGTTAATATTGCTGTAGTTGGAGCAGATGCATTAAATGTGAATGAGACAAATGTTAAGGGAGAGTTGTACTTAAGTGGCCCACAAGTAAGCTGTGGATACCTAAACGATCAAACCACTACATTGCGAAGTTTTATTACTGATAATGATACAGGAAAGATCTTTTATAAAACCGGTGATTTAGTGTACTACAATGAGAATTGGGATATCCAGTATTGTGGCAGAATTGATCATCAAGTGCAGATACAAGGATATCGGGTGGAGCTTAGTGAGATTGAACACCACTCGAGACAATTTTCAAATTCTGGTAATGTAGTAGCCATAGGGTGGGAGAATCAAGCCAACGTTCAGACTATAGTGCTGTTTGTAGAGAAAGCTAACTCAGAAACGGAAGTTGTAATAGATCACTTGAAGTCTGTTCTCCCATATTATATGATACCATCTAGAATTATTTGTCTTGATGTGTTCCCATTGAACAACAGCAGCAAAGTTGATAGGAAGAGACTAGAGAATCAACTCAATGCCTTATAACGATTTAATCTGCTTCTATCATGCTTTGGTCGATAATGGCTTGGCTCTTTATTCTATGCTCGATGATATTGAGTGTTTTTCTAGTGATATTCTTGGGTTTCCGAATGTTTGTATCACCAACACCAATGATAGTATCAGTGACCAGTTTAGAATCATTAGCAACAGATGTAACATTGATCCTAATGCGCCGCATTTGTTAGTAATAGGGCCTGAAGTGGATAAGAATATTGCTCACAAAACATGTAGCAAATACAGTTTTTCATATGCTGGATTCTGGGAAGACATGGAGATGCAAGCATCTGAGTTATGTGTAGATGATAATCATTTCGACGAATCGCTATATAGAATAAATCTGGTCGACAGCGACGTATTATTAGATCAATGTATTAAGCTTGTAAACAGAGTCTTGTTTCCTGGAAAAGAGCTTTCATTAGGGGTAATGAATACGTCCTTGGTATCGGATAACATGATATGGTTTTGCATAGAAGAAGATAATCAAGTTAGATCGACTCTACTTTTACATATCAATAAAAAAACAAATACAGCAGGTTTCTATATGGTTTGTACCAATCCTGAATACCAAGGAAGAGGCTTGGGACAAAAACTAATGTTACGGGCTATAAGTTATGCATATGATCAATCTTGCTCAAAGTTTATCTTGCAGTCTACCAAGTCAGGAAAGAGATTATATCAGAAACTAGGGTTTAGAAGTTTGGGTTTGTATGCACTATATTTATATCGAGGTACTGACATATGAGCAAACAAGAGATTCTTTATGTGGTTCAGGACATTGTAAACTCAGTATTAAACAAAAATGATATCATTCTAACAGATTTAACAACAGCAAATCAAGTAGAAGGATGGGATTCACTAAACCACATGGAAATTATTACTCGGATAGAAAGCAGGTTCCACATATCTTTCAGTTTTATGGATGTAGTAAATATCGAAAATGTTGGTGACTTGGTTAACCTTGTTGTACTTAAACAATAACAAATGAACTTAACATCAATATACTACCTAATGTTCCTTTCTGTCATTACATTGATTTATTATGTCCTCAAGCATGAGTGGCGGATATATTTTCTCCTGGTCGCAAATTTTGCATTCTATTACGTGAGTCAGAGCTGGTATTTGATTTTTCTTATATCTTCCATTTTAATAAACTATGGGCTTTGTTCATTATGGCTTCGGTCTAGAAATAGGTACATGATATTCTCAGCTGTCCTTTATAATGTTCTTTTGCTCGCATTCTTTAAGTACATACCGATTATTCTTTTCGGGAACAGCATTCCCAATGATTCGATATGGACAAAGCTGGTTCTTCCTATAGGAATTTCATTCTTCAGTTTCCAGGCAATCGGCTATGTTCTGGATCTGTACTGGAAAGATGGCAAAAAACAAGCATCGCTCTGTAATTTTTCCCTTTATATGTCATTCTTTCCCCAATTGTTAGCAGGTCCAATAGCCAGAAGCAAGGATTTTCTTCCCCAGATCGATAAACACAAGGCTTTCGAATATGAAAACGTGGTGTCTGGGGCCAGGTTGATACTGTGGGGGCTTTTTAAGAAGCTTGTAATTGCCAATAACCTCTCGCCCTATACGGACGCAGTTTTCAACAATATCAATATGCACTATGGCTTAACGTTTGTTATTGCTATGATTGCCTACACTATCCAGATATATACTGATTTTTCTGGTTATTCAGATATTGCTATTGGATCAGCGAAGACACTGGGATTCACCCTGATGGAGAATTTTCGTATTCCGTTCTTTGCAAAAAGCGTTACAGATTTCTGGCGTAGATGGCATATATCATTATCATCTTGGGTGAGAGACTATGTTAACACTCCTTTGCAATACAAGTTTCGCGGCAAGGGGGTAATCGGGATTCTAATCGCTGCTTACATTACTTTTCTCATTATAGGAGTCTGGCATGGAGCAGCGTGGAATTTTGTGGCTTTCGGTTTAATCCAGGGAACTGCTATCTCGTATGAAGTTCTCAGCAAGGATTTCAGAAACCGTGTCTGGGGGTACTTCCCTCGCTTCTTTGGTAACATTCTATCGAATGTTTTAGTTTTTAGTTTTTTCTCATGTTGTGTGATACTCCTCAGAGTGTCCCTATCAGAAGCAGGAATGGTTCTTTCCAAGATATCTTTTAATCCATCAGGATTTTATTGGGGATCTAAGCAGTTGCTGATTTACGCGGGAATCGGAACTACAATAGCCTGGTTGGTCGAGTTCGTAAAAGGCGATGAACTATTGGTAGATTTTATTGCCAGCAGAAGAATTTGCTTTCGTTGGGCATATTATCTGGGCTGTACAATATTAATCCTTATGATAGGCTCACTAAATAGTGAGAACTTTATCTACTTCCAGTTTTGATACAACAAAAATCGTCGGTTATTAATAGCATTATGTTTTATTTCAATATCCAATCTAATTTTGAGTTTACATGTTTGATAACTTAAGCTGAAAGTCTATAGATGGCTGATATTTTAATGCGTAGCACTTTATTTTCTCCAAAATTATCGAGTTATTATGCAAAACCATTATTTATGATATTGATAAAATCTATTGTATTTATGCTGATGTTCATGATAGTTGATCGATCAACATATGCCCTACTAAAGAAGGCGTCAAAGTATGCTGTTAGTGGTGATTACGTAATAAATGCGGTCATTAAAACTAGACCAGATATCATAATACTTGGTGCTTCAAGAGCTCAAAACCATTATGTATCTTCTCTTATCTTTGAAGATACTGGATTATCTACTTACAACTTAGGTTACGGCGGCTCTAGCGTCCTTCTGCAATATGCTCAGCTGTTAACAATTCTGCAATCATATAACCCAAAATTGATTATCTATGAAATAATGGGTGATGATTTCAGTGAATGGTTTTCTATGCCCCATTCTGTTGCTCCGCTAATGGTTTATAATGATATTGTTGAAATAAGTGAAATTCTCGCCAAGCTTGACAAATATCACATATATAAATCATATATTAAATCATATCAATTTAACGGGAATATTTATTTACTTGCTTCAGGGGTATTGCATAGGCAATCATTGAGTATGGATTGCGGGTATGTGCCTATTTATGAGTCTAATCTGCCACAGTTATTGAAAATGAAGCCAAAAGCAAAAGAGGAAGTTGCTTTTTCTTCGAGCCAAGTTATAAAAAAAGCTTTTAATGATATGTTGATATTGGCCAGTAACAATCAAGCTAACATGCTTTTTTTACGATCTCCTTATTATAAAGATATTCGATCACCTATCAACAGTCAAATAGATCCAGCGGTAAAAGATCTTATCAGTCAATACCAATATCCTCTTTATGACATAAATGAGCATTATAGTTGTGAGTTTAATGACCCTAAATTGTTCAAAGATTTTGGCCATATGACGGATTTGGGAGCGAGAATGTATACTAAGAAAATCATGCCATTGATCATACATCATTTAAAATCGAGTACCCATAGTAAATGAGGAGTAAATTGAAATCATTAGGGAAGATTATATACTTAAGTGTTATTCTAAGGCATGATCCGTTAGTTTGTATTATTATCGCGCTGATAATTGTACTTATCAAAGCAGAATTGCTCATAGAAGCTTGAGTATTTAGAATTGCTAGGAACAGATATTGTGTAACAATTGGTCAACTAATAATCCTACTTGGATAACGTCACGCTGAAAAGATAAAGTTGTATTGTAAGCACAATTAAGCTGGTCGATTAAAATATAACGCGAATACCGACTGCCTGGGAGCGATAGCAATTAACACTGGTGAATTAGCATTGAACTCTATGGACTTAATTACAACGGAGTCTTCATACAACATACTCTATTACATTAAATTGATTAATTCGCCCATGAGATATCTACAAATTAAATCCGCATTTTTAAATGCTTATAGCATCATTTAGTTATTGCTGATAGAAAGAATCTGGATATCTGTAAATGGCAAAATGAACAACTAATGTAATGGCTCTAATCACACACATTAACCATACCTACATTATGAGAAACAACAAAAGACATCTTTGAAAGGATGATTATGTGAAATAGTAACATTTAGTTTGTTTAACTTATCTTGTTAAGAGAGTGTTTTTCTTTCGATAAGAAAGGCATTTGATAATCGAGATCTGGGCTTGTACCTATCCTCAATAATCAGACCATACAAATAAAGGGTCGGTGAATTTTTTATCTATCTTGCGAAAACCATTTGTTTCGGTTATAACTAAGCATCTTTTACTATTTATTTGGATAAAAATATCCAAGTCAAGGAGAATGACACTTTGGAAATTATCATTGAAGCAAAAAGGACAGAGAAGAATTACTGGAGGGATATTTTTCATTATTATCAATTGTTTTTCTTCTTAGCATGGAAGGAGTTTTTAATACGTTATAAACAGACAGTCATGGGAGTAAGCTGGAGTGTAGTAAGACCAATTTTGACAATGATTGTATTTACTTTCATTTTTGGTAATATAGCAAAACTTCCAAGTTCTGGCGTCCCCTACCCAATTCTAGTTTATTGTGGCCTCCTGCCGTGGCAGTTTTTTGCTGAGGCATTATCACAGAGTTCCAATAGCCTGGTTGGGAATTCGAATTTGATTTCAAAGGTCTATTTTCCCAGGGTTATAATCCCTGCAAGCTCTATCATGGTAACCATGATTGATTTTGCAATTTCGTTTGCTATTTTGATAGTTCTGATGATCATATTTGGGTTTGTACCATCAATTAATATCCTTTTTTTACCGGTCTTACTGCTGCAAACTATTTATACATCATATAGTATAGGTATATTTTTAGCGGCATTAAATGTTCGATATCGGGATATCCGTTATATTGTTCCCTTTATTGTACAATTTGGGTTGTATATCTCACCGGTTGGTTTTTCAGCAAAACTGATACCGGAAAAATGGGCGTTACTATACGCATGCAACCCGATGGTGGGAATAATTGATGGGTTCAGGTGGGCACTAATTGGAGGAGAATACAAGTTGAACATTAAACATATTCTGATATCAATAGTGATATCTACAATTATTTTATTGGTAGCGATTAAGTATTTTCGCAAAACCGAAAAGACTTTCGCAGATATAATTTAGGGGAATGATGAGAGATATTATCGAAGTTGAGGGTATAGGCAAAAAGTACATATTAGGTCAGCACTTAAGCACTCGCAACTTTAGAGAAGCCGTAGCATTGAAGGTGAAGAGCATTTTTGTAGAAAAGACAGAAACGAAAATAAATGAGTTCTGGGCTTTGCGTGATCTAAGCTTTAAGCTTAAATCAGGTGAACGTTTGGGGATAATTGGTAAAAATGGTGCAGGTAAATCTACCACTTTGAAGCTTCTTAGCAGGATAACTGAGCCTACAGAAGGAAGAATTATTTTACGTGGCAAGCTTTCATCCCTTTTAGAAGTGGGAACTGGTTTTCATCCAGAATTGACCGGTAAGGAAAATGTGTTTCTTAATGGCGCTATCCTTGGAATGAAAAGACATGAGATTATAAGAAAATTTGATGAAATTGTTGCTTTTGCTGGAATCGAAAGTTTTTTGGAGACACCAGTAAAGCGTTATTCATCTGGTATGTACGTACGCCTCGCTTTCTCTGTTGCTGCCCACTTAGAACCAGAAATCCTTGTGGTAGATGAAGTATTGGCAGTTGGAGATACTGAATTTCAGAATAAATGTATCGGGAAAATGAAAGATGTAGCTCAAGAAGGTCGGACTGTCCTGTTCGTAAGCCACAATATGGCTGCGATCAATGCACTTTGTGATCGGGCAATAGTCTTAGATAGAGGACGAATGGTTTTTGATGGATCGGTATCAGAGGGAATTGATGCTTATATCAATAGAAATGAAGAACACTCTAAGAAAATCACCTTAGCTGACCGTGCCGATAGAAAAGGAAATCAAAAACTTAAAGCAGTCTCGTTGGATATTTTGGATGTAACTGGCAAGAACGTAAGTGAATTACTGTCTGGAGAAGACTATACATTCCAGCTTGGTATCGCTAAATCAGTTCCGGATATGATTGAAAAAGTTATCGTCAGTATAGACATTTATGATTTGAGAGATCATCGCTGGATTCTTTTGAGAAACGATTTCCAGAATGTAAAATTTGATGTGAGCGTGAGTGAATGTACTGTGTTTTGTGCTATTAGAGATTTACCTCTGGCAAGCGGACGGTACTATTTTTCGGCTTATTTATCAGTTGCAGACGTTGAAATGCTTGATTTTATTAGTCATGTTACGTATTTCGATGTTGTGGGTGGAGATTATTTTAATACCGGAAATATAGGACAGCCTAATAATTGCAAGATATTGATGCGTTCAGACTGGAGTATTAAGTAATATTATGAGGTGTTTATGAAGGTTGTGATATTAGCTGGAGGTCTAGGTACTCGTTTGAGTGAAGAGACTTCCATAAAACCTAAACCTATGGTTGAAATTGGAGGTATGCCAATTCTGTGGCACATCATGAAACATTATTCCCATTATGGGTATAATGAGTTTATCGTTTGCCTCGGATATAAAGGTTATGCTATCAAAGAGTTTTTCGCCAACTATTTTTTACATAGAAGTAATATAACGTTTGATATCCAAAACAATATTATGAAAGTACACAACACAATTTCTGAACCGTGGAAAGTGACGCTTATAGATACAGGGGAACACACAATGACGGGGGGGCGAATCAAGCGCATTCAAGAATACATTGGGGAAGAAACCTTTATGCTAACTTACGGTGATGGAGTATCAAATATTGATATTAATCAACTTGTGGAATTTCATAAATCTCACGGAAAAATCGGAACCATCTCATCAACCCAACCCGAAGGACGATTCGGATCCTTAGAGATCAATAATGATCATTCTGTCAACAGATTTATGGAGAAACCAAAAGGTGACGGTAGTTGGATCAACATCGGTTTTTTTGTTTTCGAAGCTAGGATATTTGATTATATCCAAAATGATTCAACGCTAGTGTTTGAAAAAGCTCCCCTGGAAAATCTTGTCAGGGATGGGCAACTCAATACTTTTCAGCACAAAGGATTTTGGAGCTGCATGGATACTTTAAGGGACAAGATAAAGTTAGAAGAATTATGGGAAACAAGTGCACCCTGGAGGGTTTGGAGAGATAATAATGTTTGATAATGTATACGCGGGAAAAAAAGTTTTAGTCACTGGAAATACTGGCTTCAAGGGATCATGGCTTACGACATGGCTACTAAAACTCGGTGCAGAAGTGATTGGTATATCAGATAGAATTCCTACAAATCCTTCAATGTTTGAAGTGTTACATTTACAGGGAAAAATTAAGTTCTTC
>Ga0302252_1002042_pt1 | contig 10158 bp, 6 predicted proteins | sample AAG_RA_Leu_MG_FD_193511 | JGI IMG/M metagenome (GOLD analysis project Ga0302252, IMG submission 193511) | Enriched activated sludge microbial communities from anaerobic digester in WTTP, New Holstein, Wisconsin, United States - AAG_RA_Leu | ecosystem: Engineered > Bioreactor > Anaerobic >...
GGGATATCAACTCGTGGCAACCAAGGGAACGGCAAAGTTCCTGAACGAAAACTGGGTGCCCGCGACCTCCGTGATGAAAATCAGCGAGGGGCACCCGAATATGGTGGATATCATCCGCGGCGGTGACGTAAAATTGCTGATAAACACCCTCAGTCTGAACCGTGAAATCGAGCGCGAAGGCAGACAAATACGCCGGGCCAGCGTGGAAATGGGCGTGCCGTGCCTGACATCTCTGGACACCGCCAAAGCGCTGTTAAAGGCGCTGGAGGCGCGCCGCACCGGCCGCGACCTGGACGTGGAAACGGTGGACGAATACTGCCCGACGCGGGGGTAAATGCGGTGGCGAGTCATGGCTGAATCCAGCAGGGTTCTAGTGAGAGTTTCCCGAATCGTTCCCATCATCCTCGGTTTCCTGCTAGCCTCGGTTTTGCAGGCGAAGGTTGTGTATGTGAACAAGAACGCGTCTGGTCCTACAATTCTACCGTTTGTAGGCTTGGTACTGGTCTCCTTCCCACTGCCGAAGAGAGCGACCTTCTACATGACCATCGCAGTAAAGAACATTAACACGTGCTGGATCATTTCGGCAGTTGCGGATCAGAGCGTTATAGTTACTGTGCCATGGACGGGATTCAACACACAGCGGCGCTAGCGAAGGGCGTTTGATTCGCGATGTCAATCGCCCAGCGATTTCGACCCCCACGAAGTTCAGACCAGGATAGTCATAGCTGGTTTTTAGGAAGTACCTAAACGGCTTGGTCTTTTCACCAAATCCTAACGGTTCATTTACCCATGTTTCGCCGATATCACTAGGGCAATGAAAAACCTCTCTCGTAGTGGCATAAGGATAAAGGATTACATCCCAGGCCGGCACCTGTGGAACCCAGTTTTTATAGGCAGAATAGGTGGATTGTGCATACGGGTATTTTTCGTCCCAATCGTTCAAGTACGCTCCGATAGCCGCGCCAATCTGTTTCAGATTGTTTATGCACTGGGTGCGCCTGGCGTTCTCCCGCGCCTTGGTGAACACGGGAAACAGCAGAGCCGCGAGGATGGCGATAATCGCGATGACCACTAATAATTCTATAAGCGTGAAGGCTTTGCGCACAGTTCAAACCATCCCAAGGCAAAGGATATTCGGAGATATTGACCTACTCTCTTTGCGACACCATTACGGAAGACCAATCGTTCCCGTCCGTTGGCACGTCCGTTGCCATTGCGGCCAATCCGCCGCGTCTGCATTCCATGACCCTGTACCCAGGTCCAGGAATAACGCATGGCCACGAATTGGTGACGCCTTATCCAGCTGCAATGCACTACTGCAGACCACCAGGACGGCTCTCGTCGGATCATTACCATACAAGGGTCCAACAGCCATCCCTAGCACTTCCTCGTTATGCTTTTCATATATTATTATGTTGGTGATATCATCGGTCCACTCGGACATCCCTGTGACCGCAAAAGTAAATGACTCCCATAACACCTCACCGGCAGGATTTGACGTGTTACCCTTAAGGGCGTAGATACGACCATCGCTCGTTCCTACGACAACATCCTGATATCCGTCGCCGTTCAAGTCGAAAATCAACGGCTCTGTGCGGATCTGACGATAAGCGATGTGCATCGGCGCATGAGTCTGGAACTTCCACATGAGCGCCCCTGTAGCGCCATTGATGGCAAACACTTCGCCATCAGCGTTGCCAACGACCACCGCTACCGTACCGGTTGGTCCGTTGAGACGACCCAAACTAACGCCCGACGTAAATGCGGGTAGAAAGCCTTGGATAGCCAAACCAGGAACATAGGCAGGATAGCGCCACTTCAGTCTCCCGTCAGGCTTCCAGCAGTATATCGCACCGTCTTGCGTTCCCAAGGGATACATCACCCCACCTCCTGTGGAGAAGCCCCAGAAATGCCGCACGTCTCCGCTTGCTCCAATCACTTCATCTCCGGCCTGTCCATCCACATTTCCAGCGGCGATGGGCATGGGCATTGGTGAAGGTTCGATGATGGTCTCATAGGGGTAAACGGCATTGACATACTCGAAGTAATCCGTGTAGGGGGTTGGGTTCGATGTGTCAAATGGTAGCATGTCGGGTCGTGTTACCGATTCCCATCCCGATGCAGGATTTCCGTTTACGTCCCAGGCATATATGTAGCCGGATTCGGAGGCGATGGTTACGTTACGCGTGACGGAGGGCGTATCGTCTGTGGTGTCCAGGTTCGGGAACACCGGCGGATTGTTGAACAACGCATCGGTCGGAGCGACATACCAGTTTTCGCCCGGATCATTCCCGGTCTGGAACAAGGCCATCTTATCAAGCGCGTTCGGGTTCACCATGTAAGGCGCGAGCGCCTTCAAACCTCCGCCAATGAAACCCGATCCCAAAGGCACTCGCTGGCCTTGGTAGTGAAAGAAGGCCTCCGCGAAGCCGTCATTATTGAAGTCATACACGGCCGGTGCATTGACGGAGTGACCGACACCCTTGCCGGTTTCTAGGTCAGGCGCGTTTCCGTTAGCGAAGTCCTGCCCGCCCCCGTCAATGTCCACGTTTCCGCCCAAGGCCGTCCAGACATAGAGATGTGAGAATAATTCAATACTTACCACGTTGGGATCGGGATCTATGTCATAGTTGTCTTGGAAGTTGACGCCGAACACCTCCCAGGGATCGGTTTGAGACAGGGTGTTCCCTGCGAAGTTCGCGGCCGCCAATCCTCTCGGGGCATCCCGGAGACGACGAGGCCAACCGGCCAGGTCGCCATAATCACCGGTCCCGCTGGCATCACTGACCACCCACACCTGCTGTGGATTGCCCTCGCGGTCTGGATCCTCCTCGTAGAGAAGAGGGTTCAGGTAATCGCTCGTGAAGATAACCTCAAAGCGCCCGTTCAAGTCGCGGTCAATATTGGCAATAGCGGGTTGGTTGCTACACATCGCGTTCACGAAGCTCCGGAACCACCACCGCACCGGGCCGCTACACTCCGCTTTGAGAATCAGGGCAACATCAGCAATCGTAATCAAGCCGTCGTCATTTCTGTCGAAGGCGGCTATGTCTTTTGGTCGTCCTCGCGAGAGGCCGCCGGCGATTCGAAGGGCGTTGATTGCTGACACTATGTCGGCCTGGCATCCGGCGCCCGCAAAGGTTTGGGTCGCGAATGACCCATCAAGTTCGCCGACAATGGTTTCCCCGATAATGCCTGTAAACGTTCCAGGGGGCGGATCAGGCACAACGACGCTATCCGTCTCGATCTCATTCAGGTCGCTTGTTTCTTGCGATTCATCATCGATGGCGCCACCTGTGCTTGCATCACTACCTCCGCAGGAGCCGGGCGGATAGTAGGAGTAGAAACCGTTTGCGTCACTAGCGGAGATGTTCGTCCCCATATCCGTCACGGGATCACCACCCAGCAACTGGAAGGTGTCGCAATCCGAAAGGTCGGCGGACGTGCCTGTGGGGCTGATCGTCAAGGTCAGTAGCGTACCCGTTGCCGATTGGCCATCCGCATTGCACGTCACGGCGTGGTAAAGGCCGGCGGTTGTGTTGGCGTTGGTTGTCGGAGCGTCCCAACCGGCGCTTACGCGAGGGTCGGAAATAACAACCTTGCCGGGATCGTATTGGAACACGATGACCGCCGCTCCCAACACCAGCGAACCTTCGGTTGGCATAACGGCCTCCACAACCACATCCGTTGGGCCGGTGATGACCCCGGTAGGGACCAGGCGCAACGATGGTTCCTCAGCGTTCAGCGATGAAGCGATCAGGAATAGACAAAACACCAATAGCAGTATACGCGAATTCATGTGAAACACACTCCAGAAGACGATAGAACCGTTTAGGCTCTTAGGTTGACTCAAGGTCATATCTGTACTAAAAACATTATGTTATCAATACAACGTAAATAGTCAATAATGATAATGATATGTAATGTCCTCGCGGTGTCGGTAGCGATGCCCGCAGGGAACCGTGTCGGCCCAGCTGAACGACCAGGGCGCCTTGGTGTCGAGTGTCCTGTACGGCGCCTACGGCTCTATGAGGGACGGCAACCCGGCCGTCGACCCGGTTGGCTACTGTGGCCAATGTTGTAAGTTGCGGGTTCGAAGTGCCGGGGCCGTAATCCAGAACGATCATGTGCCCTTGCTGCTGACCCGCAACCCCCTACCGCCACGGCGTGTTCTTGCAGTGAGCCTATACTGCCAGTGACATGCCGAACAGCCGAGACGAGTTTCAAGACATCATTCATCAGCGCGTCCTTCCGCGCGTGCAGAAGCCGAGCCGGTACCTGGGTTGCGAAATCAACTCGGTGCACAAGCCGGACGAACCCGCCCTCCTGAGCGTGTGCCTGGCGTTTCCGGACCTGTATGACTTGGGTCTCGGCAACCTGGGCATCCTCATCCTCTACCACATCCTGAACGCGCGGCCGGACGCCGTGTGCGAGCGGGCCTACGCGCCGGGCGTGGACCTGGAGCAGGTCTTACGCGAAGAGGGCCTTCCGCTGTTCAGCGTGGAGAGCAAGCGCCCCCTGCGCGACTTCGATATCCTCGGCTTCACGCTTCAGCACGAACTCTCGTACACAAATATCCTCAACATGCTCGATCTGGGCGGGATACCGATCCTGGCCGTCGAGCGCGGGGATTCTGATCCGATCGTCATCGCAGGCGGTCCGTGCGCCGTGAACCCCGAGCCGCTGGCGGACTTCGTCGACGCATTCGCGATCGGCGACGGCGAGGACGTGGTGTTGGATATCACCGACGCGATTCTGGCGGCGCGGAACCGGCCTCGAGCGGAACGGCTGGAGGTGCTGGCGGGGATTCCGGGCGTGTACGTTCCATCGTTGTACCCGATGCGAACGTTGCCGGACGGCTGGATCGTGCCCGACCTGAAGCGCGCTCAGCCGATCCGCAAGCGCATCGTGCGGAACCTGGACGAGGCGCCGTTCCCCGTGGATTACATCGTGCCGTTCACCGAGCAGGCGCAGGACCGCATCTCGCTGGAGGTGCTTCGCGGGTGCACGCAGTCGTGCCGCTTCTGCCAGGCGGGGATGACCACGCGGCCGGTGCGCGAGCGGTCGCTGGGCGTTCTGCGCGAGCAGATGGAGCGGACGCTGACGGCCACGGGCTACGAGCAGGTGGCGCTTTCCAGCCTTAGCACGTGCGACTACAGCCGGCCTCGGGCGCTTGTGTCGCAGAGCGTGGAGACGGCCACACGGCACGGGGCGTCGGTCAGCCTGCCCAGCCTGCGGACGGACTCGTTCAGCGTGGGCCTTTCGGAGATGACGCGCACCATTCGGCAGTCCGGCCTGACGTTCGCGCCCGAGGCGGCGACCGACCGGATGCGGGCCGTCATCAACAAGTGGATTTCGGAGGACGACCTGCTGGCGGTGACCGGCGAGGCGTTTCAGCGCGGCTGGGACGTCATCAAATTGTACTTCATGATCGGCCTGCCTACCGAGACGGACGGGGACGTGGCGGCCGTCGGCAAACTGGCCAACCGCGTGCTGGGGCACGGGCGGGCGGTGAACCGAAGGGCGCGCATCAACCTGGGCGTGTCCACGTTCATCCCGAAGCCGCACACGCCGTTCCAGTGGGACCGGCAAATCACGATCGACGAGACTTTCGCGAAGCACGACCTCCTGCGCCGCGTGCTGGGGCGCAACGGGCCGAAGTTCGGCCGGCACGACGCCGAGATGAGCGCGCTGGAAGGGCTGTTCTCTCGCGCGGACCGGCGTGTCGGCCGCCTTCTTCACATCGCGTGGAGCAAGGGCGCTCGGTTCGACGCCTGGACCGAGCACTTCAACTGGCCGCTGTGGCAGGAAAGCATCGCCGAGTGGGGCCTGAATCCGGAGGACTACACCGGCCCTATCCCGCTCGAACGGCCCTTGCCGTGGGACCACATCGACGTGCTGGTGGACCGGGAATACTTGCGGGAAGAGCATGAGACCAGCAGAGAGGGCGGCCTGACGCGCGACTGCCGCTACACCAGATGCAACGAATGCGGCGTCATCCACGCGGAGACCGCCGGTTGCGCGGCCATGCTGAAGGCCAGCCGTGACGGCATACGCATTGAGCGTGAATGGAATCCGCCGGAGGCGCCGGTCGAGACCGCGCTGGAACCGGAGGAACGAACCCGCCTCGTGGTGACGTTCGCGAAGGAAGGGCTGTTGCGGTTCCTGGGGCATCTGGAACTGGCCAACGCGTTCCAGCGGGTATTGCGCCGCGCGGGGATTCCTGTGGCGATGTCGCAGGGATTCCACCCCCAGCCGAAGCTGTCGTTCGCGACACCTCTGCCGACCGGCATGGAATCGCGGAACGAACTGGCCGATGTGCTGGTGGTCGGTTCTATCTCGTGTGAGGACTTTGTCCGGCGGTTCAACGCCTCGGCGCCGGAGGGGCTTCGGGTGATTCAGGCGGAAGAACGCCCGCTTACTGGTCCCAGCCTGATGGCGCGGACGCTGGCGGGTGAGTACGAGATCGCCGGTCCGGTTATTGAGAACCTTGAAGGCAAGGTTCGGGGGATACTGGAGAGAAACGTCATCGAGGTCACGCGCAAATCGAAAAACGGGCCGAAGGTCGTGAATATCCGGCCGTTCATCGAGGAGTTGAGCGTGGATGCGCGGGACGGCGGGTCGGTGGTCACCGCGCGCCTTTCCGACAGGCCGGGCAAAAAAGGCAACCCCGGCGAGATTGCGGCGCTGTTGTGGCCAATCGAATCCTTATCCGCTTGCCGTATCGTGAAGACGCGGACCATTCTGGACATGAGCGGGCCAACACAGTCCGCCGAATTCGAACCGGAGCCGGCGCCATGCGAATCCGAGCCCTGATTGTATTCCTCGTTCTTTCAGCACTCACTGCGCCCGCTTTCGCGGCCGACGAACCATCACCGACCGAACCGGAAAAGAAGCCGGACCCGAACGTGGTTGTCTACCACGGACAGAAATCCCGCAACTGGTGGGACGCGCCGAAGTTCCTCGCGCCGATTTCGCTGGTGGTCGAAAAGGCGGACTTGACTGCCGCGATTGCCGCTCTGGCGAATGCGTCCGGCCTGAACCTGGTGGTCAGCGGCGGTAGCAAGGCCACGAAGAAGGTGACGCTGAATCTGAAGGACGCCCCTCTGCGCGACGTGATGGCGGCGCTTTCGGGCTTGTACGACCTCGTGTGGTTCGAGCAGGGCAACGTGTACGTGCTGACCTACATCAGCAAGGCGAAGAAGGCTTCAACGACCGCGAACGGTCCCGCGTATCCGCATTTTGAAAAGCCCTCCCTGCCGCCCCTGCCCGCCCTGGGCAACAGCGTTGTCATCACCCCGGAGGGCGCGAAAATGGCGAAGCCCGGCACGATCCCCAATTCCACCAAACCCCGGGTCACCAAGCCGAAGGTGTACCAGTACACGCCGGCGCCGAAGTAGGATTCAGGATTCAGGCCGAACATCCGGAAGGGGCACGGCATGCCGTGCCCCTACGAGCGTCCGCCGTCTATCCTGAAGGTATCCAATTGAGTTCGCCGAAGGAGGTTAGTACGCCATGATCGTCATTCTGAAGACCGGGGCGACCGCGGAGCAGGTATCGGAAGTCAAGTCGTTCCTCGAAGAAAAGGGATTTTCCATCCACTTCTCGGAGGGTGTCGAGAAGACACTGCTGGGCGCGGTGGGCGCGCCGGACCAGGACAAGGAACTGCTGAAAGGGCAGTTGGTCGCGTATCCGCAGGTCGAAGACGTCCATATCATCGCGAAGCCGTACAAACTGGTGAACCGCGATTTCCACCCGGACAACACGGTCATCGACGTTTGCGGGGTGAAAATCGGCGGTCCGGAAGTGGTGGTGATGGCGGGCCCGTGCACGGTGGAAAATCCGGAGATGCTGTTTGAAACGGCGCAAATGGTGAAGGAGTCGGGCGCGAAGATACTTCGCGGCGGCGCGTACAAACCGAGCACATCTCCGTATTCGTTCCACGGTATGGGCATCGAGGGGCTGAAGCTTCTGCGCGAAGCGAAGGGAAGGACCGGATTGCCGATCATCACCGAGGTGATGGACACGCGCGACGTGGACCTGGTGGGCGAATACACCGACATCTTTCAGGTCGGCACGCGGAACATGGCGAACTTCAGCCTGCTCAAGGAGATCGGCAACACGCGCATCCCGGTGATGCTGAAACGCGGTATGAGCAGTACCATCGAGGAATGGTTGCAGGCGGCGGAGTACATCGCCTCGCGCGGCAACTACGACATCATCATGTGCGAGCGCGGTATCCGGACCTTTGAGACGGCTTACCGGAACGTGCTGGACGTGAATGCCATCGGAGAGATTCACCAGCGCAGTCATCTGCCCGTTTGCGGCGACGCATCGCACGGCACGGGACGCTGGCAACTGGTGCCTTCCAGCACGAAAGCCGCTCTGGCCGCCGGAGCCGACTGCCTGATGATCGAGGTTCATCCGAATCCCCGCGTCGCGTTGAAAGACGGCGCCCAGAGCCAGACGTTCAGCGACTTCCGGCGGCTGATGTCCGAACTGCGACCCCTGGCTGAGGCAATCGGGAGGTCGATGTGAGAGGAACCGGCTGGAAGGGAGTCATCGAGACCTACCGCGAGCGTCTGCCCGTATCGGATAAAACGCCTGTTGTCACACTGTTGGAGGGTGGAACGCCGCTGATTCCGGCGCCGAAACTAGCGAGCCGGATTGGCCCGGGCGCTCAGGTCTACTTGAAGTACGAGGGATTGAATCCCACGGGTTCGTTCAAGGACCGGGGGATGACCATGGCCATCAGCAAGGCCGCGGAGGCCGGCTCAAAGGCCGTGTTGTGCGCCTCAACAGGCAATACCGCCGCCAGCGCCGCCGCCTACGCCGCGCGCGCCGGCATGCGGTGCGCCGTACTGCTGGAGGTCACCTCGGGCGCCATCGCGATGGGCAAACTGGCGCAGGCGCTGATGCACGGGGCAACGGTGGTGCCGGTGAAGGGCAACTTCGACCAGGCGCTGAAACTGGCAACGCTGTTGCCGGAGAAGTACCCCATCACGCTGGTGAACTCGGTGAATCCGTACCGTATCGAGGGACAGAAAACGGGCGCGTTCGAGATTGTGGACACGCTGGGCAGGGCGCCGGACTTCCACTGTATCCCTGTCGGCAATGCAGGCAACATCACGGCCTACTGGAAGGGCTACCGCGAGTATCGGGACATCGGTAAACTCGATCATTGTCCGCGCATGCTGGGCTTTCAGAGCGAGGGCGCCGCGCCGATTGTGCTGGGGCATCCGGTGGAGCATCCGCAAACCATCGCCACGGCGATTAAAATCGGGAACCCGGCGTCGTGGAAAGGCGCAACCGACGCGCGGGACGAGTCAGGCGGGCTGATTGAAACCGTAACGGACGATGAAATCCTGTGCGCCTACCGGATTCTGGCCAACGAGGAGGGCGTGTTCTGCGAACCGGCGAGCGCGGCGAGCGTGGCAGGCCTGCTGAAGAAGGCGTCGCAGGGATACTTCCGGGACAGCGGTGTGAAGGAACCTGTCATTGTGTGCGTGCTCACGGGGCATGGGCTGAAGGACCCGGATCGGGCGCTGGCGCAGGTTACAACTCCCGAGGCGGTTCCGGCGGAAGAGGACGCGGTGGTCGAGGCCATAGGCTTCGCCAATTAAGGATTAAGGATTAAGAATTAAGAATTAAAGATTAAGGACGGAATAATGGAATTCCGACGTTGTCTTTCTGAGCGAAGCGAAGAATCTGTCTGGAAAGTATGTATTTGAGATTCTTCGGCTACGTCTCAGAATGACAAACTGTCCGTAATTCTTAATTTTTAATCTTTAATTCTCAATTGAAAACCCGGAGGGTTTGACAAATGAGGTTTCAGTGTCCGGCATGCAGTGAAATCCTGCAGGTGCCGGACGCCGCGACGGGCATACTGGGCTCGTGCAACAAGTGCGGGGCACAGGTGATGTCGCCGGCCGGACGTGGACAACCGGCTTTGCTGGTTTCCCGCACGCCCGCGGCAACGCCCGCTCCGGCCCCAGCGGTTCCGGCTTACACGCCGCCGGCGTCCGATCCGGCCGACCAACCGGTGGACACAACGCTGGGAGATGCGTCGCTGGTCGCGCGGGCGGTGGCGCTGATCGCGGACAGCCTGGTTGTGGGAACAGTGTACACCTTTACGGGACCGTTCTGGGCGGCGCTGTT